>Ga0105242_10001414_pt1 | contig 18911 bp, 16 predicted proteins | sample KBSM24metaG_FD_81521 | JGI IMG/M metagenome (GOLD analysis project Ga0105242, IMG submission 81521) | Miscanthus rhizosphere microbial communities from Kellogg Biological Station, Michigan, USA - KBS M2-4 metaG | ecosystem: Host-associated > Plants > Roots > Rhizosphere > Soil | place... | reverse complement strand
CTCGCGAAGGGGAAGTCGTAGGAGTAGACGAGCGTCGGGTTGGTACCGGCGGGTCGGGTCGGGCAGGGGTGGCTGCTCTCGGTGATCGCCGGCTCCGGCGTCGCGCCTTCGGAGCTTTGCGGCGCTTCCTGGGTATTGATGTAGCGGATGAAGGAGTCGCGGACGTGCCAGCGCAACGTCGCCGCGGTGACGTCGATCGCGGTGGCCGGGCGGCTCGGGGCGGGCGGGGCTTCGCCGCCGATCGGTCCCGCCTTCGGGGTCTCGTTGAGCACGGTGGCGACGCGGAGGCTGAGCGTCCCGAACGGGCCCGCTGGCAGCGCCACGCCGAGGCGCCGGGCGAGGGCGCGGCGGACGCCAGGGCGCCAGCTCAACTGAGCGCCTTGGAGCTGAGCCGTGCCGAGGCTGCCGTCGAGGCTGGGAGTCGCGCCCTCGAGGTCGAAGACGGTCTGGCGCTGTTGGCCGAGCTTGGCACTGAGCGTCGAGTGGGGGCCGAGCTGCAGGCGCAGGCCGTTCAGCTTCACCGCCTGCCCCCGCGCCCCCGCGCCGCTGCTGAGCCGCAATGCCCGCCGCCGAGAACCCTCGCTGCTGCTGAGCACAAGGGCACCGCCGGCGGACAACTGGGCCGTGTCGCCGTCGATCGTGCCGCCGTCGAGGTTGAGCCGCAACTGCCGCCCTTCGTGGCTCGCCCCGCCCACACCTTCGAGGTCGATGCCGCGCGCGGCGAGGGCCCACCAGGCCCCTGCCTTCACCACCAGCGTGGCGCTGCCGACCGGCACCGCCGCCGCGCCCGCAAACGCGGGCACGGCGAGGGCGGCGGTCAGCAGGACCAATGCCGGCAGCAGGGCTCTCGCCGCGAGGCGCATCCGCCTAGCTGTCCGGCAGCTCGATCTGCGCCGAGACGGGATCCCAGCCGCCGCTGCCGGTACTGCCCGGGGTCAGGCCCGCCAGCGAGAGCGCTTCGGTGAGCAGCGCCCCGGAGACGGGGACACCGTTGGTCAGCGGCGTGTTGTCGGCCGGGGTTTCGCCCCAGTTGACGGTCCCGGTCCCGGTCACCGCGTCGATAGCGCTGGTGTCGAGCTTGACCAGGTCGACCCGGCCGCCGATCCAGCCTTGCCCGCCCATGAAGCTGTAGGCGTTGGCGACGAGGTGCGAGTTGGCGCCGTCGATCACCAGCGTCGGCTTCGCGAGGATCAGGCCGAGGTTGCCGGCGTTCGGGTTGCAGAAGCCGACCGTGGCAACGCTGCTGGCGATCAGCCGGTCGTCACCCGGGTCAGCGGTGCCCGCTTCGTACTCGTAGTGAGCGATCGGGAAGCGGAAGAACTTTTCGAGTCCGCCGGCCGGCGGGGCCGCGGCCGAACCTCCCATGTTGCCGGGGTAGCCTTCGCTGGCCCCGCCTTTGACGGTGAAGGCGCCACCGCCGATCACGACCGTGTTGCGGGTCGCGCGGCGGAAGCCCCAGTCGATCGTGCCGCCGCTGCCGATCACCGGCGAGCTCAGCGTCGGCAGCGCTTCCCGGCTGAAGTCAACCGCCGGTCGCGGCAGCGTCCCAGTCCCGGAAGGGATCGTGCACTCGGTCAGCAGCGGCCGGTCGAGGCTGGTCTTCACCGTCACCGGGTCGAGTTCTTCACCGGCGCCGTAGAAGCCGCCGAGGCCGGAGGCGCCCGCACCGTCGGCGGTCAAGGTCGCCGGGACGTCTTCCCAGACCAGCGTGTTGCCGCCGTCGCTGAGCGCCGGCTCGATGCCGCTGAAGTCGAGGTCGGCGACGTCGACGCGCTGGAACGGGTACCAGGTGCCGCCCAAGTCGGCGCCGAGGTCAGCGGTGATCCGCGAGTTGGCACCATCGACCGTCACGGTCGGGTCGCGGAGGACGATGTCGAAGCCGTGGCCGGGCTTGCAGAACAGCACCGTCCCGGTCCCGTCGGCGACCAGCTTGTCATCGGCGTGGTCGGGCTGGCCGCCGGCCTCGTAGCTGCCGCTGCCGACCGGGAAGCCGAAGAAGGCGCCGGTCGCGGACATGTTCGGGCCGGTCGTCGCCCCGTCGAGTCCTTGTAGGGATCCCGAGGGCGGTACGTTGAGGACGTAGCTGCGGAGGCTGCCCTTGAAGCCCCACTCGATTTCGGTGCCGGTGAGTGGCTGGCCGACTCCGAAGCTCGGGGCGGGGGCGATGCCGCTGACTTTGGCGGGGGGATCGCCGAAGGCGCCGGCGGCACCGGCCGGGACCGGGCACTGGGCGGCGAAGGGATCCGCTTCGCCATCGGGCTGATCGGGGACGACCACATCGTTGGCCAGAGACGCCGGCTCCTCCTGCTTGGGCTGCTCGATGACTGGGGTCGGGATCGGGTCGAGCTTGGCGTCAAGGCCAGCCGTGCCGGTGCGCCCGGCGGCAAGCTGGTCGAGGCCGAGCCTTTCGCGCAGCGCCTTGGCCCCGGCAGCGGTCAGCGTCAGCTTGGCGCTGGCGAGCTGGACCGTCGACCCGTCGACCCGGGGCGCCTTCGCGAGCTTGAAGAAGGTCTGGCGCTTGGCGCCCAGTTTGGCGCTCAGCGAGCTCCCTTTCGCGCCGGACTGGAGCACAAGGTCAGTCAGCGAGGCCTGCTTGCCAGCGGCGGCGAGGGTGATCCCGCCGCTGGGTCGGACGCTGAGGACCGGTGCCAGCTCGATGTCGCCGACCGCGAGGCGCAGGGTCTGGACGCCGCCGCGGTTGGCACGGGCGCTGCCGTTCCTCAGCTTCGTGGCGGCGACGGTGACGCCCTGTCCCAGCAGCGAGCTCCTGCCTTCCGGCTTGAAGGTGAGCATCAGCTCGCCGCTGCCCGGCGAGGCGGCGGCCGGGCCGGCGGCAAGCGCGACCAGCGCCAGCAGCGCGACCGGCACCCAGAAACGGGCGCGGGGAAGAAGGGTCAAGTGCCGGGTCATCTCTGTTCAGGCCTCCTCGGTGAAGTGGTGAAGTGGATTTCGGGACCCTTGGAGTAAGAGTTAGGGTGCCCGAATAAATCCACCCTAACACAGTAGGAATTAGGGTGCCCTAACGTCTGTATTTGGCTCCTGGCCTAGCCAAGCAACGTGCAGGGCGGTGCGGCCGTCGCGCTCGACCAGGCGGGCGTCGGCGCCCCAGGTCTCGGCGAGCCGGGCCGGGGTGAGCACCTCGAGGGGCCGGCCGGCGGCGACCGTGCGACCTTCGGCGACGACAACGACGCGGTCAGCGACGGCGGCGGCGAGTGCGAGGTCGTGGACGACGACCAGCGCCGTCAGCCCGTCCCCGACCAGCTCGCGGAACAGGGTGGCGATGCCGACCGTGGCGCCGAGGTCGAGCTGCGAGGTGGGCTCGTCGGCGATCAGGACCGGCGCTTCCTGGGCCAGCCCGATCGCGACCTGGACCCGCTGCAACTCGCCGCCAGAGAGGGTCGAGAGCGCCCGCTCGGCGAAGCGCTCGACGCCGGCCCGCTGCAGAGCTCGCTCGATCCCCTCGTGGTCGTCGCCGGTCAGCCGGGTCAATGGTCGCAACCGCGCCGAGCGCCCGATCGTCACCGCTTCGCGGACGCTGATACCAGCCGGGACCGGCATCCGCTGCGGCACGAACGCCCGCGCCCGGGCCAGCTCGCGACCGCGCATCTCGCGCATCTCCCGACCCGACCAGAGGACGCTGCCGGCATCGGGGTGCAGCAGGCCGGAGATCGCCCGCACCAGGGTCGACTTGCCGGCGCCGTTCGGGCCGACGATCGCGACCAGCTCGCCGGCCTCCAGGTCGAGGTCGGCGCCGCGCAGGATCGGGGTGCCGCCAAGGGCGATCTCGACGCCGCGGGCGCGCAGCAGCGCCGCCGCCGCGGGACCCGGCTGCGCTGCCGCTGCCATCAGACCGCCTTCCGCAGCAGCCAGAGGAAAAGCGGCACGCCGAGGATCACCATGAACGGGCCGACCGGCATTTCGATCGGTGCCCGCAACGTCCGCGCCAGGGTGTCGGCGGCAGTTAGTAAGGCGGCGCCGCCGAGCGCCGAGGCGGGGACGACGAAGGTGTGGCTGGAGGTGCCGCCGGCCATCCGCACCACGTGCGGCACGACAAGACCGAGGAAGCCGAGCAACCCCGCAATCGCCGCCGAGGCAGCGGCCAGCAGCGCCGCGGCGACGCCAGCGCCGAGCCGGATCAAACGCGGCCGCGAGCCGAGCGAGGCAGCGACGTCGTCGCCGAGCGCAAGGCGGTCGAGCGGCCGCACCAGGGTGACGGCGACGAGGGCCCCGGCGAGCAGGTAAGGCCAGACAGTTTCGAGGTTTTCCCAGCCGCTCGAGGTGAGGCCGCCGGCGATGAAGAAGATCGCCGAGGGGGCCCGTTCCGGAAAGGCGGCGAGCAGGCTGGTGGTGCCAGCGGTGAACAGCGAGAGCATCGCGATCCCAGCCAGGACCACCTTGCCGGTGCTGCCGCGGTTGCGCCCCGACCAGGCGAAGAGGAAGACCAGGGTCGCCGCCAGCAGCCCGAAGAAGAGCGCCGCCAGCGGCAGTAGGGCAATCGAGCCCGGCAGCAGGATGATGATCAGGATCGCCCCGAAGCCCGCCCCCGGCGTCACACCAATCACGTCCGGGGAGGCGAGCGGGTTGCCAAGGGCACCTTGCAGGAGGGCACCGGCGACGCCGAGCGCGGCGCCGACCAGCATCGCCTCGACCGTGCGCGGCAGCCGCAGGGTGTCGACGATCTGGTGCTCGGTGCGGTTACCGCCACCCCCGAAGAGGATCTCGACGACGTGCCCGATCGGGATCTTGACGGCGCCGAGAGCCATCGAGGCGATCGCCGCCGCCAGTAGCCCCGCCAGCAGCGCGGCGAGGACCAGGGTCCGCCGCGCCACCTAGTTGTGGAGGTAGGCGCGGCGGACCCTGAGGATCGTCCGCGCGATGTCGGTCCCCGCCTGCAGCAGCGAGTTGTCAACCGAGATGTAGACGTTGCCGCTGCGGGCGGCGCGGGTGCTGGCCCAGGCCGGGTTGCTGCGTAGGTATTCGGTCAGCGAGGGGATGTCCTCCTCGTTGGCGTGCGGGACGGCGATGATCACGTCCGGGTCCTCGGCGACGACGACTTCGTCGGAGATCCGCTCGAAGCCGGACGTGGAGCTGACCCCGCCGGTCAGCAGTTCGCCGCCCGCCTGGGTGACGATGTCGCCGCCCCAGCTGTTCGGCAGGAAGGTGAAGGGGGTGCGGCCGACGCCGAGGATCAGCATCACCTTCGGGTGCTTGGCGATCCCCTTGCTGGCGCTTTCGATTTCGCCGCGCATCGCCTGCAGGGTGTCGCGGGCGAGGTGCTTGCGGCCGACGATCTCGCCGATCTTGAAGGTGTCGGCGAGGGCGCCCTTGATCGAGGTCGGGTCGTGGAGGACGACGTCGATCCCCAGCTGCTTCATCGCCAGGTTGCCTTTCGCCCAGGTCTTCGAGGAGAAGACGAGGTCCGGGTCGAGCGCCGCCAGCTGCTCAAGGTTGGGCCCGTTCGGGTGCGAGAGCGGCAGCACTGCGACGCCCTTCGGCTTCGGCGAAAAGCGTTCGTTGCCGCCCAACGTCTGCCCGATCGCGACCGGCGCGACGCCGAGCTTGGCGAGCGTGTTGGCGGCGAAGGGGCTGAGGGCGACGATCCGCTGGGGCGGCTTGGCGGCGACAGCAGCCGGGAAGGCGAGCGCGACCAAGACCAGCGCTGCCGCCAGGAGCGGGGCGCCTTTGTGACCCCTGAGCTGACAAAAGCGCCCCAGGCCGGTGCTCACGCCGGCACCTTGGTGTCGATCACGTCGTAGTTGCGGACCTCGCTGCTGTGGGCGAGCTGTCCCTCGGCATGGCGGTGGCTGAGCTTGAAGAGGTCGCTGTTGACCCAGCCGCGGAAGGCATCCTGACTCTCCCAGCGGCTTAGTACCACGTACTCGCCGTCGCGGTCGCGGCGCAGCAGTTCGAAGCCGGCGAAGCCGTTGGCCTTGTGGACGTGGCTCTCACGCTCGATAAAGGTGCGCTCGAAGGCCTCGCGGCGCTCCTCTTTGACGTGGACAACGTTCATCACGGTGTACAACAGCCACTCCTCTCGGCTCAGGTTTAGGTAACCCTAATTAGGGCTACCTAACTAAAGTAACCGAAGCTGGGAAGACGCGCAGAGACCCTGCGCGTCTATGGCTGCGTCGGGACTTCTGGCTGCCCGAGCCCGTAGGTCTCGTAGGCGCCGAAGCGGGCGAACGTCTTGTGAGTCGGACCGTGGAAGTCGGAGGAGGCGGTGCTGGTCAGATTGAGCTCGTCGCAGAGCTCGAGCAGGTGCCGGGTCTGCTCCTCGGAGTGGGTCGGGTAGTAGGTCTCGACCCCATCGGCGCCGAGCGAGCGGATCAGGTCGTCGACCTCGCCCGGCTCGGAGATGTCCCAGTAGGGGTGGGCGATGACGGCGACGCCGCCGGCCTCGCGGATCAGCGCGATCGCCTGCTCAGCACTCGGCCAGCGGCGCGGCACGAACGCTTTCGCGCCCGGCACCAGGTACTCCTCGAAAAACGGCCCAAGATCCCCCGTCGCCCCCGCGGCCCTGGCGATGTGCGGCCGCCCGATCGAGAGCGCGTCGCCCGCCTCCCGTACCGCGTCCTCGAGATGCAGATCGAACCCGTGCTCGCGCAGCTTGGCGACGATCTCTCCGGCCCGGGTCACCCGCTCATGCTGCGCTCGCTCACAGGCCGCCGCGATCTTCCCCAAGTCGATCCAGTACCCGCAGATGTGCAGGTCTTCCGCGTACTCATGCACGCAAGACATCTCAATCGCCGGCACCAACTCGATCCCCTGCCGCTCAGCCGCTCGAGCCGCCTCTTCAACCCCCGCAATCGCGTCATGGTCGGTAAGGGCGAGGGTGGTCACGCCTGCCTCAGCGGCCGCGGCAACCACGTCCGCCGCAGCCAACTGCCCATCGGAGACCGTCGAATGACTCTGCAACTCGATCAGCACCAGAACGACCTCCATGACTAGAAGACGACGACCAACGAGAACGAGGACTAACTAGAAGGGCACGGCCGCCGCAGACTAGTTGCTGTCAGGCCGGCTGGGAGGGCCGGTCCCCCCTCCCACGGAGGCTCCTGCGGCAGCGTTTGCGCCCACCACCCCGCCCAGCTGCGCGACGGTCTCCGGGGGAGGGGGGACCGGCCCTCCCTTCCCGCCCCGTCCCAAATAGACTGCCCCGCCGTGTTCCAGAAAGTCCTGATCGCCAACCGCGGCGAGATCGCCATCCGCGTCGCCCGCACCCTCAAGGAGATGGGCATCACCTCGGTCGCCGTCTACTCGGAGATCGACCGCGACGCCCCCCACGTGCGCGAGGCCGACGAGGCCTTCCTGATCGGCCCCGCGGTTCCGGCCGAGAGCTACCTGAACATCGCCAAGATCATCGAAACGGCCAAAGAGGCCGGCGCCGAAGGCATCCATCCCGGCTACGGCTTCCTCGCCGAGAACGCCGAGATGGCCCGTGCTTGCGCCGAGGCCGGCATCACCTGGATCGGCCCGCCGCCGGAGGCGATCGAAGCGATGGGCTCGAAGACGCGGGCGCGCGAGATCATGGAGAAGGCCGGCGTGCCGATCGTGCCCGGCTCGACCGAGGTCGCCAAGGACGTCGACGAGGCCCGCCGCCAGGCCGAGGAAGCCGGCTACCCGGTCGCCTGCAAGGCCGCCGGCGGCGGTGGCGGCAAGGGCTTCCGGGTGGCGATGACCCCCGACGACCTGCGGGAGGCCTTCGAAGGCTCGGCCCGCGAAGGCGAGAAGTTCTTCTCGGACCCGCGCGTCTACGTCGAGCGCTACCTCGAGGACCCGCGCCACGTCGAGGTCCAGGTGCTCGCCGACTCGCACGGCAACGTGATCCACCTCGGCGAGCGCGACTGCTCGATTCAGCGCCGTCACCAGAAGGTGATCGAGGAGGCCCCGGGCCCCCACGTCGACGAGGAGATGCGGGAGCGGATTGGCAAGATCGCCACTGACGCCGCCGCCGCGGTCGGCTACCGCGGTGCCGGCACGATCGAGGGCATGCAGGTCGGCGATGAGTACTTCTTCCTCGAGATGAACACCCGCGTCCAGGTCGAGCACTGCGTGACCGAGATGATCAGCGGCGTCGACATCGTCCGCGAGCAGATCCTCGTTGCCGCCGGCGAGCCGCTCTCGATCGCCCAGGACGAGGTCGACCTGCGCGGCTGGTCGATCGAGTGCCGGATCAACGCCGAGGCGGCGCACAAGAAATTCGCCCCCGCCCCGGGCCCGATCGGCAACTCCTACCGTGAGCCCTCCGGCCCCGGCGTCCGCGTCGATTCCGGCGTCGAGGGCGGCTCCGAGGTGACGCCGATGTACGACCCGATGGTGGCCAAGCTGATCGTCTGGGACGTCGACCGCGAGAAGGCGACCCGGCGGATGCTGCGGGCGCTCTCCGAATACGACTCCGGCGGCCTCACCACCCTGATCCCCTTCCACGAAGCGATCCTTGCCACCGAGCAATGGGCAAAAGGCGAGACCTGCCGCGACCTGATGGAGGACAACGACTGGCTGAAGTCGACCGCTCCGGCCGCCGCGGCGCCGCCCGCCCCCAGCGAGGAGGACGGCGAAGTTGTCACCCGCGATTTCAAGGTCGAGGTCTCCGGCAAGCTCTTCGACGTCAAGGTGATCGGTGAGGCGGTCGCTGGCGGCGGCGCCTCAGCGGTGGCCGCAACCGGCCGCAAAGCGCCGAAACGCGAGCGCAAGGCCGGTGGTGGCGGTGGCGGCGCCTCCAGCGAGGCGCTGACCGCGCCGCTGCAAGGCACCGTCTTCAAAGTCGTCGTCGAGCAGGGCGCCGAGGTCAACGAGGGCGACCTGATCTGCGTGATCGAGGCGATGAAGATGGAGAACGAGATCACCGCGCACCGCTCCGGCAAGGTCGAGGAGTTGAAGATCACCGAGGGCGCCGCGGTCTCCAGCGGCGACGTCCTCGCCATCATCAAGTAGGGCGCAGCCGGCCAAGCCCGTGCGTCGTACTTCCTAGACTCGGGCGTCATGCAGTCGAACTCCTGCTCCTGCGATGGCGACTGAGCCGCAACCGAAAACTCAATCCGGGATGACCTGGGTCGAGGGGGGGAGCTTCGCGATGGGCTGCGAGGTCTTCTATAAAGAGGAGGCTCCTGTTCATACGGTCGAGGTCGATGGGTTCTGGGTCGACTCGAAGCCGGTGACGGTGCGGGAGTTTCGGCACTTCGTGCGGGATACCGACTACGTGACGGTGGCCGAGCGGAAGCCGGATCCGGCGGAATATCCGGGGATCGATCCGCGGCTGCTGGTGCCGGGTTCGCTGGTCTTTCAGCCGACGGCTGGGCCGGTGCCGCTGAACGACTTCCGGGCCTGGTGGGCCTTCGTACCGGGGGCCTGCTGGCGGCGGCCGGAGGGGCCGGGCAGCGACGTGGGGGGACGCGAGAACCATCCGGTCGTCCACGTCGCCAACGAGGACGCCGCCGCCTACGCGGAGTGGGTCGGCAAGCAGCTGCCCAGCGAGGCCGAGTGGGAGTACGCGGCCCGTGGCGGCCTTGACGGCACGACTTTTACCTGGGGCGACGAGGACCACGGCCGCGATGACCTGCGGGCCAACACCTGGCAGGGGCGCTTCCCCTGGGAAAACCTCGGCGCCGCCGGCTACCGCGGCACCTCCAAGGTTGGTGCCTTCCCGCCCAACGGCTACGGCCTCTACGACATGGCCGGCAACGTCTGGGAGTGGACCGGCGACTTCTTCACGCCGAGCCACCCCGAGGAGGCACCCAGCCCCTGCTGCGTGCCCAGCAACCCCCGCGTCACCTCCGACGCGGACAGCTACGACCTGCAGGCGCCCGACTCGCACATCCCCCGCAAAGTGATCAAGGGCGGCTCGCACCTCTGCGCCCCCGAGTACTGCTTGCGCTACCGGCCCGCCGCCCGCCAGGGCCAGGCGCTCGACAGCTCGACCGGCCACATCGGTTTCCGCTGCATCAGCCGCGTCGCCGACTGAGGTTCAGGCCGCCGCCGCGGCCGTGCCCTACTTGTGGTGCGCCTTTTCTTCACGTTCTTTCTGGCGCTTTTCCCGTTCCCGCTGCAGCTTTTCCTTTTCCCGTTTGATCTTCAGCTGTTCCTGACGGGTCAGCGGTAGTTCCGGGGCAGCTTTGCGGCACTCGAAGCCGACGCATTCCTCGAGCCGGGTCAGTTCGTTGTGGAGGAAGCCGCGGATCGGGCCGTAGTTCTTGTCGCGGACTTTGTTGTTGAGCTCGAAGGGGTCCTTTTCGAGGTTGTAGAGCTCTTTCTCGCCGTCCGGCCACTCGATGTACTTGTAGGGGCCGAGGCGGATCCCGTAATAGTTTTTCGGCGGCGCCACGACCGAGGCGCTGGCGCCTTCGCCGGAGCTCTCCGCGTCGGGGTTGACGCGCCCGTAGGAAATCCCTTCCGGGTTGTTGCTGGCGCCGCCGTTCTGTTCGACGTCGTCGGTCTGTACGAAGGACTCGAATAGCAGCGGCCGGTTTTTGCGCAGTTCCGGATCGTGCCCGTAGGGGTAAAGCGATTCGCCGTCGACGCTTTTGTCGGCCTGCGTTTGGGCCAGTTCGAGGACCGTCGGGGCGATGTCGACGGTCGAGGCCAGCTGGCCGGTTTCGCTGTCCGGCTTGATCCCGGGCCCGCGGATCAGGAAGGGCAGATGGGTGGAGGGCTCGTAGGCGAGGAACTTGCCGCCGGTGAGGCGGTGCTCGCCGAAGAAGAAGCCGTTGTCGGAGGTGAAGATGATGTAGGTGTTGCGGAGCCGGTGCAGGGCGCCGAGCGTGTCGACGATCGCCTTGACGCCGTCGTCGACCGAGCGCAGCGACTCCAGGCACTTCTGGTAGTAGACGCGGTAGGTGTGCGCTTCAGTGGGGGAGACGAAGGGTGCTTCGCGGATGAAGCGCGGCTTGTCGTTGACGTTGCCCTCGTTGAAGCCTTCCGAGGGGTCGTGCGGAAAGGGCACGCCGGCGAACGTTTCGTTGTGGCGCGGCGCCGGCTCCGGCCCGGCCGGGCGGCGGAAGTCCCCATGCGGGGCGGAGTAGTCGACCTGCAGATAGAACGGCGTGCCTTCCGGGGTCCCCTGCATCTCTTCGGTGGCGATGCGGGTGAAGACGTCGGTCTCATACAGGCAGGGCAGGCCATTGAGGGGCGCGTAGGGGCAACCGAAGTCGTCCTTCTGCCCGTATTCGCGGGTTTCCCAGCTGCCCGAATCCCCGTAGGGGCCTTCGATTTTGCCGTTGTTGTTGAGTTCGTAGCCGTAGAAGTAGTGGTTCGTGTCCGAGCGCAGCGTCGTGTGCCAGGCGTTCCAGCCGGGCGGCACCGAGGTGCCGTTGTCGTAGGGCGGGTCGCCGTAGGCGTTGAGGAACTTGCCGATGTGGATCGTCCGGTAGCCGGCGTTCTGCAGCCAGACCGGCAGGTCGTGGTTGTAGGCACTGCGGGCAGCGAAGCCGGGGTAGCCGCCGTTCGGCGCCACGTTGCCGCGCACCTTGTCGTTGTGGGCGTAGCGGCCGGTCAGCAGCGAGACTCGCGAGGGGGCGCAGAGCGAGTAGGGCGTGTAGTACTGGGTGAAGGTGGCTCCTTTTTCGCCGATCAGCGCCCGCGTGTTCGGCATCGCCTGGACGTTGCCGCCACCTGGCGGCTGGTATTCGGCGTAGAGCTCGTCGAGCGTCTGGTCATCGGTCTGGATGACGACGATGTTGGGGCGGCCGGAGGAAAGCTGCGGCGGCGGTTCGGTTTCCTTCGCGGAGGCGGTCGCCTCGGGGCGGCCGCGCTGCTCGCTCGGCGCTGCGGCGGCGGAACGGCCGGTCAGCAGCGCCAGCGCCGCGGTCAATGCCAGCACCGCCGCGAAGAGCAACAGGCGGGTGTCGAGCAGCGCGCCGGAGCGGCCGGCGGGCACGCGGATCTGCAGGGCTTTCGACTCGAATCGCTTCAAAAGGGGCGCCTCAGGGTCCGAAACCGGCTGATCGTGCCGGAGTTGCGCCGCGAAAGCTAAAAGACGCTCAGGACGCGCCGAGCTTTTTCACCGCGTCGCGGAAGTTCTTGACCGTGGCGCTGGGCGCTTTGCGGCCTTCGAGCTTCTCGTCGTGACGGTTGACCCAGATCACCGGCACGTTCATTTTCAGCACCGGGGCGATGTCAGTCGCGTAATTGCAGCCGATATGCAGCCAGCTTTTCTTGCCGCCGATGCGGCGGGCGCACTCTTTGAAGTGGACCGGATCGGGCTTGTAGCTGCGCACCTGCTGGGCGGTGACGACGAGGTCGAGTTCGGTGCGCAGGTGGCGGCGCGAGATCCCCAGCAGTTTGTCGTCGACGTTGGAGACGATCCCGATGTCGTACTTCTTGCCGAGCCGATCCATCGCCGCGTTGGCCTCGCGGAAGGGCATCCAGTAGGCGACGCTGTTGGGCAGGAACTGGGCCCGCGAGGGCTCCACCTCCCAGTCCAGCTCACCGGCGACTTTGACGATCGTGCGGCGCAGCACCTCCGCGTAGAGCTCATAGGAGCCGGCCATGATTTCCGCCTGCACTTCCATGAAGCGTTCGAGAAAGGGCCCCTCCTCGAAGCTGAAGCCGTCTTTTACAGCCTCTTTCTTACAGGCCTCGATGATGCCTTTCTCCCAGTCGATCAAGGTGCCATAGCAGTCAGTGGTCACCCACTCGATGTTTTTAAGGCTGGGAAGGGCCATCGGCGAGCGCGGCATTATGTCAGTCGGCAGCGGGTCGGCGCTTCTCCGCTGACTTGGATAGGCTGCCCCGCCGGCGCGCCAGGGCGCCTTTCTACATGGACCTTCTCGAGTATCAGGGCAAGCAGCTGTTCGCTAAGCACGGGATCGCCGTGCCCAGCGGCGAGGTCGCCGCGACCGTCGAGGAGGCGGTTGCCGCGGCGGATCGGATCGGCTATCCCTGCGCGATCAAGGCTCAGGTCCTGATCGGCGGCCGCGGTAAGGCAGGCGGCATCAAGATTGCCCAGGACGCCGAGGAGGCGCGCGCTTACGCCGACGCGATCATCGGCATGGACATCGTCGGCCCGCACGGTGAGGGCCCGTTCAGGGTGCACCGAGTCTGGGTCGAGGGCGGCTCTGACATCGCCTCCGAGTACTACGCCTCGGTGATCCTCGACCGCGGCGAGAAGAAGCTGCTGACGATGATCTCCAGCCAGGGCGGGATGGACATCGAGGCGGTCGCCGCGGAGACGCCCGAGAAGCTGATCAAACGCCACGTCGACCCGACCGTGCCCTTCACCGCTGAGCTGGCGCGGCCGATCGTCGACGAGGCTGGGCTCGACGAGGACGTCCGCGCCCAGGTCGCCGAGGTGGTCGCGAAGCTGGCCGTGGTGGCGCGTGAGGAGGACGCGACCCTGATCGAGGTCAACCCGCTGATCGTCACCGGCGACCGCCAGGTCGTCGCCCTCGACGCGAAGGTGACGATCGACGGCAACGCTCTCTTCCGTCACGAGGACCTGGCCGCCAGTGAGGCGGGCGACGAGGAGGATCCGCAGGAGGCGATGGCCAAGGAGAAGGGCCTCACCTACGTGAAGCTCGACGGTAACGTCGGCATCCTCGCCAACGGCGCCGGCCTCTGTATGTCGACCCTCGATGTCGTTGCCCAAGCCGGGGGCGCTCCCGCCAACTTCCTCGACGCCGGCGGCGGTTCCAAAGCCGAGGCGATCGTCGACGCGCTGACCGTGATCACCTCCGACTCGAAGGTGACGGCGATCCTCTTCAACATCTTCGGCGGCATCACCCGCTGCGACGAGATCGCCAAGGGGATCGTCACCGCCTCGCAGCAGCTCGACCTGAAGGTGCCGCTGGTCGTGCGGCTCGACGGCACCAACTCGGAGGAGGGCCTGCAGATCCTCGCCGAGGCAGGGCTGGAGAACCTGGACCAGGAGACGACGATGCTCGGCGCTGCTCGCCGGGTCGTGGAGCTAGCTGGCTGATGAGCATCATCGTCGGCAGCGAGACGAAGCTGGTCGTCTCCGGCCTAACCGGCCGCGAGGGCTCCTTCCACGGCTTACGCAACAAGGCCTATGGGACCGACCTGGTCGCCGGCGTTACGCCCGGCAAGGGCGGCCAGGACGTCGAGGGCGTGCCGGTTTTCGACACGATCGCCGAGTCGGTTGAGCAGGCCGGCGCTAACACTTCGATGATCTTCGTCCCCGCCCGCTTCGCGGCGCCGGCGATTGACGAGGCGCTCGACTCCGGCGTGCAGACGGTGATCGCGATCACCGAGGGGATTCCGGTCCTCGACATGCTCGGCCTCTACTGGAAGGCGAAGGAGAAGGGCGTGCGGCTGCTTGGCCCCAACTGCCCCGGCGCGCTCTCGCCCGGCAAGGCCAACGTCGGGATCATCCCCGCCCAGTTCTTCGACCCGGGCCCGATCGGCGTCGTCTCCAAGTCGGGGACCCTGACCTACCAGATCGGCAACGAGCTGAAGCAGGCCGGTACCGGCAACTCCTCGATCGTCGGGATCGGCGGCGACCCGATCATCGGCTCCGACTTCATCGACATCCTCGCCCTCTACGAGGCGGACCCCGAGACCGAGCTGATCGTGATGGTCGGCGAGATCGGCGGTGACGCCGAGGAGCGGGCCGCCGAGTACATCGCCGCCAACGTCTCCAAGCCAGTGGTCGCCTATATCGCCGGCTTCACGGCACCGCCCGGCAAGCAGATGGGCCACGCCGGCGCGATCATCTCCGGCTCCTCCGGCACCGCCCAGGCGAAGAAGGACGCCCTTGAAGCGAAGGGCGTCCGCGTCGGCGAAAGCCCCACCGAGACCGCCGCGATCGCGGTCGAAACGCTGCGCGGCTCCTAGCCGCCCGCTCAGTCCTCCGTCGCCTTTCCTGCGTCGAGCGCCAGTAGGCCACGGATCTCCGCCGCGAGCGCGTCGGATTCGCGGTCGAGCCGACGGTGGGTGACGCGGACGGTGCGGTAGCCGGCGAGTAGGAACGCCGGATCGCGGGCCCGATCTCGCTCGAAGGCCGCGCGGTGGCTGTGGTGCTCCCAGCTATCGAGCTCGACTACCAACCGGGCGGATGGCCAGAGCACGTCAACCTCGCGGCCGAGGACGTCGACGTTGGTCACCCCCGATGGGAGCCCGTAGTGCTCGCGGAAGCGCGCGAAGCGGGTCTCCAGCGGCGAACGTCCCTGGCTCGGTGCCCGCGCTTCGGCCAGCAGCCGGCGGATCGGCTTCAACGCCCGGCGTCCCCGCCCCCGGTCGCAAACCCGCTCTACCTCCGCGAAGCGCAGCAGGTTGCGCCTGTCCGCCTCTTCCCAGGTCTTCTCCAGCTCGTAGAAAGGGGCCACTTCGGCGAAATCAAAGAGCGTCCGAGCGACGCTCGTGACCGGCAGCCGATCCTGCTCGGTGCGGTCTTCGAAATGCAGCCTGCAGCGGTGGATCCAGAGCCGTCGCCGCCGTTCCGGGCCCTGTCGTCCCGCGGGCGCAGTGACTTCGACCAGCGAGCCGCGCTGCCGGGCCAGCCCCCAGAGCATCGCCGCACTGCGATGGCTGAGTAGGGCGCCGCCGCCGTAGGCCAGTACGCCTGCCCACCAGTGACCCCGCTGCCCGAGGCGGGCATATCCGATCGCATAGACCCCGCCGTGAAGCCGCACCAGCCGCCGCATTCCCAGCCGCGCCTGAATCGCCCCGTCGCCAAATCCGAGCCTTCGCAGCTGACGCTTCGAAACGACTCCGTGCTGCCGCTCGGCGAGCTCCGACAGCCCCCGCTCCCTCGCCACCATCGGGCGTGTCTGAGCTTCTACGCTCATATGCATCGCAAAGCTCAGACACGCCCCGGTTCGCCCCCCCCGGTGGGAGCAGGCGGCGGGGGTCGGCGGGCGGTCCGCGTTGCTAGGGTCGAGACGTATGACTGCCGAGACGATTTCGTTTGCACGGGGGGCGCCGAGCGCCGACATCCTGCCGCGTGAGGCGCTGCGGGTGGCGGCGGCGCGGGCGCTGGAGAGCGACTGGGAAAAGGCGCTCTCCTACGGGACTGGGATCGGGCACCCGGGGCTTTGCGAGTGGATCGGCGAGCGCCACGGTGGGCTCAGCGCCGCGCAGGTGATGGTCGCCAATGGCTCCCTGGAGGCGGGGGCGATGCTGTTTCAGCACCTGCTCTCGGCTGGCGACCGGGTCGTCGTCGAGCAGCCGACTTACGACCGCACCCTGCTGCTCCTGCAACAGCTGGGAGTTGAGCTGGTGCCGGTCTCGCTCGAGGCCGATGGGCTCAACGTCGGCGAGCTGGAAGCGGCGCTGGAGCAGGGTCCGATCAAGCTCGCCCACGTGATCCCCAACTCCCACAACCCGGCCGGCTGCACGCTCTCCAGCGCGAAGCGGACGCGGCTGGTCGAGCTGGCCGCCGAGCACGGCTTTTGGATCTTCGAGGACGACCCCTACCGCGAGCTGCCTTTCGAGGGCGAGCCGCTGGAGACGATGCTCTCGCTCGACTCCGCCGACCGGGTCGTTCACGCCTCCTCGTTCTCGAAGACGGTCAGCCCCGGCGTTCGCGTCGGCTACCTGGCCGGCCCCGAGGGGGAAATCGCGAAGCTGGCCAAACGCGCCAACGAGACCTACATCTCGCCGAACATGCTGGCCGAGTCGATCGTGCTGGAGCTCTGCCGCTCCGGCGCCCTCGACGAGAACATCGTTTTCGTCAAAGGCGAGTTGAAGGCGCGCCGCGACGCCCTGGTGACGGCGCTGCGCGAGCAGATCCCCGAGGCCGAGTTCGTGATCCCCGATGGCGGCTACTTCCTCTGGCTCGACCTCGCCGCCGGCACCGACACGGTGGCGCTGCTGGCCGAGTCGAAAGCGGAGGGCGTCTCCTTCGTCGCCGGCCCCGACTTCATGATCGAGGGCGGCGAGAACAGCCTCCGCCTCTCCTTCGCCCCCGTCCCCGCCGACCAGGCTGGCGAGGGCGTGGCGCGGATTGCCCGCGCGCTGGACCGGGTCCGCGCCGGCGTCGCCTGATCGGCGCATTGCGGCATCCTCGGTCGCTCGCGTGCGGAGCACGCCACGCTCCTGCATCCTTGCTCAGTCGACGCCGGCGTTGATCCGGTTTAGGCGTCGCTTGCGTATGGGACCGTGTGACCACGGAACCGGGGCGGAAGACGCATGGTTAGGCGAGAGAGGGCGGAGCGACTCGCGGACGAGGAGCTGATGCCGCTGATCGGCGCCAAGGACCCGGAGGCCTTCGAGGTTTTCTTCGATCGCCACGGCGGCGCCGCCTACTCGCTCGCCTACCGGATCGTCGGCGAGAAGGCCGGCGCCGAGGACGTCGTCCAGGAGGCATTCATCTCGATCTGGCGCAGCGGCGCCCGCTTCGACAAAGCACGCGGCAGTGTCCGTGCCTGGACGCTCAGCATCGTCCGCAATCGCGCGATCGATGCCCTGCGCAGCCGTGCCGGCAAAGCCCCGAAGCTGACCTTCGACGACGAGGGGATCCTCGAGCAGCGGCCGGCTGACGACTCGACCGAGGACGAGGCGATGCGGCACGAGACTGCCGGGGAGGTGCGCGGCGCCCTGGAGACGCTGCCGGGCGACCAGGCGAAGGTGATCGAGCTCGCCTACTTCGGTGGCTTCAGTCACTCTGAGATCGCCGAGATGCTGGGGGTGCCGTTGGGAACTGTGAAGGGGCGGATGCGACTGGGACTGGACAAGATTCGCGGCGAGCTGGCGGAGGGGTTGGCATGAGCGAGATGGCGAACGGGCACGAGCGCTGGAGCGAGGAGCTGGCTGCCTACCTGTTGGGGGCGCTGGGGCCGGACGAGATGGGGTCCTTCGAGCGCCACGCCGAGGACTGCGAGCGCTGCCGGGCCGAGGCGCGCTGGCTGATGCCGGCGATGCAAGCGCTGCCGGAAAGCGTCGAGCGCCGGCAGGCGCCACCTGAGCTGCGCGAGCGGTTGATGGTCGAGGTGCGGGCTGATGCGAAGGCGGGCAGCGGCGTGGCCGCTGAGCGGGCTGCAGCTGGCGAGGACCGCGACCGTAACTGGCGCCAGCGCCTCGCTGCTCTCTGGCGCGGCGGGGGCCCGCGCGGCCTGCGCCCCGCTGTTGGCTTGGCGGCGCTGCTGCTGGTCGTCGCCGCGGTCGCGGGCTACGTGGTCGGCGGCGGCTCGTCTTCGCCGAGTGGCGACCCGTCCACCACGGTCGTCTCCGGACAGGCACCCGGCATCGTCGCGACGATGGTGCGCGAAGGCGAGGGCGGCTCCCTGTACCTCAAGAACGTCAAGCCGATTCCCGACGGCAGAGTCCTCGAGGCCTGGGTTCAGCGCGGTGACAAGGTCGAGCCGGTCCCGGCCCTCTTCGCTCCAAACCGAGAAGGGCGGGCAACCACCATGGTCGCCAACATGAACGGGGTCGAAACGGTGATGGTCACCGTTGAGCCCTCGGGCGGCACCAGGGCCCCGACCTCGGCGCCAATCGTGACGATGCCGATCCCCCAGTAGGGGATCGGCCGGTGGCCTAGCTAGCGGCCGTAACGGTCCGAGGAGAGGACGAGCTGCTCTGGGATCGCTGCACGGGGCGGCGGCGCCGGGTCGGCCCGCACCGAGACGGTCTCGGCGACGCTGCGGCTGACCTCGTGCTTGCCGTCGGCAGAGGCGATTGTCACCGCCTCCTCGTCGGAGCTCTCGACCTTGCCCTCGAGGCCGGGGTGCAGACCGGCGTCCTTGAGGTAGTGGAGTAGCTCCTCGGCCTCGTTCTCGAAGCGCAGGACGGTGACGTCGGCGCCGACCTCGACGTCGGCCAGCAGTGAACCTTGCTCGCGGATGCCCTCGACGATCGGGTGGCCGTGGGGGCAGGTGGTGGCGTCGCCGATTGCAGCCCGCATCCGCTCCTCCAGCACCGGCGACATCGCGTGCTCGATCCGCTCCGCCTCCTCGTGCACCTCGTCCCAGGGGATGCCGAGGACGTCGGTGAGGAAGCGCTCGATCATGCGGTGGCGG
>Ga0105242_10001408_pt1 | contig 18935 bp, 11 predicted proteins | sample KBSM24metaG_FD_81521 | JGI IMG/M metagenome (GOLD analysis project Ga0105242, IMG submission 81521) | Miscanthus rhizosphere microbial communities from Kellogg Biological Station, Michigan, USA - KBS M2-4 metaG | ecosystem: Host-associated > Plants > Roots > Rhizosphere > Soil | place... | reverse complement strand
CTGCCAGACATAGGGCGGCTCGGTGCCGTTGACTTCCCAGTCGCCCACGATGCGCGCCTTGTAGATCACCGGGTTGTGCGATGCCACGGTGCGCGCGTTGCGCCAGTGGCGGTCCAGCGACTGCGCGCTGCTGGCGGCCGAGGCGCCCAGGCCGTTGAAGAACTGGCCGGCGGCGCGCAGCACCTGCTCGCCCAGCGCCACCTGGCCCTGGGCGGATTCCAGCTCCGCTTCGATGTTGGCCTGGCGCTCTTCTTCGGGCGTGCCGTGCCAGTGCGCGTCGTAGGCGCGCTGGGCGGCGAAGGCGGCGCGCACGGCGGTGGCCTCGGCCGCGTAGGCGACGGCCGAGACCTCGCCCACCACCTGCAGCACCTGCGGGTCCTGCGCCACGCTGGGCGCGTTGCCGGTGCTGAAGATGCGCTTGCGCCCGCGCACCTGGGCGGCGGCGTCGCGCGTGATGGCGCGGGCGATGCCGGCCAGCGTGGCGAGGTGGAAGAGCTGGTAGAAGGCCGTCTGGTACTTGAAGCGGCCGGTGAAGGGGAAGATGTTCTCGGGATCGACCTCGGCGTCCTGGTAGACGGAGGTGCCGCTGCCCGTGGTGCGCTGGCCGAAGCCGTCCCAGTCGTCGTGGTGCGTCACGCCCGGCTGGCGGGCGCGCACGGCGGCGATCACGTCCAGCCCGTCGCCATCGCCCGGGCCGTCGCGGCGGGCGTAGAGGTCGATCCAGTCCGCGAAGATGCTGCCGGTGCTGTAGAACTTGCGGCCGTTGACCACCCAGCGGCCATCTCCTCTTTGCGTGACGCGGGTGATGACGTCGCCGATGGCCACGTTGCCCACCTCGGTCCAGGCATTGCCGGCCAGGTCGCCGTCGGCGAAGCGCCGCAGCCAGACGGCGGTGGCGGCATCGCGCGGCGCGTTCAGGCGGTCCTCGACGAAGGCGAAGTGGCCGCGCAGCGCCTGCACGATGTTGGAGTCGGCCTCGGCCAGCTCCACCAGCAGCTGGAAGAGCTGCGGCAGCGTGGCGCCGTCGCCGCCGTGCTCCACGGGCACGCGCAGGGCGCCGAACCGCGCTTCCTTCAGCCACTGGATGGCTTCGTGGCCGAGGCGGCGCTGCTGCTCGCGTTCCAGCGCCGTGGCCTGGATGCGGGCGAAGATGGGGCGGTACCTGGCGGCGATGGCCTCGTAGGCCGGGCCGAGGATGGAGGGAGAGGGGGCGCGGTAGGCGTCGGTCATGGTGTCGCTCCTGATGCTTGCGAATGAAGGGTGGTTCATGAGCGGATGACAAAACCCAGCGAAGCGGTTCTGGCGAGGCGCTGCATCGCAGGCAGTACGGTCCGTACGACCCGATGCGGCAACGACGCCAGAAGGGTTCTGTCAGCCGCTCTCAGTCGTCGATGCTCTTGCGCACCTTGATGTTCTTTTCCTTGGCATAGGCCAGGGCCGACTTGTCGATGATCGGCCGCAGCAGCTTCCAGTCCGGCGCGATCCAGTCGGAGACCTGCTTCCACTGCTTGCCGTCCCATTGCTGGAAGGCGACGTAGCCTTCGCCTTCGTGGTTGTCCCAGCTCACGTTGATGGAGTGGAAGAGCCCCTTGGCGCCCAGGGCGGCGACGCGGGCTTCGTCGAGCTTCAGGTTCTCGAGGCCCCAGCGCACCTCGTCGCCGGTCAGCGTGCGCTTGCCGAATTTCGCCTGCGCGATGCGGACGGCTTCCACGTTCAGGATGCCGTTGACCACGCCCAGGTTGTGATAGACGGTGCCGATGCGCTTCCTGTCCTCCAGGTTGCCCTTGCCCGCGTCATAGACGGTCTTGATGATGTCCTGCAGCACCGGGTACTGCGTGCCGGGCGCCACCGAGCCGATGGCGACATAGCCCTTGGCGGCGTCGCCGGCCGGTATCACGTCCTCTTCAGAGTTGGACCAGATGTTGCCCACGATGCGGTCCACCGGGAAGCCGGTCTTCTGCGCCGTCTTGAGCGCCACCGGGTTCATCACGCCCCAGCCGCGCAGCACCACGAAGTCGGGCTTGGCGCGGCGGATCGTCAGCCATTGCGACTGCTGCTCGTTGCCGGGGTGCGGCACCTCGATCTGCTGCACCGTGAAGCCGTACTTCTGGGCCAGCAGCTCGTAGATCGGGATGGTTTCCTTGCCGTAGGGCGAGCCGTGGTAGAGCACCACGATCTTCTTGCCCTTGAGCTTGTCCAGGCCGCCGACCTTGGTGCCCAGGTAGTTCACGATGCCCGAGGTCTCGCTGTACGGGTTGACCAGCAGCGGGAAGATGTACTTGAACACGGCGCCGTCGGTGGTGTCCGTGCGGCCGTGGTTGATGGTGATGAGCGGCACCTTGTCGGCCGTCACGCGGTCGATCAGCGCATAGGCGATGCCCACCGACAGCGGGTTCCACGCGGCGATGCCGGGACGGTTCTTCAGGCGTTCATAGACCTCCACGCCGCGTTCCACCTCGTACTGCGTCTCGCCCTCCGCCCAGGTCAGCTTGACGCCGCCCACGCCGCCGTCGCGGGTGTTGATGAGGTTCAGGTAGTCGATGAAGCCGCCGAAGAAGCCCGTGCCGCCGGCGGCGTAGGGCCCCACACGGTAGCTCTGCAGCGGAAAGAACTGCTCCTGCTGCTGCGCCGGCTTGGCGGGGGCGGCGGCCGTCTGGGCCTGCGCGGCCTGCAGCCCCGTGAGCGCGATGGCGCTGGCCAGCGCGGCGGTTTTCAGATGGCGGACGAAAGACATGCGAAGCGCTCCTGTCGAAAGAAGGAATGGGGAAGAGAAACGGAGAACAAGAAGGGAGGAGGGAAGGGGGCGGCGCCGAAGGGCTCAGGCGCCGTGGGCGGCCGCGGGCCGGCGACAGCAGCGCGCCACCAGCCGCTCCCAGAGCGCCGCCAGGCCGCGCGGCTCGGCGATGAGAAAGCCCACGATGAGCGCGCCCAGGGCGATGCGCTGGCACAGCTCCAGCACGCCCGAATCGAACCACTGGCCCAGCAGCAGGCTGCCCAGGCGCGAGAGCAGCAGGGGGAAGAGCACGATCAGCGCCGCGCCCAGGAAGGCACCGCGCAGCGTGGCCAGCCCGCCGATGATGATGATGAAGAGGATCTGGAACGAGCGGTCCAGGTTGAAGCCCGCCGGCTCCACCGTGCGCAGATACACGAAGCCCCAGAGCACGCCCGCCACGCCGATCACGAAGGACGAGAGCGCGAAGGCCAGCAGCTTGGTGCGCAGCACCGGCACGCCGATCACTCGGGCGGCCAGCTCGTTGTCGCGCACGGCGATGAAGTGGTGGCCGGTGGGCGTGCGCGTCACGCGCCAGACCAGGGCGGTGAGCACGGCCACCACGCTGAGTGCGAAGAGGTAGCGGCCCGCAGGCGTGTCGAAGGCCACGCCCGCCACGGCCAGCGGCGGCGCGTCGATCACGCCCGAGGGGTTGTCGTTGCTGAACCAGCCGAACTTGGTCAACGCCCACTGTACGAAGAACTGCGCCGCCAGCGTCGAGACGGCCAGGTAGAAGCCGCGCAGCCGCAGGCTGGGCAGGCCGAACACCACGCCCACCAGCGTGGCCGCCACGCCGCCGAGGGCGATGGCCGCCAGCAGCGGCAGGCCCTGCACGCGCAGCTGGAAGTTGTAGGCCGCATAGACGCCCACGGCCATGAAGGCGGCTGAGCCCAGCGAGAGCTGGCCCGCGTAGCCGGTGAGCAGGTTGAGCCCCACGGCGGCGAGCGACAGCGCGAGGAAGGGGATCAGGAGCGCGTCGAAGACGTAGTCGGAGGCTACCAGCGGCACCAGGCCGTAGGCCAGCGCCAGCACGAGGACGGGCGTGGCCCAGAGCGGCCAGCGCGCGGGGTGGCCTGGGTGGCCGGAGCGTTGCACGGTGTTCGTCGCCATGGCGTCAGGCCCTTTCCACCAGCCGCTGGCCGAAGAGGCCGCCCGGCCGCACGAGCAGGAAGAGCAGCGCCGCCGCGTAGGCGAACCAGCTTTCGATGCCGCCGCCCACATAGGGGCCCAGATAGACCTCGGCCAGCTTCTCCAGCGCGCCGATGAGCAGGCCGCCCACGATGGCGCCCAGGATGGAATCGAAGCCGCCCAAGACCAGCACCGGCAGCGCCTTGAGCACCACCAGCGACAGCGAGAACTGCACGCCCAGCCGCGCGCCCCAGAGCAGCCCGGCCACCAGCGCGATCACGCCGGCGGCGGACCACACGGTGGCCCAGATCACCGGCAGGCGCAGGCCCACGGCCAGCGCGGCGAAGGTGTCGTCGGCCACGGCGCGGAAGGCCAGGCCCACGCGGGTGTAGCGGAAGAAGGCCGAGAGCGCGATCACCATCAGCGCCGCCACGCCGGCCGCGAACAGATCGAAGGTGGACACCAGCACGCCCGCGAACTCGATGGGCTCGTCGGCCACGCCCAGTTCCAGCGAATGCACCTGCGTGCCCCACACCAGCTGGGCCACGCCCTCGATCACGTACGAGAGCCCCAGCGTGGCCATGAAGAGCGTGATGGGCGGCTGGTTGACCAGCGGGCGCAGCACCGTGCGCTCGATGGCCAGGCCCAGCGCCACCATCAGCGCGAAGGTGATGCCCAGCGCCAGCGCGAAGGGCAGGCCGCGCTCGACCAGGCTCACGAAGGTGAGCGCCGCGAACAGCAGCTGCGCGCCCTGCGCGAAGTTGAGCACGCCGGAGGTCTTGTAGATCAGCACGAAGCCGATGGCCACCAGCGAATACATCACGCCCGAGAGCAGCCCGCCGATCAGCACCTCGGCCAGGAAGGCGAAGTCGAAGCCCTGGGCCATCACGCCTCCTCCGCGTGCGCCACGCCCAGGTAGGCGTCGATCACGGCCTGGTCGGCCTGCACCTCGGCGGGCGTGCCGTCGGCGATCTTGCGGCCATGGTCCAGCACCGCGACGCGGTCCGACAGGCCCAGCACGATGCCGATGTCGTGCTCGATGAGCACCACCGCCGCGCCGTGACGGTCGCGCGCCAGGCGGATCAGCGCGGCCATCTCGTTCTTTTCCGACATGGTGGTGCCGGCCAGGGGCTCGTCCAGCAGCAGCAGGCCGGGTCGCGCCACCAGGGCGCGGCCCAGTTCCACGCGCTTTTGCAGGCCGTAGGACAGGCCGCCCGCGAGCCGGTCCTGCACGGCGGCCAGGCCCAGCAGGTCGATGGCCTCGCGCGCTTCTTCGCGCGCGGCGTTCCACTCGCGCCGCGCCCGGCCCCAGCCCAGCAGCTGCTCGGCGAAGCCGGCGCGGGCCGCATGCACTCGGCCCAGCGCGATGTTGTCGCGCACGGAGAGGCCCTTGAAGAGCGCCAGGTTCTGGAAGGTGCGGGCCACGCCCAGTTGCGCGAGCCGTGCCGTGGGCACCTGCGCGAAGGACCGGCCTGCGATGCGGATCTGCCCGGCCTGGGGCCGGTACAGCCCGCTGATGACGTTGACGAGCGAGCTCTTGCCCGCCCCGTTGGGCCCGATGATGGCGCGCAGCTCGCCCGGCGCCACGCGCAGGTCGATGCCGCTCAGCGCATGGACGCCCCCGAACGAGAGGTCGATGCCCTGCAGCTCCAGCGCCGCGGCGTCCTGGTAGGCGGGCGCATCAGGGCGGCTGCGGAGGGCCGCAGTGCGTGAGTCGGCAGCGGCGGCGCCCCCCAGAGGCGCCAGCGAGCCTTCGAACAGGATGGTGCTGGACATGGTGTTGTGCGTTCTGGCGGGCAAGGCTGCGCCCGGCGCCGCTGCGCAGGGCGGGCGGCGTGGGGCGGCGCCAGGGCCGGTGGTGGGAGGGGACTGGCTAGGAGAGGGTGGCGGAGAAGGCGCGCACCATCTCCGTCATGCGGCGACGGCCTCGGCGGGTTCCCGCGCCGCGCCGACGGGGCTGCCGCCGGCCTGATGCCGTTGCTGCTGTTGCCTGCGGTCCGCTTCGAGTTCCAGTTCGCGCACCAGGGGCAGCACCTTCTCGCCGAAGTACTCCACCTCTTCGATGAAGTGCAGGAAGCCGGCGAGGATCAGGTCCACGCCCACGGCCTTGAGCGCCACGATGCGCTCGGCGATCTGGCGCGGCGTGCCGATCAGGTTGGTGCGGAAGCCGTCGTTGTATTGCACCAGGTCTTCGAAGCTGGACTTGGCCCAGTTGCCCTCGCCCTCAGGGGAGGCGCGGCCCGCCTGCTTGGCCGCGTCGCCGAAGGCATGCACGGCTTCCACGTGGGCATGGTCGATGATGTCCTGCAGCACGGCGCGGGCCTCTTCCTCGGTATCGCGGGCGATGACGAAGGCGTTGATGCCGATGCGCACGTAGTGGCCGGTTTCGGCCGCCTTGGCGCGGATGTCGTCGATCTGCTGCTTCACGCCCTCGGGCGTGTTGCCGTTGGTGAAGTACCAGTCCGAAACCCGCGAGGCCATGTCGCGCGCGGCGCGCGAACTGCCGCCCTGGAAGATCTCGGGGTGGGGCTTCTGCACGGGCTTGGGGCTGAGCGTGTAGTTGTTGAAGCGGTAGAAGTCGCCCTTGAAGGTGAAGTTGTCCTGCGTCCAGATGCCCTTGAGCGCGCGGATGAACTCTTCCGAACGGCGGTAGCGCTCGTCGTGCTCCAGCCAGGGTTCGCCGATGGCCTGGAATTCGCCCTTGAACCAGCCGCTCACCACGTTGATGGCGATGCGGCCCTGCGAGATGTGGTCGATGGTGGCGATCTGCTTGGCCACCACGGCGGGGCTCCAGGGGCCAGGCAGGATGGCGGCCAGCACCTTGAGCCTGGTGGTGGCGTGCAGCAGGGCCTGGCTGAACGACACCGATTCGTGCTGGTGCTCGGCGCCGTAGCCTGCCGTGAAACGGATCTGGCTCAGGGCGTAGTCGAAGCCCGCCCGCTCGGCCGCCTGCGCCAGCCGCTGGTTGTATTCGAGGCTCCAGTCGGTGCGCTGGGCGATGGTGCTGACCACCAGGCCGCCGCTGACGTTGGGCACCCAGTAGGCGAACTTCAGAGGGTTGGAGGAAGAGAGCGTGTGGGTGTCTTGGTCTTGGCTCATGGCCATGCTCCTTGAGTCTGAGGCGGTGTGGCGGTGATCGTGCGGGGCGGGCGGGCGTGCGGCTTCAGGCCACGCGGGCGAGACGCGCGGCCGGCGCAGCCTCGGCCTGGGCGATGCCGATCAGCGGCGCTGCGCGCTGCGCGGTCAGGGCGATGCGCGCCTTCAGCGCTTCGCTGCCGACGGCGTAGCCCGTGAAGTCCTGCTCCGACGCATACACGCCCAGCGGCAGCGTGCGGGCCTGGAAGAAGCTGAAGAGCGGGCGCAGCTGGTGGTCGATCACCAGCGCGTGGCGGTCGCTGCCGCCGGTGGCGGCCAGCAGCACGGGCACGTCGATCAGCGCCTCGTGGTGGACGAAGTCGAACAGGTGCTTGAAGAGGCCCGTGTAGGAGCCGCGATAGACCGGGCTGGCCACGATCAGCAGGTCGGCCGATTCGATGGCGGCGAGATCCGCCTCCACGCTGGCGGGCAGCTGGCTGCGGTAGAGCGCGCCGCCGATCTGCGGCGCGAGCGGCCCCAGCTCGATGGTGCGCGCCTCGATGGGCAGCACGTCGCTGATGGCGGCGATCAGTTCCTCGACCAGCACCAGGGTGCGCGAGGGGCGTTGCACGTTGCCGGAGACGGCCACTACCTTGTATTTGCGGGTCATGGGAAAGCACCTTCCTTGAATGCGGTAAGAGACCCCGGCACGACCCGTGCCGGGTGGTTGAGGTGCATTGAAGCCCGTTTGCCGCGCCAGCGCAGCAAAGGATTCGGCGCATGCTTATGCGGAAAATTCGCAGGTGCGCCGCAGCCGCTGCGCGGGCCGCGCGCAGCCGCACGCCGCGCCCCATGTGGGCGGGGTGGCGGATTGCTATGGTTCGTGTAGCTGCAAGCCCTTGCGGGTGAAGGGCTGCGCGGCGATCCGGCCTGATGCCCGGCGCGGGGCCAAGCCCGTATCAGGCCCGTATCACGCCGGGGTGAATACCGCCTGCCAGAGCGCGAGGATGGTGTCCCGCTCGGCGGCGAGCGTGGCCGGGTCCACGCGGGTGGGCTGCTCGTTCAGGCGGGCGCGGTGCTGCACCTGGCGCAGCGTGCGGTAGGCCGCGGCGGCGGCGGCACCCACGCCGTCGGGCAGGAAGCCCGCGGCCTCGGCGCGCTGCAGCAGGGCGATGTTGCCCACGTTCTCGCGCAGGCTGGGGTGGCTGGCCGACTGCGACAGCACCAGGTACTGCACGGCGAATTCGGCGTCCACCATGCCGCCCGCGCTGTGCTTGACGTCGAACTGCCCGGCGGGCACCGGGTGCGCGGCACGCACGCGCTCGCGCATGGTGACGATCTCCTCGCGCAGCGCGGCGGGGTCGCGCGGCGCGGTGATGACGGCCTCGCGCACGGCGTCGAAGCGCTCGCGCAGGCCGCGCCCGCTGCCGGCCGGTGCGTCGGTGCCCTCGGGCCCGAGCGGCAGCGCGCCGGGCGGAGCCAGGTCTTCGGTGCCCAGCAGGAAACGCGCGCGCGTCATGGCCTGGTGTTCCCAGGTCCAGGCGGTGTTGCTGCCGCGCCGCTGCTGGTAGTTGGAATAGGCGGTGAAGCTGGTCACCAGCAGGCCGGAGTTGCCGTTGGGCCGCAGGGCCGTGTCGATCTCGAACAGGTCGCCCTCGGCGGTCTTCACCGTGAGCCAGTTGATGAGCTTGCGCACGAAGGCGGCATAGACCTCGGAGGCGCGCTCGTCGTCGTCGTCGAAGACGAAGACGATGTCCAGGTCGCTGCCGTAGCCCAGCTCCTTTCCGCCCAGCTTGCCGTAGCCGATGATGGCGAACTGCGGCACCTCGCGGTGGCGGTTGCGCAGCCGGCTCCAGCACCACTGCGCGGTCACGCGCAGCACGCTGTCGGCCAGGGCGGAAAGGTCGTCGGCCACCTGCTCGACGGTGATGCGGTGCTCCACGTCGCGCGCCAGGGTGCGGAAGGTCTCGGCGTGCTGGGCGCGGCGCAGCAGGTTCAGCAGGGTCTCGTCGTCGTCCTCGCCGGTGGTGCGCAGGGACTGCAGCCGCAGCGCCAGTTCGCGCTCGAAGTCCTGCGGCACGAAGCGCTCGGCCAGCAGCGCCTCGCCGGCCAGCTCGTCGATCACGCCGGGGTGCTGCAGCATGTAGCGCGCTGGCCATTTCGCCGCGCCCAGCAGGTGCAGCAGGTGTTCGTGCACCGAGGGGCGCTCCAGCAGCAGCGCCAGGTAGATGTCGCGCCGCAGCAGCGATTCGAGCCAGCCGATCAGCCGCACCACGGCGTCTTCGTTGACCTGGCCGTCGGCCAGCCAGCGCGCGGTGCGCTGCACCAGCCGCAGCAGCCGTTCGCGCGATTCGTCGCTGAGCGACTGCACCCGCGGGTGGGTGCGCCATTCGGCCAGCCGCTCGCGCACGGCGGGCGGCAGCTGGTGCAGCAGCGATTCGAGTTCCGGCGGGGGCGGGGTGCCGGCGCGCGGGCCGCCGCAGCCGCCGCCGCTGCACTGCTTCTTGCCGGCGCCGCCCAGCAGGGTGTCGAATTCCTGCGCCACCAGTTCGCGGTGCGCGTCCAGCTGGTGCAGGAAGGCGCAGGTGCCCAGGCCCAGGCTCTGGGCGATCCAGGCCAGGTCGTCGTCGCGCGTGGGCAGCACGTGGGTCTGCTGGTCGTCCAGGTACTGGATGCGGTGCTCCACCTGGCGCAGGAAGGTGTAGGCGTCGGCCAGCGCGTCGGCGGTTTCCTGCGGCATCAGGCCGGCGCGGGCGATGCGCTGCAGCGCCTCCAGCGTGGGGCGGCAGCGCAGCTCGGGAAACTGCCCGCCGCGCACCACCTGCAGCAGCTGCACGGTGAATTCGATCTCCCGGATGCCGCCGCGCGAGAGCTTCACGTCGTTGGCGCGCTCGGGGTGGCCGGCGCTGCGCCTGGCGGCGTGTTCGCGGATCTGTCGGTGCAGCGAGCGCAGCGCGTCGAACACGCTGTAGTCCAGGTAGCGGCGGAAGACGAAGGGCAGCACCACGCCGCGCAGCGCCTGCACGGGCTCGCCGATCACCGCGTCGCGCGGGGCGACCACGCGGCTCTTGAGCCAGGCGAAGCGTTCCCATTCGCGGCCCTGCACCTGCAGGTATTCCTCGAGCGCGGCGAGCGACACGGCCGCCGGGCCCGAGTTGCCGTTGGGCCGGAGGGCCAGGTCCACCCGGAAGACGAAGCCGTGCTCGGTGGTGTCGCCCACCAGCGTGTAGATGGCCTTGACCGCCTGGCCGAAGTATTCGTGGTTGGAGATGCGCCCGCGCCCCTCGGCGTTGCCGGCGGTCTCGCCGTCGTGCTCATACACGTAGATCAGGTCGATGTCGCTGGAGACGTTCAGCTCGCGCGCGCCCAGCTTGCCCATGCCGACGATCCACAGCTCCACCGGCTGGCCGTCGGGGCCGCGCGGCGTGCCGTGGCGGGCGTCCAGCTCGGCGCGCACCTGCATGCAGGCGCGGTCCAGCGCCAGTTCCGCGAGCCATGTCATGGCGCGGGTGATGTCCTGCAGCGGGGCCTGCTGCTCGCAGTCGAGCCGCATCAGCCGCTCCATCACCAGCTGGCGCAGGATGCGCAGCGCGGCGCCGGTTTCGTGCCCTCGGGCGGCCAGGGCCTCCAGCGCGGCGGCCATGGTCTCGCGGGTGGGTAGGCCCTCGGGAAGCAAGGGCAATGCGTCCGCGTATCGGCGATGCAGACGCTGCAGGAAACGCGAATGTTCGGCAAATCCCTGGCCGGGCGGGTTCGGAGGCGACTGCTGCATGGAAAAGGATCAGGGAGCGGTGCGGGAGCGTCCGGTGGCAGCCCGGGCCTGCGCCGCAGCGTACGGATTGACACGGTTCTGCGCTGAACCCCGGGGAAGGGGGCGGGTCATAATTCCAGACACCGACAACACCCGCCATGACCGACGCCGAGACGCCACCACACCCCACACGCCTGCTGAGATGCGTTGCGGTGTTCGCTCGATGGTCGCTGGGGCTGCTGCTGGCCTTCTGGCTGCTGCTGGCGGCCGCTTGGGGCGTGCTTCATGGCTGGATTGTGCCGCGAATCGGAGATTTCCGTCCCGAGCTGGAAACCCGGGCCATGCAGGCCTTGGGGGTTCCCGTGCGCATCGGCGCGCTGGCCGCCCGCTCGGACGGGCTGATACCCACCATCGAGCTGCAGGACGTCGCCCTGCTCGACGCCCAGGGCCGCGAGGCGCTGCGCCTGCCGCGGGTGGTCGCGGCCATCTCGCCGCGCTCGCTGCTCAAGCTCGGCTTCGAGCAGCTCTATCTGGAAGGCCCCGAACTCGATGTGCGGCGCGATGCGCGCGGACGCATCTTCGTGGCCGGCATGCCCTTCGGCGGCAGCCCGGCCGAAGACGGCAGCGGCAACAGCAGCGCGGCCGACTGGCTGTTCTCGCAAAAGGAAGTCGCCATCCGCGGCGGCACCGTGCGCTGGACCGACGAGCTGCGCGGCGCGCCGCCGCTGGCGCTTTCGCAGGTCGATCTGGTGCTGCGCAACGGCCACTGGCGCCACGACATGCGGCTGGACGCCACGCCCCCGGCCGAGTGGGGCGACCGCTTCACGCTGCGCGGCAAGTTCCGTTCGCCGCTCCTGAGCGCCCACGCGGGTGCCTGGGAACGCTGGAGCGGGCAGTTCTATGCCGACTTCGCCCGGGTGGACGTCTCCAGCCTGAACCGCTATGTGGACCTGCTGGGCGCGCGGGTGGCCGGCGGCCATGGCGCGGTGCGCGCCTGGGCCGACGTGCAGCGCGGCCAGCTCGCCGGCGGCACGGCCGACCTGGCCCTGGCCGGCGTCAACACCACGCTGGGCGCGCGGCTGCAGCCGCTGGAACTGCGCTCGGTCGCCGGGCGCGTGGGCGGGCGGCGCTTCGCCGATGGCTTCGAGGTTTCCACCACCGGCCTGCAGTTCCTCACCGACGACGGCCTGCGCTGGCCGGGCGGCAATCTCATGCTGCGCCACATGGGCGGGGCCGCAGGCCAGCAGGACCGGGGCGAGCTGCAGGCCGACCGGCTGGATCTGGCCGCGCTCTCGGAGATCGCCAGCCGCCTGCCGCTGGGCGAGGCGGCCCACCGCGTGCTGGCCACCTACGCGCCCGAGGGACTGGTGGATTCGGTGCAGGCCAGCTGGCGCGGGCCGCTCACGGAGCCCTTGCAATACCAGGCGCGCGGCAGGGTCTCGGGCTTGGCGCTGGCCGCGCCCGGGCAGGGCACCAGCGCGACCCCACGCGTGGAGGGCGTGCGCGGCGCCACGGTGGACTTCGACCTGACGCAGACCGGCGGCACCGCCAGCCTGGCCATCGCCGACGGTGCGCTGCTGCTGCCGGGCGTCTTCGAAGACCCGCTGGTGCCGGTGCAGCGCCTGGGTGCCTCCCTGCGCTGGCAGCGCGACGGCAAACGCCTGGCCGTGCAGGCCAGCGACCTGCGCTTCGCCAATGCCGATGCCGAGGGCGAGGCCCGCCTCGCCTGGCACACCGACGACCTCGAACTCTCGCCGGGCGTGATCGACCTCACCGGCTCGCTGCAGCGCGCCGATGGCACGCGCGTCTATCGCTACCTGCCGCTCGCGATTCCGCAGGAGACGCGCCACTACCTGCGCGACGCCATCACCTCCGGCTCGGCCAGCCAGGTGCAGTTCCGCGTCAAGGGCGACGTGGCGCACATCCCCGCCAGCCACCCGGGCCAGGGCGAATTCCGCATCGCCGCCAGGCTGCGCGGCGTCAACTTCGCCTACGTGCCGCCGCGCCTGCAGCAGGGCAGCGGCCACCTGCCCTGGCCCTCGCTCACGGGGCTGGACGGCGAGCTGATCTTCGACGGCGCCGGCATGAGCGTGAACGACGCCAGCGGCAGCTTCTCCGGCTGGCCGCAGGTGCGCGTGCAGAAGGTGAATGCGCGCATCCCCGACCTGGCCCACAGCGTGGTCGGCGTGACGGCCGACGTGCGGGGGCCGCTGGCCGACATGCTGGGGCTGGTGCGCGGCTCGCACGTCGGGCAGCTCATCGGCGGCGCGCTGGACCAGGCCAGCGCCACCGGCCCGGCCGCCTTGCAGCTGCAGCTGAACCTGCCGGTGAGCCACATCGATACCTCCACCGTGCGCGGCAGCCTGGCGCTGGCCGGCAACGACCTGCGCATCACCCCGCAGACGCCGCTGGTCGAGCGTGCCCAGGGCAGCGTGCAGTTCACCGATGCCGGCTTCACGCTGGCGGGCGTGCGGGGCCGCGCGCTGGGCGGCGAGGTGCGCTTCGACGGCGGCATGCGTCCGCCCGCCAGCCCGGGCGCGGAAGCGCCCGTGCAGGTGCGCGCCCAGGGCGTGGTCACTGCCGAGGGGCTGCGGCAGGCGAGCGGGCTGGGCGGCGTCTCGCACCTGGCGCGTCTGGCCAGCGGCAGCACGCCCTACACGGTGGCCATCGGCGTGCGCCGGGGCGTGGCAGAGGTGCAGGTCGCCACCAGCCTGCAGGGCATGGCCCTGGCCCTGCCGGCGCCGCTGGGCAAGCCGGCCGATGCCGCGCTGCCGGTGCGCTACGAGAACCGCCTCACCGAGGCCTCCGCCGCCGCCGGCAGCACCGCGCCGCTGCGCGACGAGCTGGTGGTGGACCTGGGCGGCGTGGGCTCCGCGCACTACCTGCGCGACATGAGCGGCCCCGCGCCGCGCGTGCTCAGCGGCACCATCGCGCTGGGGCTGGATCCGGGCGAGTCGGTGCCCATGCCCGCTGCCGGCGTGGCCGCCAACGTGCATCTGCAGCATGTGGACGTCGATGCCTGGCAGGCTGCCCTGCTGCCGCCGGAGCCGGCCGCATCCCCGGGCGGCGCCGCTTCCCCGGCTGCGGCGGCGGCCTCGCCCGACGAGATGCTGGAATACCTGCCCCAGCAGCTCGCCGTGCGCGCGGCCACCGTCACGCGGCAGGGGCGCACGCTGCACGACGTGGTGGCCGGCGTCTCGCGCCAGGGTACCACCTGGCGCGCCAACGTGGATGCGTCCGAGCTGGACGGCTACTTCGAATACCGCCAGGGCGAGGGCGCGGCGCAGGGCCGGCTCTATGCGCGGCTCTCGCGCCTGACCATCCCGCAGGCGGCGGTCAAGCAGGTGGACGACATGCTGCTGGGCGACGACAGCTCGCAGCCCGGCGCGCTGCCCTCGCTGGACATCGTGGTGCAGGACTTCGAGCTGCGCGGCCGGCGGCTGGGCCGCATCGAGATCGAGGCGCAGAACCAGGGCGCCGAGGGCACGCGGGAATGGCTGCTGTCCAAGTTCAACCTGGTGGCGCCCGAAGCCACCTTCACCTCCAGCGGCAGCTGGGCCCTGGTGCCCGGCGGCCGCGGCGCCGGAGGCAGCGGCAGCGGGCCTCAGCGCCGCACGGTGATGGATTTCAAGCTCGACATCCGTGATTCGGGCGAACTGCTGGCCCGCTTCGGCATGGACGGCGTGATCAAGCGCGGCAAGGGCCAGCTCGCGGGCCAGGTCGCCTGGAACGGCGCGCCCATCAGCCCGGACTACCGCTCCATGTCCGGCCAGATGCATGTCGATGTGGAAGGCGGCCAGTTCCTCAAGGCCGAGCCGGGCATGGCCAAGCTGCTGAGCGTGCTCAGCCTGCAGTCGCTGCCGCGCCGCTTCGCGCTGGACTTCCGCGACGTGTTCAGCCAGGGCTTCGCGTTCGACTTCGTGCGCGGCGACGTGCGCATCGAGCGCGGCGTGGCCACCACCAACAACCTGCAGATGAAGGGCGTGAACGCCGCCGTGCTGATGGAGGGCAGCGCCGACATCGCCCACGAGACGCAGGACCTGCACGTCGTGGTGGTCCCCGAGATCAACGCCATGACCGCCTCGCTGGTGGCCACGGCCATCAACCCCGTGGTGGGGCTGGGCAGCTTCCTCGCGCAGATCTTCCTGCGCGGGCCGCTGATCCAGGCCGCCACGCAGCAGTTCCACATCGACGGCACCTGGGACGATCCGCGCATCGAGCGCGTCTCGCGCCGCCGGCCCGCAGGCGGGCAGGGCGAGGCTTCCGGTGCCGCCGCTCCGCCACCGCCTTCGGGAGACGCCTCATGAAAATCGCCGCACTGCAGATGGTCTCGGGCATGCGCCAGGCCGACAACCTCGCCCAGGCCCGCCGACTGCTCGAAGACGCCGCCGCCCAGGGCGCCGAACTGGCCGTGCTGCCCGAGTACTTCAGCTTCCTGGGCGCGCGCGACACCGACAAGCTGGCGCTGCGCGAGCCCCTGGGCGAAGGCCCCGTGCAGGCCCTGCTGTCCACGGCCGCGCGCGAGCTGGGCCTGTGGGTGGTGGGCGGCACCCTGCCGCTGGATGCAGGCAGCGCCACCCAGGTGCGCAACACCACGCTGGTGTTCGCCCCGACCGGCGAGCGCGTGGCACGCTACGACAAGATCCACCTCTTTCGCTTCGACAACGGGCGCGAGCGCTTCGACGAGGCCGCCGTCATCGAAGCCGGCGCCGAGCCGGTGCTTGTCGAGATGACCGCGCGCGACGGCACGCCCTGGCGCGTGGGCCTGTCGGTCTGCTACGACCTGCGCTTTCCCGAGCTCTACCGCCGCCACGCGCGGGCCGGCGCCGATCTGCTGCTGGTGCCCAGCGCCTTCACCCACACCACCGGCCAGGCCCACTGGGAGGTGCTCCTGCGCGCCCGCGCCGTGGAGAACCTGGCCTACGTGCTGGCGCCCGCGCAGGGCGGCACGCACGAGAACGGCCGCCGTACCTGGGGCCACAGCATGCTGGTGGAGCCCTGGGGCGCCGTGCAGGCGGTGCTGCCCGAAGGCGCCGGCGTGGTCTGCGGCGAGATCGATGCCGCGCGGCTGCGCCAGGTGCGCGAGCAGCTGCCGGCGCTGGAGCACTGCGTGCTGTGAGCGCCGCGACGAACGAATCCCTCGCACATCCGCCCGCTTCCGCGGCGGTCGCCGCCACCGCCCGGCCACGGCCGCAGGGCTGGCGCCGCTGGCGCGGGGCCTGGCGGCGCTGGTCGCTCTGGACCCTGCTGGTGGCGCTGGTCGCGGCCATGCTGGTCACCCTGGTCTGGCTGGCCGGCCGCTACGAGGCCAGCCAGGTGCAGAGCCGGCTCGAACGCGATACGGCCGACGCGGTGGCCGAGCTGCGCGCCGCCTTCGCCCACAACCTGCAGAGCCTGCAGGCGCTGCAGGCCGGCGACCCGGACCCGGCGGCGTGGGAGCACCGCGCCGGCAGCCTGCTGAGCCAGCGGCGCGAACTGGTCCGCGTGGAATGGCGCGACTCGCAGCTGCGCCTGCGCGCGCATGCCGAGACGCCCTACCGCTCCATGCGCTGGGAGGCGGATTCCCACATGGCCGTGCAGACCGACATCGCGCTGGCCTGCGCCAACGCGCGGCGCGTGGGTGGGCCTTCGTATTCGGGCAGCTATTTCCAGCCGCAGCTCGACGGCCTGGGCGCCGAGATGATGGAGCTGTGCCTGCCGCTGCAGGAGGAAGGGCGCGTCAAGGGGTTCCTGATCGCCACCTATGCGCTGCAGAACGTGCTGGTGGACCTCGTCGCGCCGGGGCTCAAGCGCGGGCAGGAGGTTTCCTTCACCGAGCCCGACGGCACCCGCCTGGCCATGGTGGGCGCCACGCGCCGGGGCTCGCGCATGTTCCAGGCGCAGCAGCTGATGGATCTGCCGGGCACGGCCGTCATGCTGCGCATGGACAGCTGGCACACCGCGCCAAGCGTGTTCCCCAACGTTCTCACGGCCCTCGTCACGGCCATGTCGGTGGCGCTGGTCACCGTGCTGGTGGTGCTGGTGCGCGACAACCGCCGGCGCCTGCGCGCCGAGCGCGACCTGGGCGACGCGCTGGCCTTCCGCAAGGCCATGGAGGACTCGCTGGTCACCGGCCTGCGCGCGCGCGATCTGGAAGGGCGCATCACCTACGTCAACCCCGCCTTCTGCGAAATGGTGGGCTTTTCCGCCTCCGAGCTGCTGGGTCAGGGGCAGGACACTTCGCCGCCTTACTGGCCGCCCGAGTTCGCGCAGGAATACGCGGCCCGGCAGACGGTGCGCCTCTCGGGCGAGCAGGTGCCCCCGCGCGAGGGCTACGAGACCGTCTTCATGCGGCGCGATGGCACGCGCTTTCCGGTCATGATCTACGAGGCGCCGCTCATCAACGCGCACGGCCTGCACACCGGCTGGATGGGGTCGTGCCTGGACGTGAGCGAGCAGCGCCGGGTGGAAGAGCTCTCGCGCACCTCGCACGAACGGCTGCAGGCCACGGCGCGCCTGGCCACCGTGGGCGAGATGGCCTCGCTGCTGAGCCATGAACTGAACCAGCCGCTGGCCGCCATCTCCAGCTACGCCACGGGCTCCGTCAACCTGCTGGACCCGGTGGCGGGCGACGCCGCCGGCGCAGCGTTGCCGCCCCTGCCCGAGCCGCTGCGCGGCGACCTGCGCGAGGTGCGCACCGCCATGCAGCGCATCGCCCAGCAGGCCGAGCGGGCCGGGCGCGTCATCAAGAGCGTGCACGACTTCGTGCGCCGCCGCGACCAGACCCGCGAGCCCGTCAGCGCGCAGGACCTGTTCGATGCCGTGATGCCCCTCGTGCGCCTGCAGGCGCGCAAGCTGGGCGTGCAGGTGCAGGTCGCCATCGCGGCGGGGCTGCCCCCGGCGCTGTGCGACCGCACCATGGTCGAGCAGGTGCTGCTGAACCTAGCGCGCAACGCCATGCAGGCCATGGACGACCCGCAGATCCATCCGCGCGTGCTGCGGCTGGGCGTGGCCCTGGCGGCCTCCACCGCGCAGCAGGCCCGGCTGGAGTTCTCGGTGGCCGATGGCGGCGCAGGCATTCCCGAAGAGGTGGGCGCCCAGCTCTTCCAGCCCTTCTTCACCACCCGGGCCGAAGGCATGGGCCTGGGGCTGTCGCTGTGCCGCACCGTGGTAGAGCAGCACGGCGGCCTGCTCAGCTACGCGCCGCGCGATCCGCGTGGTACGGTATTCACCTTCACGCTGCCGGCAGCCCAGGAAGAGGGCGCTGTCAGCACCTGTCCGCCTCCTGCACGCGTCTCCACCCTTTCCTGACCCATGGAACCTGTCTCCAATGCCACCGTGTACATCGTCGATGACGATGCCGGTGTGCGCGAAGCGCTGGCCTGGCTGCTGCGCTCGCGCCGTGTCCCCAGCGAATGCTATGACAGCGCCGAATCCTTCGCCGCCATGCTCCAGGTCCGCCCGCCCCAGCGCCAGCCTTGCTGCCTGCTGCTGGACGTGCGCATGCCCGGCATGAGCGGGCTGGCCCTGTTCGACCAGCTGGCCGAGCGCGGCGACATCGCCGCCATGCCGGTGATCTTCCTCACCGGCCATGCCGACGTGCCCACCGCGGTGGCCACGGTCAAGCGCGGCGCCTTCGACTTCTGCGAAAAGCCGTTTTCCGACAACCTGCTGGTGGACCGCATCCAGGCGGCGCTGGCGCAATCGGCCAGCCACCTGCAGGAGCGCCGCGCCCAGCACGAACTGCAGGACCGCGTCGCCGAGCTGACCGAGCGCGAGCGCGACGTGATGCGGCTGGTGGTGGAGGGGCTGCCCAACAAGCTCATCGCCGACCAGCTCGACATCAGCGTGCGCACGGTGGAGGTGCACCGCTCGCGCGTCTTCGACAAGATGCAGGTCAAGTCGGCCGTGGAGCTGGCGAACCTGCTGCGCGCGGCGCACTGACAGCCTGCTGCCGGCCTCGTCGCAAATCCATCGCACCGTGGCGGCGGCGCCCTGATCCTGCAGGCGGCGGTGATGGGGAGCCCTGCCCTCAGAACGTGTTCACGATCTCAGGAGTGCAGGTTCGCGTACACGGCCGTCTCGAAGTCCACGAACCCTGCGTAGGACGACACGTCCTGGAACGGCAGGATCTGCGAGCCCCAGTAGCCGCCGACGCCGTTCTTGCGGTCGATCCAGTAGAACAGGTTCGCCAGCCCTGCCCACATCAGCGATCCCGCCGGGCGGCCAGAG
>Ga0105242_10001405_pt1 | contig 18960 bp, 22 predicted proteins | sample KBSM24metaG_FD_81521 | JGI IMG/M metagenome (GOLD analysis project Ga0105242, IMG submission 81521) | Miscanthus rhizosphere microbial communities from Kellogg Biological Station, Michigan, USA - KBS M2-4 metaG | ecosystem: Host-associated > Plants > Roots > Rhizosphere > Soil | place... | reverse complement strand
CCTGTTTAAGTAATCCTTCACCAGATTCATCTTTCATTACTACATGATGATATTCTCCAAAAGGATAAACGTTCTCTATAAAATCCTTTTGTTCCAGATCGATCAGCAACTGCAGCATTCTTGAAGACTTCACGGCCCATAATGGTTTTGGAAAACTATCAACTATTCCCTGCGGAGTATTGATCGAAAGAATTTTTCCATTCTGAATTAATGCAACCTTATCACATAAACCCGCTTCATCCATATAAGGTGTTGATACAAGAATTGTGATGCCTTGTCTTTTTAAACCTTTTAGCATTTCCCAAAATTCTTTACGGCTTACTGCATCGACACCTGTTGTGGGTTCATCTAAAAACAAGATCGAAGGACGATGTATCAATGCGCAGCTTAATGCCAGTTTTTGTTTCATTCCACCAGATAGCTTACCGGCCTTACGTTTTTTAAACGGTTCTATTTGTACATAAATATCTTTTATCAGGTCATAGTTTTCTTCTATGCTCGTATTAAAAATGGTCGCAAAGAAATTGAGATTTTCCTCCACCGACAGATCCTGGTATAAAGAAAATTTGCCCGGCATATAGCCAATCTTTTTTCGAATTGCTTTATAATCTTTTACTACATCATATCCATCAACAGATACTTTGCCGCTATCAGCTAATAATAAAGTGGTGAGGATCCTGAACAAAGAAGTTTTACCAGCACCATCGGGTCCAATGATTCCAAACAGTTCACCTTGCGATACATCAAAAGAGATATCACTCAAAGCTGTGACTTCTTTTTTCTTCCCATACGTCTTGATGATATTTTCTACGACAACTGAGTTCATTTAAGCTTTTAGCTATTAGCTGTTGGCTGTTAGCCTTTTTATAAAAGAATGAATCATTTTTATTTCTTCTTCGAGAATAATTTCAATTTGGTGGGTTTCGTCTGCAGTTGCCCATTTCATTTCATGTACAATGACTAAATATGTCTGCAATTCAAAAGCAGAACCAAGAGCCAGCTGAAGAAACCTAGCGTAATCTTTATCACTATTCCTGCTACTTCCTTCGGCTATATTCGCGGATATAGAAACTGCAGCGCGGGTCATTTGTGATATTATTCCGAATTTTTCTTGCGATGGAAATTGTTTAGTTAAGTCGTAAACTTTCTTGACGATCTCAATCCCTCTTTGCCAAATAATAAGTTCTTTAAAATTTTTCATACTGTTTGTTTTATGAAAAAGCAATTAGCTAATGGCTAAAAGCTATTGGCTCAGTTTCACCTCTCCATACATACCGATCTTTAAATAGCCATCATTTTTTACTTTCACTTTGATAGCATAAACAAGATTAGCTCTTTCCTCTTTTGTTTGAATTGTTTTTGGTGTGAACTCTGCTTTATCCGAGATCCAAATAATGGTGCCACTGTATTCTTTATACCTTTTCTTTCCCTGGTCTATCATCACTTTCACCTGCTGACCTAATTTTATTATTGGCAATTGAACCCCGGTTACATAAGCTCGTAGATTCAATTCAGACAGATCAGCAATTTTATACAAAGCTTTTCCCGACGATGTAATTTCTCCGGCTTCGGCATATTTTGTAATAACTGTTCCGCTAACAGGATTTACAATGTTTGCTCTCTGCTGCTGGTCCTCCAGTTGAGCAACTCTTTTTCTTAATGGTTCGGCTTCGCTTAGTATAGATCGGTTCTGCGTAGCGATATCATTTTTCTTGACATTGATCTGCTGTTGGGTTACCGCCATATTTTTTTTCACAACATCGATCTGCGAATTGATATCATCAAGTTGCTTAGGAGTTGCAGCATCCGATTTTAACAGGTTCTCGATCCTTGTTCGTTCATGCAATAAATTATCAAGCTGTGATTGTTGAACAGCTAATTGGTTTTGCAACAATTCAATTTGGGGATTTGCATTAGCTGTTTTTTCATTTAAAGCATGGATACTTGCTTCTACTTGTTGCTGCTGAAGATCAATGTTGGTTGCATCAACTGCACCTACAATACTATCTTTTGGTATTTGCATTCCTTCTTCTACTTTGAAAGAAAGTATCTTTCCGGGCATTTCTGACGAAACAATTGTTTCATCAGCTTCAAATGTGCCGGAAGCATCGAATTCACTTTCATTTCTATTGCAGCCAATAATTAAAAGAGAAGTTATTGCTGTTATTCCAAATAATAAATTCTTCATATCCTCTGTTTATTGTTTTCCTGAAATTGTTTGATAATTTATTTGTGCCTGTAGCAATTGTATCTGGTGAGTAATTAAGCTTAATCTAGCCTGGTCTTCTGCATTCACTTCCCGCAGATAATCATTTGCTGTGATCACCCCGTTTTCGAGCTGTGCTTTTGCAGCATCTTTTACTTTTATTCTCAGATCAATGATATCATTATCAGTTGCGATCAGTTTCTGGAATTTGTCAAATTCTGACTGCTGTTGTTTTAGCTGAGTATTGGTGTTAAACAAGAAAACTTCTTTTTGTATATCAATTGTCTTCTGATTCAGTTCAATTATTTTCTTTTCTCTTTTCTCAGTATAGAAGCCTCCAATTGACCAGTTAAGTCGTAAGCCTGTGGTATAAAAAAAATCAAAATCATTTGTGAATAAATTCAAAGATGGTCGACCATAGCCTCCCTGGAAGAACAAACTTGCTTTAGGTTTAGTTCTTGAACCGACCACTTTATATTGTCCCCCGAGCAATTTCTCTTGTGTAGAATATAATTTCAGTTCTGGCCTTTGTATATCGCTATTCAGAACTGATCCTGTAACAACAGGTTTTTCCAGTTTTATATTTTCCGGCAAGGATTGGTTGATAAAAAGACTTAACACATCAATATATCCTTTTCTTGTTGCTTTTATCTCAATTGCTCTTTGATCAGTTTTGAGTAATTCCGCTTTCAAAACATTCAAATTTGATCTCAATGCAACGCCATTGTTTACCTGTGCTTCCACTCTTGTGATGCCATTATTCAAATCAGATCTTACCAGGTCAACCTGTTTCAATTGTTCATCGAGAAATAGTACCCCCAAAAATATCTGGTTAATTCTTTCCTTCAGTTTATACAATTCAACTTCTATCTTTTGCTGTTCAACCTCATCAGATAGATACTGAATTCCTTTTTGCTGCTTTATAGCACCGCCATCATAGATCAATTGATTCACATCGCCTACTATTCTATATTGATCTTTACTAAGCGGCTCTATGAAAATACCGGGAGCCGGCAGCTTTACTTGTGTTACGGCTGATTGATAAGTTGCCTGGCCGCTCAAATTTATTTGTGGAAGAAAACCCTTGCCAAGATTTTCCTCACTATACTCACTTGTTTGTTTGATCAGCTCACGTTGTTTGATCAGCGGATAATTCTGTTGAGCCAGTTCATATGCTTTTTGTAAAGTCAAACTTTGCGACTGTGCAAGGAGCATTACTGGCAGGATCAGCAGCACTGATAGTAATCGTTTCATAAAAAATCATTTTCTAATAGAATCAATAATAAACTTTGGTATCTCTTTTTTTCGTTCTTCCATCGTTTCCCGAAACCGGGAATCAGTCATATGAAGGTTACGGGTGATCATAGGCCTGGCTATAAATGGAAATATGGTCATTGATAAAAGGTTCATCAATAAATGAACCGGGTTGATCCTTTTAATTGTTCCATTTTTTATTTCTTTTTCAATCTGGTCAAGAAACTTGCCGGGTTTAGGAAGATTGTTTTCACCCCAGATCTTATACATGAACTGGTCGGGGTCCCGATTGATCTCATTCAGCACAAACCATGGCAGATATGGATTCTCCAGCATCTCGTCTATATATTCATCCACGAATTTTTCGATTTTGTGAAACAACGGGTCGTCGGACTGAAAAATAGCATTGATCTTTGGAAAGAATTTTTGTGCTTCCGCCAAAAAAATTGTTTCAAAAAGTTTCTCCTTATCGCGATAATAATAATGTAGTAAGGCTTTATTGATCCCTGCCTCATTCGCTATGTCCTGCATCCGGGCACCGGCCATACCCTTAGTAGTGAATATTTTCCTTGCTGCAGATAAAATTTTTTCTTCTGCTCCTTGATTTTTTTTGTCTTTAACCATATAGTTTAACCAAATGGTTAACAAATCTAAGAAATGAAATCTCTGTAGCAAATTTTTTTTCCAGGAGATCCTTTAAAGGGATGAAAGGCAAAAATTGATTTCAAGATCATTCTGTCTGCATAATGCCAATAAATAAACTATGAATAATTTACCTGTCTAACTCATTACACTTATCATAATCCAACTTGATTTCAATCAGTTGCCCGCATTTTGCAATCAATTTATTTTGTTATGCTCAAAATTTCTTGCAGCATTTAAATTACCTTCATTGTCTAAGAACAACATTAATCGTAAACCTTAATTAAAATCGTATGAAACTAAAAACCTTCTTGGTTATCCTATTCTTATCGGTATTATTTTCTTGCCGAAAAGAACCCAGCACAGAAGATCTCAAACTTGATCAGGTTGTCGCCACCGACAGAGACCTTACGGCGAACTTTTCCGGTTATGCCACTTACTTTATTTCCGACACGGTAAGTATTGTGGCATCTGCTTCTACGGACAGTATATTAACCGGTCCCATGGCTCTTCAATTGGTGAATGCAGTTAAAACCAATATGAATAACAAGGGGTACACATTTAAGCCCCGGGCTCAAGGACTTCCAGATCTTGGATTGAGGCTCACCGTAATTAAAGATATTACACGCACAGCGGTTTGCGGCGGCTGGTGGGATGGATGGTATGGCTATTATCCTCCATGGTATTGGGGATGTTATTATTGTGGTGGATATTATTATCCCTGGTGCACAACTTACACCTACACGATCGGCACTTCAACTCTTTATATGTTCGATATAAAAAACCAGGGAACGAATCATGATCTGCGGGCTCTTTGGGGAGCTACAATGTTTGGTGTCTTTAGTACCACGAACAATCAAACGAATGCTGATCTCACAACAACAGCGATCAACCAGGCTTTCACGCAATCCACTTACCTCAAAAAGTAAAACCTTATAACATGAAAAAATTAATCATACTAATATTTGTCTGTGTTGCTTGTGTTGGTTCAATAAATGCACAAACAAACTGGCATCTTGATAATTTTGCGACATTTAACTGGCAAATCGCCACTCCGTTAAGTACCAATTATCTTAAAAAGACCACGGTGGCCGGTGGAAATCTTGAGTATCGCAGATTTATTAAACCTACTATGAGCGTGGGTATTGGATTCAGCTGGAACTCATTTGAACAATACATTCCACCCAAAGTTTATGACAAACCTGATGGTTCAAGGCAACTTTATACAGATTTCGTTCACCAGGTATACACATTGCCAATTTATCTAAATGCTCATTACTACTTTAAAGGTGGTGATAAGATGAAGCCCTACGCTGGTATTGGTCTTGGTGCACAATACAGCGAGCAAAGTGCTTACTATAACATCTTTGTCAGCGAAGATGATGGCTGGGGGTTTGTAGCCCGACCTGAGGCAGGCTTGTTGTATAGATTTAGTAATTACTTTGGCCTCCACGCAAATGTTGGTTTCAGTTATGCAACAAACAAGAACGAAGCCTTAAAAATTGACGAACTGAAACATGTTTATTATAATATCGGTATTTTCTGGAATGGAGATTAATTCAATATTTATAGCTGAGTTTAAATGGCCATCTGAACAGATGGCCATTTGTTTTGTAGCAGTAGGTGCAATAAACGAATTGAATAAAAATTGAGATACATTTGATAAGAAGATCTTTTATTTCCAACATTTAATGATACGATATGAAAAAGGGTATGCTATTCATCCTGTACGTTATTATCTCATTGGGCAGCCGTGCTCAAACAGATAATAAAATTGTAATTGGAAAAGTTGATAGTGTGTATTCAATCATACTTAAAGAGCCAAGAAAGGTTTGGGTGTACACTCCAAATATGAAAGCAGGCATGCAAAATCCCGGTCAGCGTTATCCTGTTGTTTACCTGCTCGATGGCGATGGCCATTTTGAATCAGTAGCAGGAATGATACAGCAGTTAAGCCAGGTAAATGGCAATACGATCGTTCCGGAAATGATCATAGTTGCTATTCCAAACACAGATAGAACAAGAGATCTGACGCCAACACATATCGAAAGTGATCCGCCAATGATGGATCTTAATTCTTCAAAAAACACCGGCGGCGGTGAAAATTTTACAGCCTTCATAGAAAAAGAACTAATGCCGCATATTGATTCACTATATCCCACACAACCTTTCAGAGTATTGATAGGTCACTCATTTGGAGGTTTGACAGTAATGAATATCATTACCAATCATACCAAACTATTTAATGCATATATAGCCATTGACCCAAGTATGTGGTATAATAAAGAACAGTTTTTAAAAGCCACTCAGAACAAACTCGGTGCACAAAAATATACTGGCACAAGCCTGTATGTAGGCATTGCCAATACAATGCCCGAAGGAATGACACTGGAAAAGCTGAAAAAAGATACCACTGCAGATACAAGACATATCCGCTCCATTTTTGCAATGGATAATTTTATAAAAGCCAATTCGCAAAACGGTTTGAAGTATGCAAGTAAATATTATGCAGATGATGATCATGGCTCTGTACCGCTTATAAGTGAATACGATGGACTACGTTTTATTTTTAGCTGGTACCGTTTTAAGTTTAGCCGTGCCGACTTTATGGAACCGGGCACCGGAATAGTTACAAGGATGAAACAACATTACCAAACAGTCTCAAAAGAATTTGGTTTTAAAGTTTCCCCTCCCGAAATGCAGATAAACGGTTTGGGCTACAATGCACTTTCTCTAAAACAATATCCAAAAGCGGCGGCCTTATTTGAAATGAATATTGAAAACTATCCTGAAAGTGGCAACGTGTATGATTCGTATGCAGATGTTTTGATTGCTCAAAAAGATACAGTGAAAGCAATAGCTAATTACCAGAAAGCATTTGAAAAAACAAAAAGCGAAGACAGCAAACAAAAACTCGATAAGTTGTTGGGCCATCCAACATTTACACTTACAACAAAAGAATTGGAAAAGTATGTTGGTGCTTTTGAATTCGAAAATATTTCCCTTACTGCCACGACTATGATAAAGGGTAATGCTCTATGGGTATCTGCACCCGGTCAGGGAGATTTTGAATTAGCGCCTTTGTCAACCGATGCTTTTACCATAAAAGGAATGTCTGGCTATAAGATCCAATTTGAAATGGATGGAAACAAACCAATTGGTCTTACCTCAACTCAACCAAACGGGACTTATAAAGCACATGTAAAAAAGTAGAATGACTAATGAGATGATAAATGACAATAGACAGATGATAGTTGTAAACAATTATTTAACTATCATCTCACTCCTCTCTACCCAACTCATAAGCATTAATTATATAACCAACAATAGGATGGTAACAACAATGCCAGCCAAAGTGAAATAAAGTCCCTTTTTAAAGATCGTTGTACTTGGCAGAAACATCCAAAATGATGAGACAACAAAAAAGAATAATGATATCCCAAAAAACACATTCAGATAAAATAAAGGTTGTTTGGTAGAAGCCTTATGCAGCTGTGTAAGTTTTTCAATTCCTTTGGGAAGTGATCTTTCAATCAGGGAACAAATGTTAGCCAAATGAGATGATAGATGACAGTGTATAGAGATAGTCTTAAAAACTATCAGTTATTCAGCCCAACTCATTATATAATTTGTATTCTCAATATCGAGTGCCTGCTTAGTTAACATCAATGGACGAAAAGTATCAACCATAACTGCCAATTCTTTTGTTTCCTTTGCGCCAATACTTTTTTCAACTGCACCCGGATGTGGGCCATGTGGAATACCGGCAGGATGCAGCGTGATCATTCCTCTTGTTACATTCTTACGACTCATGAAGTCACCATCCACATAATAGATCACTTCATCGCTATCAATATTGCTGTGATTGTACGGTGCAGGAACTGCCTGCGGATGATAATCAAACAACCGCGGCACAAAAGAACAAACAACAAATGCATTCGTCTCGAAAGTCTGATGTACAGGCGGCGGCTGATGCACTCGACCGGTTATTGGTTCAAAATCATGAATGGAAAAAATATAAGGATAGCAACAACCATCCCAACCGATAACATCAAAAGGATGTGTGCCATAATGCAAACCGTACATCATTCCCTGCTTTTTCGCTTTTATAAGATAATCACCTTTCAGATCATAAGTTTTCAGATCCTGTGGAGGACGAATATCTCGTTCACAATAAGGCGAATGCTCCATCAATTGGCCGAAACGACTCATATATTTTTTGGGAAACCGCAATGGCGTAAATGATTCAACAATGAACAAGCGATTCTTCTCATCATTGAATTCAATTTGATAGATCGTCCCTCGTGGCAATACAATATAATCACCATAACCAAAAGGCAATTCTCCATATTGCGAATGAACTGTACCGCTGCCCTCATGTACAAAGATCATTTCATCGGCATCGGTATTCTTATAATAATAATCTTTGGTTCCGCTTTGTGGAGCTGCCAATACGATATGACAATCGTTATTCACTAATACCGGCACACGGCTTTGCAAAAATTCTCCGCCGGGTTTTACATGAAATCCTTCGAAGCAACGATGCTTGAGCATTTTTTCTTCAGCCACCTGCGGACTTACATCCACCTGTGGTTCTGTTTTTATTATTTGTGTTGGCGGATGACAATGATAAAGCAATGAATAATCATCGCTGAACCCTTCCGTAGAAAATAATTGCTCGCTGTACAATTTTCCATCCGGCTTGCGAAATTGTGTGTGGCGTTTATGAGGAATGTTTCCGAGTTTATAATAATGAGACATGATAAGTTTGAGGTTTGAAGTTTGAAGTTTGTAGTTATGAACTAAACTAAGCTACTACTATTAAGCTTATGTTGCGTCGCACTCTTTTACGATAACAATTCTATTGAGCAATTATCTTCGTGACAGTTCTAATGTGGCAAGAAGAAAAATATACTTCCAGTTTCTTTTATAGATCCAGTATGTAAAATTTCTGTGGAAAGGCATAATCAAATTTAAGAAGATTTCACCGCCCCTCCTTCATACTAATGGCATTTTGATCCGCCTTCAGTAAATTGCAGGTCCAAATTATATGGAACAATCATTACAACTTCGTTTACAATATCAGCCGGAAGCATTGAAACATTTATTATCTGGCGTGACTGAAGAAACTGCAAAGCAAAGACCCATTCCGGAAAAATGGGGCGTGGCCGAGAATATTGCACATCTTGGTCGTTACCATGAGGTCTTCCTTGAGCGAATGAAAAGAACGGTGCATGAGGACAACCCATTGTTTGAGAGATATGTTGCGGATAATGACCCCGGTTTTGCAGAATGGTGTAAGCTTGACTACCCTGCATTATTGCAAAAATTTCATTCATCAAGAAAGACATTGAATGCTTATTCATTCACCATTTCAGATGATAACATAAAAAGAACTGCAAGACATCCTGTATATGGTCAGTGGACGATCAATGGTTGGTATGAGTTCTTTTTATTGCATGAAAGTCACCATTACTTTACTATATTAAAATTGTTGCCTCAAATAAAAGTGCCAGCTAAATGAGATCAATTCCTTGTGCAGCTCTCTTAACATTAAAGGATAGAAAACTATTACTGGCATACAGCAAAAATAAAAAATGTTTTTATCTGCCCGGCGGAAAAATCGATTCAGGCGAATCGGCTATACAAGCTTTGTGTCGTGAAATAGAAGAAGAGTTGAATGTTCCTTTGGATGAAACTGAATTAGAATACTACACACACATTACAGCACCAGCGTACGGAGAAGCTAATGGAGAAATAATTGAGCAAGATTGTTTTTTGGTAACAAAGATTGTTGAACCCAAAGCTTCGTCTGAAATCGGCGAATTAAAATACTTCACACTCAGTGAATATCTGGCACAATCCCAAACTGCTCCTGGTGCTGTAAGAATTCTTGAGATATTGAAAGAAGATAATTTAGTGGATTGATGACAAGAATTGGATTAATATCAGATACACACGGCTTTCTCGATGAAAGAGTTTTTGAGCATTTCAAAGATTGTGATGAAGTATGGCATGCGGGTGACTTTGGCTCTGATGTGGCGATAAGATTAAAAGAAAAAAGTAAATTAATAAAAGGAGTTTATGGGAACATAGATGAACAGGAAATAAGGCATGAATTTCCGGAACAACTTGTTTTTAATTGTGAACAAGTGAAAGTGATGATGCGGCACATTGGTGGCTCTCCGCCTAATTATAATCCTGAAACACGAAAAGAATTAGCGATTCATAAGCCACAACTTTTCATTAGTGGTCATTCACATATCCTAAAAGTGATCTACGATGATAAAATAAAATGCCTGCATATAAATCCGGGTGCTGCAGGTAAACAGGGTTGGCATAAAGTCAGAACCATCATTCGCTTTGCGATCGATGGTTCTGATATTAAGAATTGTGAAGTAATTGAATTAGGAAAAAGATGATCAATTATGGGCCATTTCTGCCATCTTGCTTTTCATTTCTTTTTCTGAAACATCTTTTATATGTGTTGAAAGTGTCCAGGAATACCCAAACGGATCATCAATAGATCCCACCCGATCACCATAAAACATATCTTCAGCTGGCATTGTTAATGTAGCTCCGTTTTGTACTGCTCTTTTGATGGTTCCATCAACATCTTCCAAATACACATATAATTTTATAGAATTCCCATTTACCGATTTAGCGCTTTTGTTCTTGTATTGTGGGTCTTCCTCTGCTAAAAAAATTATTGAATCGCCAATTGCAAGCTCCGCATGCATAACTTTTTTGTCAGGTCCATCCATTCTCATTTTTTCTTTAGCGCCAAAAACATTTTTATACCAGGTAATGGCGGCATCAGTTCCTTTAAATGCCAATGAAGGCATTATTGCTTGATATCCCTCGGGGATATAAGATTTTCTTGCCATAAAAATTAATTTTTGAAATAATTAAAAAAGATTGACCACATTTTGCAGCAAAATTGTTGCCATAACATCAGGAGGTTAATAACTTAAAAAAAGAATTCCAAATCCTGTTTATAGCTAATTATCAATTTGTAACCTGGAGGTCATATTATAAAAAAAATTGTTCTCCACATTTTTGATGTTACAAAGGCAAAGAGAGTTTTACATTGAATGGCGTGGTTTTAAAATTGTGTGGGAACTGCAGTTTGAAGCGTTAAAGATCAATTCTTACCATTGCCCGGCTTTTACTATTCTGTCTAACTATTGTAAATCCATTTTTTATAAATGATGATAATACTCCTATCCATAAAAATGGAGGTGGAACTTTTTCAGCATAAGGGATCGCAGGATAAGCTTCGAGAGTTTTTATCTTTTTCTTTTTTGCAAAATCGATAGCACCCTTAATTAATTGTTGTGACAAACCCATATGACGAAATCCTTTTTTTATAAAGAAGCACGTAATACTCCACACTGGTTTATCATCAATTCTTTTAAATACCCTTGAGTTTTCAAGCTTCATGTAATCTTCCCGTGGTGCTAATGCGATCCATCCTACAGGTTCATCATTCAGTGATGCGATCAATCCCTGTGGCAACCCTTTATTCACTAATTGTTTGATCATTCTTTTATTTCCATCTGGTTTGTTTTCCTGGAAGTCTTTGTAGGGTAATCGAAAATACATGCACCAGCAATTACCGCAGCCGCCTTTCTCTCCCATCAAAGTTTCGAATTGTTTCCAATTGGCAGAAGTCAACGATTCAATTTTTAATTTCTCTTCTTGCTTCATCAGGAGAACTCTATTTTTTTGGAGTCAATTGCGCCTGGACACACCACCAACGTCCATCTAATTTAATATAAGTGTCAGTATAAATTGTTGTCCCGGAAATTTCCTTGCCATTACTAATATACGTGAATGGAGTTTCAGCTCTTACTAATGCTGTATTGTCAAACATCCTTATTAATTCATTCTGCATAACAAATGACTTATAAACCGAAGGATCGTATCCATGTGACCATCCCTGCATATAATCATTACGGTTTACAACTGTTCCGTTACCAATTATGCAAACAAAATCTTTATAAATGATCTTATTGTGCGCCACGGTATCGTTATGTAAAAAATTTTGGATGAACTGTGCATTTAATGCATTCAGTTGGGTCAAATCATCATTCGATTTATTTGTTGTTGGTTGTTTACCTGTTTGTGCGAACAACTCGATCGAAAAGATCATAAGCAAACAGATAGAAAGAATTTTCAGCATAAAAATAATTTAGAAAGTAAACCTAAGATCTTTGCGGTAAATCACACTTAGAAATCTTGCTATTTTAGACATGCTGTTCCCGAAGAGTTGATGGCTTGATCTTATAATGCTGTTTAAAAGCGGTGACAAAATGTTCAAGGCTGTTAAACCCACATTCGTAACTAATATCCGATACCGGGTAATTTGTCTCGGTTAATAAAACTTTCGCATGAGTGAGCCGAACCGAACTAAGATATTGGTGAGGGGATGTTTTTGTTATGGTTTTAAATATCCGGCTGAAATGAAATGGACTTATCATGCAATGTGCTGCCAATTCTTGTAAAGAAATATTCCCTTTAAAATTAGTCAGTATATAATTCCTTGCGTTTTCGATAGTGCCGAGATGATATTGCTTTAATTTATCAGGAATATTTTCGGGGGTCTCGGCACTTCCCAATAATGTCATAGCACTTTCCAAAAGTTCAATTACCATTTCATCGATCTCCAATGAATTATACTTCTTTGAAATGAGTTTTTGAAATATTCTTTGGTGATGATATTCCAGTTCTGGTGTAGCATTTACCATTACCGAATGAATATCATTATTCTTTAGTATCCATGGTAGCTTATTCCCATAAACATCCAAAATAGTTTCTTTAAAAAAATCTTTCCTGAATTCAAAAATTGTAACTATGTCTGGTTGATCATCGATATGCCGGGTTACATGTTCAAACCCCGGTTTAGAAATTAACATTCGGCCAACATGCACTTCATCTTTTCTTTTAAAAGTTTGGTATTCGAAAAAACCTTTGCGGATAAATGACAGGCTGAAACTTTTATTGTATTCCGGATCGGTTACAGAGCAAACATCACAATGGCATTTAAAATCTTCAACCCTGTAAAAATCTGACTGATGCATTATATGGATATCTGCCATTTTCATAAGTTAAAAATACTCATTTCCCCAATGAACCAGCAGCGATAGAGCAAATTTTAGAGCTTTTTAAAGAAAGCAAGATTTCTAAGCCTCTTGTTTGCCTTATAATACAAATTGCATTCTCAAACTTATTATCATGAAAAAGGAGATCAACAACTACATCAGTGAATTTGAAGCTATTTACAATGGAGAACCCTGGTACGGTAAATCTTTAATGGCGGTAATTTATTCCGCTGACGCAAAAGATGTTTTCAAAAAACAAAAAAACGATGGTCATTCTGCGTATGAGATCACTCATCATCTTTATGCGTGGCGGAATTTATTGGCAAAAAGATTGAAAGGGGTCAATGCGTCAATAGAAGTTAATTCAAAAGAAGATTGGGTTCCTTTACCAAAGGAACAAACAGCTGTAACCTGGAAAGAACTGATAAAAAAGCTTGAACAAAATCAACATGAATTAGTTGAATCGCTTACAAAATTGAATGATGCAGACCTTGATAAAGATCTTGCCAACACTTCCAATTCGTTGCGGACTTTTCTGAATGGACAAATACAACATGACATTTACCATATTGGACAGGTCGCACTTGCAATAAAGAATTCATAAAAGAAAATAGCTTCTTCTGTATAAATTTTCTTTTTCCTCTCTGAAAATTGATGTAGCTTTTCGGCTACTAAAACTTTCTGAGTATGACAACTCACTCATCACGTCGCCGGTGGATACAGCAATCATCACTGGCTTTTTTAGGATTAGGTATTTCTTTTAGGTCAATGGGAAATGAGGAAGGCCTCGAAAGAATAGCAGGTATCGAAAATGGCCTGATCAATTTAGGTTCCAATGAAAACCCTTATGGCATTTCTGCAAAAGCAAAACAAGCTATTCTTGATATGATGGGTGAGACCAACCGCTACCCTTTTAATGTTGCTTCTTTAGGATCAGCAAAAAAAACACTTGGTGATTACTATAAGGTTGGCGAAGACCAGGTATTAATAACAGCAGGATCAGGTGAGGGATTGGCTATGCTGGCACGTCATTTCAACAAGGGAAATATTGTTACAGCCGATATAACTTTTGGAGTGCTTCCAAACACTGCAAAAAAGATCGGCACAAAGGTGATAGAAGTGCCGCTTACAAAAGAAAAAGTACATGATCTGACCGCCATGATGAAAGCGATCAACAACGAAACGCAGTTAGTATATATCTGCAACCCGGCAAACCCATCTGCTACCATTTTAAAAGCAGATGAATTAAAAAGATTTTGCGAAGAGGCATCTAAAAAAACCGTTGTGCTGATCGATGAAGCCTACAATGAGTTTTTAGACAATTCAGACAGCCAATCAATGATCGGATTGATAGAGAAAAATCCAAATATTCTTGTAATTAAAACTTTTTCCAAGATACATGCGATGGCAGGTTTGAGAATAGGCTTTATTATAGGGCATCCAACTTTAATAAAGAAACTGCAACCTGATTATTTTCAAAGCTCACAATTAGCAGTGAGTGTACTCAGTCTTAATGCAGCAATGACCAGTTTAACTGATGAAGAACATAAAGCAATATGTAAACAAAAAAATGAGGCCGCGAGAAAATACACAATGGATGAAATGAAAAAAATGGGAATCCAGTTTATTCCTTCTTATACCAACTTTATTTTTTACCCGGTAAAAAATTATCCCGGCGAATATTCGGCTGACATGTTTGACAAACACAAAATAATAATGCGGTCAAACAAATACAGTGACGGGCAATGGGCAAGAGTAAGTATAGGGACGATAGATGAAATGAAACAATTTATCCAGGTTATCGGTGATCCAAAAAACAATATGGCTGCCCGTTAAGATCTGATATAACATTTACATATTCTTTTTATGTCCAACAATTCATCCCGCCGTCAATGGTTAAGAAACACTACTGCTGCATTGGCAGGAGCAAGCTTTGCACCTGCAATTTTTGCTACCGAAAAGGAAAGATACAGGGCGGAAGGGATCATTTTATTGAATGGAAATGAAAATCCTTACGGCCCTTCTGCTGCTGCAAGAAAAGCGATGACTGAAGCTGCAGGAACCTCCAATCGCTATCCCGATGATCAGGTAGCCGCATTAAAAAAACAAGTAGCAGAATTCTGGAATGTTGGAAGGGAAAATATTTTATTCGGCGCAGGTTCTTCAGAATTTCTTGGACTGGTATCCCTGCTTGTTTCTTCAAATAAAGGAACTATTATAACTGCTGAGCCATCTTACAAAGTTTGGAACGGGCAAGCAGAATCATTCGGATTAGGATTTAAACGAATTCCCGTTGCTATTGACAAAACACTTGATCTTCCAGCAATGGTGTCAGCTATAGATGGCGATACACGAATGATGTATATATGTAATCCAAACAATCCCATTGGCTCTTACGTTGAAGATCATTTGCTCAGGAATTTTGTGAATGAATGCAGTAAAAAATGTATGGTACTTGTCGATGAAGCTTATACTGAGTTTGCTGATCTACCTTCATTAAAAGACCTGGCGATAAAGAACCCAAACATTGTTGTTGCAAAAACTTTTTCAAAAATATATGGCCTTGCCGGTGCGAGGATCGGGTATGTAATTGCACATCCTGCTACAATTAAAAAACTGGCAGCATTTCAACCATGGCCCGATGCGAACGTGAGTGCAGTTACCGTTGCTGCTGCATCGGCCGCATTAAAGGACCATGCATTTGTAAAAGATTGCAAAGAGAAAATAGCACAGGCAAGAGAGTTATGCTATAAAACTTTTAAAGAGCTTTCTTTAGAATACATCCCATCACATACAAATTTTATTCTTTTTAATATAGGGAAGATCGGGTCTGACTTTTCGCAAAAGATGCAGGCCAAAAATATCTTTGTTCAATACCGTGATCATTTCGGCGGCAAATGGTGCCGAGTCAGTATGGGAACAATTGATGAAATGAAAACTTTCTGTGTTGCCTTAAAAGAATTTGCCTGAATTAATGCATTCCCGGGAGCCAGGGTCTGCCAATTCCTTCTCTAAATGGCCAAGGAATTGTCGCTAATATTATAATAAGTGCGATTAAATACAACCAGGCAGCTGCTTTATAATTCAAAACTTTTGCTTTACTTCTTCCAATAGTTATTAAAATAATTGCGATCAGCATTCCTGTAATATGCTCAATTGCCCAAAAACGGGATACAGAATCTTTCATCACTACACTAAATCCGGCGTTCTGAATCAGCTTTAATCCAAGGTTCCCGGTAAACCACTGATACAAGCCAATAAGTAAAGTAGTGTGTGCACAGATCAATAACCATAAACTTGATTTCCTGATACCGGCTTTTTTACCAAAAGCCTGCAAAAGTGCGATCAATAATAAGATCAATATTGCCCAACGAAGAACATTGTGGAGGTCAAGCAGTCCTTTATACATATAGTTGGAGTTTTGGTTTGAGGTTCGAAGGTAAATGTTTCTAACCAACCTCAAATATCAAATCAACTACTCTGCCCAATCAGCAATAAAAACATTGGTATCGTGTGTGCTGCCATTATTCCTGTTACTACAGAAAATTAATTTTTTACCATCGGGACTAAACATTGGGAAAGCATCAAAGATATCGCTATGGGTTATCTGTGATAATCCACTGCCATCCTCATTTATCATATAAAGATCAAATGGAAATCCTCTTGGATATTTATGATTGCTTGCAAAAATGATCCGTTTATTATCAGGCATATAATAAGGCGCCCAATTGGCTTGTCCGAATTTTGTTACCTGTTTTACACTCGTCCCATCAACATTCGCAACGTATACTTCCATGCTTGTTGGAGCCACTAAGTTCTCTGCAAGCAGGTCTCTATACTCTTTAATTTCTTCTTCTGTCTTTGGACGACTTGCTCTCCAAATAATTTTTTTTCCATCATGACTGAACCATGCGCCGCCATCATAGCCAAGCGTATTGGTCATTCTTTTTTCTTTACCAGTTTGCAGATCCATTATGTACAGATCTATATCGCCGTCTTTGTCACTTGTGTACAACATCTTCTTTCCATCAGGAGAAATAGTTGCTTCGGCATCATATCCTTTACTATGCGTTAATTGCTTTACTATTTTCCCATCAAGATCTGCCATGAAAATATCATAGCTGTTGTATAGAGGCCAGATGTATTTGTTACCATATTTCTTCCTATCAGGAACAGGGGGGCATGTATCTGCCCCTAAATGAGTAGAAGCATAAATAATATGTTTCCCATCTTTTAAAAAGGCACCGCAGGTTGTTCTTCCTTTGCCGGTACTTACCATCTTATATGTAAATGCTTCACCTTGCTTTGGAACCTTACCAATAAAGATCTGGTCGCACATTAATCCATCTTTTGGTTGTGTACGTTGAAATATTATCCATTTGTTGTCAAAACTGAAATATGCTTCGGCATTATCACCACCAAAAGTGAGCTGCTGAACATTTTTCAGATGTGTTTCACTGGGATATTGCAACGTGTCTATCCTATGTACAATGTTGGTTGTAATAAGTTGATCCGTATCTGCCTTCTTACTTGTAAAAGAAAGACGGAATAAAAAAACCAAACCCATAAAAAACCCTGCCGTCAAGAATTTCATATAATTCATCAGTTAAAAAAATTTAGCAAAACTATTTTCGGAAACCCCGGCAAATGTCAGACTTTTGTCATATCACCCAAACGTTTTATGAAAAATCTTTTAGTCCTTTCAGTTCTTATAACCATATTATTTGCCTGCAATAATAATAATACCAATTCCGCTCAACAGACGCAGGATAGTTTACAACAGTTGCTCCGATCCTATCGTGATTCTCTAAAAAAATATCCAACCGATACATTACTTAAATACAATCTTGTTCTCACATTACAGGAAGCCGGGAAATATAAGGAAGCTGTCAACGTATTGGACTCGATGAATATTACCAGGGGGGATTCCACCAAAATGAAAGTTTATTTTGATTATTTATTTAAACGGGCTGAATTACTTGTACTGGCAGGCGATACAGCTAATGCGATCAAAACGCTTGAGCTCTTTGTTATCCCTGGTGAACTTACTGAGGCTGGTTTACAACTGGCAAATCTTTTTGCCGAAACAAGAAACCCAAGAACGATCACAATTTGCGATTCAATGAATAAAAACGATAAAAGTAAGAGAGACCCTAATCCTGATTACTTAAAAGGCGTTTATTATTATAATATTGATGATTATAGCAAAGCCCTTGAACTATTTAATTCCTGTATAAAAAAGGATTATACTTTTTTGGATGCCTATATGGAAAAAGGAAGAATACTTTATAAGCAATCAAAATTCAAAGAAGCGATGGATGTATATGACATCGCGATTAAAGTTTCCAACAGCTTCGCTGATGCTCATTATTGGAAAGGAAAATGCCAGGAAGCTTTGGGCCAAAAAGAAGAAGCCAAGATCAGTTACCAGCGGGCCTATGCATTTGATAAAACGCTGACTGAAGCAAAAGAAGCGGCAGATAGAATTAAGAATTAAAAATTAGTAATTAATAATTTGATGCGTTGTATCTTGCAGCGCAAATAGTAAAGAATGCCCATTATTGCTCCTTCCCTTCTTTCTGCAAATTTCCTGAATCTTGATGCTGATTGTAAAATGCTGAATGAAAGCCAGGCTGACTGGTTTCATTTAGATGTAATGGATGGCCGGTTTGTTCCCAATATTAGTTTTGGACCAATGCTAGTTTCATTTTTCAGAAAAGCAACAACAAAAGTTTGCGATGTGCATTTAATGAT
>Ga0105242_10001399_pt1 | contig 19006 bp, 15 predicted proteins | sample KBSM24metaG_FD_81521 | JGI IMG/M metagenome (GOLD analysis project Ga0105242, IMG submission 81521) | Miscanthus rhizosphere microbial communities from Kellogg Biological Station, Michigan, USA - KBS M2-4 metaG | ecosystem: Host-associated > Plants > Roots > Rhizosphere > Soil | place... | reverse complement strand
TGCTCTGCTCGAATGACCTTGTCTCTCGCGGCTATCGCGCCGCCCAGCGCTATTCCCCCCGAAGGGGGAGGAGAAGGAGAAGCGCGAGGCTGTGGTGCCGGTAGGACATTCGCTCAGTGCAGGGTAGCGCAGACTGGTGCGGCGTCGGTGCCTTTTCGTAGGGTGGCGGCCATCGAGGCTTCCTCACCCCAGCGCATCAACTGGCTCGCTCTCTTCGCGATGGGAATCGCGGTAGTGGTGATCGCCAACGACTTCTCGGCGATCAACGTCGCCCTTCCCACCATGGAGAAGGACTTCGACACCAACATCAACACGATCCAGTGGGTGGTCAACGCCTACGCGTTGACCTTCGGGGTGATGATCGTCACCGGTGGACGTCTCGCCGACATGTTCGGCCGCCGCAACGCCTTCTTCCTCGGCACCGCGATCTTCGCCTCGATGTCGGCTCTCGGCGGCGCCGCGCCCAACGAGACCTGGCTGATCGCCTGCCGGACCCTGATGGGGATCGGCGGGGCGCTGATGTGGCCGGCGATCCTCGGCATGACCTTCGCGATCCTGCCCGAAGAGAAGGCCGGCCTGGCGGGCGGGATCATCCTCGGTGCCGCCGGGCTCGGCAACGCCCTCGGGCCGCTGATCGGCGGCGTCCTCACCGACGAGCTGAGCTGGCGCTGGATCTTCTTCCTCAACGTGCCAATCTCCGCCTTCGCCGTCCTCGTCACCTGGTTCCTGGTCCGCGTCAAAGAGCCCGAAGCGGCCGACCACCGGATCGACTACGGCGGCATCGCCGCGCTCTCGGTCGGCCTCGTCTCGCTGCTCGTCGCGCTCGACCAAGTCGACGACTGGGGCTGGGGAGATCCGCGCGTGCTCGGGCTGCTCGCAGTGGCGGCGGTGCTGATCCTCTCCTTCATCCCGATCGAGCGCCGGGCCGGAAGCCACGCCCTGGTCCCTCGCGAGGTGATGCGCAACCACAGCTTCACCGCCTCTTGCGTGGCGATCCTCTTCATGTCGGCCACCTTCTTCGCCTCGCTGCTCTACCTGCCGCAGTTCATGGAGAAACAGTTCGGCTACTCGGCGCTCGAAGCCGGAGTCGGGATCCTGCCCTTCCTCGGCGTCTTCGCGATCGTCTCCTTCGTCGCCGGGCCGCTTTACGACCGGCTTGGCGCCAAGCTGCTGGCAAGTTTCGGGGCGGCCTGCATCACCGCCGCCCCGTTCCTCTTCTCGCAGGTCGATGCCAGCTCTGGATACGGATCCCTGGTGCCGGGCATGGTCGTGCTCGGGCTCGGTGTCGGCAGCTTCTACCCGACCGCGACGACCGCCGGCGTCACCTCGGTCGACGAATCGCAGACCAGCCTCGCCGGCGGCATCGTCTACATGTTCCAGATCGCCGGCGGCTCGATCGGGCTGGGGTTGACGACCACGGTCTTCTCCTCGCAGATACCGCCCTTCGTCGATGGGATCCAGGCGGCTTTCCGGCTCGACGCGGCGCTATCTCTGGTCGGCCTGGTGATCGTCGTGCTCTTCGTCGGCGGCCGACTGCTGCCGAGGCGCCAGGTCGAGCCCGCCTGACCGGCCTCCAGCCGACGCCGACCGGGCGAATCGGGGGCCCTACTGAGAGAGGGTGTTTTCGCCGGTACCGCCGAGCAGGAGGTCTTCGCCGGCTTCGCCTTTGAGCACGTCGTCACCAGTGCCGCCAACCAGGCGGTCGTCGCCCTGGCCGCCGCAAAGCAGATCGTTCCCGGAGCCGCCGTAAAGCAGGTCGGGGCCTGCCCTTCCCCAGAGTTCATCGTCACCGGCGCCGCCGATCAGCTTGTCGCCGACTACGCCGGAGCCGCCCATTAGGCGATCGTTGCCGGGGCCGCCGCGCAGGGTCACCGGGACCCCAACCGTGCGGCCGATCGTGACCGTGTCATCGCCACCGCCGGTGTTGACTTCGAAGCCGCTGATCTTGTCCGTTTCACAGAGCAGCTCGTTCGGCATTCCTTCCGGGTGGGCGCAGACGCCACCGCCAACTTCGAGCGGACTGGCCGAGTAGATCGCGAAGTTGCGCCCGTCGGCGGAGACGTCGATCGAGATCGTGTCGGCTTCTTCGCCGCCGGCGAGGATCACGGTCACGGTCGGCGACCCTTGCGCCGGAACGGCGATGGCGAGAGTTAGCGCCGCAATGGCAGCGATCAGCAGCTTCTTCATGGACGATGTTCCCAGCGGGGCGGTCGAATTGGCCTTCTATGAAGGGAACAACACGACCTTGCCGACGTTGCGGCGTTGGGAGATGAATTCGTGCGCCTCGCCGGCGCGTGCGAACGGGAAGGATTCGGCGACGATCGGCTGCAGCTTGCCGGCCTCAAGATCGGCCAGCAGCGGCTCGGTGACGCGGTCGAGGTTGCCCTCGCGTTCCCACCAGCTCAGCATGTTGAGCCCGAAGACACCTTTGTTCTCGTTCATCAGCATCAGGCTTTTCCACCAAGGCATCGTCGCCAGCGGCATCTTCAGCAGGCTCTTCAGCGTCGCCGGCAGGTCGCGGACGCCAGCGTTGGTGTTCTCGGAGAGCCCGTACATGATCAGGCGGCCACCCGGGCGCAGCAGTCGGTAGTCCTTGCGGAAGCTGGTCGGGCCCTGCGCGTCCATGATCAGGTCGACCCCCTCACCGCTGGTGAGGCGCATCACCTCAGCGGCGAAGTCCTGGCTGCGGTAGTCGATCGCGTGGTCGACCCCCTGGGCACGGATCGCTTCGTGCTTGCCCGGCGAAGCGGTGCCAAAGATCTCGGCGCCAGCGTTGCGAGCGATCTGGGTGGCGGCGATGCCGACGCCGCCGCCGGCGCCTTGAATCAGGACCCGAGTGCCCTCGCGGATGCTTCCCATCAGGACCAGGGCCGCGTAGGAGGTGCCGTAGTTGACCGGGAAGGCCGCCCCCTCCTCGAAGCTGAGCCGCCCAGGTAGCGGCAGCGCTTGGTCCTCGGGGACGGTGACCAGCTCGGCCTGGCCGCCGAAACGGGTGCCGGCGAAGACGCGGTCACCGACCGAGTAGGCCGTCGCCCCGGGACCGACCGACTCGACCACCCCGGCGACCTCGTAACCGAGCACGCAGGGGGTCTTCGGCGCGTCCGGGTAGAGGCCGACCCGAGCGAGGGTCTCGGCGAAGTTGACGCCGGCCGCGCGCACGGCGATGCGGATCTCACCGGGCCCCACCGCCGGGTCCGGCCACTCCTGCTCTTGCAGAACCTCGGGCCCGCCCGTCCCCGTCAACACCACCGCCTTCATGCAGGCATCGTAGATTTCGGCGAAGCCGACCACCGAGAAACCCTCTAGACCGAGGATCTTCGTGACCGTCTCGGGGCGCACCGGCGCGTCGGTACTGAGCGCCATCACGGCGTTCTCGCCGCCGGCTTCGGCGCCAACCGCGGCCGAGGCGATGTTGACCCCCTCCTCGCCGAACATCGTGCCGACGCGGCCGATCATTCCCGGCTGGTCGGCGTAGCGGAAGACGGTGATGTGCTCGGCAAACGGCAGGTAGAAGCCCTCGCCCCAGACCGAGACCAGGTAGGGCTCATTGCGCGGGCCGACGCTGGTCCCGGCCACCTCGACCTCCTGCCCGCCGGCGCTGATCCGCACCGTGACCAGCTCGGTGAAGTCGCCAGCGCTGGCGTCGCTGGTCTCGACTAGGTCGATGCCGCGTTCCTCGGCCATCTGCGGCGCGTTGACGAGGTTGACCTGCTCCTCGGTGTTGCCGGAGAGGATGCCGACGAGTACAGCGATCCCGAGCAGGCGGGTGTCGTGGGCGGCGATGCGGCCGCGGAACTCGGCGCTGACCCGGTCGACGCTGCCGTCGCCGAGGCCCTGGGCGAGGCGGCCGAGCTTTTCGCAGAGCGGCACGAACGGCGCCAGCGCCTCCATCGCCTCCGGGCGGACGGCGGCGATGTTGACCGCGTTGGTGACGACGCCGCCGTTGAGGGCCGCGGTCACCTGCTCGGCGGTGACGACGCCAGCGCGATCCTGCGCCTCGGCGGTCGAGGCACCGAGATGCGGGCTGACGACAACGTCGCCGCGGGCGAAGAGCGGGTGCTCGGTGAAGGGCTCGGATGGGAAGACGTCGAGCGCGGCGCCGGCCAGCTTGCCCGACTCGAGCCCGGTCAGCAACGCGTCGAGGTCGACGAGCTCGCCACGGGCGCAGTTGACGAGGCGAGCCCCGTCCTTCATTTGCGCGATCGCCTCGGCGTCGATCAGGTCGATCGTCTCCGGCGTCTTCGGCACGTGCAGAGTGACGAGGTCGGCACGGCCGAGCAGGTCCTCGACGCTCTCCACGCCCTCGACGCCGAGCTCGCGGAAGCGCTCGGCGGAGACGAACTTGTCGAAGGCGACGACGTCCATCTCGAAGCTCTGGGCGCGCTTGGCGACCAACTGGCCGATCCGGCCGAAGCCGATCACGCCGAGTGTCTTGCCGTAGAGCTCGGCGCCCTTGAACTTGGCCCGATCCCAGCGGCCCTCGACCAGCGAGCCGTGCGCCTGGGGGACGTTGCGGAAGAGTGAGAGGGCGAGCGCCAGGGTGTGCTCGGCGGCGGCGACCGAGTTCGATTCCGGGGCGTTGGCGACGACGATGCCGCGGCGGGTGGCGGCGGGAATGTCGACGTTGTCGACGCCGGTGCCGGCCCGGCCGATCACCTTGAGGTTGTCCGCGAGGTCGATCAGCTCCGGCGTCATCTGCGTCGCCGAGCGGATCAGGATCGCGTCGAACTCACCGATCCGCTCGCGCAGCTCCTCGTCGGACATCTCCAGGCCGAGCTCGACCTCGAAGTTCTCGCGCAGCAGGTCGACGCCGGTGTCGGCGATCTTCTCCTTGACGAGAACCTTCATTTCGCCACCCCCTCGACGTTGGCGACGACCCAGTCGATGCAGGCGGTGAGCGCCTCGACGTCGTCGGGCTCGACGGCCGGGAACATCCCGACCCGCAACTGGTTGCGGCCGAGCTTGCGGTAGGGCTCGACGTCGACGATGCCGTTGGCGCGCAGCGCCTTGGCGAGCGCGGCGGCGTCGACCGAGTCGGCGAAGTCGATCGTGCCGACCACCTGCGAGCGCTTGGCCGGATCGGCGACAAACGGGGTCGCGAACTCGGAGGCCTCGGCCCAGTTGTAGAGCCGCCCGGAGGAGTCGGCGGTCCGCTGAGCGCACCACTGGAGGCCACCGTTGCCGAGCATCCACTCAACCTGATCGGCCAGCAGCAACAGGGTCGCCAGGGCGGGCGTGTTGTAGGTCTGCTCCTTGCGCGAGTTCTCCAGCGCCGTCTGCAGCGAGAGGAAGGCCGGCTGCCAGCGGTCGGCGGCGCCATCGAGCTCCTCGATGCGGGCGATCGCGGCCGGGCTGAGGACGGCCAGCCAGAGGCCGCCGTCGGCGGCGAAGGACTTCTGCGGAGCGAAGTAGTAGGCGTCGGCTTGGGAGACGTCGACCGGCAGGCCGCCGGCGCCCGAGGTGGCGTCGATCAGGACGAGCGCCTCGCCGGCGCCCTCTGGGCGTCGCACCTCGACGGCGACGCCGGTCGAGGTCTCGTTGTGGGCCCAGGCGATCACATCGGCGGCCGGGTCGGCGCTGGGCTCGGGGGCGTCGCCGGGCTCGGCCTCGATGACAATCGGGCCGGCCAGGAAGGGCGCCGCCGCGGTTGCCTTGGCGAACTTCTGCGAGAACTCGCCGTAGGTGAGGTGGAGAGCGCGCTCGCGAACGAGCCAGGCCGCCGCGGCCTCCCAGAAGGCGGTGGTGCCGCCGTTGCCGAGGGCCACCTCGTAACCGTCGGGCAACGAGAAGAGCTCGGCGAGGCCGCCCCGGACACGGCCGACCAGGTCGCGCACCGGCGCCTGGCGGTGCGAGGTGCCCATCAGGTCCGAGCAAGAGGCGAGGGCTTGCAGCGCCTCGGGCCGCACCTTTGAGGGGCCGCAGCCGAAACGGCCGTCACCGGGCTTCAGCTCAGCGGGGATCGAAGCGGTGTCAGCGGTCGTCGCAGCCATGGGCCGGCGAGGTTATCGACCGCGGCGGGTGGGCATCCGACGGACACTCGTCCGCTTGAGTTAAACGACATGGACTGGCGCCGATCACCGGGTTAGGCTGGCCGCGCCAGAGCTAGTAGCAAGCGAAACGAAGGGGAGCAAGATGTACCCGATCAGCTACGAAGCGGACTTCGATCCGACGCCGAACCGCTGGACGACGTTCTTCCGGATGATCCTCGCGATCCCGTGGATCATCGTCCTCTACGTCTACCTGATCCTCGTCACCTTCACGCACCTCTTTGCCTGGGTCGCGGTGGTGATCCTCGGCCGCTACCCGGAATGGCTCTACAACTTCAACGCCGGTGTGCTCCGCTACGCGATCCGCTTCTATGCCTGGGCCTACCTGCAGACCGACGCCTGGCCGAGCTTCGGAATCGGCGAGGAGCCGGACTATCCGGTGCGGATCAACGTAGCGCCACCGGCCGCGCGCCAGAGCCGCCTCAAGGCTTTCTTCCGGATCATCCTGATCCTGCCGATGCTGATCGTCAGCTACGCGGTCAACTACGTGCACCTCTTCGTTGCGGTGATCGCCTGGCTGACGATCGTCTTCCGGGGCTACCTACCCGAGGGCATCCACTCGGCCCTGACCTTTGTCAACAGCTTCTACGCCCGCGTCTTCGGCTACTACGCGCTGCTGACCGACGACTACCCGCCGATCGGGATCGAGGCTGCGCGTCCGTCTGGCAACCAGATGCCGCCTGGCCCGCCGGCGCCCCCGGCCCCGCCCGCACCACCCGCGGCCCCGGCCGCCTACTAGGAGGACAAGCATGAGCGAGAACGACGTCACCAGCGGCGAGGGCTACGCCGTAGCCAACCTCGACGACCTTGGCGACGGGCCGGGCTTCCGCAAGATCCGCAGCACCCTCGGCGTCACCGCCTTCGGCGTCAACGCGATCGTCCTGCCCCCCTCCTACTCGACCGGCAGCCATTTCCACGACGAGCAAGAGGAGCTCTACTTCCTCCACAAGGGCGAAGTCGAGATCGAGTTCGGCGACGGGAGCAAACACCGGCTCGAGCCAGGCGGGCTGGCCTGGGTCGACGCGCCGACGCATCGCAAGCTGCATAACCTCAGCGATACGGAGGAGGCGGTGTACGTGGTCGTTGGGGGTAAGGATGGGTACGTGGGGCGGGACGGGAATCTGGCGCCTGGGGAGACGCATCGGTAGCTGAGGGGAGTCGGTGGGTCCCTGGGCGAATTCAGTCGCACATCCCCTATGGGGATGTGGCTCCGGATGGTTGAGCGCGAGCTAAAGCTCGCGCAGAAGACAGATTGCATTTCGCCGCCTTCGGCGACATTCGCCCAGGGACCCACCGACTCCCCTTCCCCAGCACGCGGCTCTGGACGGTGGTGCCGTCCCTGATTCCACTCACCAAGCACGACGGTCCCGGAGCACTAGTCAACCGAGGGGTGTCGGCGCCGGGAGGCCGGGGTGCCTCGGCGGGAATGTCGCCGAAGGCGGCGGAAATGCAATCCGGTTATTGCGCGGGCGTAGCCCGCGCTCCTACATCCGGAGCAGTGGCCCCATAGGGGCCACGCGACTTAATTCCCGCCGAGGCACCCCGGCCTCCCGGCTTCGAGAGCCTTAGAACTCCTGGTCAATCCAAGGCATCATCGACCGCAACTCCTTGCCGACCTCCTCGATCTGGTGGTCGGTGCCCTCCTTGCGCATGCGGTCGAAGTTTTCGTTGCCGGCCTTGTTCTCGGCGATGAACTCGCGGGCGAACTCGCCCGACTGGATCTCGCCGAGGATCTCCTTCATCGCCGCCCGTGAGGACTCGCCGATCACCCGTTTGCCGCGGGTCATGTCGCCGTACTCGGCGGTGTTGGAGATCGAGTAGCGCATTCCGGAGATGCCCTTCTCGTACATCAGGTCGGCGATCAGCTTCAGCTCGTGGAGGCACTCGAAGTAGGCGAGGCGGGGGTCGTAGCCGGCCTCGACCAGGGTCTCGAAGCCCGCCCGGACCAGCTCCGAGGCGCCGCCGCAAAGGACGGCCTGCTCGCCGAAGAGGTCGGTCTCGCACTCGTCCTTGAAAGTCGTCTCGATTACCGCGGCGCGGCCGCCGCCGATTCCGGAGGCGTAGGCGAGGATGAGGTCGTGGGCGCTGCCGCTGGCGTCCTGGTGGACGGCCATCAGGCAGGGAACGCCGTTGCCTTCCTCGTACTGGCGGCGGACCAGGTGGCCGGGGCCCTTCGGGGCGACCATGCCGACGTCAACGCCCTCGGGCGGGTCGACCTCGCCGAAGTGGATCGAGAAGCCGTGGGCGAAGAGCAACAGGTTGCCGGGCTCGATCCCGGGCGCGATCTCCTCGCGCCAGACCTCCCCCTGCTTCTCGTCGGGCAGGAGCACCATCACCAGGTCGCCGCGGGCGGCAGCGGCAGCGACGTCGAGGACCTCGATGCCGGCCTCTTCGGCCTTGGCGCGGCTGGACGAATCGGGCCGCAAGCCGACGACGACGTTCACCCCCGAGTCCTTCAGATTGAGGGCGTGGGCGTGGCCCTGAGAGCCGTAACCGAGGATGGCCACGGTCTTGCCGTCGAGTTTGCCGAGATCGGCGTCTTTGTCGTAGAAGATGTCGTCGGTTCGCATGGGCGGGCAGGCTACCGAAGCGCTCTGCGCATCAGCTTGCCGGAGGGGGTGCGCGGCAGCGCTGAGGCGAGCTCGACCCGCTTCGGCACCTTGAAGCCGGCCAGCGACTCGGAGCAGTGGCGGCGCAGCTCGTCTGGGGTAACGTCGGCACCGCTGCGGAGGACGACCACTGCGGTCACCGCCTGCTGCCACTCCGGGTCCTCGCGGCCGATCACCGCCGCGTCGGCGACCTCGGGGTGGCGCAGCAGCACCTTCTCGACCTCAGCCGGGGCAACGTTCTCGCCGCCGCTGACGATCATGTCGTCGATCCGGTCCTCGACGTAGAGGAAGCCTTCCTCGTCGATACGGCCAAGGTCGCCGGTGTGCAGCCAGCCGTCGGCGTCGGCCCGGCCGGGGGCGACGGTCGGGCCCTGGATCAGGATCTCGCCTTCGCGGATCCGCAGGTGGGTGGTCAGCAGCGGCCGGCCGGCGGAGCCGAGCTTGCGCTTGGCGTCGGCCGGGGCGAGGGTCGTCACCTGCGAGCAGGTCTCGGTGAGGCCGTAGGTCTGAACCACCGTGGCGCCCTTGGCGATCGCCTCTTCGAGCGCCTCCTCGGGCACCGGCCCGCCGCCAACCAGGATCGCCCGCGGTCCCGAGAGGTCGGTGCCGGCGTCGAGTAGCCGGGACAGCATCGTCGTCACCAACGAGACGATCGTCACCCCGTCCTCCTCCAGCGAGGCGGCGACACGGTCGACGTCGAAGCCGTCGTGGACGACCGCGGCGGTGCCGTAGATGACCGAGCGCATCACAATCCCAAGCCCGGCGATGTGGCTGAGTGGCACACAGCAGAGCCAGCGATCATCGGGCTGGACACCGATGTTGAAGGCGGAGCCGACCGCGTTCCAGAGAAAGTTGCCGTAGCTGAGGCCGACCGGTCGGGGGTTGCCGGTGCTGCCGCTGGTCAGGACCCGAGCGCAGATGTCATCCATGTCGTGCTCGCCGAGCAGCGGCAGGTCGGCCTCGGTCTGAGTCAGCTCGCCGGCGTCGTCGAGGTTGACGATCGGCTCCTCGGCGGCGATCACCACCTCGCGCTCGGCCGCGGTCAGGCGCGGGCTGAGCGGCAACAGCGCCGCCCCAATCTTCATCAGCGCGTGGGCGAGCACGACCTGCTCGCGGCGCGCGTGCATGGTCAGCGCCGCAACCGAGCCACGGCGGACGCCGTGGGCGGCGAGGCGGCGGGCGACCCAGGTCGCCTCCGCCTCCAGCTCCGCGTAGGTGACCGCCGCGCCTTCGGCGACTAGGGCTGTGCGGTCGGGGCAGCTCTGGGATCTCTGGGCGAGCCAGTCGTCGAGCTTCATCGGCGGCGAACGTTACGAGACGCGGCGCGCTGGCTATCGTTGCCCCGCGTCGAACCCCGGACTTGGAGGACGGTTTGTCGAAGCGTCATAAGCAAGCGCCGCCTGAGGCGGATCTCTACGCCCCGATCGAGTGGGCGAGCGTCGGCGGGTACGAGGACATCCGCTACGAGGTAGCGGATGGGATCGCCAAAATCACGATCGACCGCCCCGAGGTGCTGAACGCCTTCCGGCCGCAGACGCTGATTGACGTCGGCGCGGCGATGGAGGTGGCGCGCGAGGACCCCGAGGTCGGCGTAATCGTGCTGACCGGCGCCGGCGAGCGCGCCTTCTGCTCGGGCGGCGACCAGACCGTACGGGGCGACACCGGCTACATGCCCGAGGGAGCCAGCGTCGGCCGCTTCCACGTCACTGACCTGCAGGTGCAGATGCGGCGCCTACCGAAGCCGGTGATTGCGATGGTCGCCGGCTACGCGATCGGCGGCGGCCACATCCTCCACGTCTGTTGCGACATGACGATCGCCGCCGACAACGCCGTCTTCGGCCAGACCGGCCCACGGGTCGGCTCCTGGGACGGTGGCTTCGGCGCCTCGCTACTGCGCGACCTGGTCGGAACCAAGAAGGCGAAGGAGTTCTGGCTGCTCTGCCGCCAGTACGACGCCGAGGAGGCGCTGGAGATGGGCCTCATCAACGCCGTCGTCCCGCTCGCCGACCTCGAACGGGAGACGGTCGCCCAGTGCCGGGAGATGCTCTCGCTCTCCCCTTTCGCGCTGCGACTCGTCAAGGCCAGCTTCAACGCCCACGAGGACGGCTACGCCGGCATCCAGCAGCTCGCCCACGACGCCAACCTGCTCTTCTACGGCAGCGAGGAGGCGGCCGAGGGGCGCGAGGCCTTCAAGGAGAAGCGCCAGCCGGAATTCGACAAGTTCCCGCGGCGGCCGTGAGCGCGGCGGGGACGGGAGGCAGACGATGAGGATCTGGCTGATGGCGGCGCGGCCGCGGACCCTGCCGGCGGCGATCGCGCCGGTCTTGGTCGGCACCGCGGCGGCGGTGCAGTGGGTCGGCCACCTACCGCGCTGGGGCGCCTTCATCGCCGCCCTGATTGGCTCGATCTTCATCCAGATCGGCACCAACCTCGCCAACGACTACTCCGACGCGCGGCGCGGCGCCGACACCGCCGACCGGCTCGGGCCGGTACGGGTGACCTCGGCGGGCCTGGTGACGCCGCAGCGGGTCTTGACCGCGACCTGGATCGCCTTCGCGGTCGCGGTTGCCTGCGGGATCTACCTGGCGACCGTGGCCGGCCTCGTAATCCTGCTGATCGGGGCCGTCTCGATCGCCGCCGGGGTGCTCTACACGGGCGGGCCGCGGCCCTATGGCTACGCTGGCCTCGGCGAGGTCTTCGTCTTCCTTTTCTTCGGCCTCGTCGCCGTCAACGGCTCCTACTACGTGCAGGTCGAGCAACTCGACGCGCTGCCGCTAGGGCTCTCGATCGCGGTCGGCTTCCTCGCCACGGCGATCCTCGTCGTCAACAACGTTCGCGACCTGGAGACCGACCGTCGCGCTGGCAAGATGACCTCGGCGGTGCGGATGGGCCGGGCCAACGCGATCAACCTGTACCGACTGCTGGTGGCGGGCGCGTTCGTGCTGCTGCCGATCTCGCTGGCGGCCGGGGAAGCGAGCGCGCTGCCGCTAATCGGCCTGCTGGCGGCGCCAATGGCAATCCGCCCGGCAAAGGTCCTCGCCACCCATACGGACGGTCCGGCTCTGAACGGAGTCCTGGCGGCGACCGGGGGCGTCCTCGCAGTGTTCAGCGTGCTGGTCTCGGCCGGGCTGCTGATCTCGAGCTGACACGCGCGGGCTGCCGGTCGATGGCAACCGGCGCAAAACCGGCTCGCAGCCGCCGGCGCGCAGGTGCAAGGCTGTCGGCGTGCGGCTGACCTCTGCCGAAGTCATCCCATACGCGCTGCCCTTCCAGCGTCCTTACGTGACCGCGCGGGGGCGACTCGAGCAGCGCGAGATGGCGCTGCTGCGGCTGCGCTCCGAGGATGGCATCGTCGGCCTCGGCGAAGCGGTACCGCTCTCGCTGCGCGGCGGCGCCACCCTGGTCACCGTGGTGCGGGAACTGGAGGCGCTGACGCAGCTCGACGTCCTCGACGAGATTGCGGTCAAAGCGTTGGGATCGTCGCTCTCGGCGCCGGCGCGCTGCGCGGCGGTGACGGCGCTGCTGGATCTGCGCAGCCGCATCGCGGACGTTGAGGGAGCGTCCCCAGGGGGGTCCGACGGGGCGCGTTCGTCTTTTGTCGCGGATAGCGAAACAAAGGACAAACACGCTCCCAAGGATCAGGCGGTCTCCTGCAATGCGACGCTGATTGCCGGCGAGCCGCAGGCGGCTGCCGAAGACGCCCTCGCCTGGGCGGCAGAGGGCTTCACGACCTTCAAGCTGAAGCTGGGCGCCGGCGACGACGTCGCCCAGGTGCGGGCGGTCCGCGAGGCGGTCGGGCCGGAGGCGCGGATTCGCGTCGACGTCAACGCCGCCTGGGGCCTGGAGACGGCCAAGCGCAGCCTGGCCGCACTCGAGCCCTTCGTGATCGAGCTCGCCGAGCAACCGGTGGAGACGCTGGAGGAACTCGCCGAGCTGGCGGCATCGACCTCGATCCCGATCGCCGCCGACGAGAGCGTCGCGAGCGTCGCCGAGGCGGAGCGGGCCGCGGCGATCGGAGCATGCGAGTTCACCGGCATCAAGCTCTCCAAGGTCGGCGGCCCGGAGGAAGCGATCGCGATCGCCGACTTGCTGCCCACGTACATCTCCAGCGCCCTCGACGGCCCGGTCGGGATCGCCGCCGCGGCGCAGGTGGCGCGGACGCTGGCGGAGAGCGAGCACCCCGAGCGGCTCGATCTCGCCCACGGCCTCGCCACGCAACGCCTCTTCGCCTCGACCGTCGCCGCCGTGGAGTGCGAGCTGCGTGGCGGGCTCCTTTACCCGCCCCCGGGCCCGGGCCTCGGCGTCGAGCTCGACGAGGACGCGCTGGAGGCGCACCGGCTCTAGCCTGCGGGGCGACTTATGCATGCTGAACGTGCATAACCCGCTCCGCCCATGGACCCGACCAACGCCAACACTGCCCTCGCCTCGGCCTTCGCGGAGGAGCTGGCGCGCGGTGGGCTGAAGCGGGCGGTGGTCTCCCCCGGTTCGCGCTCGACGCCGCTGGCGGTGGCGCTCTGGCGAGAGCCGGGAATCGAGGTGACGGTGATCGTCGATGAGCGCTCGGCCGGGTTCTTCGCGCTCGGCGCCGCGCAGGCGAGTGGCGAGGTGGTGGCGCTGCTCTGCACTTCCGGCACCGCCGCCGCCAACTACCACCCAGCGGTCTACGAGGCCGACGAGTCGGCAGTACCGCTGCTCGTCCTCACCGCTGACCGCCCGCCGGAGCTACGCGGGGTCGGTGCCGGGCAGACGATCGACCAGGTGAAGCTGTACGGCTCGGCGATCCGCTGGTTCTGCGAAGTCGGCACCCACCTCGCCGACGACGACGGACTACTGCACTACCGCTCGGTGGCGGCGCAAGCACTGGCCGCAGCGCGGGGCGAGATCCGACCAGGACCAGTCCACCTCAACCTGCCCTGGCGCGAGCCGCTGGCACCGATCCCGGTCGAGGGCGCGGTGACCGCGACCGACCCGCTGGCGCTGCAGGGCCGCGAAGGCCGGCCACTGACCGCGGTGACGCGGATCGACGTCGAGCCCTCCGCCTTCCTGCTCGACGAGGTGGCCGGCCATATCGGCGATGCGATCGCCGGCGTGATCGTCGCCGGCCGTCAGCTCGACCCGGAGCTGCGCGAGCCGCTCGCCCACTTGGCCCGCGCCTCGGGCTTCCCGATCCTCGCCGAGCCGACCTCGCAGCTGCGCTGCGGTCCGCACGACCGCTCCCACGTGGTCGCCTCCTACGACTTGCTGCTGCGCGAAGAGCATTTCGCCCGCTCGGTTGTTCCCGACCTGGTGATCCGCTTCGGCGAGATGCCGACCAGCAAGCCGCTGCGCACCTGGCTGGCGGCCAGCGGCGCCGACGAGATCGCGATTGATCCGCGGGGGGGCTGGAACGAGCCGACCCGCCGAGCAGCGGCGCTGCTGCGCGCCGACCCGACCGAGCTGGCGGCTGGTTGGGCGACCCGGCTGGAGAAAGAAGAGCGGCCCGCGCCACAGCGCTGGCTGGCGGCCGAGCGCGCGGCGCAGGAGGCGATCGAGACTGCCCTGGCAGCCGCAGGGGGAAACGGCGGCGGCGCGGCCACCGACGACCAGACGGGCCTCGATACCGGTATCACCGAGCCCGCCTTGCACCGGCTCCTTGGCCTCGCCCACCGCGACGGCGATCTCGTCTACACCGCATCGAGCATGCCGATCCGCGATCAGGAGGCCTTCCTCGCGGCCAACGAGAGCGACGCGCTCTTCCTCTGCAACCGCGGCGCCAACGGCATCGACGGCCTGATTTCTTCGGGGATCGGCGCTGCTGCCGCCAGCGGCCGCCCGACCACGATCGTTATCGGCGACCTCGGCCTTCTCCATGACCTTGGCTCCCTCGCCGCCCTCCGCCATATCGAGACCCCGGTCCGCATCGTCGTCATCGACAACCGCGGTGGCGGCATCTTCCACTTCCTACCGCAGGCCGAGGCGCTCGACGGCGACGAGTTCGAAGCGCTCCTCGGCACCCCCCGCGGTGTCAGCGCCGAGAAGGCCGCCGCCCTGTTCGACGTTCCCCATCGTCGCCTCGCGTCGCTCGCCGAGCTGCCCGAGGCGCTCGGCGCCGGCACCTCCCTGATCGAGGTCCGCACCGACCGGCGCACCAATGTCGCCGCTCACCGCGACCTGCAGCAAGCGGTCGCCCGGGCGCTCGGCGGGTTGCCCTAGCGGCTCAACAAGCGATCGGCGCGGCGCCGCGGTCGGCGCCCGGCTGCCAGGCGATGCCGTAGAAGGCGGTCCGCCTTTCGCTGACCAGTCGGCTCGCGCAGCTGCCGTCGGCGTTGATCTGCATGATCGAGTTCCCGGTCGGGAAAAGCAGGTCAAGGGTCGGGTCAAAGCCGTGGCTCGCCTTGGCGCTGATGTAAGCGAGGCGCTTGCCCGAGGGGTCCCAACTGGGCGAGGACTCGAGCACGCCGCGGCTGCGAGTAAGGCGGCGCAGGGCCGTCCCGTCGGTCGAGACCGTGTACAGCTCACCGGCGGTGTAGTCGTGGCCCTCTTCGGCGTGGACGACGTCGCGGTCGCGGTAGCCGACGAAGGCGATTCGAGAGCCGTCCGGCGAGAAGGACGGTTCTTCGCCGAGCCGCACAAGCTTCGTCACGGTGCCGGCAGTGACGCGCATCAGCTCGATCTGCGGCCCGTCCTCGCCCCGCTGGCGCCGGGTCAGCGCCAGGGTCAGTCCATCCGGCGAGAAGGAGGAGGGCTCGACGTCGAGCCCGTTGCGCCAGGGGGTGAGGCGCTGCGCTGCCCCGCCACCGAGGTCAGCGATCCAGAGAGTGGTGCTGGAGTAGATGCGGCCCGCACCCAGGCAGCGCGGGTTGAAGTGCTTGCAATGGGGATTCACGTGCGTGCGCAGGCGGGTGCGGGCGAAGGCAAGCGTGCGTCCGTTGGGCGAGAGGACGGGATCGCTGCCGCCGCTCGTCCCGGCGACGGCGCGCAGGCCCGAGCCGTCGGCAGCGACCGTGTAGATGCGTCGGTCGCGGCCCGAGGAGCCGACGAAGGCAAGCAGCGAGCCGTCGCCCGACCAGCTCGGCCGGAAGAACGGCATCGGCACGATCGCCTTCGATTCGAGGGGACCCCCGAGCAGCAGCTGACTTTCGACGGCAGGACCAGGGCCGAGGGCCCTCAGCCCCATGACCGGTGGATCCGGGTCTTCGGCGCCAGCCGACCGCGGGGTTTCGGTCAGGGTCACGGTGGCGAGGCGCGGCCCGACGGGAACCGTCGCAGCGGTGGCCCGAGCAGGCAGGCGCATGGCAGCTCCGAACGCCAGGGAGGCGAGAGCAGTCGCGACGAGGAGCAGACGTAGGCGAGCCACAGCAGAGATCCTCTTCGACGAGCCGGTCGCCCTGCTACTCGACCAGGAAAGGCAGCAGCGCCTGCAACTTCACCTCGGTCTCGGCGAGCTCCGCTGCCGGGTCCGAGCCGGCGACGACGCCGACGCCAGCGAAGAGGTGGGCCTCGCGGTCGCGGATCAGGGCGCTCCGCAGGGCGACGCAGAACTCGCCGTCCTCGGTGGCGTCCATCCAGCCGACCGGAGCCGCGTACCAGCCCCGGTCCATGCCCTCGAGCTCGGCGATCGCGCGCTCGGCGGGCAGCCAGGGCTCACCGCCGACGGCCGGGGTCGGGTGCAACATCCCGGCCAGCTCGATCGCCGAATGCGGCTCGGCGAGTTGGGCGATCACCGGCGTCGCCAGGTGCTGGATGTTCGCCACCTTGGCGATCTCTGGCTCCGCCGCCGCCTCGACCCAGACCGCGTGGGGGCGCAGGGCGCGGACGATTCGCTCGGCGACAATCCGCTGCTCGCGGCGGTTCTTGTCGCTGCGCAGCAGCTGCTCGCCGAGGTGGTCGTCGACCGCGGGGTCGGAGCTGCGCCGGGTCGAGCCGGCGAGGGCGACGGTGGAGACGCTCGCCCCGGCCCGGCGCACCAGCAGCTCTGGGCTGGCACCGACGAAGGCGGCCTCAGGCGTGCCGCAGCAGAAACAGAAGCAGGAGGGAAACTGCTCGCGCATCGCCCCGAACAGAGCGGCGGTGTCGTGGGCGGAAGCGGCCTCGACGATCACCTCGCGGGCCAGCACTACCTTCGACATCTCCCCCGCCTCGATCCGGCCCGTCGCCGCCTCGACCGCGGCCTCGAACTCGCGCGGCGGACGGGCGCTGCGGATCGTCGCCGGGGCGGTCGGGTGCGGGTCGAGCAGCGGCAGCGCCTCGTCACGCAGGCCGACGAGCCGGGCCTCCAAGGCAGCCACGATGGCGAGTCCGTTCTTTTCCCCGCTATCCGGGAACAAGGACGGACTCGTGCCGACGATTGCGTTCAGGGTCAGGAAGGTGGCGTCGCCATTGCGACAGAGCGAGAGCTCGGGCAGCACCATCGAGGCCGGCGGCAGTGAGGACCATGTCGGCGAGCCACTGCCGTCGGGCGCGAAGGCGAAACCGCCGAGCCAGACCGGGCCGGCGCCGGCGGGCAGCCCGGGCGGCTCGTCGAGGACTGCGTCGCGACCAACCTCGAGGCACTCGCGGCCGACCTCGGTGAAGCGCTGGTGGCCACGCGAGACGGTTTCGTGGGCGACGCCGAGCCCTGCCAGCGCGAAGCCGCGGTCCGGCTCCTCCCAGCAGAACCAGCGATCGGAGGCGAGCCGCGAGGCGAAAACCGCGGCGCAGGGGTCGCGCAGCTCGACCTCGGCGGTGACGCTGACCAAGGTGCGGCGACGGCGCCCGGCCGCCCGGCCGACGGCGGCGCGCAGGCCGGTGAGCAGCTCGCTAGTCGCTGCCCCGCGCAATCGCGATCTCGCCGGTGCGGACCATTTCGACCAGGCCATGCGGGCGCACCATCCGCTCGAAGGCCTCGATCTTGTCGGCCGAGCCGGTCACCTCGATCGTCATCGTGCGCCTGGCGACGTCGACGATCTTGGCCCGGAAAATCTCCGCGAACTGGATGATCTCGGCGCGGTTCTCAACCGCCGAGGAGACTTTGAAGAGAGCCATCTCGCGGGCCACCGTCTCTTCCGGCTCCATGTCGCGAATCTTCAGCACGTTGATCAGCTTGTGCAGTTGCTTGGTCACCTGGTCGATTGGGTGGACCGCGCCGTCGAGGGTGAGGGTGACCCGGGAGACACTGGGATCGTCAGTCGGCCCAACCGCAAGCGTGTCGATGTTGAAGCCGCGGCGCGAGAAGAGGCCGGCCACACGGGCCAACACGCCCGGCTTGTTCTCGACCAGGATCGAGAGGACGTGTTTGCGGCCGCTCAGCTGACCGGGGACGTGCAGGTCCTCGAGCTTCAGCAGATCGGGGGTGCCGGCCTCCATCAGCGCACCGCCTCGGGCGCCTCGACCATGTCGCGGGCGGCCTGACCGGGCGGGATCATCGGGTAGCAGTTCTCCTCGCGGACGACGCGCACGTCGACCAGCACCGGCCCCTCGGTCTCCAGCGCCTGTTTCATCGTCGCCTCGAGGTCGTCGGCGTTGTCGCAGCGCAGGCCGGTGGCGCCGAAAGCCTCGGCCAGCTTCACCCAGTCGGGGCTGTCGAAGCCCATGTCGACGGAGCTGTAGCGGCGATCCCAGAACAGCTCTTGCCACTGGCGGACCATGCCCATATAGCCGTTGTTCATCAGGAAGATCTTCACGTCGACCCCCTCGGTGACACAGGTCGCCAGCTCCTGGATGTTCATGATCAGGCTGCCGTCGCCGGCGACGCAGACGACCGTCTCATCCGGGCAGGCGACCTTGGCGCCGATCGCCGCCGGCAGTCCGAAGCCCATCGTGCCGAGGCCGCCGGAATTGATCCAGCGGCGGGGCTTCTCGAAGCCGTAGTACTGGGCGGTCCACATCTGGTGCTGGCCGACATCGGAGGTGACGATCGCGTTGCCGCCGGTGACCCGGTGCAAGGCCTCGATCATGTACTGCGGCTTGATCTCGCCCCCCTCGCCCGGCGCGTAACGCAGCGGGTGCTGGTCGCGCCAGGAGTCAAGCGCACTCCACCACGCCTCCAGCCGCGAAGAGTCGGTCTGCAGTGCCCGGTACTCGCGGGTCAGCTTCGGCAGCACCTGCTTGACGTCGCCGACGATCGGGATGTGGGCACCAACGTTCTTGGAGATCTCGGCCGGGTCGATGTCGATGTGGATGACCTTGGCGTGCGGTGCGAACTCGCTGAGTTTGCCGGTGATGCGGTCATCGAAGCGGGCGCCGATCGCGACGATCAGGTCGGCCTGGTCCATCGCGTGGTTGGCGGCGAAGGTGCCGTGCATCCCCAGCATCCCCAGCCAGTTCTCGTGCGAGGCCGGCAGGGCGCCGAGCCCCATCAGGGTCGAGGTGACCGGGAACCGGTCGGAGGCA
>Ga0105242_10001398_pt1 | contig 19022 bp, 24 predicted proteins | sample KBSM24metaG_FD_81521 | JGI IMG/M metagenome (GOLD analysis project Ga0105242, IMG submission 81521) | Miscanthus rhizosphere microbial communities from Kellogg Biological Station, Michigan, USA - KBS M2-4 metaG | ecosystem: Host-associated > Plants > Roots > Rhizosphere > Soil | place... | reverse complement strand
GGTGTCGCCCGAGGGACAGAAGATCCTCGAGAAGGGCGGCTACCTTCCTGCCAACCTTCGCCTCGACAATCCCTCGCAGAAATTGCCGCTCAAATTCGTGGACCCGGCCGTGGTGCTCGACGAATCCGACAAGTGGAGGAAGCTGTGGGCCGAGATCGTGCTGGCGGCGCCGAAGTGAGCGCCGAGCGCCTCGACCCGGCGCGCACCTGCCTGCTGCTGTTCGATTTCCTCGAGGGGCACGTCAATCGCGACCCCGGGACGCGGAAACGATACAACCACGTCGTGGCGAATGCCGAGGCGATGATCAATGCCGCGCGTCGTGTCGGGGCGCTGGTCGCACACGGGCATGCAGATCACGCGCCCGGCGGTCTTACCGCGGCGCGAACGTTGCGGGACACCGACAACCGTCTGCGCCCGATCGATCCCGACGATGCCGGGAGCCATCGCCCCGTGATCGAGGCCGGCACTCCCGAAGCGCGCATCATCCGCGAGCTTTCGCCGGAAGACGGCGACCTGATGGTGCCGAAACATCGGTGGAGCGCATTCCACGGCACGTTCCTCGACACCGCCTTGCGGGCACGAGCGGTCGACACGCTCATCCTCTCCGGCGGATCGACGGACGTGGGGATCGCATCGACAGCATTCGCCGGCCGCGACCTCGGCTACAACCTGGTGATCGCCTCGGACGCGTGCACCTCGCCGGAGATGGACAACCACACGCAGTTCATGAAGCGCGTCTTTCCGCGCATGGCGCGGGTTCGCACGACCGCGCAGATCCTGCAAATGCTCGAGGAAGCGGGCTAAGCGGGGGATTCAGAGGCGGCGCCAATTCGCCCAACGAAGGTAGAGCGCCGAGCCGGCAGGCTCATCAGAGCGTCCCGAAGACCTTCTGGTAGTGATGCACCGTCGGGAACGGGTCGTAGAAGTGGTGCAGGAGCGCCTTCCACTGCTGGTACTGCGGAGATCCGCGGAAACCCACCTCGTGGTCCTCGACGGTTTCCCAGCGCACGAGCAGCACGTACTCCCCCTCTTTCTCGATGCATCGCTGGAGCTCGTGCGCGATGTACCCGTACGTCGCGGAAATGATGGCCTGGGCTTCCTGGAACGCGGCTTCGAACGCCGCGTGCTGGCCGGGCCTCACCTGCAGATGCGCCACTTCGAGGATCATGGGTTCAACCTTTGGTTTTTGACTTGTTCAGCTGGATCGCGGCACGCACGAGCGCCGTGAGCGCCTTCTCGTCGATCTTGTCGTCCTCGCGGAAGTCGATCGCGCGACGCGTCGCCCCCTCGAGGCTGGAGTTGAAGAGCTTGGAGGGATCGGGTAGCGACGCGCCCTTCGGGAACGTCATCTTCACCGCGGCCTTGTAGACCTCGCCGGTCGAGATGATTCCTTCGCACGACCACACCGGGACATCCCATTTCCACTCCTCGATGATCCCCGGATCGGCATCCTTCACGACAGCGCGGATTCTGGCGAGCGTCTTGCCGCGCCAGTCGGGATATTCGTTGATGCGCGCATCGATTTCCTGCGACGCGGACTTGCTGCCCTTCGGCCTGCTGCCTTTCTTCACGAAGCGATCTTTCGGACTGGGAAATGTTCATGCTACGCCAAGCGGCTTCGCCACCGGCCACGCCCTTGCCGTGTGGTTGCAGACAGCCGCCTGAAGCGTCGTCGTCTAGTCGCTCCCCACGCGCCGGAAGCGCATCGCCGAGCGCTCCTTCGCCTTCGCGGACTCGACATCGCGGTTGCGCGCGTGCGCGGAAGTCACGAGCGAGCCGATCAGGAGCTCGGCAGACGCGGCGATCTCTTCAACCGCGCGCTGGAATGCGGCCTCGTTCGCCTGCGAGGGCTTGGTGAAGCCGCTCAGCTTGCGCACGAATTGCAGGGACGCGTCATGGATTTCCGCCCGGGTCGCCGGCGGCTCGAAGTTGAAGAGGGTCTTGATGTTTCTGCACATGGCAATTCCTCAGGGTACGCGCAGACAGCGTACCGGATTGACCGGTTTCGGCAGCACCAGCGGCGCGGGCGTCACCGCGTTCGTAGTCGCGAGCTGGTCGAACGCGACTTGCTGAAGCGCCCTCACCTGCGCGCGGTCGATGCCCAGCTCGAAGCCGGAGCACTCGTTCTCGCCGAGGGAGCGCGGATCGCGCCCGGTGAGGCTACCGAAGATCACCAATGCCTCGAGGTACGAGCCGTAGGCGCTCGCGTGATATTGGTCGGAGGCCCAGAGATCGAGCTTGCCGGGATCGATGCCGTCGTAGGGATTGGCATCGGCGACCCCGGCCTGCATTGCGCGAGTCCAGGCCTCGCCGACAGGAATCACCGTCTTGATCTCCGCCGCCTCCGCCGCTTTGTCGTATGCCGCACGGACGTCGCGGGCCATCGCCCCGATCGGCTCCCCTGCCCACGCGCCTGACTTGGGATAGGTCTGGTCGGCGCGCGACCACGTGGACATGAGGTAGATCTCCACTGCCGGGTTGCGATCGCGAAGGAACGCGGCCATCCGACGGGTGGTGGCGATCAGCTTGGCGGGATCGCGCGGCTTGTCCATGTCGAGCGTGCTGTACCCGTGCATGACGACCTTGTCCCATCCGCGCTTGCCGATCAGGCCGAGCTTGTGATCGAGGTGGTAGTCGAGCCCGGCGCCGGCGCGCGTCTCGAGGAATACGTCGTAGTCGATGCCCGCCTGCTGGGTGAATGACTTCACCAGCGCCGGAATGCCGCCGATCCCCTCCCCGTTCAGGTCCGTGACGGTTTCGGCACGGTAGAACCTCACGGCCGAGCCGTGTGCGTACGTGAAGCTGTTGCCGATGAAAAGGACCGCGGGCCGCGGCTGGGCGCAGGCGATCGTGGCGCTCACGGCCATCACGAAGCCGGCAACGAGGGTCCATGCAAGCCTCATCGGGGTCCAGACCTTTTACGTATGGGCACGAAGGCATCAAACCCCACGGATTGTCTTGCCGGAATTAACGTGGGTCAACAGGGCGAAAACCCCCGGTTGGTACAATGCGCCGCTGACGCCGCTCCTCGCGGCCGGAACCCCGCAACCTTGGCCGAAGACGAACCGAAAACCGCGGAACTCGGCAGCACCGTGCTCATCCGGGCGGACGCGCCCCGCCCGGGAGGCGAGGACGGTCGCGCCCACTACCTGGTGGTCGTCGCGGGCGAGCGTGCGGGAATGCGCGTCGAGCTGGGCGGCAAGCCCGTGGTCGTCGGGCGCGTCGCACCCGCCGACCTGGTCATCGACGACTCGCAGATCTCGCGCAAGCACTGCCGCATCAGCCTCGTGATGGACGAGGTCTATGTAGCCGACCTGGGCTCCTCGAATGGGACGATCGTCGACGGCAAGCGCGTGAGCACCGGCTTGCTTGCGCCCGGGTCGCGGCTCACGATCGGTGAGCACGTCCTCGAGCACGAGTTTCGCAGCCGCAAGGAGGTCGAAGCCTCGAAGGAGCTCGACCGCGACCTGGACGCCGCGCGGAAGTACGTGCATTCGCTCATCCCGGCGCCGCTCGCCGAGGGGCCGATCCGCACCGAGTGGGTCCTGCTGCCCTGCGCGCGCCTGGGCGGCGACGTGTTCGGGTATCACCAGGTCGACGCGCACACCTTCGCCATCTTCTTGCTCGATGTCTCCGGGCACGGAACCGGGCCCGCGATGCACGCGGTCTCGGTGACCAACGTCCTGCGGCGTGACGCTTTGCCCGGCGTGGACATGCACGATCCCGCGAAGATCGTGGCGTACGTGAACTCGCTGTTCCAGATGACCACGCACGGAGGGTTGCTCCTGACCCTCTGGTACGGCGTGTACGACATGCAAACGCGCACGCTCCGATATTGCTCGGCGGGCCACCATCCCAGCTATCTCGTCCCGGAGGCGCGCGACCAGTCCATTCCGCTGACGACGCGCAACATCGTCATCGGCGCGACGACCTCGTTCGAGTTCGAGTCGGCCAGCGTCCAGGTGCCGCCGGGAAGCCGGCTCTACGTGTTCAGCGACGGCGTCTTCGAGATCGAGGCGAAGGACGGCCAGCAGTGGGGCCTCGACCATGTCCGCCCGCTCATCATGGAGCCGCCGATCGCGGGGATCACGGAGCCGGAGCGGCTGCTGCGGGCCATTCGCGGGCACGCCAGGAAATCGGAGTTCGACGACGACTTCACCGTCGTCGTCGCGACGTTCCTCTAGGCGACGGTCCGGCGTCGCAGCACCAGGCGGTTGCGCCCGTCGATGCGCCGGTACTCGATGCTGTCGGTGAGCTGGCGCACGAAAGTCAGTCCAAGACCGCCTTCCTTGCGCTCCGCCAACGTGGCCGCGAGCACCGGCTCGGCGGTCTGGGTGGGGTCGTAGGCGATGCCGTCGTCCTCGACCTCGACGGTGATCTCACCGCCCGAAAGGTCCAGCGTGACCGCGATCGCATGGGCGGCGGCGCCGCCGAGGCCGTGGCGAATGGAGTTGCTGAGGACCTCGTCCAGCACGACATGCAGCGCGTTGGCGTCCATTTCCCCCAGGCCGTGGTGGACCCGGAATTGGTCCACCAGCTCGCTCGCCCGGCGAAGCTCCGACAGCTGGCTGTCGATCACCAATCGCATCATGGGGGCCAATAATATGGCATCCTTGTGCGCGTCCCACGAAAAAGCGAAGAAAACACCATGGCTGACCCCACCGCGACCATTACCCATGAAGACACCGGCGAGGACCTGCGCCGGATCGTGATCGAGGGGCGCCTCGACACGCCCGGGACCGAAGAGATCTCCCCCGCGCTCCATCAACTTGCCGCCGAGGCCAAGCGCGCCGTGATCGTCGACCTGTCGATGGTCCAGTTCGCCGCCTCGATCGCCATCGGCCAGATGATCGCCACGGCCCAGGAAGTCAGGGCTCGCGGCGGACACATGGTGCTGCTGGTGAGCGGGACCGGGATGGTGATGATGACCCTCAAGATGGGGGCCATCGATCGCGTGATTCCGGTGTACCAGACCTTGCCGGAAGCCCACGCGGGCGCGCTTCGGGGTTTCTAGGTTCGAATGCCGGGCGCCTTACTTGCGCACGTAGCGCAAGTGCGTGGCCGCCGGCCCATCGAGGACCTTGTCGATTCGAAACTGCGACACGTCCTCGCGCAGATGCTCGAATAGGCGCCTTCCACCGAAGAACATCACGGGCGCGAGGGCGATCTCCAGCTCGTCGACGACTCCCAGGTTCAAGTACTGCTGGATCACGTCGGCTCCGCCCGCGATGCGAACGTCCCGATCGCCCGCGGACTTCCTCGCCAGCTCGAGCGCACGCTCGGGCCCGTCGTTGATGAAATGAAACGTCGTGCCCCCCGGGCGCACCCAGGGTTCGCGCTTCTGGTGGGTCAGGACGTACACCGGCGTGTGGAACGGCGCCTCCTCCGGCCACGCCACCTCGCCCTGGTCGAACATCCGCTTGCCCATGATGTTGGCGCCGGTGCGCTCCATGGTGTTGCGGACCCTGTCGTTCACCGGGCCGGTCTCGCCGCCCGGTCCGAACTTCAGGTTCTCGCGGAAGTACTTCTGGTTGATGAGCCATCCCATCATCGCGCCCCACTTGGCGCCCCAGTTCTTGTACCCCGGGTCGTCCATCCTCATGCCTTCCGGCGCCATGTAGCCGTCGAGGCTGAGGCCGATGTTCACGAATACGCTGCTCACTTAGCCGAGCTCCTCGGCGAGGCCGATGAGAATTCCCTCGGGGCCCCGGATGTGCCTTGCGCCCGGCATGACACCTAACGATCGGGATGAGTCTTTTCGATGCCAGCGGGCATCGACCGAGGCAGGCCCGGCTTCTCGATGATGATCTCGTACACCGTGCCTTGTTCCGTCGGAATGGGCACCCGCAACTGCCCGGGCTTCTCCTCTCCCGATCCGAACGCCCTCAGGAAAAGATTGCGGACGTGCGTCTCGGCAGGCACGAACAGCTCGATCTTCCGCGAGGGCGCTGAACATCGCCCCAACGATCGCCGTCTGCACGCTGCCTCCGCCCGCCAGTGATTGGCAGGCAGATTGTCTTGCGGGAGTTAACGAAGGTCAACCGGCTCAGAAATCGACCAGGAACGGCATCGCCAGCAGCGCGGCGCCGATCGACAGGAGCAGCCACACGTTCTCGGTGAAGTACGGGTACACGCACAGGCCTACGCCCGCGAGCATCGGGGCGAACTTCTGCTGCTTCTTGCCGTAGACGAAGTAGCCGACGCCGAAGGCGCCGGCGATCATTCCGATCAGCAGCCCGTTCATCGGTTCGTGTTCCTTCCCGCCTCGGGACTGGGGAGGGCCATTGTCCGCCTTCCGCCGGGTCAGGTCACCTCGCGCTCGGCCTTCGCCTTCAGGACGGCGTGCCGGTAGCGGAGCAACCCGATCGCGTAGCCGATGTAGTAACCCGCGAGGAGGCCGAAGACCGCAAGCGTCAACGGGCTGCGCGCAAACTCCTGGCCGTTGGCCGTCCCGGCCGGCATATGCCAGACCTCCCAAACCCGCCACGCGATGCGCGCGAGGAACAGCACCGAGAGCGCGATGCCGAGGTGCGCGTTCGGCGTGTAGTACAGCATTCCGGGTGTCGCCTCGAATTGCGTCTTCTTCAGGCCGTACACCGAGAGGGCGCCGCCGGCCGCGAGCGCCACGGCGAAGAGCGCCAGCCGCTCGGGATGCGCGATCGCCGCCGACGCGAGCATCAGCGAGACGAGCGGAAAGATGATGAGCGTGATGCGCGCGCGCCATTTCGACAGCCGCTGTCGTCCCACCATGCGACGGATCCGCGAGTAGGCGCGCCACGCGACGAGCGGGACGAGGAGCAGGAGCGCTACGGTCGTTGCGGCAGGAGCGGCCAAGTCAGTGTTGGGTGGCCCGTTGCTTGAGCTCGCGGTCGATCAGCTCGAGGAGCACGCCGAAATCCGCGGGCTTGGTGAAGTGGTGGTCGAAGCCCGCCTCGCGCGCCTTGAGCTTGTCGCCTTCCTGGCCCCAGCCGGTGATCGCGACCAGCAGCACCTCGTTGCCGCGGCGTTGGCGAACGTGTCGGGCGATGTCGTAGCCGGAGAGCTGGGGCAGGCCGATGTCGAGCAGCGCCACCGCAGGCTGGAATTCGTCGGCGGCGGTGATCGCCTCGGGTCCATCGTAGGCGGTGCGCACCTCGTATCCCATGACGCCGAGAAGCGTCGCGAGGCTGTCGGCCGCGTCCTCGTTGTCGTCCACCACGAGGACGCGCGGATGGGATTCGACTGAGGCCGTATTCATTGCGCGAGACTACTCCGATTGCGGGTGTGCGTGCCTACCCGATCTCGGCGAGCAGGCGCTCGATGCCCTGCTCTGCCTGTCGGACATAACCCCCCGCGAAAAGGTTCGCGTGGTTGAGCACGTGGTAAAGGTTGTAGAAGTCGCGTCGTACTTTGTAGCCGTCGTCCAGCGCCCAGGCCGCGCGATACGCCGAGAGAAAATCCGCCGGGAAGCCGCCGAAGAGCTCGGTCATCGCGACGTCCGCCTCGCGGTCTCCGACATAGACCGCCGGGTCGAACACCGCGGGCGTCGTTCCCTCGATCGCCGCGGCGTTGCCGTTCCAGAGGTCGCCGTGGAGCAGCGACTTCCCGGGCTCGTGGTTGCGAAAGAACGCCTCGCAGTCGGCCGCGAGCCGCTCGCCGCGATCGATCATCTTCGACGGCAGGCGATTCTTCGCCGCGATCCCGAGCTGCGCCACGAGGCGCTTCTCGCGCCAGAACGCGAGCCAGTCGTCGCTCCAGCCATTGCGCTGCGGCGTCGCGCCGATGAAGTTGTCGCGCGCCCAGCCGAAGCGCTCGTGGGGCTTGCGGTGCTGCGCGGCGAGCGCGACCCCGAGATTCGCCGCCGAGTGCTCGTCGAGCGATCCCAGCTCGAGCCATTGCAGGACGAGCCACGAATGGTCGTCGTCCTTGCCGTGCGTCACGACGCGCGGCACCGCGATGGAGTCGGCCTTGCGCAGCGCCTCGAGGCCGTCGGCTTCCGCCGCGAACATCGCCGCACGGTCCGCCTCGTTCACCTTCGCGAAGTAGCGATGCTCCTCACCCGCCATGTGGCCGGTGAGCGCAAGCGCCGTATGAATGCAGCCGCCGCCGACCGGCTCGACCGCCGTCACCTCGAACATCGCCTCGGTCGCGTCGGAGATCGCCGTCGCGAGCTTCTGGGCGATCGCGCCGAACCTCGAGCTCACGCCTTCATCCGCGCGAGGCCGCGCTCGAGATCGGCGTACAGATCCTCCACATCCTCGAGACCCACCTGCAACCGCACGAGCTCTCCACCCTTCCACGGCCGCACCACGCGGCCGTAGCGACCGAGGTTCGCCGGGGCGACGAGGCTGTCGTAGCCGCCCCAGCTGTAGCCGAGCGCGAAGCACTCGAGGCCGTCGACGAACTTCGCCATCCTGTCGCGCCCGGTAGCGTCGAGCTCGACGCCGAAGAGGCCCGAGGATCCCAGGTAGTCGCGCTTCCAGATCGCGTGGCCCGGATCGTCGGGCAGCGCCGGGTGCAGCACGCGCCGCACGCCGGGATGCTTCTGCAACCGCTTCGCGATCTCGAGCGCGCTCTCCTCGTGGTGCTTCAGGCGCACTTCCAGGGTTCGCATGCCGCGCAGCGCCAGGAACAGGTCATCGGGGCTCGCGTACTGGCCGAGGTCTCGCGAGGTGTCGCGCAGCATCGGCCACCACTTCTCGTTCGCCACCACCGCGCCCAGCAACAGGTCAGAGTGCCCGCCGGGATACTTCGACGCCGCCTGGACCACGAGGTCGGCGCCGTGCTCGAACGAGCGGAAGAAGACGCCGGTCGCCCACGTATTGTCGTGGATCACCGCCGCGCCCCGCGCTTTCGCCTCCTTCGCGATCGCCGGGAAGTCCTGCACCTCGAACGTGATCGATCCCGGGCTCTCGAGGTAGACGCAACGCGTGTTGGGCTTCATCAGCGCGGCGATGCCCGCGCCGATGGTGGGATCGTAGTACGTGGTCTCGACGCCGAAGCGGGCGAGCGTGCGATCGCAGAATCGCCGGGTCGGGCCGTAGCAGGAGTCGGTGACCAGGACGTGGTCGCCTTTCTGCACCGTCGCCATGATCGCCACCGACACCGCGGCGGCGCCCGTGGGCAGCGTCACCGCGCGGTGGCCGCCCTCGATGTCCGAGATCATCTCCTCGAACGCCACTCGCAGCGGCATGTTGGTGATGCCGTAGGTCGGGATCGGCTCGTCGGCGTCGAAGCGCTTCTGGACGGCGTCCATCTCGGCGACGGACGCGAACGTGACGGTGGAGGCGCGCACCACCGGCAGGTTGACGGTACCGGGACTGGATTTCGCCTTGCGGCCGCGCTGTGCCAGCCGCGTGGAGAGCTTCATCGCGTGTCGATGGGCTTCACCGGGGCGTCGACCTTCACCTCCGAGCGCTTGCCGCCCTTGCCCTCGACGGTGAACGTGATCTGCACCGTGTCGCCGACCTTGAGCGGCCTCGCCACGTCCATCAGCATGAGGTGGTAGCCGCCCGCCTCGAGCTTCACCGGCTTCCCGGCCGGCAGCGCGATGGCGTCCACGTCGTGCATGTGGTTCACGCCACCCGTCATCTGCGACTGGTGGAGCTCCGCGCGCTTCGCGATCGGCGAGGCGACCTTCACGATCTTCGCGTCCTCGGTGCTGGTGATCGTCATGAACGCACCGGTCACCGTCTGCGCCGGCACCGTGCCGCGCACCCACGCTTCCGTCACCCTCACTTCCGCCTGCGCGGCGAACGAAGCCGCGACCGCCATCACCGCCAATGCCTTATGCGCCAAAGCTCTTCTCCATTTCGCGCCGGATCCTCACGGCTTCCGACGAAGTGTCGTATTCGATGTCGTCCCACGAGACCGTCTGGCCCTCCGGGATGTCGCGCTTGAGCTTCACCCGGTGCGCGAGGCCGATGGGCACCGCTTTCTTCGCGGCCGAGTCGCGCGCCGACATGAGCTTGCCCCACACGGTGTAGCCGCCCTCGCCGTCGAGCATCTCGCCCGACTTTAGCGCGCGCTTCGCGGTCGCCACGCAGTCGCCGCGCCATCCGGTGGCCACCCCTGTCGGCTCCTTGCGCAGCGCCACGCTCGCGACACTGATGCCGAGCTCGAGGCCGATGAGGTGGCTCGGCTTGTACATCGCCGCGTATTCGCCCGTGGGATCGGTCACGATGCCGTACTCGTGGAAGCACTTGCGCACGTAGTCGTGTCCCGCCGCGAAGGTCACGTACACGCCCCAGCGCAGGTCACGGAAAACGGGCCGGCCGTCGCGCTCGAGGCTCGAGATCACCTCGACCTGTCCCGCGTGGTCGAGCATCCCGCCCACCGATTTCGGGCGCAGCACGCGCGGAAGGTCATCGACGCCGCACGGCGGGAACGACAATCCCTGCGGCGCGGGCGTGAGGCCGGTCGCGTTCGCGACCGCCGCCATCTCGAGGCCCGACTTCGTGCCGTCGAGGAACGAGTTGAACATCTGCGCGTTGAAGTCGCCCTTCGCCACCATCTCGTCGCTGAATCCGTAGTGGCCCCACACAGTCTTCGGCGTCGAGGCGTGGTAGGCCGGCAGGTACTTGGTGCCCTTGCCCGCGGCGATCACCTCGAAACCGGCGGCGCGGGCCCAGTCGACCTGCTCGCAGATGAGCGCGGGCTGGTCGCCATATGCAAGCGAGTACACAACCCCCGCCTCCCGCGCGCGCTGCGCCAGCAGCGGACCGGCGAGCGCATCGGCTTCCACGTTCACCATCACGATGTGCTTGCCATGCTTGCAGCACGCGAGGACGTGCGAGACGCCGGCGGCCGGATGGCCCGTCGCGTCGATCACGACGTCGATCGCCGGATGCGCGATCGCGGCCATGGCGTCGTCGGTGATGAAGGTCGTCCCGTGCGTGGCCGCGTCGTCGAGGGACTTCGCGTCGTAGCGGCCCGCCTCCCACCCCACGCGGGCGAGGGAAGCGCGGGCGCGGTCGGGCGCGAGGTCGGCCAGCGCAAGGATCTGGATCCCGGGCGTGCGGCGGGCCTGGGAGAGGTACATGGAGCCGAATTTCCCCGCGCCGATCATGGCGACCCGGACGGGGCGCCGGTCGGCGGCGCGGGCTTCGAGCAGGGTATGTAGGTTCATTCCCGGGGGCTAGTTACAGGAGCAATACGGGAGGGCAGAATGGAGCGACAGACGGCATAGCAGTCTACCTTTCCCGCGGGGAAAATGGCTTCATGACCGACCAGACCCTCGTACGCCCCAGCCTGGAATCGCGCATCGCCGCGATGAAGCCCGGGCTCGACGTGCTTGGGCTGCCGGCCTGCGTCATCGATGCGGAGCGGCGCTATCGCTACGTGAACGCCGCTTACTGCGTCCACGGCGGCTACGCGCCCGACGACTATCTCGGCCGGACCTCCGAGGAAATCTGGGGCCGCGTGGCGCAGGACGGACGGCGGGGCGCGCTCCATAAGGCGCTCGCCGGCGAGACCGTCGTCTTCAACCGCCGCACCGTCGACGGCCCCAACGCGGGGCTGTGGATGCGGGCGCACTACATGCCCGTGCGCGACGCCACCTCGGTCGTCGGCGCGCTCATCCTGCTGGTCAACGTGCAGGAGCTGAAGGACGCCGAGGAAGAGATCGCGCTGCAGCGCAAGCAATTGCAGCTCGTGCTCGACAACATCGGCGTGCCCATGAGCTACGTCGACAGCAACCGGCGCTTCCGCTTCGCCAACCAGCCCGGCGGGGACTGGCTCATCGCCGACACCGCGGAGGCGATCGGCAAGACCGTCGACGAGATGTTCGACGCCGAGACCCTGGAGGTGATCCGCCCCGAGCTCGAGGCGGCGCTGCGCGGCGAGAAGCGCAGCTACGAGCGCATCGCGAAGATGAAGGACGGCCGCCAGCGGTGGGTGCGCGTCCACCTGGTGCCCGACTTCGACGCCGAGGGCCGCGTGCAGGGCCTCTACTCGCTCATGCTCGACGTGGACCAGGACCACCGCCTGCGCGAGGAGCTCGAGCGACAGGTGGAGGACATCCGCCGCGGCCAGGTGCGGCTCGCCGTGCAGGAGGCGCAGCTTCGCCTCTACACCGACAACATTCCCGACGCGGTGGCGTACCTCAACCGCGAGCGCCGGGTCATCTTCGCCAACCGCCACTTCGCCCAGCAGCGCGGCAGCACGCCCGAGGCGATCATCGGCCGCACCACCCCGGAGCTCCTCGGCCCCGAGATGGCGGCGTGGATCCGCGAGCGCACCCAGAAGGTCTTCGACCACGGCGAGACGGCCACCTACGAGCGCATCGCCACGATGCCCGACGGCTCGAAGCGCTTCTTCCACGTGAAGGCGGTGCCGGACATCGACGACGCGGGCGGCGTACGCGGGATGTACGTGGTCGCGCACGACATCACGGACGTCAAGGAGGCGCAGCAGCAGCTCGCCGCGCGCGAGCAGGACCTGCGCTTCTTCGCCGAGAACATCCCCGAGGCGATCGTGTACGTCGACCTCGAGCTCGGCTGCACCTTCGTGAACAACGTCTTCCTCGCCACCCGCGGCTTCACGCGCGAGTTCGCCCTGGGCAAGTTCCCGCCCGAGGTCTATCCGCCGGCGCTCATTGCCGAGCTGCAGCCGCACCTCGACCGCGCGCTCGACGGACAGGAGTCGGCGTACGAACGCAAGCTCCGCACGCCGACGGGGGTCGAGCGTTGGGTGCGAGTGCGCATCACGCCGCGCAAGGGCGACAACGGCCGCGTCGTCGGCTACTACGTAGTCTCCACCGACATCCACGAGATCAAGGTCGCCCAGGCCGAGGTGGAGGTGAAGGAGCGGCAGCTGCGGCAGGTGATCGACTCGATCCCGACGCCCATGTGCTACGTGGACGCCGACAACAACTACCGCTACGTGAACGACGCGTTCCTCGCCTACGTGGGCCGCGCGCCCGCGCAGATCGTCGGCCACTCGGTGCGCGAGATCCTGGGCGAGGAGCGCTGGGCGCTGCTGGAGCCGGTGATCGCCCGCGTGCGCCAGGGCGAGTCGCTCGCCGTGGAGCGCCTCATCCGCTTCGCCGACGGCCGCCAGCGCTGGATGACCGTGCGCCTCTCGCCGCGCTTCGCCGACGGCCAGTACGCGGGCTACTACGCCACCACCAGCGACATCCACGAGCAGAAGGCCGTCGAGGACGAGCTGCGCCGCACCAACACCATCCTCTCGGCGCACTTCGACAACACGCCGCTCGCCGTGATCGAATGGGACACGCAGCTTCGCGCCGTTCGCTGGTCGGGCCACGCGGAGTCGATCTTCGGCTGGCAGAGCTCCGAGGTGCTGGGCCGCACGCTCGCGGGCTGGCGCCTCGTCTACGAGGAGGACGAGAAGTCCGTGGCGGACATGATCCGCGGCCTCGTCGAGGGGCGCGAACGGCACGGGACGCTGCTGCATCGCAACTATCGCAAGGACGGATCGGTGATCTGGGTCGAGTGGCACAACTCGGCGCTGCGCGACGAGTCCGGCCGGGTGATCTCGATCCTGTCGCTCGCCCAGGACGTCTCCTCCCGGATCCAGGCCGAGGAGCGCCTGCAGTTCATGGCCACGCACGACGGCCTCACCGGATTGCCCAACAGCGTGCTGCTGAACGACCGGCTCGCCGGGGCGCTGGCGCGCGCGGCGCGCGCCCGGCGGCGCGTGGGCGTGATGTTCCTCGACCTCGACCACTTCAAGGACGTGAACGACACGCTCGGCCACCGCATCGGCGACCTCCTGCTGAAGGAAGTGTCGCGCCGCATCCGCGCGGCGCTGCGCCAGAGCGACATGCTGGCGCGCGTTTCCGGCGACGAGTTCGTGATGGTGCTGGAGGACGTGACCGACGAGGATGCGCCGGAGCACGTCGCGCGCAAGATCCTCGAGGAGGTGCGCCGGCCCTTCACGATCGAGGGCAACGAGATCCACGTGAGCGGTTCGCTCGGCCTCGCGGTTTATCCGGAGGACGGCGAGGACGCGGAGACGGTGCTCAAGAACGCCGACGCGGCGATGTACCACGCGAAAGAGCTCGGGCGCAACGGCTTCCGCGCTTTCTCCATGGAGCTGGGGCAGCGGCGCGCGCACCGGGTGAAGATCGAGACGGCGTTGCGGCGCGCGCTCAAGGAAAACGAGCTGCGCCTGCACTTCCAGCCGATCATGGACATCACCACCGGCAGGGTGACGCGCGCCGAGGCGCTCCTGCGCTGGCTCGATCCCGAGCACGGCATGGTGCTGCCTGGAAGTTTCATCCCGCTCGCGGAGGAGTCGGGCCTGGGCCATGCGGTCGGACATTGGGTGATGGAGGCGGCGTGCAAGCAGGCTCGTGATTGGCGCGACCGGCGCCTGGGCGACATCGTGATCGGCGTGAACCTGTCGGCAAGCCAGCTGCGCGACACGGCGATGATCGCGGACCTGAAGAAGATCCTCGCGAAGACGGGATGCGAGCCCTCGTGGCTGCAGTTCGAAATCACCGAGACCAGCATGGTGCGCGACGTCGAGGGAGCGAGCCTGGTGCTCGCGAAGCTGCGGGGGCTCGGCGTGCGCATCGCCATCGACGACTTCGGCACCGGTTTCTCGTCGCTCTCCCACCTGCGCCACCTGCCGGTCGACGTGCTCAAGGTGGACAAGGCGTTCGTCGCGGACATCGAGCCGCCGGTCAATCCGCGCACGACGCTCAACAAGCGTCCGCGCACGCCGGGGGAAGCTTCCGGGGGCGCGGCGATCGTGTCCGCGGTGATCGGCCTCGCGAAGGGCCTGGGGCTCGACGTCGTCGCCGAAGGCGTCGAGAAGAAGGCGCAGCTCGCGTTCCTCAAGCGCAAGGGCTGCGCGCAGGCGCAGGGCTACCTCATCTGCCCGCCGCTGCCGCCCGAGGAATTCGAGAACTGGCTGAAGACCAGGAAGAAGCGGAAAAAATAATCACCAGCTGATCGAGACGCGCGCTCCGCCCAGCGGCGAATCCGAGATCCGCGCCTCGCCGCCATGCCATTCGGCGACGCTCTTCACGATCGCAAGCCCGAGTCCCACGCCGCCGCCGTCGCGGCCCCGGCTGCTTTCCAGCCGCGTGAACGGTTCGAAGAGGCGCTCGCGTTCCGTGGGTGGCACGCCCGGCCCGTCGTCGTCGACGCTGATGGTGGTGCGAGGTCCGGCGCGCTCGATCGTCACCGCGACCTTCGACTTGGCATAGCGACCGGCGTTGCGCAGCACGTTCACCAACGCGCGCGACAGGTACTTGGAATCGCACGACAGGTTCTCGGGCAGGTTGCGCGGCGCCTCGATCGCGATCGACCGGCCCGAGGCCCGCATCTCGTCCTGCGCACGGCGGATCGCCTCGTCGACCAATGCGGAAGCACGCACCTCGGTCGGCTTGTAGGGCGGGGCTTCGCGCAGCTTGGCGAGCACCAGCAGCTCGCTCACCAGGTCCTCGAGGTCGACCACGTCGCGCTGCATCGCCTCGAAGCGCTCCTCGCGCTCCTGCGGCTTCTCGCTCGTGCGCGCGAGCTCCAGGTCGAACTTGAGTTGCGCGAGCGGCGTGCGCAGCTCGTGCGCGACGCCCTGCTCCAGGTCGCGGTGCGATTGCAGCAGCCGCTGCACGCGCTCGGCCATCGCGTTGAACGCCGTGGCGATCGGCGCGAGCAGCGAGCTCTGCGAAATGTCGGCGCGCACCGCGAAGTCGCCTTCGCCGACCCGCGCCGTCGCGGCCTTGAGCGTCTCGAGGTCGCGCCACAACGGCCGCGTCCACATGAGCAGGATCACCGTGAGCGCGGTCGTCACGAACGCAAGGATGATCGCGTAGTAGGTCCGCAGGTATTCGTAGGCGCCGACCCATTCGATGCGAAGCGCGCGATCGGTGCCCTTGATGCGGCGCAGGTAGACGTTGCCGCCGCCCGGCCGGTCGCGGAACGCGATGTCGCCGGAGGCGAGGCGCTCCTTCTCCGAGGCCGACATGAAGAAGTCGTCCTGCGCGATGTCCATCGGGACCACCTCGTGCGCGACGCGGAAGGTCGCCTCGATCTCCCTGAGGCGGCCCTGCCAGTCCGGCACGTTGTTGTTGGTGATGATCCGCTCGGCGCGGTCGAACGCCACCCCCGCGCGCGCCCGCTGGTTCTCCGCATGCAGCTGCGCCATCACCTGGTCGGTGACGTACATGAAGAACACGAACGCCGCCGTCGCCGGCAGCATCAGCAGGAGGTAGAGCCTGAGGAAGAGTCGCAGCATTCGGGGTCAGCCGCCCCTTTTCTGTCTCAACCTTCCCCTGCGAAGAGATATCCCCGCAAGCGGACCGTCTTGATCATCGACTCGGCGCCGCCCGCCTCGAGGAGCTTGCGGCGCAGGCGGCAGATGCGCGCGTCGATGGAGCGGTCGAGGCCGTCGTAGTCGATGCCGCGGACCACGCGCAGGATCTCGTCGCGCGTCACCACGTTGCCCTGGCGCGACGCGAGCAGCCACAGGATGTCGAAATCGCCGGTGGTGAGCTCGATCGGATGGTCGTCGATGGTGGCCGCGCGGCGCGCGCCGTCGATGGTGAGCCGGCCGGCGCTGAGCTTGGCCTCGCGCGCCTCCGGAGGTGCGGAGCGGGCGCGGCGCAGCAGCGCCTCGATGCGCGCGAGCAGCACGCGCGGCTCGACCGGCTTCACCACGTAGTCGTCCGCGCCCATCTCGAGGCCCAGCACCTGGTCGATGTTCTCGCCCTTGGCGGTGAGGATGAGGATGGGGATGCGGTCGTGGCGGCGCAGCTCCCGGCAGATGGTGAGCCCGTCCTTGCCCGGAAGCATGAGGTCCAGGATCACCAGGTCGGGCTTGAGGCGGTCGAAGCGCTCGGCCACCGCGTTGCCGTCGCCCTCGATGTACACCTCGTAGTTCTGGCGCTCCAGGTAGTCCCGGATCGAGGCGGCGAGGCGTGCGCTGTCCTCGACCAGCAGCACCCGGCAGCGCTGGGCGGCTGACGGGGCGGGGTCCCGCGAGAGGGCGGCTTCGGCAAGGCTCGGCATGGTGGAAAGGATACTACGGCCCCTTTTTCGGGGCCGTAGTGACATTTCCTTCCGAACCTTGCAGCCGTGTTACCGCGGGGACAGACCCCTTTTCACGTCCGCGAGAACCGCTGTCGTTCTTGTGGGCGGGAAAAGGGGTCTGTCCCCGGTTTTACCCCTGCTTCACGCTGAGGTGGTTCCGGACCTCTCTCACGCCCTTGATCGCGCTGGCGATCTTCTCGGCGCGGGCCTTGCCGTCGGAGGTATTCGCCATCCCGTTCAGGACCACGACGCCGTCCTTGGTGTCCACGTCGATCTTGAGCACGGACAGGTCGGGATCCTTGAGGTAGTCGGTCTTGATGGATGCGGTGATCGCGGCATCGGAGAGCGTGCGGCCGGTGTCGGAGGACTTGGCCTCGTTCACGGCGCTGCCGGTGCGGTCGCGCGTCTCCGCGGCGGCGTCCTTCGTCTTGTCGGAGGCCTCGTGGGCCGATTCCTTCACTTCCGCGGTGGCCTTGCGGGTCGCGTCGGCGATCTTCTCGCCGGTGCGCTCGAGCGCCGCCTGCACCTTCTTGCCGGCATCGGTGGCGTCGCGCTTGGCCTGCTCGGTGGTGGGGTGATCGCACGCGGTGAGCACGAGCGCCGCCGCCGCTTCCAGCGCGATCGCGGTGAACGCGACGGCGAGCGTCGCGAGCTTCGAACGGTGGGTATCCATGGTCGTCGTCCAGTGGGAACTTCGTGCCGCACATCGTAGTCGCGCCGCGTCGGTAAAACCGTCGGCGCGCGGCGCATCCGCGTGTCGTCGCGGGCCTACCCGGACTTGTCGGCGTTGTCCCACGCGGGAATCGGAAAGCCAGCCCCCCGCGCACCGCACCCTTCCGACAGAGCGCGAGCCGCGCGGTCCCTATTCTTGCCACGTGGGAGGCGCGGGCGTTTTCCGCGGGACTCCCCATCCCCTAGGACCCGAAGGAGACACAACATGAACACCAAGTCCCTGATCACCGCCGCGCTGATCGGCTCCGCCGCCATCGCGTTCGGCGGCTGCACCCACCTCACCGACAAACCCGCCAGCGCCGTCGTGAGCGACGCCGAGATCACCACCAAGGTGAAGGCCAAGTTCGTCGAGGACCCGGTCGTCAAGGCCATGAACATCAAGGTCGACACCTACCAGGGTGTGGTCCAGCTCTCCGGCTTCGCCAACAGCCAGACCGAGGCCGACAAGGCCGCGCAGATCGCGCGCGGCACGAGCGGCGTGAAGTCGGTGAAGAACGACATCCGCCTCGCCTCCAAGTAATCCCGCAATCCGCAACCGCACCGACAGGAGATCGCCATGCAAAGCAGCAGCCGTTCCCAAGCCAACGCCATCGGGCGTGATGTGCAGAACGTCGTTTCCGAAGCCCAGGACCTGCTCAAGACCGTGAAGGACGAGGGCGCTTCGAAGATGGACGAGATGAAGTCGAAGGTGGGCGCGCAGTACGACGCGGCGCGGGAGAAGTTCGGCGAGATCCAGACCACGGTGCAGGACGGGGCGAAGTACGCCATGACGACGACCGACGAGTACGTGCGCAGCAACCCGTGGCGCGCGGTCGGCATCGCCGCCGGCGTGGGCGCGCTCATCGGCTTCCTCGCCGCGACCTCGCGTCGCTGACGGAGCCTCCGTGATCCGCGAAGCGACCAACATCGTCGGCGACGTGCGCGGCATCGCCGCGACCGGGGTGCGCGCGGTCCGGACACGCCTCGAGCTGGTGGCCATCGAGCTGAAGGAGGAGAAGGCGTGGATCGTGCGGCTCATCGTCGTCGCGATCACCTCGCTCTACCTCCTCACGTTCGGGCTGCTGCTCGCGATCTTCGCCCTCGCGCTCTTCGCGACCGAGGAGAACCGTCCGGCGATCCTGGGGATCGCCGCCGCGGTGTTCCTGCTCGCGGGCGCCGGCGGGGCCCTGTACATCCAGCTGCAGTCGAAGAAGCGCCATCCGATTTTCGAGGACACGCTGAACGTCCTCAAGGGCGACGAGGCCGGGTTGCAGGACGCGTTGCGAGGCACCGGTGACTGAGCTCGACGAGCTTCGCCATCGCCGCGAG
>Ga0105242_10001396_pt1 | contig 19035 bp, 18 predicted proteins | sample KBSM24metaG_FD_81521 | JGI IMG/M metagenome (GOLD analysis project Ga0105242, IMG submission 81521) | Miscanthus rhizosphere microbial communities from Kellogg Biological Station, Michigan, USA - KBS M2-4 metaG | ecosystem: Host-associated > Plants > Roots > Rhizosphere > Soil | place... | reverse complement strand
CAGAGGAGACGCAGCGATGGCAGCGAAGAAGAGAGGCGGCAGCAAGCGAAGCGCTGGCAAGAAATCGGCGCGCCGCGGTGGCGCCAAGCGTGGCGCCAAGCGCGCGTCGGCGAAGAAGGGCGGCGCCAAGAAGGCCGCGAAAAAGGCTGCCTTGCGCAGAGTGGTCAAGAAGCGCGCGGTGAAGAAGGCCGCGAAGAAGGCCGCCGTGAGAAAGGCCGTGGTGAGGAAGGCGGCGGTGAAAAAGGCCGTGGCCAAGCGCTCGGCCGCAAAGCGCAAGTCGTCGCCGCTGGCTCGGGTGAAGCGCGTCGCAACGGGCGTCGTCGAGCAGGCGCAGTCGGCGGTCACGCACGGCGTCGAGGCGGTGAAGGAGCTCGGCGAGAACATCGTCGATCGCGTCTCGGGCTGATTCGCCACTCGCGCGCCACGCCGATTGACGTCAGTCGGCGTGGCGCGCGAGGAAGCCCGACACCAGCGACGCCACCGCGTCGCGGCAATAGTCCACCGTGATCACATGTCCGCACCCGGCGACCCAGTGTCGCTCGGTGGGGCCACGGAGCGTCGCCGTCGCCTTCTCCGAGCGCGCGGCCGGGATCCGATTGTCGTCACGAGAGTTCACGACCAGCGTCGGTGCGGTGATCGACGCGAGCGCTCGGCGCCCCGCCGCCGCCGTCATGCAGAGCGCGCGCAGGGCGGCCGGCGGGAAGAGCCCGTACGCATAGCTGGCCGCGCGAGCCGCCGGGTCGTGCACTGAATCGTCTCCACGCCCCGCGAAGTACGGCACGGCCAGCGACCATACGGGTGCCGTCCGACCCACCAGCGCCACCGAGGGTGGCGGCGTGAGGTACGGCGCCAGGAGAACGAGCGCTCGCACATCGGGGCGTTCAGCCGTGAGCCGCGCGCCGAGCGCACCGCCCATCGACAGTCCGATGATTCCGACCCACCGATATTTCGCCAGGAGCGCGTCGAGTTCCGAGCCGGCGGCCCGCGCATAGTCACCTGCCGTTGCCGTGGCAAAGTCGCGTAGACCGCGCCCGTGGCCCGGGAGCAGTGGCGCGCGTATGGTGAACCCCTCGCCTTGCAGGCGGTCTGCGAGGTACCGCAGCGTCTGGGGCGTGTCACCGCTTCCGTGCAGGAGGAGCAGCGCTCGGTCTCCCGAACCGGGAAGCGTGAACCCCTCCGATCCGGGAACAATGCCGTTGGCGGCTGGCGGCCGTCGCTCGGCGTACGCGCGCTCGGCGCGTCGCGCTGCAGTAATTCGCGCGGCACCTGCGAGCGCCGCGGCGAGGATGACCAGGGGCCAGATCATCGGGTGAGCGTCCTGGAGACTCAGTAACGTCGCATCGATGGATCGACTTCGCGCGACCAGCGATCGATTCCGCCGACAAGGTTACGCGCTCGGTCGAAGCCCTGCTCCCGCAGCCAGTCGACTGCCGCGGCGCTGCGCAGGCCATGATGGCAATAGACGACCATCTCCTCGGATCGATCCAGGGTCTCGAGCGCATCGGGCAGGCTGTTCAATGGCACCAGACGCGCATCTGGCAATCGCGCGATTGCCCATTCGTACGGCTCGCGGACGTCCAGTAGCACGGGTGCTTCACCACGCTCGAGGCGAGCCGCCAGGGCGGCGGGTGTGATCTCGTCGCCCACGTCGTCTGCTGAGGATTCGACGTCGTTCTGGCCTAAGCCACAGAACGCTTCATAGTCGATGAGCGAGGTGATCTCGCGTCGGCCGCAGGCCACGCACTCGGGATCCTTCTCCAGATCGATGGTGCGGAATCGCATCCGGAGTGCATCGACGAGTAGCAACCGTCCGACCAATGTCTCACCGATGCCCGTGATGAGCTTGATCGTCTCTGCGGCCTGAATGACGCCGATCAGACCCGGTACCACGCCCAGCACGCCGCTGTCCGCGCAATTCTGCACCAGCGCCGGTGGTGGCGGCTCGCGGAAAAGGCAGCGGTAGCAGGGACCCTCACCCGCCGAGAAGACCGACGCCTGGCCTTCGAATCTGAGCACGCTTCCGGAGACGTTTGGCTTCCGCAGCAGCACGCACGCATCGTTGACGAGATAGCGCGTCGCGAAGTTGTCGCTGCCGTCGACGATCACGTCGTAGTCGGCGAGGAGATCCATCGCATTGCTGCTCGTGAGTCGTGTCCTGTATGTCGCGACGTCCACGTGTGGATTGAGGGCGTGGACGCGCGCCTCCGCCGAGGCAACCTTGGCGCGGGCGACGTCGCGGGTATCGTGAATCACCTGCCGCTGCAGATTGCTCAACTCCACCGAATCGGCGTCGACGATGCCGAGATGTCCGACGCCGGCGGCGGCGAGGTAGAGTGCGGCGGGCGCGCCGAGGCCACCCGCGCCGATGAGCAGCACACGAGCGGCTTTGAGGCGCCGTTGCCCTTCTTCTCCCACCTCGGGGAGAATCAGATGGCGGTGATAGCGCTCCTGCTCGTCGGATGTGAGCGGCAGGGCGATTGGGCTGGAGATTGGCATTCGGTCTCGCGGGCGTCGGCGAGAGTATAAGCCCGCGATTCGGCGCTCGGTTCGTCGGCGAACCGGTCTTATTGCAGCGGCGCGCTCTGTGTGACCTCGTCCAGCGAGGGGACGAGAAGGAGGTCGTCGCCGGTCCGGTCCAACCGGTCGAAGAGACGCTGCGACGGCGTCACGAACAGGGTGCTCCCCGACCGCTCGACGAGCCCCTCCCCAGTCAAGCGGCCGAGGACGAGCGAGACGGACTCGCGCGTCGCTCCCACGAGCTCGCACAGGAGACGATACCGCGAGCTGCACAACTCGATGCGACCGTCTTCGGTAAGGAAGCTCTCGTGCGTTGCGAGTCGGCGGAGTGCCGCGACCAGCCGTTGTTCGACCGAGAGGGTGGTGAGCTCACGCAGCTTCTCCAGGAGCGCCGTGCGCTCTGCCATGATCTGGCCGATGACCATCAGTGCGCGGTTCGGCTGTTCGCGCACGAAGGCGCGCAGATTGGCCGAGCTGAGAAAGAGCGTTTCCGTCTCCTCGTCGGCGCGCGCGTCGGTTGCGTACTGCCCATGCTGCGAGAGGCCCTCCGCACCGAACGTTTCACCAGGGGTGGCCACCCAAGGGACGAATCCTCGGCCAGCACGGACCCGGCTGCGGAGGACGACACGCCCGCGCGTGACGATGAACACCCCGTCCGCGCTCGTGCCTCGCTCGTAGATCTGAAAGCCTGCGGGCCACGACGCGCGTGCGGCGTAGCCCTGCAGTGCGATGCGCTCGCTTTCGGACAGGCGCGCGATAGCCATGCCTGTGCCTTCGTCTCGGGTCACCAACGTAGCCTCCCCTCACGTTCTGGATTTCGCGGCGACGCAATTGGCAGGCCGGAGGGTTGGCGCGAGCTCAACCGCAACCTCGTTCCGGGAGAAACATCTGATGGGAGGGAAGCGCCTTTTCGCGGACGTGCGAGGCCGCGGTGCGCACGCGTCAACGCGCGCGTGGCGTCGTCGAACCGGCGCGCGAGATCCGATAGCTCGTCAGTCGCGAGACGCTCGTCACCAGCGCGGATCGCCTCGTTGACCGATGGGAATGTCATGTTCGCGTATCCGTTGTTCTCGTCGGCAACGTAGATCAGGTTGCGATACCACGGCCGACTGCGCAGACCAGCCGGCCGCGTCAGTGCGCGCTCCACGTCGCGAAGCGCGGCGTTCGTCTCGTCGAAGCGTGCCCCGGGAAGGCTGGTCGCGAGCGTCGAGTCGCGAGCTGCTGCGAAGCTCGTCGCCTCGCGTTCCATGCGTCCGATGGCGGCGCGCAGCTCGAGCGTCGGGCCACTCCATCCCTTCTGCGAGAGCGTTCGCTCGATCGGTGCAACGTAGCGCTGCATCGTGCGCGCGAACTCCACATAGTCGTACGGCAGCACATCGGCATTCGCGAGGCGCAGCACCATCGCTGCGGCGATGCGAGCCGCGGTCGCGTGATACGCGAAGTCGGGGTCACCGAATCGAGACATCCAGGCGAAGTCGTCGTACTGCGAGTGGTACATGCCCGACTCACCACCGAAGCCCCAGTCCGCGATCGGGATACCCAGGTGATTGTAGAAGCCGGCGAAGTCGGAGCCGCCACCCGGATCGGTCATCGGGGGCGTAGTGGTGTCCGCGATCCCCAGCACGCGTTGCCACTCCGAGTACACACTGCCTTTGCCGTTCGGATCGGGCACCAGGCGTGCGACGTCGCGAACGACTGCGCGCAGCGACGGCGATCCTCCGCCACCGAATCGCGATCCTTCCACCGCGACGTCCTGGTTCAGATATGCCACCGCGCCGCGCGCGAGTCGCAGCGAATCATCCTCGACGTACTCGGTGGATCCGATGAGTCCCCACTCTTCGGCATCCCACGTCGCGAAGACGATGGTCCGTTTCGGGCGATGGCCGGCACGCACGGCTTCCATGACGGCACGTGCCGCCTCGAGCACGCTCACGGTGCCGCTCACGTTGTCGGCGGCACCGGGCCCCCAGGCGTCGCGGTGACCACCGATGATCACCAGCTCGTCCGGGCGCTCGCTGCCACGAATCACGCCGAAGGTGTCGTAGATCGGCTTCGTTCCATTGGTCGCGCGATCATCCGTAACCTGGATTCGCGCGCGGACTGGCCCGGGCCCGAGATGGTAGCGGAACGGCAACCCGCCCTGCCACGCGGCCGGGATTGCGTGTCCCCTCAGGCCGGCGAGCAGCTCGCCCGCATTCGCATACGAGATCGGCACGACCGGGATGTGGGGAATGTCCATCTGAGCCGGCTCCAACCGCCGCGCGGAACGAGTGCTCGGGTAGCCGGGCGTCGCCGGATCACCGGCGCCGTTCATCACGCTCCCACGCTGGACACCATTCCAGTTCCGCATCGGGCCCTCGGGGTAGATGTCGCCCCGCGCGAAGCCATCGCTCTGTGGATCGCTGTAGATCAGCAATCCAATCGCGCCATTCCGCTCCGCCTCGCGTGCCTTGATGCCGCGGAATGAGCGGCCGTACCGGGCCACGGCGATACGTCCGCGAACCGACACGCCGAGCGAATCGAGACGAGCGTAGTCCTCGATCAATCCGTAGTTCACGAACACGACATCGCCGGTCACGTCGCCCGTACCACTGTACCCATTCACCGTGAGGTACTGACGCTTGGCGGAGGTCGAATCACCTGGCACTGCTGGCTCCTCGAGTGCCAGCTCCTTCTCCATCGGCGTCGTTCGCCATACGCGAACGCTCGTCGGATATGGCATGAACGCGTCGTACGTGCGCACTTCGGTCTCGAGCCCCATCGCGCGCATCTGCTCGATCACGTAATCGCGCGTGTGCGCCTGCGCGGGAGAGCCCGCGACGTGCGTCTCCTTCGACAGTTCCCGTGAATGGGCGCGTGCCGAGCTCGCGCTGGGTCTTGCGATGGCGTCGGCTTCCAGCGCTCGCTGCAGCGCTGCTCCGGCAGTGCTGAAGCCTGGCATCGGCGGCGCCGCGCGGTCCTGGGCGCGCACGGCGCTGGCGCACATCAACGAGAGTAGCGTGACCTGCGCGAGACGACTGGAGGAAGATGATTGCATGCGTTCCGTGAGGTGGTCAGTCCAGCTCCGCCATGGCTCGCCGGATCGCCATGCGCAATTGCGACTCGCGCTCCGACGCACTGCCGACGCTCGGTGCAAGGGTGCCGAACAGGCGTAGCATCTCGCTCTCCACGAACGGCCCTCGCTCGCGAACCCCGAGTGCGTCGAGCGAACGCTCCGCGAGAACACGCAGCTCCTGACGCGTCTCCGCACCGAGCGCCGCCAGCGTCGGGGTCGCCTCGGGTGCCGGCGTCGCCTCCCGCTCGGGCCGACGCTTGGAGGCGTCGACCATGGCGCTGATCGGCGCGACGGTGACAACGAATGAACCTGGTGTGTGCTCGGTGAATGCCTCGACCACACCCTTTCGCTCGAGCTCGTGGAAGACGCGAATGGCCGCTTCCCGGACGACCGCGACGCCGGCTTCGCTGTTGCTTCCCCGGCCCGTGATCACCAGAAGCTCGTCCGATTTCTCAACCTGATGCTGGCGGAGCCACGCCTCGAGACGCCGAGCTGCTTCGGCGCCCGTCGGAAGGGACTCCCGCAGGTTCAGCGTGCGAGCCGCCCCGAATCGAACTTCGTCGAATGCGCGCTGCAGCCCCGCCAGCCCGTGAACCCGGCGCGACTCCGCCATCGCGCCTCAGTGGTTTGCGCTGCCGTTGAGGGCGCGCTCGAGCGCGCGTCCGTCCAATCGCTCGATCGGCGTCACGCCGAGGATGCGCGCGAGTGTCGGCGCGGCGTCGGCGACGAGCGCCCGCTCGGAGTAACGGCCCGGACGAATGCCCGGCCCGTAGAAGATCACCGGGACGTGCGCATCGTTGTCGTAGGGCGTTCCATGCTCGGCGATCGATGCGCCCGCCGGGTAGGCGCCCTGCACCGGCGTCACCACCAGCTCGACCGGCTGATCCGGCGGGAGCATGTGCAGCCAGCGCCGGCTCACGGCATCGTTCACCGTGTCGCGTCGCGCGAGGTCGCGGACGCGATCCACCCGTGCGATGCCCGGCTGACGGCGCAGCGCGTCGGCAAACCGCGCGAGCACTGGATCGGGATCGACGTGAGCGAGTGCGAACGCCTCACGGTCCACGAGCACGAGCGCGCCGTCGAACTCGACCGCCGACGTGTCGACGCCCGATCGCTGGAGCGTCGCGCGGAGATCCGCAAAGGGTTTCGCGACATCGTAGCGCGGCGGCGGCGCCCGGTGCGCGCGTTGCGCGACCAGTTCGGGGAATGACGTCACGCCATGGTCCGCGGTGAGCGCGAAGACGATCTTCGACGAATCTCGCAGCTTGTATAGTGAATCGATGAACGCGCCGACCGCGCGGTCCAGTCGAACGATGTTGTCGTGCTGCTCGCGTGAATCGGGGCCGAACCGGTGGCCGACGTAATCTGTCGCCGACAGTGAGATCGCGAGGATGTCCGGCTGTGGGCCGCGACCGAGGTCGAGCGCCTGGAGACCTTCGAGCGCCGCATCGAGCGTGAGCTGGTCCATCATCGGCGTTCCCGGGAACGCGCCCGCCGCACGCGTCGTGTCGTTCGGAAGCACGTGAGGGAAGGTGAAGTCGCGACCACCCGACTCCTGCGGCACGCTGTCCGGCTCCGCATACTCATTCGAAGGAAGCAGGAGCGTCCACGCCTGTCCGGCGAACCGCTGGGGCACTCGCCGAGCGTTCACGCGGCGGATCCAGTCGGGAAGCGTATCCGCGTAGTAGCGACTCGTAGTGAACTGCCCGTTCGACGTCGCGTACCAGAACACGTTTTGCTTCGCGCGTCCCAACGGAAGGATCGCACCCCGGTCCTTGCGCGAGATGGACAGCGCGCGCGAGCGTGGATCCTTGATTCGCAGCCAATCGATCAGGGCAGAGCCGCGGAACCGGAACGGCGAGGCACCTGGGTCGCGCGACGTGAGCAGCGGCGCCTGCGGATCTTCCACACCGGCGGCATTTCGCACGATCCCCGTCGATCTCGGAAAACGCCCCGACATCGTCACCGAATGTCCGGGCGCGGTCTCCGTGATGGCGTGATCCTGGAAGGCGTTCGTGAAGAAGGCGCCCTGGCGAGACAGCCGGCCGAGCCCTCCCGTGAGCTGCCGCGCCCACCGGTCGAAGTAGTCGGGGCGCATCTGATCGACCGTGAAGAAGACCACGAGCTGTGGTCGAGCGGCTGCGCGCGATGGAACCTGCGCTGCCGCCGTATCTCCGAAGAGCGCTCCGGCGATCGCGCCAGCGAGAAGGGGAGCGACTCGCAGGAGCCGGCGTTGGGGCATCGATTGTTTCCTGTCGGTTGGCGCGAGGCAGAGAGCTCTTCCCTGCTCCGGCGGCGGTGCGACGAAATCTAAGCGGCGTGCGCGGGCATGATCGACCCGATGACCACGCCGCCGGCGCGGCCGACCTGCTCGACAGGCGCCTCTGGCGTCTCGTCCTCGATCAGCAGGTTGCGCGCGAAGCAGATCTCGTTGCAGGCGAAGCGGCGCGTACACGCCAGGCAATCGCGGCGGATCTTCTCGGGATACCGCGCCCGGTCGACGCGCTCGTATCCGATGGCGGAGAAGAAGTCGGGCTGCAGCGTGAGCGCGAACACATCGTAGATGCCGCGCATGCGCGCGAGATCCTCGACGCGCCGCACGATGGCGCGTCCGAGGCCTTTCCCGTGCGCATCGCGGGATACCGCAATCGCGGCGATCTCGGCTACGCTCGGCGAATACTCCTTGAGCGCGCCGCAGGCGAGGATCTCACCGGCCGGCCCCTGCGCAACGATGTAATCGTCGATGGCCAGCGAGATCATCTCCGGCGTGCGGAGCAGCATTTGTCCTTCGATGGCGAACGAGTTGTTCAGCCGGGAGATCGCCACCGCGTCCTGCGGACGTGCCCGACGCACGAACACGTCAGGGGCCGTCAAAGGACCTCTTCGAGGATCTGCAGCCCGCGGGCGAGCTCCTCCTTGGTCGCGACGAGAGGCGGCAGCAGCCGGACGGTGTACTCGCCCGCGGTGAGAACCAGCAGGCCGTTCGCCTGTGCCTCGCTCACCACGTGCGATGCGGTTCCCATCACGTCGAGCCCCCAGATGAAGCCCGTTCCGCGTACCTGCCGGATGCGACTCGTCCGATGCGCGATCTCTCCGAGCTCGTGGCCGAACCAGGCTCCGGTCTCGCGCACGTGCGTGAGGAGCGCAGGATCCGACAGACGATCGAGCACATGGAGCGCGACGGACGCCACGAAAGGTCCGCCACCGAACGTGGTCCCGTGATCACCGTACTGCATCGCGCTCGCGATCGACTCCGTCATCAGCACGGCGCCCATCGGCAGGCCGCCGGCCAGCGGCTTGGCGAGTGTGACCATGTCCGGAACGACGCCGGTCTGTTCGTAGGCGAACAGCGACCCCGTGCGACCGAGTCCGCATTGGATCTCGTCGAAGATGAGCGCGATGTTCCGCGACGCCGTCACGGCGCGCAGCTCGCGCAGGAAACCGTGGTCGATGACCCGTACCCCGCCCTCGCCCTGGATCGGCTCGACGATCACCGCTGCCACCGTGTCCGCATTGAGCGCCGCGTCCAGCTCCTTCAGGTCGCGCTCGAAGATCGAGATGCCTGGTGCGAGCGGACGGAAGGGCAATCGGTAGTTGGGGCGATCGGTGGCCGCCAGCGTTCCGAACAGTCGACCGTGGAACGCGCCGCGCAGCGCGATGATCTCGTGCTTGGCGTCGCCCTGCGTGCGCGCCCAGCGACGCGCGATCTTGAACGCGCCTTCGTTGGCCTCCGCGCCGGAGTTGCAGAAGAACACCTTGGAGGCGAACGAGCGCGCGACGAGCGCCGCGGCGAGCCGCTCTCCCGGCGCCGTGTGATACAGATTGGACGTGTGGATCAGCCCTTCGGCGGCGGCGTGCAGTGCAGCCTTGAGCCCCGCGTCGTCGTAACCGAGCGAGTTCACGGCGATGCCGCTGCCGAAATCCAGATACGCCTTCCCTTCCGCATCGTAGAGGTACACGCCGCGGCCGCGCACGAGCTCCACCGGCGCACGCTTGTACGTACCCAGGATCGCGCTCTCCAGCGGTGCCGGAGCCTGCGCTGCGGAAACGGTACCCTGCGCGGAACTCTCGGTCGTCGGCTTCATCGTCGATGCGGTCATGCGCACATGCTCCCCTCTCGGGTCAGTACCGTGCCGCGTGTCGCGTCAGCGATCGCGGCGATGTCAGAGATGCGAACGCGTTGCACCCCGCCGTCGAGCGCCGACAGCGCGGCTTGCAGCTTGGCAGCCATCCCTCCACGTGCAGTCCCATCCTCGATCAGGCGGTGGGCATCCTCGGGACCGAGGGAGACCACCGCCTGCTCCTCGAGCAGCACGCCAGCGACGTCCGACACGAGCAACAGCTCCTCGGCTTCGAGCGCCGCGGCGATAGCAGCCGCTGCGTCGTCGCCGTTGACGTTGAGCGTAGCGCCGAGTGCGCGATCAGTCGAGCGACTTACCGGCGAGATGACGGGCAGCAGCCCCGTCTCCATGAGCCGGCGCAGCAGATCGACGTTGACTCCGCAGGGCGTGCCGACGTGGCCGTAGCGCTCGGGATCGAGGGGATTCGCCGTGAGCAGGCTGCCATCCTCCCCGGACAGACCGATCGCCGCGATTCCGGCGTCGATCAGCGACGAGACGAGGCGCTTGTTGGCCGAACCCGAGAGCGCCATCCGGATGATCTCCAGATCCAGCGCGCTCGTGACACGTCGTCCACCGGCGAATCGCGCTTCCACGCCGTAGAGGCGCTGCAGCGTGCTGACTTCGTCGCCGCCACCGTGCACCACGACGAGGGACCCGGGAGCGGCTCGATTGGCAGTCGCGAGCGCCGTCGGCAATGCGGCGTCGAGCTGAGGACGCCCGCCGATCTTGATGACGCGCGTCATGTGGGCAGTCCGAGCGTCTCGTCCAGCCCGAGCATGAGGTTGGCGTTCTGCAGCGCCTGGCCGGCAGCGCCCTTGACCAGGTTGTCGATGGCCGACGTGACGAGCAGCGTGGGCGTGCGCGTCCCCGCGATCATCGTGGCGGTGAGTCGCACGACGTTGCGCCGCACCACGTCGTGCAGCGTCGGCTGCTGATCGGCCACTTCAATGAATGGCTCGTCGGCGTAGGCCTCGCGGTAGATCGCGAGCGGATCGTCGAGTGCGGCCGTGAGGGGGATCGTGATCGTCGAGAGGATGCCGCGCGCTACGGGCAGCAGGTGCGGCGTGAAGACCAGGTCCGCATTCGCGCCGATGGTGCCGAGCGTTGCCGTCATCTCCTTGAGATGGCGATGCGTGTTGCCGACGCCATACGCGCGGTAGTCATCCGAGACTTCCGCGAAGAGGTACTCGCGCTTCGGCGTGTTGCCCGCTCCGCTCACTCCGCTGGCGGAGTTCGCGATCACGGTGGCGCCGGGCGCAACGACTCCCGCGCGCACGAGTGGCGCGAGTGCGAGCAGGATCGACGTGGGATAGCACCCGGGGTTGGCGACCACGTCCGCCGTACGGATCTGCTCGCGCAGCAACGCGCCGTTCTCGCCGGCGGGGAGCTCGGGCATTCCATAGACAGCATCACCGCCGCCGTGTCCCGGCCGGAGATCGCTCGAAAGGTCTACCACGCGTGCGCCCGTCTCGCGGGCGCGCGCGACCCACGGCAGCGAGGCGCCATGCGGCAGCGCGCAGAACACCACCGCGGCACTGTCGAGGGCAACGTCGTCCGGTCCCTGAAAGGTGACCGCGCGCCCACCGACACGGATGGTCTGCCCGCGCTGCTCGTTCGCCGTCGCGAAGGCGAGTGAGAGGCGAGGATGCGAAGCAACGAGAGCGCAAAGCTCGCGGCCAGCGTATCCACTGGCCCCGAGGACGCCCACCGGGATGGTATTCACATTATAATGCATAATCATGCATGATTCTGCGGTCAATGGTCTTTCCAGACCCGACCATGAATGATAGACTCCGCGAGGCTAAAGGAGGAGCGATGACCAGAAAGCACGAGCGGCAGGCAGCGATCCTCGAGCTCGTGGCGAGTCATGTCGTGGGCAGCCAGGAAGAGCTGCGCCAGTTACTCCTGGCGCGGGGGATGGAGGTCACCCAGGCGACACTGTCGCGTGACTTGCGCGACCTCCACCTCGCGCGGGTCTCCGAGGCGGGCGGTGCGCGGTACGTGCTTCCTGAATCACTCGCGACGGATGACGGCAAGCCATTACTCGCCAACCTCTTGCCCCAACTCTTCTCGCGAGTGGATGGGGTCGGTGAGCTGATCGTACTTCATACGGTAGCGAGCGGCGCCCAGCCCATCGCCGAAGCGATCGATCAGGAAGAGTTCGCCGAAGTCCTTGGTACGATCGCCGGCGACGACACGATCCTGATCGTGACGCGGTCCGTCGCGGCTCGGCTCGCCTTGACCGAGCACCTCCGGACCCTCGCGGAAGATCGCTGAGGCCGAACGTGCGCGCCACCCGCGGTTCCGCGGGAACCTGGTGTCTTGACGGGGGTTATCTCGTTGTGTAAATATGCATGAAGTCTGCATAATTCTCACTCAGGAGTTGCCATGCCGCGCACCATCGTCCTTGCGTATTCCGGGGGGCTCGACACCTCGATCATCGTTCCCTGGCTTCGCGAGAACTACGACGCACGGGTGATCTGCGTCGCCGCCGACATCGGTCAGGGCGCCGGAGAGCTGCGTGGCGTGCGTGAGAAGGCGCTCGCCTCGGGCGCTGAGGAGTGCTACATCGAGGATCTGCGGGAGGAGTTCGTCCGCGACTTCATCTTCCCAACGCTCCGGGCGGGCGCCGTCTACAATCGGAAGTACCTCCTCGGTACGGCGATGGCGCGCCCGCTGATCGCGAAGCGTCAGGTCGAGGTTGCGCGCCGCGTCAACGCGGATGCGCTCGCGCATGGCTGCACTGGCAAGGGCAACGATCAGGTCCGCTTCGAGATGACCTTCGCCACCCTTGCCCCGGATCTTCCGGTCATCGCGCCCTGGCGCGAGTGGACGATCCGCAGCCGCGAGGACGCGATCGACTACGCCAACTCGCGCGGCATTCCGATCGCCGCCACCAAAGAGAAGATCTACTCGCGCGACGCCAACCTGTGGCACCTCTCGCATGAGGGCGGCAACCTCGAGGATCCGAACTCGGCTCCCAAGCCGGACATGTTCATGCTCACGAGCGAGCCGTCGCAGGCTCCCGATCAGCCCGAGGACGTCGTGATCGGCTTCGAGCGCGGCACGCCGGTGAGCGTCAACGGCAAGACGCTCGGTCCGGTCGACCTCGTCGCGGCGCTCAATGCGATCGGTGGCCGGCACGGTGTCGGCCGGATCGATCTCGTCGAGGATCGGATGGTGGGGATGAAGTCGCGCGGTGTCTACGAGACGCCGGGCGGTACCCTGCTCTACACGGCGCACTCCGAGCTCGAGCAGCTCGTGCTCGATCGGCGCACCCTGTCGGCGAAGGATCTCATCGCGCCACGCTACGCCGATCTCGTTTACGAGGGCCGGTGGTGGACCACGGAGCGTGAGGCATACGACGCCTTCGTGAACGCCACGCAGGAGCGTCTGACGGGGACCGTCACGCTGTGCCTGTACAAGGGCTCGGTGAGCGTGGTCGGCCGGCAGAGCGAGCAGGCACTCTACGACGAGCGCTTCGTCACCTTCGGCGAGGACGACGTCTACCAGCAGAGCGACGCGGCTGGCTTCATCCGTCTGTTCGCGCTGCCGGCACGGGTGCGTGCAATCAAGGATCAGGAGCTCGCGGCAGCGCAGTCGGTGGATAACGGCGAGCCGTCACTTCCGAGTGCGCCGTCCGTTCCGTCCCCCGTGCTCGTCGGCGTCTGAGCCGCGACGCGGGGACGGAGAGCCGCATGAATATCGAAGTGGGGGCGCCGCCGGCGCCTCAGACCCAGCCCCGCACCCACAAGCTGTGGGGTGGGCGGTTCGGCGCGGGCCCGACGCCGGAGTTCGACGCACTCAACAACTCCATTGGCGTGGATTTCCGGCTCTGGCCTTACGATATCCGCCTCTCCAAGGCGTGGGCCGTTGCGCTCTGGGGGGCAACCGTGCTCACGCTCGAGGAGAGCAAGGCGATCGAGAAGGGCCTCGACGCCGTCGCGGCGCGACTGGAAGCCGGTGAGCAGCCGCAGCCGTCTGACGAGGACGTGCATACGCTGATCGATCGCCTGCTGCACGAGGAGATCGGTGACGTCGCTTCGAAATTGCACACCGGTCGCAGTCGCAACGATCAGGTCTCGACAGCTGCGCGGCTCTGGACGATCGACGTGTGCCAGCAGCTCGACAGCGCCCTCCGCGTACTGCAGCGCGCGATGCTGGAGCAGGCGGCTGGCCTCGAGCCGGTGCTGATGCCGTCGTATACCCATCTTCAACGCGCCATTCCTGTCTCTGCGGCGCACTGGCTGCTCTCGCACTTCTGGCCGCTCGAGCGTGATCGCGCGCGACTTCGTGCCGCTCATCGCTCTGCGGCTGTCTTGCCCCTGGGCTCCGGCGCGGTGGCGGGCTGCGCGTATCCAATCTCGCGCATCCTCATTCAGGGCACGCTCGGCTTCGACGCACTCTCGCCGAACTCCATCGACGCGGTGAGCGATCGCGACTTCATCGCGGAAGTGCTGTTCGCCGCGACGATGATCGGCACCCATCTCTCGCGCCTGGCCGAAGACCTCATCATCTACGGTTCGAGCGAGTTCGGCTTCGTGCAGTTCGGCGAGGGCTACACGTCCGGCTCGAGCATGATGCCGCAGAAGCGGAACCCGGACGCGTTGGAGCTGGCCCGCGGTTCAGCGGCACGAATGCTGGGCAACCTCACGACGCTGCTCGCGACCCTCAAGGGACTGCCGTCGAGCTACAACAAGGATCTGCAGGACGACAAGCGCGTGCTCTTCGACGCCACGGACACCCTGCTCCTCGTCCTTCCCGCCGTGGCCGGCGCGCTCGCCGAGTGCACCTTCCGGCCAGAGCGTATGCGTGCGGCTCTGTCGAGCAGCATGATGGCGACCGACCTCGCGGACTATCTCGTCCGCAAAGGCGCCACGTTCCGCGAAGCGCACGGAGCGGTCGGCCGGCTCGTCCGCGAGAGTGAATCGACGGGACAGGAGATGCAGGCGCTTCCCTTCTCGTCCTTCGCCGCGGCACATCCGCGTTTTGCGGAGGACGTGTACGAGGCCCTGAGTCCAGAGCGGTCGGTCATCCACCGCGAGGTCGAGGGTGGCACCGGTCCTGATGCCGTGCGTGCGCAACTCGAGGCCGCTCAGGCAGCGCTCGCTCCGCCACCGACGCCGCGGTCGACGAACACCATCCCCTGAGAATTCAGTCCTAGCGCGACGGCTGGGGCGGTTCGGCGTCGATATCCCGCGCGCGAACCGCCTCGGCAGGGCGCGTTGGCGCGTCTGGATTGCTGCCACTCGTCTGTGACGCCGCCGTTGGCTGGATCGCCTCCCGTTCCTGGACGATGAACGGTCCCTCGACCGGCATTGCCTCGACCGATGGCCCCAATTCACAGAACACCTCAGGCATGCGCGGATCGTTCGCGGCATAGCCGGGACGTGCGCCGGCGAATGGTGCGTCGAGCACCTGAAGTGCCGTGACTTCGTGGAGCAGATAGTTCCGCCACCCGCCGGCGGGATCCGAGCGGCTATAGCCCGCGCGGAGCCATCCGCTCAGCATCTCGTGACCAGCGCTGTTCACGCCGAAGCGATGTGGCTCGACGACGCGGATCAGGTCGCCGTACTCGAACATCACGAGCGATCGGCGTCGAATTGCGCCGCAGAGCTGCTCTCGTAGCTCGGCCGCCTCCATCGGTGCTCCTCGAAAGGTCTCCGGCGGATGCGTGCGAGAAATGGACCGTCCTGACGCTCTCGGGTGCTTCGAACGGTCGATCCGTGCGGCGCGTCGTCCGCTTCGGACTTCTCAGTGCTGCGCGAAGACGCGGGTCGCGCCCGTGGTGCTGAACGCGATGACGTCGTATCGGTCGCGGCGATTGCCCATTTCCATCCCGGGCGAACCGGTGACCATGCCGGGCACGGCAAGTCCGGACGTTCCCGCAGGCTTTTCCGCCAGCAGTCGCTTCACGTCCGCGGCGGGTACGTGCCCTTCGATCACATACTTCCCGACGACGGCCGTATGACACGAGCGCAGCGCGGACGGTACGCCGAGGCCTGCCTTCAACGCGTCCACATCCGGTCGATCGTGTACCTCGGGCGCGAACCCATTGGCCTGCAGATGCGACACCCACTTGGTGCAGCACCCGCAGGAGGGATCCTTGTACACCGTGATCGTGATGGGCTTCGATTCACCGGCGCTCACTGATGGGCGCAGCGCGAGCAGTACGGCTCCGCTCAACGTGGTCGTCGCGGCGCGCGCGATCCACGCGCGCCGCGTCATCTGCGTGTCGTCCATGGCCGAGCGTCCTCTGTGAAGCGTGGGAATCGTGGTGAGCCGATGCGACTCGTACCCCCGGAAGTTAGTCCGGTTCGCGTATGGCGTCGATTCTCGTCACCGGCGACAGGCGGCTGCGGCGTCCGTGCTTCTTGCGGGAGTAGAGCTCCGCGTCCGCTCGCTCGAGCGCTTCACGCAACGCCAGCATCGGATCGAGCGTGCTCGTGCCAACCGTCGCGCTGACGGTGTACGGCAGATCGGGCTGCGCATGGCTGGCGATCGCGCTCGCGAGCCGCGCATCGATCTGTCGTGCGGCGGCCTGATCTCCGTCGCTCAACAGCGCGACGAATTCATCGCCGCTCCAGCGTGCGACGATGTCGGCCTCACGCAGGATGCTCTTGAATGCCGAGGCCACGAGCTTGATCGCGGCGTCGCCGGAAGCATGGCCGTGAAGATCGTTGATCGCCTTGAGATCGTCGAGATCCGCGAACACGAGCACGGGAACGCGTCCATGGCGGCGCGCTCGTGCAAGCTCCTGCTCGGCGAACAGAGTGAACCCACGCCGATTGTGCAGCCCTGTCAGCTCGTCGATCAGGGCGAGCGCGTGCAGGTCACGCTCGTAGCGGAGTTGCGCGCTGATGTCGCGCGCGAGCACAACGACGGCCGGCTGATCGTGATAGACGCACGGGCTCGAGACGATCTCGACGTCCAGCGTCCCGCCACCTGCCGTCCGCAAGCGACCGCGAACACGTGGCGCGCGGCCACCCGCATCGTCGGTCGCCTGTCCCGCCAGCGCAGCACGCGTGTCCTCATGCGCGAAGTCGTCGATGGGCCGCCCGACGAGAGCTTCCTCGCTGGCGAGTCCAAGCATTTCAGCCGCGGCAGGATTGGTGAAGAGAATCTTGCCGTTGGCGTGAACCAGTACGGCCTCTGGTGACAGCGCCAGCAACTGGCGGTAGCGTGCATCGGTCTCACGCAGTGTGCGCAGGTGCCGGCGCGAGTTGAGGCGGACGAGCACGAGAGCAGCCAGTGCGGCACCGCCGCCCCCGAGGAGTGACCACAGCAACCACGCGGGGAACAGAGGCTCCGTCGTCATGACTACGACGTCGTCCATCGTGCGCGGCACGAGCTGCCAGACCACACGGTCGTCGGCGTTGTCCTGATACGATGTGACGATGCCGGCGACGGTGAGACTGTCGTTCGCCCGGATCGATGCGAGATCGATTTGCGCGCCGTGGTTCGCGGGCACCCACACGGTTACCGTGTTCGAGTCAGCATTCCTCGGATTGGCCAAACGGATCCATCGTCCGCCCTCGCTGTGTCCCGATGCCATGACGCGTCCGCTCACGCGGACGAGCTCTCCCGGATGCCGTGCCATCGTCGCGGCGTCGATGGCGAGGTCGCGCGGAATGGTCTGCCGGCGTGGACCTGGAACGATGGTGAGTCGCGTGGCGAGGAGCTCAGGATCCCCGCGATATCGTCTGATCGTTCCCGTTGCCACGACGCTGTCGCCTTCCTTTACGGGCAACTTCAACGTGCGCGAGAAGATTCTGACGCCGCCGCTGGCGTCCTGCAGCGCGATGTCGAAGCCGCTCGACTGCAACTGCCCCGCCCCGACGGTGGCGCGGCCGGCGACCGTCACCACCGCGGTCGTTCCCTCCGTCGCGAGCGCCTCGACAATCGGGCGAACGGGCGCGGGCGCTTCCTGCGCACCGCACAGCGTCGACGCACAAAGCGTCGCGGACAACAACGCACCTATGTGAGCGGACCGACGGGTCATGCCGGGACCAGCGAAGAGAGACCGACGGGACGACGGATGCTACGGTGGGTGCGACAAGATAGCAGTTCGGGCGTCGCGCGTCGATCAGGAGTCGTCCGATGACTCGCGTCCGCCACGGGTACGGCAGCGGACGCAAAGCGTCTCGGCGCCGAGGTCAGTCGCCAGGCGGCGAACGAACGAGCCGTGGAGGTGCGTGAAGCACAGGATCCGGCGGCACCGCACGCATGCGCCGCCCTTCAAGAGGTCCACGCGTCCGCCGCACTCGTCGCAGTCTGTCGCCAGTTCGGTGTCGCGGAAAATGCCGAATTTCGCCATGGTCCTCGTGGCGTGCCGCCGCATGCGGATCCAGGCGGCGTGGCTCGAGCTGAAGGTGATTCACATTATACCCGCTCGAGCGCGGACGTTCATCACCGCGATGCCCTGCTCTACTAGATTGCTCGCGATGAGTCGCTCGGTCCCGTCTCAGTCCGCTCTGCCGATCGACGACGTACTGTCGCCTCTGCGCGCGGCACTCGCTGCGCATCCGAACGCAGTGCTTCAGGCTCCGCCGGGGGCGGGCAAGACTACGCGCGTGCCGCTGGCACTTCGCGACGCGGCGTGGCTGGAAGACCGGCGTATCGTGATGCTGGAGCCGCGACGTCTGGCGGCGCGTGCTGCCGCTCGATTCATGGCGCTGTCGCTCGGCGAATCCGTCGGTGCGACCGTCGGTTTTCGAACGCGCGGCGAAACGCGCGTCGGACCGCGCACCAGGATCGAAGTCGTCACCGAAGGTGTGCTGACGCGGATGCTGCATCGCGACCCCACACTCGAGCACGTTGGCGTCATTCTGTTCGATGAGTTTCACGAGCGGAGCCTGCACGCCGACGTTGGTCTCGCCCTCGCGCTCGAGTCGCAGTCGTTGGTCCGCCCGGACCTTCGATTGCTCGTGATGTCGGCCACGCTCGATGGCACCGCCGTCGCCTCCGTACTGGGCGATGCACCGACGGTGGTCAGCGAGGGTCGTGCTTTTCCGGTCGTGACGCACTATCGATCGCGACGCATGGATCAGCCGGTGGAGAGCGCGGTCGCATCGGCCGTGATGCACGCGCTCGACCGGCACGATGGAAGCGTTCTCGTTTTCCTGCCGGGCGTGGGCGAGATCCGGCGCGCCCAGGCACTGCTCGGTCGGATGGTGCTTCCGCGTGATGTGCGAGTGCTGCCTCTCTTCGGCGCGATGACGGCCGCTGCGCAGGATGAAGCCATTGCCGCTCCGATTGTGGGATCGCGCGAGGTGGTGCTGGCGACGTCCATCGCCGAGACCAGTCTGACGATCGACGGCATCAGTGTCGTGATCGACGGTG
>Ga0105242_10001394_pt1 | contig 19045 bp, 16 predicted proteins | sample KBSM24metaG_FD_81521 | JGI IMG/M metagenome (GOLD analysis project Ga0105242, IMG submission 81521) | Miscanthus rhizosphere microbial communities from Kellogg Biological Station, Michigan, USA - KBS M2-4 metaG | ecosystem: Host-associated > Plants > Roots > Rhizosphere > Soil | place... | reverse complement strand
TCGAGCAGGGCCAGCATCTCGTCGCCGGTCTTGCCGGTCGCGCAGACGATGAAAATGTAACCGAAGCGGGCCTCATAGTCCCGGTTTGCCTCATCCAGCCGGCGCCGGGTCTCCTCGGCCGCCCCGGCGACGCCCGCCTGCTCGGCATCCGACCAGGCCGCCGCATCTGACCTACCTGCCTCACCCGCCCTACCCGCCCCACCTGCCCTATCCGCCCCACCTGCCCCATCAGCCCCGCCCGCGCCGATACGGGGGTGCGCCGCAAACGCCTCTAGCCAGTCGGCTTCGGCCAGCGCCCACCAGATCGCATCAGCGCTCGCGGCCATCGCCTCGAGACCGGCGAACGGCCGCGCGGCGGCCATCTGCGCCGCCCAGCGGGTCGACCCGCAGCAGCGCAGCAACGCGCGCGAGGCCGCCTCAGTGTCGAGGGAATTCAGGTCAGTGAGCTGCATGGCGTCGGTGTTGGTGTTGTTTTACCGCAGAGACCGCAAAGCACGCTGAGAAAACCATAACGTCGCTCTCAGCGTTCTCGGCGGACTCCGCGGTTTTTTCTTCGCGGTTTTGCTCACTTGGGCCTACCGAACAGCCGCAGCCTGGCAATGCCGCCGTCCGGGAAAATATTCAGCCTCGCGTGCGTCACCTCGCCCAGCCCGGCGAGCTCCTCTTCAAACGGATGACAGGCGTGCGGCAGCAGCGGCGTGCGCGGCAGCAGCTCGCGCCACGCGGCGCCGTCGATCGACTGACCGGGCCCCAGCCGGACCGCCTCGAGGCTGCACGCGCCCGGAGCGTTTCCCTTGAAATGCCGCGTGTCCACCTCGACCCGCCTGATCGTGCCCTCCGCGCCGAGACGAACGACCGTCCAGTCGTGGCCCGCGCCGCGGCGGCGCCTGGTTTCCCACCCGTCGCCCATGTGCGTCGCGTCGCCGGGCATGATCAGGTTGTGGCGCGATCCGTAGAACATGTCGCTGCAGGCAACCACGCTCCCGCCATACCGGGCCGCCCCCAGGTCGACATCGCCCTGCCGCCGCAGCCGATCCCAGTCGGCGACGACCTCGCCGTGGACGCGGAGCCTCGCCACGCCGCCATCCGGAAAGATGCGCAGCCTCAGGTGCGTCGCCGGCGGCGCATCCTCGATGGTGAGCAGGTTGTGCGCGTCTCCCTTGAGCGGCGTGCGGGGCAGCACCTCGCGCCACGCTGACTGCATCAACGCGTCGACCGTCGCGATCCCCGGCCGATCGCAGGCGTCGATCGCGCACGACTCCGGATAGTTGCCGGTGAAAAACGCGGTGTGCACGTCGACGCCGCGTGCAATCCCGCGCGCGCCGAGCCGGAGAATGCACCAGTCGTGCGCCTCCGGCCCGAGATCGCGCCGGCGCCGCGTCTCCCAACCGTCCATCCACTTGCCGCGTTCGTCGTATTCGCCCTCGCGCCACTCCGGAGCGGCCGCCATGATCAGGCGCTCCATCGGGGCGAAGAACTCGTCATTGGCGGCCACCACGGCGGCGCCGAAACGCTCCGACGCAAGGTCCACCAGATCGAGAAATGGCGCGCTCACAGCTGACGGCCTCCATACGCGCGCACGAGCCTGTTCCGATCCCACATCCGTTCGCCCCGCACAAAGGTCGTGAGGACCGTCCCGAACAACGACCGCCCGGCGTACGGCGTCAGCTTGTGGCGCTGGTGCAGCCGCGCTGCATCGACGACAAATTCTGCGTCCGGATCCCAGACCACGAGATCGGCATCGAGCCCTTCGGCGAGGCGGCCCTTCCGGTCGCCCAGGCCCGCGAGCGCGGCCGGCGCCGCGCTCATCCAGCGCGCGAGGTCGGCGAACGGGTTCACCTCCGAGCGCTCGACGCTCGACGCCGACAGCTGCGCCTTGAGACTGGTCCAGGTTGCCGACAGCGAGAGTTCCAGCGACGCGATCCCTCCCCAGGCGCGCGCGAAGTCGCCCGGCGTCTTCAGCGCGGGCGGCGCCGGCGAATGATCCGTGGCGATGAGATCGAGCGCCCCGCTGGCCAGACCGTCCCACAGCGCCCGGCGATGGACCGCCTCGCGGATCGGCGGCGCGCACTTGAACTGGGTCGCGCCGTCGGGAATCTCCTCGGCCGCAAACGTCAGATAGTGCGGGCAGGTCTCCGCCGTGATCGGCACCCAGGCAGTGCGGGCGCCGGCAATCGCCTCGACCCCTTCCGCCGAGGACACGTGAACGACGTGCACGCGCGTCTTGAATTCTTCCGCCAGCCGAATCATCAAGCGGATGGCGTCCAGCTCCATGCTGGCGGGACGACTCGCCAGGTACGACGCGTATTGCGGATTGCGGATGACGGATTGCGGGTTGGCGTCCGCCATCATCTCGGCGTGAACCAACAACGGCACGCCGCGGCTCGCGAGGATGGGCAACGCGAGGCGCAGGTCCTTTTCCGTGACCGCCGGAAACTCCTCAACGCCCGACGGCACGAGGAAGCATTTGAAGCCGCGCACCCCCTCGTCGATGAGCGGCTCGAGCTCGGCGGTGTTGCCCGGCACCAGGCCGCCCCAGAACGCGACGTCGACGTGACATTGCGCCCGCGCCGCCTCGACCTTCGCGCGCAGCGCGCTGACGGTCGTGGTGGGCGGCACGCTGTTGAGCGGCATGTCCACGAGCGTGGTGACGCCGCCCGCCGCCGCGGCCCGCGTCGCCGTGTCGAACCCTTCCCACTCGCTGCGTCCGGGCTCGTTGATGTGGACGTGCGTGTCCACCAGACCGGGCGACACCACCAGATCCGGCACGTTGAACACCTTCGCGCCGGTCGGGTCCTCGCTTCCGAACGCGAGGATTCGCTCGATCACGCCGTCGCGGATGTGCAGCGCCGCGGCGCGCTCGCCCTCGGGCAGGATGACGCGATTGCTGCGAACGACCAGCACTACGCTCTCTGCCACGGCCCTGTCCACTGCGTCCGCTGTGGAGGCGAGCTGGTCATCAGCTGCGCGTCGCCCGTTTCAGGAACGAGCCGGCGCCGGCGCGCCCGACGAACGTGCCGTTCTCGATCACCAGCCGACCGCGCGACAACACGGTGTCGGTCGCTCCGGTCACCTGGCGTCCTTCGTACGGGTTGTAGTCGCAATTCATGTGCAGCGTCTTCGCCGCCAGCGTGATCGTCCGGTTCGGATCGAAGACGACGATGTCGGCGTCCGAGCCGGGGGCGATCGTGCCTTTGCGCGGGAAGAGCCCGAAGATCTTGGCCGGCGACGTCGACGTCAGCTCCACGAAGCGGTTGAGCGAGATCCGGCCGGGACGCACGCCGCCGTCGTAGACCAGGCTCATGCGCGTCTCGACGCCGGGCGCGCCGTTCGGAATCTTCGAGAAGTCGGTCTCGCCGAGCCGCTTTTCCTTCATGCAGAACGGACAGTGGTCGGTCGAGATGCACTGCAGGTCGTTGAACGCCAGGCCGCGCCACAGTTGATCCTGCTTCGCGCGGTCGCGCAGCGGCGGGCTCATCACGTACTTCGATCCGCCGAAATCAGGCTCCTCGTAGTTGTCGTACGAGAGGAACAGGTACTGCGGGCAGGTCTCGGCAAACGCCGGGAGGCCGCGGTCGCGCGCCTCGGTGACCATCTCCAGCGCCTCGGACGCCGACAGGTGAACGATGTAAATCGGTACGTCGGCGATTTCCGCCAGGGCGATCGCCCGGTGCGTCGCTTCCGCCTCGGCCCTGGCGGGCCGCGTCAGCGCGTGGTATTTCGGCGCGGTCTTGCCTTCCGCGAGCGCGCGCTGTACCAGCACGTCGATCACGCCGCCGTTCTCGGCGTGCATGCAGATGGTGCCGCCATTCTTGCCGGTCCGCAGCAGCGCCTTGAAGATGCTGCCATCGTCGAGCATGAACACGCCGGGGTAGGCCATGAACAGCTTGAACGAGGTGATGCCCTGCCGCACCAGCGCGTCCATCTCGCCCTCCACTTGATCGTTGAGCTCGGTGATGATCATGTGGAAGCCGTAGTCGACGACAGCTTTGCCCTCCGCTTTTTTCGCCCATGTTTCCCAGGCGGTATGCAGCGTCTGGCCGCGGTACTGGATTGCGAAGTCGACGATCGTGGTGGTGCCGCCGAATGCCGCGGCGCGGGTGCCGGTCTCGAAGTCGTCGGCGGAGGTTGCGCCGCCGAACGGCATGTCCATGTGGGTGTGGACGTCGATGCCGCCCGGCAGGACGTACTTGCCGGCGGCGTCGATCACCTTGTCGACGTTGGCGGCCGGGATGTCGAGCGACATCCCGATCACGGCAATCTTCTCGTCCTCGACCAGGACGTCGCCTGTGTACTGATCGACCGCGGTGACGATGGTGCCGTTCTTGATCAGTGTTCGCATCGTGTCTCTACTCTAACCACGAAGGCACGAAGAACACGATGACGCACGAAGAAGAACGTCTTCTTCAACTACGTTGTCTTCTTCGTCTTTCGTGTCTTTGTGTCTTCGTGGTCAAGGCTCCTGTCAGAACCACCTCGAAATCGTCACCTTCTTGTCGGTGTAGAACTCGATGCCGTCGCGGCCGTGGGCCTTCAGGTCCCCGAAGAAGCTGTCCTTCGCGCCGCCGAACGGAAAGTACGCCATTGGCGCCGCGACGCCGATGTTGACACCGACCATCGACGCCGTCGCGTGCTTGGCGAACTCGCGCGCCGCCTTGCCGCTCGACGTGAAAATCGAGGTCGCGTTCGCGTTCGGGTGCGCCCGCATCATCGCGATCGCTTCGTCCAGCGAGGCGGCGGGACAGATCGACGCCACCGGCCCGAAGATCTCCTCGCGGCCGATCGCCATCTTCGCCGAGACGTTGTCGAACACCGTGGGTCCGACGAAGTAGCCGTTCGGTCGATCCTCGACGCGCGTTTCGCGGCCGTCGACCAGCAGCTGCGCGCCTTCGCTGACGCCTTTTTCGATGTAGCCGAGTATCTTGTCGCGGTGGCCGGCGCTGATCACCGGTCCCATCGTCACCCCGGGCGTCATGCCGTCGCCCACCTTCAGCGCCTGGGCCGCCGCCACGATCCGGTCGCGCGCTTCGCGGTGCGCGTCGCCGACCGGGATCAGCATGCTGCCCGCCAGGCAGCGCTCCCCGGCGCAGCCGTAGAACGACTCGGCGATGATGTCGATGGACCGATCGAAGTCGGCGTCCGGCATGACGACGACGAAGTTCTTGGCGCCGCCGAGCGCCTGCGCGCGCTTGCCGGCGTGGGTGGCGCGCTGGTAGACGTGCCGCGCGACCGGCGTCGATCCGACGAACGACACCGCGCGGATCCCGGGATGATCGCAGAGCGCGTTGACGACATCGCGTCCGCCGTTGACGAGGTTGACCACACCGGGGGGCAGATCGCTCTTCTGCAGCAGATCCACCATCATCCGTTGCGACAGCGGCACCTGCTCCGACGGCTTCAGGATGAACGTGTTGCCGGTCACGATGGCAAACGGCAGGAACCACATCGGCACCATCGCCGGGAAGTTGAACGGCGCGATCGCGGCGACGACGCCGATCGGCTGGCGGACGACGTGGCAGTCCACCCCCTTCGAGATGTCCTCGAGGCCGAAGCCCTGCATCAGCGACGGCGCGCCGCAGGCGACCTCCACACACTCGATGCCGCGGCGCACGCTGCCGCGCGCCTCATCGAGCGTCTTGCCGTGCTCGGTCGTGACCGTGCGCGCGAGCTCGTCGAAGTGCTGCTCGCAGAGCGCCTTGAACCGGTAGAGGTACTGCGCGCGGGCGTTGACCGGCGTATCGCGCCAGGCCGGGAATGCCTGCGCCGCCGCCTGCACCGCCGCGTCGACATCGTCGGCCGTGGAGAGCGGCGTGCGGCCGATGACGTCGCCGACCGCGGGGTTGTGAACGTCAAAGAAGTCGGTGGCGCGGGCTTTCACCCAGCTGCCGCCGATGAAGTTATCAAGGGTTCGAACGTCGGACCGTTCCGCGACGGGCATCTGCAGCTCCTCAGGAAAGGAGCCATTATAGGGCTACTGCGGGAGCAGCACCGGCCGGGCTTCGCGGGTCCAGCCCTCTTCCCACGTCGGACGCGCGAGCTTGCGGGCTCCGGTGCGCAGCCGCTCGAGCGCCTTCTGATCCGCCGGGAAGGTTTCGAACAGATCGAAGAGGACGTCGGCGAGCTGGCGCCCGTTCGAAAACAGCAGACCGCTGTCGCCATGGCGCACCCGCTCAGCCAGGCACGCACCGTAGTCCAGGGCGCAGACCGGCACACCGGCGCCGAACAGGTCGGCGATCTTCATCGGAATGTCCAGCCCCGAGGAGGACCGATGGAGGCACAGGCCCAGATCCGCGCTGCCCACGACGCGCGGATAGTCTTCCGGCTCGAGGAAGCGCGCCCGCAGCTGGATCCGCCGCGCGGGGAGGCCGGCGAAGCGACGCTCGAACTCGGCGCGGCGGGCGCCGTCCCCGGTCACCAGGATCACCAGCTCGGGAAAACGGCGCGCGCTGTTGCCCGCTTCCCAGCCGCGAATCCGCTCTTCCAGCCGCATCACCGCTTCGATGACGACATCGAAGTCCTCGTCCTCGGTCCAGCTCGTCGGGCAGACGATGAACCCGACCGTGCTCGCCCGAATGCCGAGCCGCGCGAACAGCGCCTGGCGGAAACGCTCGCGGTCGCCGCGATCGATCGGCGTGAAGGTGGACGCCGGCCGATCGTAGAGGACGGTTGCCTGCTTCACCCCGAAGCGGCTCTCGAGAAACGCAGCGAGGCCGCGCGAGACGCAGAGGTTGGCGTCCGCGCGCCGCGCGTCACGACGCTCGTACCAGCGCGCCAACCGGACCGCCGGATGCCACTGGCCCAGCCTGAGCTGCAGCAGTGTGTAGCCGAGGTTGTGCCAGTCGATCACGAAGCGCACGCCCTTGTGGCGCAACGTGAACCAGGCGACGGCGAGCGTGGGAAACGCAGGCGGATTCTGCACCAGCACGAGCTCGGGCCGGCTGAGCGTGCGGAGGATCCGCCACAACCGGAAGCTGATGCGGAACGCGTCGAAGAGGCCGGCGACGGCGTAAGTCGATCCTGTCAGTTCACCGCGGATCTTCAGGCGCGGCGTCTGGAGGCGGTGGACGGTGATGCGCGGCTCGGCGGTAATCTCGCGCGGCAGCGGCGTCCCTTCGAGCCCGACCAGGTCGACGTCGACGCCGTTGGCCGCCAGCGCGTGCGCGTGGTACCGCATGCGGGCGCTGCGTCCCAGATCTCCGAGGCAGACGACGGCGGCTCTCATTCAGGAAGTCGAATGACGGGGGCGGGAATATTCTACCTGCGTTAGCCGCCGCTCCAAAACTGCGCCAGCAGATTCGACGCGACGCGCCGACGATACTCGGCTGTTGAGCGGATGTCGTCGATCGGCGCGATCTCCTGCACCAGGATGCGCTGCGCGTCTTCCAGCGACGCGCCGCCGGCGAGCGCCTCTTCGGTTCGCGTCGCGCGGACGACCGTCGGGGCGACGCTGCCCAGCGCAAGGCGGGGCGCGTCACCCGTTTTCCTGTCGCGGATCGACGGCGCGATTCCGGCGATGACGATCTTCGAGATCGCCTGGGCGGCGCGCGTGCCGACCTTGCGGAACCACTGCCGCCCGCGAATCGCGGGGATCTCGAAGCCGGTAATGAGCTCGGCCGGGCGCATCACCGACTGCCGGTATCCGGTGTAGAAGGCGGTGAACGGCACGCGGCGCGTCTCGCTCGCGCTCCGGAGGACGACGAGGGCGTCGGCGGCGGCCAGCACGGGCAGCGTGTCGCCCGCCGGCGACCCATTCGCCACGTTGCCGCCCAGCGTGCCGCGATTCTGAATCTGCACGCCGCCGACTTCGCGCGCCGCCGCGGCCAGCATCGGGATGCGCCGGCGCACGAGCGGGGATCGGATCAGATCGGCATGCGTGGCCAGCGCCCCGATGATCAGGCGATCGCCCTGCACGGCGATGGTCCGCAGCGCGTCGAGCCCCCAGAGGTTCAGAAACCGCGTGTCCTTCAGCGTCCCGAAGTTGAGCGAGACGTACAGATCGGTACACCCGGCCATCGGCACCAGCGGCCCCTCGTCGCGCAACATCTTCAACGCGTCGGTGAGTGACTTCGGCTGGAGAAGCGAACGGTGCGAGATCGGTCCTGGCACTGGCATTAACCGCGGAGCACGCCGAGCCCGCCGAGAAAACGTACTACTCTGGAAAACCGTTCACGCGACGTTTGATTCCAGACTCCGTCAGTACCGCGACGTTGAAATTGATGATGAGACCGACACACTTCTTCGACAGCTTGAGATACGACAGCATCTGCGCTTCGTGCACCCGGTCGATCTTGGTTACCGACTTGACCTCCACTACCACCGCGTCTTCGACCACCATGTCCATCCGATACACGCAGTCCAGCGCGATGTCGGAATACACGAGCGGCAAAGGCTTCTGTCGCTCGACCGTCAGACCCCGGGTGACCAGTTCGTGATAGAGGCAGGCCTCGTACGCCGATTCGAGGAGCCCGGGACCTAGCACGCGGTGAACGTGGATAGCGGCTCCGATGATCTGCTCGGTCAGCTTGTTCAATGCGCTCGCTGTTTGCTGCATGCACCGCGTTCTTGCAAGCGTAATGACATCGTCGTGTCATGCGTTTTTCCTGGCTTTCTTGACGATTCGATGCTTCTTGCCGTGCGAGCGTTGCAGTTTCTTCACTCCGCGTGCTCCGCGTACTCCGCGGTTAATGCCATTGCACGCCTGTTCTATCGATCGATAGATCGCCGAGTAGCCGGTGCATCGACACAGGTTGCCGGCGAGGCCGGTCTTCATCTGATCGAGCGTCGGGTTCTTGCCGAGCGCCGCGGCCGCCATGATCATTCCAGGCGTGCAGATGCCGCACTGCGCGCCGCCGTGCTCGACGAAGGCGTGCTGCAGCGGGTGACGCCCTCGCAACCCCTCGATCGTCGTCACCTTCGCGCCGGCGACCTGCGCGACCGGCACGAGGCATGAGTTGACCGGCACTCCATCGACGAGCACCGTGCAGGCGCCGCACTCCCCTTCGCCGCACCCTTCCTTTGTCCCGGTGAGCGCGCAGTCCTCGCGCAGCACGTCGAGGAGACGCCTCATGGGGTGAACGGGCAGCTTCATCGCGCGCCCGTTCACGGTCAAGGACACAGAGGTAACAAAGGACACAGAGGTCAACGGCGACTGCCCTTCCTTTGTGTCCTTCGTATCCTTTGTGTCCTCTGTCTCGGCGGAGCCGGCGCAGCCGGCGACGCCGCCATGAGCCGCTCAGGCGTGGCGGGTATCGCGCGCAGATCGAACCCTGCATGCCTCAGCGCATTGATCACCGCCGGCGCCGGGCCGTCGATCGGCATCTCCCCCACGCCTTTCGCACCGAACGGCCCGTGTTTGTACGGGTTCTCCAGGATGACGACCTTCATCGCCGGCGAGTCGAGCGTCGTCGGAATGATGTAGTTCGTGAGCGAGGCGTTGGCCATCCGGCCGTCGCGCATGACGACGTCCTCGAGCAGCGCATAGCCCAATCCCTGCGCGCTGCCGCCTTCGATCTGTCCGATCGAAAGCATCGGATGAATCGCCTTGCCGATCTCGTGCACCGTGAGGAATGCGATCGGCCGCACTTCCCAGGTGTCGCGATCGACTTCGAGCTCCACGACGTCGCAGCCCCAGCCGTAGCTGCCATAGGCGTCGCCCTGATAGCTGTTGTCGTCCCACGACATCTCGCCCGGCCGTTCGTACTCCTTCGTGATCACCAGCGGACCGTGCGTCCGCAGATACTCACGCGGGGTGAGACGGCCGAGGCGCCGCTTCATCTCTTCCGCGCATCGCTGCAGGATTCGGCCGACCACCATGCACGTGCGCGACGCCACGGTCGGCCCGCTGTCCGGCACGACGGCCGTGTCAGCGGCATTCACGTCGATGCAGTCGTACGGCACGCCGAGCGTGTCGGCGACGATCTGGGCGTGCATCGTCCGCGTGCCCTGGCCGATCTCGGTGCTCGCGACGAGAATGCGGGCGCCGCGATCGGTGAGCGCCAGCGACGCCTTGGACGCCAGCTTGATCTCGCCGCCGCCGGTAAAACCGGAGCCGTGGAAGAACAGCGAGAGTCCCAAACCGCGCTGCGTGTTTCGGTAGTGTCCGGCTTTAGCCGGACCGGAAACGGACGCGATCGCGCGACGCCGCCTCATGAAGTCGGTCTGCTTGACCGCTTCGCGCAGCACCTGGAGCGCGCTGCAGTCCTTGCCGAGACGCTGACCGGTGGCGGTGGTGTCGCCCGGCCGCAGCGCGTTGACCTCCCGCACCCGCACGGGGTCGAGACCAAGCTCCGCGGCGATGCGATCCATGTGCACCTCCGCGGCAAACTGGGTCTGCGGCGCGCCAAACCCGCGGAACGCGCCGTTGGGCGGCGTGTTCGTCATCGTCGCGCGGCCGCGGATCCGGATGTGGTCGCAGCGATACGGGCCGCTCGCATGGATGACGCCGCGCGAGAGCACCACGGCGCTGAGCGTCGCGTAGGCGCCGCCGTCGAACACCGCATCGATGTCGATGGCGGTAAGCCGGCCGTCGCGCATCACGCCGGTCTTGTGGCGGATGATTGCCGGGTGGCGCTTGGTCGTGGCGACCATGTCCTCGACCCGGTCGTAGATCAACTTCACCGGCCGGCCGGCCTTCCTGGCCAGCAGCGCGGCGTGGCCGGCGATCATCGACGGGTATTCTTCCTTCCCGCCGAAGCCGCCTCCGGTCTCCGTCTGCACCACTCGGACTTTGTCGCCGGGGAGCCCGAGCAGGACCATCAGCGCGCGGTGCACGTAGTACGGGCACTGCATCGACCCGTGCACCGTGATCCCGTCGGCGTCGTCCGGCACGCCGTTGCCGGGCACGGCGACGACGCCGTTCGGCTCGATGTAGAGCTGCTCCTGGTGCCCCATCCGGTATTCGCCTTCGACGATCAGGTCGGCGATCCTGAAGCCTTCCTCGACGCGCCCCTTCTCGATCCCAATCGTCTTGAACACCGTCGACGATGCGGCCGCGTCGTAGTTCGGAGTGGACGGGCGGTAGTCGATCTGGACGTCTGCCGCGAGCAGCGTGTCGCGATCCTCGTGAGCCAGCAGCAGAATCGGCTCCGCGAAATGCCGCACCGTCCGTTCCGCCAGGCACGGTTGATCGTCGTCGATCAACGCCACGATGTTGCGGCCGGGGACGTCGCGGAAATCGACGATGGTGAAACCGGCGGTGTCGAAGTTGAAACGGATCGCGGCGATCTCGCCCGCGGCGATCGTTGAGCGGATCGTGCGGGCGTGCAGCAGGTTCGGAAACGGAAGGTCGTCGATGTACTGCGCCGCGCCGGTGACCTTCGACCCGCCGTCCTTCCGCAGGACGCTGCGGCCGACCGCTGGTGTCGCGCGAGGCATCGCGCCGATTATACGTAAAGGAGTCGCGGGTCGTTTTCAGGCGGCGGTGGACGAGACCGATTCCCGCCGCCGGCGACGCTGCCGTGCGCCGATCATCGCCGCCACGCCGGCTTCGTCGGTGGCCATCGGCCGGCCGTCCATGTAGGCCGCGAGGATCGCGGGGTGGATGTAGGCCTTCCGGCAAACCGCCTTGGTGTTGCCCAGCCGGCTGGCGACCGACGCGACCGCCTGCAGCACGTTGCGCTTCGCTTCCGTCTGCGACTTGAACCTCGCCAGCCGCGCCAGCGCCTGCGCGGCCAGCACGGTGCCGGCCCAGGTGCGGAAATCCTTCGCGGTGAAATCGTCGCCGCTGATATCGCGGAGATAGCCGTTCACGTCGTCCGAGCAGATCGTCTGGCGCTGCCCCTCGTCGTCCACATACTGGAACAGCTCGTAACCGGGAAGGTCTCGACATGCCCTCACGATGCGCGCGAGACGGGCATCGTGGAGCTCGACCGCGTGCGCCACGCCGCTCTTGCCGCGGAACTCGAACCTGACGGCCGCGCCACGGATCTTCGCGTGCCGATCGCGCATCGTCGTGAGACCGACGGAACCGTTGGCGCGGGCGTACTCCTCGTTGCCGATGCGGATCAGCGTCTTCTCGAGAAGCTGGACCGCGGCGGCAAGCACCTTCACGCGCGGAAGCCCGCTCTTGCGCACGTCCGAAGCGGTGCGCCGCCGAATCCGCCGCAGCGCCTGGGCGAAGGCCGGCAGACGGTTGTATTTCACCTCGTCGCGCATCTGCCGGAAGCGCGGGTGATAGCGGTACTGCTTGCGGCCGCGGGCATCGCGGCCGGTCGCCTGCAGATGTCCACGCGGGTCGGGACAGATCCAGACATTCGTCCATGCGGGCGGAATCACGAGCGACTTGATCCGCGCCAGCTCAACCGGGTCCGACACTTTCCGGCCGTCCGTGCGGACGTAGCGGAAGCGCCGCGGCGAGCCGAGCCGCTTGATTCCCGGCGTGCGATCGTCGCAGACATGGCGCAGTCCGGCGATCGTGGTGTCCCTTCGTTTAGCCATCCCAACCGTGTTTGAGCAAGAATGACGCCGTGCCCACACGACTCATCCTTGGCGTGCTCATTGTGCTCGCGCTCGGCGCCACGCCTTTCACACAAACGCCGGCGCGCTACGACGTCCTGATCCGCAACGGCCGCGTCCTCGACGGCAGCGGCAACCCGTGGATCGCGACCGACATCGGCATCCGCGGCGGGCGGATTGCCGACATGGGACGGCTCGGCAATGCCGCCGCGGCCCGCGTCATCGACGCCGCCGGGCGCACCGTGGCGCCCGGCTTCATCGACGTGCATTCGCATGCGTCGCAGGGCCTCGAAGGCGCGCTCAAGGACGCGCGCCAGCTGATCGCGCAGGGGATCACCACCGTCGCCCTGAATCCTGACGGCGGCGGCACGACCGACCTGCGGACGCAGCGCGCCGGATTCGAGCAGCGCGGCGTCGGCGTCAACGTCGCGCTTTACGTGCCGCATGGCGCGATCCGCCGCGACGTGCTCGGCATGGCGGACCGCGCCCCGACGCAGGCGGAGCTCGACCGCATGGTCGCGATCGCGAAAAACGGGATGGAAGCGGGCGGCATCGGCCTGTCGTCGGGCCTCTACTACGCGCCCGGCAGCTACGCGAAGACCGAAGAGGTGATCGCGCTCGCCAAGGTCGTCGGTGAAATGGGCGGCGTGTACGAAAGCCACATCCGCGACGAGGCCGACTACAACATCGGCGTGGTCGGCGCGGTGCAGGAAGTGATTCGCATCGCGGACGAGGGCCACCTGCCCGGCATCGTCGCGCACATGAAGGCGCTGGGCCCCGCGAGCTGGGGATTGTCGATGGCGCTCGTGGAGCGGATCAAGCAGGCGCGGGATCGCGGCGTCGAGGTGTACGCCGATCAATATCCCTACGACGCCAGCGGCACCGGCATCGTCGGCGCGCTGATTCCCCGATGGGCGGAGGTCGGCGGACGTGCGGAGCTGCTGAAGCGGATTCAGGGAGCGGAGCACGATCGACTGGCCGCCGACATCCGGCGCAACTTCGAGCGCCGTGGCGGACCGGACAAGCTGGTGATTTCCCGCTACGCGCCGAACCCGGCCTACGAGGGACAGTCGCTCGCGCAGGTGGCCAGGGCGATCGGAAAAGCGCCCGACGAGACCGCGATGGAGCTGCTGGTGAAGGGTGACGCCAGCCTCGTGTCGTTCAACATGACCGACAGCGACATCGAGCTGATCATGCGGCAGCCGTTCACGATGACCTGCACCGACGGCGACCTCGTGCCGTTCGGCCAGGGCAAGCCGCACCCGCGGGGAAACGCCGCCTTCGCCCGCAAGATTCGGCTTTACGTGAACGAGCGGGGCACGATCGATCTGCCGTTTGCGATTCGGTCGATGACGAGCCTGCCGGCGTCGGTGTTCGGCCTGAAGGATCGCGGGACGCTGCGTCCCGGCGCGTGGGCGGACATTCTGATCTTCGATCCGGCCAAGGTGCGCGACGCGGCGACCTACCTCGAGCCGCACCAGTTGTCGGAGGGCATGGACTACGTCCTGGTGAACGGCGTCATCGAGAAGGATGCGGAGACGTTCACCGGCAAGCTCGGAGGACGTGTGGTGACGCCGGATAGAAGATAGAACTCAGTCGTCCCCTTCTTACGACCTCGCCGTCGGCCACGCCAGGCGGCACGCCCACAGGCAAAGCGCGGCGGCCGCCACCGTAATCAGCACGAAGAAGGGATCGGTCGCGAGATGCGGACCCTCTGCGAGCGCGCGCCAGACGTGGGCGGCGGTCAGCAGGCCAAAAACCGTTCCGGTCGTGACGACATACGCCTTCATCCCCGGCCTCCTTTCGATGCGCGCCGCGCCCCGGTCCTCGAACGCCACCACCACAGCCCATCGGTCGCGGCACGCGGCAGGCGCTGATTCAGTTGCCGCGCCACCATGACGATCTGTCCGCGGTGATGGCCCTCGTGCGCGACGAAATACGCCAGGACGTGGCCGACGTCGAGCGGCAGATTGCGCCAGACATATCCCTTCGACGGTGGCAAGACGCCGCCGGCGGCGAAGCCCAGCTCCAGAAGCTCCTCCATCCCGCGGCTGCTGCGTTTCAACGCCGCACTCAGCTGACGCGGAGTCACCGCGTAACGGTCGACGCGGGCGGGCGTCGTCACGCCGTGCTCGCGCCCCAAGGTCCTGATCCAGCTGCAGCGGGAGTTGTGGAGATGCGCCGCGATCATGCGGATGGTGCGCCGCGGCATGCCAGGGACTTCGGCCGACCAGAGCGGAGCTGGAAGATGCTCGAGCAGTTCGACGGTAACTCGATTGCTGGTCCGCCAGGCCGACAGGATCGACTCGTGAAGATCGGGCGTCGGGGACATCAGCGGTGGCTTCTCATCACCACGCGACCATCGAGCCCTCGAACAACGCGGCGAGCTCGTCCGGGCCGGCCGCTCTCGGCGACAGCTTCGTCACCCGGTGCTGAGGCAGCGTGCCTTCCACGAGACCCGGAATGTCCGACGAGGAGTAGCCGATCGCCTTCAATCCGTTCGGCATCTGCAGACGCTGCATGAACCAGGTGATGCGATCGGCGAGGATGCTGCCGGCGTCGCCCGCCTTCGCGCCTGAAACATCCGCACCGAGCGCCGCGGCGGCTTCGAGGTGTCGCGCAGGATTGGCCGACGCCGTGAACCGGAACACCGCCGGCGCGTTCAGGATCACCGACATCCCATGCGGCACAATCGCGTGGTCGGTGAGGTAGCCCGGTGCGCGGTAGGTCTTCACGTTCCCCGAGACCGGGTAGGACATCCCGTGCGGCAGGTGCACCCCCGCGTTGCCGAAGCCGACGCCCGCGTACGACGCCGCCAGCAGCATGTTGGCGCGCGCCTCTTCATCCTGCGTGTCGTCGAACGCGCGGACGAGATACTGATTGACCATCCGGAGCGCCTGCATCGACCAGATGTCGCTGATCGGATTCGATCCCTGGTACGCCGGCCTCATCGCGGGGCGATCCGGCATCGGCCGATCGGTGTACGGCATCGCGGTGAACGACTCGATCGCATGGCTCAGGATGTCGAGGCCGGTGGACGCGGCGACCTGCGGCGGCATCGTCCGTGTGTTGTCGGGATCGAGGTAGCCGAGTGTCGGCTTGAGCCGGCGATTGGCGATGCCGGTCTTCGCCTTCAGCTTCTTGTAGTCGAAGATGGTGACGCCGGTCGTCTCGCTGCCCGTTCCCGCCGTCGTCGGGATCGCGAGCAGCGGCTTCAGCGGGCCGGGCACCGGAAGACCTTTACCGATCGGCGGGTTCACGTAGTCGAGGAAGTCGGCCGGCGGATACGTGGTGTAGAGATTGACGGCCTTCGCGGTGTCGATCACCGATCCGCCACCCACCGCGACGAACGCGTCGAACGGCCGCTCCTTCGCGAACGCGATGGCATCGAGAAACGACTCGTCGCTGGGTTCCACACGCACGCGGTCGTAGACCGCGTACGGAATCCTGTTCTGCTCGAGCGACTCGAGCACGGTTCGCACCGGCGGCAGCTTCGCGAGCACCGGATCGGTGACGACCATCACGAGCTTCGCGCCCATCTCGGCCAGGTCCATGCCGACTTCCCGCGTGACGCCGACGCCAAACCGGACGCTGGAGACGGCCATTTCGAACGCGATGTCTTTGGTCATGCCGGGCAAATTATAATGCCGCGATCGCATGGAGGTCAGATTCATGGTGTGGATCAGTCTGCTGGTCGCGCTGTCGTTGAGCCAGTCCCCTGCGGCCGATCAAGCTGGCCGCGTCTCCGGACGCGTGACGCTGCTCGGCGCGGGCTCCCCCGTCAGCGGCGCGCGCATCTCGCTGTTGCCCGCGGGCCGGCCCTCAGGACCGATCGGGCCGCCGCCACAGGCCATCAGCGATCAGGACGGACGTTTCGTCTTCGACCAGGTCTCACCCGGCACCTATTTTCTGGACGCGCAGAAGTCCGGGTTCGCGCCGGCTGACGGGTCGATCCGGCGCGAGACGATCACCGTCGCCGCGGGACAGTCCACCAACGTCCTGCTGCAGATTCAGCGGGGGGCGGCGATCACCGGCAAGGTGGTCGATTCGAACGGCGAGCCGTTGACCGATGCCCGCGTGGTCGTCCTCAGGCGCATGCCGATGCCTGCCGGAGGCGCCCGCGGCCTGCCACCGATGCCGCGCCTGGTACCCGTGCCAAGCCCGGGAGCGCAGACCAATGACCTCGGCGAATTTCGCGTGTTCGGCCTCGCGCCAGGCGAATACTTCGTCGCCGCGGCGCCGCGCTCGGTCGCGATGTTTCCGATGGGCGCGGCCAATCCGGCGAGCGAGCGAAAGACGGCTCGGACGACCTTCCCCACGACCTACTACCCTGGGACCAGCGATCAAGCAGCGGCGCAGCCGATTGCCGTGGCCGCCGGAGCCGAGGTCGGCAACATCCTCGTCACCATGCAGCCGGTGCCGGCGTTTCGTATCTCCGGGGTGGTTGTCGACGAGGAGGGCCATCCGGTCCCGGATGCGATGGTGATGTTGATGGGCGATCCGCGTGGCGGCGGCTTGATGGGACCGGTCGGCAACTCCAGGTCGCTACCGAACGGCCGGTTCGAGATCGACGATGTGCCGGCGGGGAGCTATCGGGCCAACGCCTCGATCATGATGAGAACGACGGCGTCGGGCGGTGGGATCGGCGGCGGCGCCGTCTCCTGGTCCAGTTCGGCGAGCTCCGGAGGCGGCGCCATACCGCAGCAACCGGTCGACATCGTCGTGGCCGACGCCGACGTCACAGGCGTGCGAGTGGTGGCACACCGGCCGAATCCACAGTAACACTCCGATGTAGTGCAGGCCTTTCAGGCCGGCAGGAGACCGCTCGGCTGGAGATCGAGCGCCGGCAGCAGCGGCGACTCGACCTGCTCGCCATCCGTCGCCGTCGACGTGAGAACGAGTCGCGTTTCCGACAACTGGTACACCTCGACGGATGGCCTGTCCGGCTCGACCAGCCAATACTCCCGCACGCGATGACGCTCGAACATTCGCAGTTTCCGGCCGCGGTCGTTGCGCGATGTGCCGGGCGACAAGATCTCGATCGCCAGATCCGGCGCATGACGCGTGACTTTCCGCATGTCGAGCAGATGTTCGCGCTCCGGCATGAACAACAACACATCGGGCTGCACCACGTCGTAGTCGGTCAGCACGATATCGAGAGGCGCGACGAACACGGAACCGCCGTGCGCCTGCACGTACGCGGATAGCACCAGATGCAGGCGCCCAAGGACAAACTGGTGGAGCAGAATCGGAGATGGAATTTCGAAGACCTCGCCGTTGTACAGCTCGTACCGGCGGCCGTCCTCGGGCCATCGCTCCAGATCCGCGTAGCTCACGCGCTCCTGCGCAGCCTTCACGCCCGCCATTTTACATCGTCATGCGAGGGGCGTGCCGGCTGAAATCATTGGCAAAACGGGCGGAAGTGCGTGAAACGTGGCAGCGCCTGAAACGTGGCGATGGACGGATGATCGCAACAACTGCAAGGTGTTGGACGATGCGACGGCGGCGGCGACTATACTGGCGCGGGTTCGCCTATGTTCACGATCAGCAGCCTGCTCGTCGCGTTGTCGCTCGCCCCACAGGCGCCGTCCGCCGCTCAGCCCGGCCGAATTTCCGGGCGCGTCACCATCGCGGGCACCGCCACGCCTATCGCCGGCGCGCGCGTCACGATCGTTCCCGCCGCTCCACCGGCTGCGCCGTTCGACGGGCCGCCGGCGGCGATCACAGATCAGGACGGCCGCTACACCTTCAATCGCCTGGCGTCCGGCACGTACTACCTTCAGATCGCCAAGACCGGCTTCGCTTCGCTGTGGGAACCCGATCCGCCGCGCTCGACGAGCCTCCAGCTAGCGCCGGGAGAACTGCTCAACGTCGATCGTCAGTTGCAGCGAGGCGCCGTGATCGCCGGCCGTGTGGTCGATTCGCGCGGTAAGCCCATGGCCGGCATCAGCGTCAGGGCAATGCAGCGTCTCACACTGCCTGGCCTCCCGGTCCGCCCGGGCCGGCCGGCTCCTTTCTTCCCAGCCCCTGGCGAGACGCAGCCCACCAACGACCTCGGCGAGTTCCGAATCGCGGACCTGGCTGCAGGGGAGTACGTGGTCGCCGGGACGCAGGACAGGCCGGCGATGTTCGACGCGCCGGGCGTCATCGCGACCAACGCGCCACCGCCGGCACCCGCGGCGCACTCCGCCATCGTGCTGACGTTCTATCCCGGCACGACCAACTCGCTTGGGGCGCAGTCGATTCGTGTCGGCGCAGGCGCGGAAGTCGCGAACATCGAGTTTGCGATGCAAGCGGCGCCGGCCTTCCGCATCTCGGGAACAGTTGTCGACGAGGAGGGCAACCCGGTCGCAGGTGCGATGGTCGCGCTGGTGGAAGATTCCAGTTCGGACGTCAGGATGATGGGATCTGCCGGGATCGTGACCACACGCGACAACGGTCGCTTCGAGATCGACGAGGTGACGCCCGGCACGTATCAGGCGCGCGCCACGATCCCGATCACCGTCGGGGACACGACGACCGCCTCCTGGGACACCCCCGACGGCGGCAGCCTCTCCGGGAGGGGCGCCGTCGTCTCCGGCCTGGCCGTCGT
>Ga0105242_10001392_pt1 | contig 19052 bp, 22 predicted proteins | sample KBSM24metaG_FD_81521 | JGI IMG/M metagenome (GOLD analysis project Ga0105242, IMG submission 81521) | Miscanthus rhizosphere microbial communities from Kellogg Biological Station, Michigan, USA - KBS M2-4 metaG | ecosystem: Host-associated > Plants > Roots > Rhizosphere > Soil | place... | reverse complement strand
GGCCTCCATCTGGAAGAAGTAGGAGACGTAGTCCATCCGCTCGACGAAGGGGATGACCTTCCAGTAGCTCTTGTCCTCGCAGGACTTTTCGATCCCGGTGTGGACGTAGCCGATCACCGGCTTCAGTTCGCGCACGACCTCGCCTTCGAGGTCGACGACCAGCCGCAGCACCCCATGCGTGGCCGGGTGGTGCGGGCCGATGTTGACCGTCATTACCTCGGTGGTGCGGTCCTCGTTGAGGCCGATCCCGTCGCTCGCCAGTGCCTCAGCCACGGGCCATCTCGCTGTAGGTGAAGGTGACGGGCTCGCCGCCGACCGGGAAGTCGCGGCGCTGCGGCCAGCCGACGTAGTCGTCGGGGAGGAGGATCCGGGTCAGTTCCGGGTGACCGCGGAAGACGACGCCGAAGAAGTCGAAGGCTTCGCGCTCCTGGGCGTGGGCGGTGGGGAAGAGCTCAACGCAGGAGTCGATCTCCGGCAGGCTGTCCTCACCCGGATCGGCCAGCATCGCCTTGACGCGGACGCGCTCGACCCGCTCGCGGTTGAGCAACTCGTAGTGGACGCCGAAGCGCGGCTCGGCTGGCAGGTAGTCGGCGACGTGGAGGCTGGAGAGGAAGCGGTAGCCCTGCGCCGGGGTGTCGCGCAGCCAGCGCAGCAGGTCGAGGACCTGGGCCGGGTCGGCGATCAGCGCCGCCTGTTCGCGGTCGAAGGAGGTGGCGAGGACGGCGCCGGGATGGTCGCGCTCGACTTCGCCGCGGATCAGCTCGAGGCCGGGCGCGTCAGGCATCGAGGCTCCCCGCCATCGGCGGTTCGAGGATCGTCGCCCGCGCCGCTTCGTAGGCCTCCAGTTCGAGCACGCTCGGTTCGCTGCGGGGGCCGCCGCGCGCCCACTCCTCGGTGCCCTCGGCGTTGTAGCGCTGGCGCCAGCCCGGATCGGGGTTGCCCTGGATCTTGCGCTGCAGCTTGGTGAAGCCGTAGAGGACCGCCTCCGGCCGCGGCGGGCAGCCGGGGATGTGGAGGTCGATCGGCATGAACTTGTCCGCCCCCTGGACGACGGCGTAGTTGGCGAACATGCCGCCCGAGGAGGAGCAGGCGCCCATCGAGATCGCCCATTTCGGCTCCAGCATCTGGTCGTAGAGCCGGCGGACGACCGGGGCCATTTTGATCGAGACCCGGCCGGAGAGAATGATCAGGTCGGCCTGGCGCGGCGAAGCCCGCAGCGCCTCGGCGCCGAAGCGGGCGAGGTCGTAACGGGCGGTGACGATCGAGATTGGCGCCTCGATCGCGCAGCAGGCGAGTCCGAAGGTGAGCGGGAAGATCGAATTCGAGCGGGCCCAGTTCTGCAGGTCCTTCAATTTCGTCGTGACGACCCGCTCTTCGACGTAGCGCTCCAGCTCCTCGCCCTCGAGCTCGCCCTTCAGCATCTGGCGCGCGGTCAGCTGCTTGGCCCGCATCGACTGTCGCTCTATTTCCAATCCAGGGCTCCCTTGCGCCAGACGTAGACGTACGCGATCAGCAGTAGGACCACGAAGGTGACCAGCTCGCCGAGCACGAAGACGCTGTCGGCGCCCTTGAGGATGACCCCGAGGGGATAGAGGAAGACCACCTCGATGTCGAAGAGGATGAAGAGCATCGCGATCAGGTAGAAGCTGACCCCGAAGCGCAGGTTCTTGGCCGGCTCGACCGGGATCCCCGACTCGTACGGCTCTTCCTGGCGGCGGCTGGCGGAGGTCGGCCGCGTCGGCTTCTTCGGCCCGATCAGGTGGTTGAGCATCAGGAACACCCCCCCGACCGTGAGGCCGAGGAAGGCGAAGACCAGGATCGGGAGGTAGCTCTTCAGCACTGGGGTGTTGTCCTACCCCGGGCGCGAGCGGCGACAACGCCGTCTCAACACCCGTTGGCGCTGTTATACAACCACATTGTGACAACTTGCTACATAGTGATTTTCCGCATCAGCAAGCGGAATCCCGACCCCTTTGGGCGGATTTCGACCGCGTTTGGCGCTACGACCGGGAGAGCCGCCTGATGCCTGAGGTTCACCTCGTCGTCGGCTGCACCCTGATCGTCCTCAACCTGGTCGCCGGCCTGGTCGGCGGCGTCGCCTGGTTCCGCGACCTTCCCTCGGTCCGCTTCTGGTACCTGCTGCGGGCCGCCCAGGCCGCCGTCTTCCTGCAAGCCGTGCTCGGCGCCCTGCTGGTGATGACCAACCACGAGCCGGCCGACAACCTCCACTACCTCTACGGCATCGCTCCCCTCTTCGTCTCTTTCCTCGCCGAGGGCGCTCGCGCCGGCGCCGCCCAGCGCGAGCTGGGGGAGACCGACTTCGAATCCCTCCCCGGCGACCAGCAACAGTCGATCGCCCTCGCGATCGTCCGCCGCGAGATGGGCATCATGGCCGTCAGCTGCTGGGTGATCTTCTTCCTCGCCCTCCGCGCCGCCAGCACCAGCGGCCACTTCTAGCTAGTCGACCTCGGGGAGTTCTCAAGGTCGGCTTTGTCCTGCGCTCTGCCCTGGGCCTCCTTCATCTCGCGGAGACGGCTGAGAGAGCAGATCAAGACAGGGACTCCAAGCACGTCACTCTCGACGGCGTCCTCGGCAAGGACGGAGTAGCCCGGCACACCGCTGGCCAAGCAAAGTGCCGTCGGTTGAGATTGTCCGGATCGGGGTCGGGAACGAGGTCGAGATCCGCGGTCCCTCGTGGATATCCGTGGGCGCCGACGGCGACGCCGCCGATCACCACGAAGCGGACATTGCGCTCATCCAGCGCCTGCGCAGTGCACGGAGATCGAACTCGGTCAAGTCCGGCGGGCGGTGCCCCGGAGGGCCGTCATCTGCAGGGATAGGCGGTGGACCTGCGCCAGGCGCTCACCCATTGAATGGCGCCAGGCCGCTTCTCGACGAACGGCCGCGGCGCGCTCGAAGTCGCCGAGGTCAGCGGCGCTGCTGTCCTCGCGTTGCGTGGGATGCTTGCGTGGCATGCAGGGATCGTAGTCGCGGACCCTGCCCCGGCGGGCTATCTCGATGTGATCCGGAAGACGGGGTGGTCGGCGGAGATGCGGAGCAGCTCCTCGTCGCTGGAGTCGGGGCCGACGCCGTCGAAGAAGGCGCCGACCTCCCATTTCCACTTCTCCAGATAGGCGCGCAGGATCGGCGGGCGCTCGGCCTCGGGGACCTCGCTGGCGCCGAACTCCTCGCGTCCGCGCCCGACCAGGCGGCCGCCGCCGCTGACCCGCATGTTGCGGACCCACTGGGTGGTACCGCGCGGGGCGACCAGGTAGCGCTCGCTGCCGATCTGCAGTGGGTTGACCGGCGTTTTCCTCCACTCACCGCTCTTCCGCCCCTGGACTTCGAGCACCCGCGAGCCGGCGATGCTGAGGCCACGGCGGCTGAGCCAGGCGACGAAAGGGTTGAAGACCTTGCGGGTGAACCAGCCAGGTTCCTGGAAGCGCGGGGTGGCGTCGCTCATCGCTCGATTGTGGCAGCAGTAGGCTGGCGGCCATGCTCGACCACGTCGGTCTCGAGGTCAGCGACTATCACCGCGCCAGGGAGTTCTACGCGGCGGCGCTGGCGCCGCTCGGCGTCGAGCTGGTGATGGAGTTCGGCGACTCCGCCGCTGGCTTCGGCGAGGAGACCGAGCGCGGCCCCAGGCCCTACTTCTGGATCCAGGCCCGTGGCCGGCCGCCGGTCAGTGGTGCCCACGTCGCTTTCGGGGCCCGCGACCGCGGGTCCGTCGATGCTTTCCACGTCGCCGCCCTCGCGGCCGGCGCCACCGACAATGGCGCCCCCGGTCCCCGCCCGATCTACCACCCGCACTACTACGGCGCCTTCGTCCTCGACCCTGACGGCAACAACGTCGAGGCCGTTTGCCACCGCGCGCCCTAGCCGGATCGCACGTCGTCGACCGTTATTCGGCGATCTGCTTCCAGGTTCCGCAGTTTGAGGACGTGAAGTAGGGCGTCGAAACCGTCACGATCTGCTGGGCCGCATTGATGGTGATTTCGTTTGAGCTGATGTCGCTCGTGTTCGCGCTGTTTAGGAGCGCCCAGTAACAACCTTCGCCGCCCGCGGACTCGTAGGTGGCTCCGGGCGTGTAGTCGACTTCGGCGCGCATTATCCCTTCGCCAAAGTGGCTCAATTCCTTGGCATGTTCGGCTCCCGTCAGGGAGTCTTCGACGTTGGCGAGTTCCCCTTCGGCGGCTTCGATTTCTGCTGACACGTCCGCCAGCTCGGCGGCTTCCTGCTTCGCGCCGGTGACGATTCCTCTCGCCTGGGTACGAGCCTTGCTGATGATCGCGCCGCGCTCGGCGCGGACCTTTTCGGCTTCCTGGACCGCTACGGCTTCATCTTCTTCGGCCCTGGAGACTTCCCGGTGCGCATCGTCGACTTCGGATTCGAGGGTCGCGACCTGAGACTTAAGGTCATCTTCATTACTTGCGCCGATCGCGATGCCTATTCCAAGCAATAGAAGGACTCCGAGGGCGCTGGCTATCCACTTGCCCCAGCTCGGGATCCGATCCCAGAAGTGCCTCACAGTCTCCATGCCCAGATCTCCCCTGATCGTTTAACCAGGGCGATCCTATGTCTGCATAAGAGACCCTGCTGTCAGCGGCTAGCCGGATCGCAGCGCGACGCCGGGCAGGTCAGCGAAGCCGGCGACGTCGAGGTCGTAGTCCTCGACCGAGATCGTCTCTAGCACGACCTCGCAGTTCGCTCGCCCAATCCGCGTCGGGCCGGTGCTCGCGCAGGGGTCTCCTTCAGCGCCAGGCCGGTCCCGGCAGCGGCGGGGCCGATCCGCGCTACCGCGCGTCCGTGCCGGACCACGACGAAGGTTTCGCCGCCCGACTCAACGCGTCGAGCAAATCGGAGAAGCGGCGGGCGGCGTCGGTGGCGCTGAGCTTCTTCACGAAACCAGATCATCCGATTCAGCTCAGTGGCTGGTAGGTGCCGCCGTGGAAGACGAGCGGCTCGCCCCTGCCGACCGCGAGGCCGGTGACGGCGCCGGTGACGATCACGTGGTCGCCGGCGGCGACCACGTCGCGCAGCTCGCAGGCGATCCAGACGAGGGGGTCGTCGATTGCGGGGATGCCGTCGCGCTCGCTCCAGGCAACGCCGGCCCACTTCTCGGCGACCGGGGCCTTGGTTGCGAAGGTGCGGGCGATTCCCTCCTGGCCGGCGTGGAGGACGCTGATTCCGAAGCGGTCGGCGGCCTGGACCGCGAGCAGGGTGCGGGAGCCGCGGTCGAGGCAGGCGAGCATCAGCATCGGCTCGATCGAGAGCGAGCAGACGGCGTTGGCGGTGGCACCGGCCGGTCCCTCGGCGCCGCTCGCAGAGACGACCGTGACGCCGGTCGGGAGGCTTGCCATGGCGGCGCGAAAGCTGGCTGGGTCCGGCGGTGGCATCGTCAGAAGGGCTCGATCGTCGCCAGACAATATGATGCCCGCCGCGTGCGTCCCGTACTGATCATTGCCGCCGTCCTCGCCGCCGCCCTCGGGTTGGCCGCCTGCGGCTACGGCGAAGAAAGCGTCGCCGTCTCCAAGAGCGACCCCAATTACGAAGGGGCCGAGCTCTTCGCGACCCACTGCGCGGGCTGCCACACGCTTGCCGCCGCCGGCACCCAGGGCAGCGGTAACCGCGGCGAGCGCACGCAGGGCCCGAACCTCAATCAGCGAACCGAGACCTATGAAGACGCTCTGTTCGCGATCCAGAACGGCGGTTTCTCCGGCGCGATCATGCCCCAGAACATCGTCGTCGGCAAAGAAGCCGAAGCGGTCGCCCGATTCGTCGCCAAGTACGCGGGCGAAGACGCCGAAGAGTCGCCCCGACCGGGGCAAACCTCGCCCTAAGCGGGGCGCCCATGCTTGACCTAAAGCTGATCCGCTCCGAGCCCGAGCGGGTCAAGGCCGCGCTCGCGCGCCGTGGTGCCGCCGAGCAGGTCGACCAGCTGCTCGGCCTCGACAGCCGCCGCCGCGAGCTGCTGCCCGAGGTCGAGAACGCCCAGGCCGAGCGCAAGGCGCTCTCCAAGCAGATCGGCGAGGCGAAACAGCGCGGCGAGGACGCGGCCGAGCCGATGGCGAAGGTGCAGGCCCTGAAGGAGGCGATCGAGTCCGGCAAGGAGGAGCTGGAGCGAGTCGAGGCCGAGCTCGACGAGCTGGCGCTGACGCTGCCGAATCTGCCCGACCCCGACGCCCCGGAAGGGACGACCGAGGAGGACGCGGTGCTGGTCCGTGAGGTCGGCTCACCGCCCCATTTCGACTTCGAGCCGCGCGACCACCTAGAGATCGGCACCGATCTGGGTCTGATCGACATGGAGTCGGCGGCACGGCTCTCCGGCTCGCGTTTCGCCTACTTGAAGGGCGACCTGGTGCTGCTGGAGATGGCGCTGATCCGCTACGCGCTCGACGTCACCGGCGAGGAAGGGCACTTGCCGGTGGTGCCGCCGGTGCTGGTCCGCGAAGAGGCGCTGGAGGGGACCGGCTTCCTGCCCGGCGACCGCGACCAGATCTACGAGGTCCCCAAGGACGAACTCTTCTTGGTCGGCACCTCCGAGGTGGCGCTGGCCAGCCTGCATGCCGACCAGATCCTCACCACCGACCAGCTGCCGATCCGCTATGCCGGCTTCTCTTCCTGCTTCCGCCGCGAGGCCGGCGCCGCCGGCCGCGACACCCGCGGCATCTTCCGCGTCCACCAGTTCGACAAGGTCGAGATGTTCTCGTTCGTCGAGCCTTCGCAGTCGGCGACCGAGCACGAACGGCTGCTGGCGATCGAGGAGCGGATCCTTGGCGAGCTGGAGATTCCCTACCGCGTCGTCAACGTCGCCGCCGGCGACCTCGGCGCCCCCGCCGCCAAGAAGTACGACTGCGAGGCCTGGATCCCCAGCCAGGAGCGCTACCGTGAGTTGACCTCCTGCTCGAACACGACCGACTACCAGGCGCGGCGGCTCGGCTGTAGGTATCGGGCCGCCGACGGCGAATCACCGCAGGCGGTACATACGCTCAACGGGACGGCGGTAGCCGTGGGACGGACGATGATCGCGCTGATCGAGAACCGACAGGAGCGGGACGGTAGTTTCTCTCTACCCAATATTTTGCATCGGTACGGATCCCCTGACAGAATCGGCCGAGCATGAGCACTAGCGTCCGAGAGGCCAAGCGTGTGGTCCTCTGCGACGACCACGAGATCGTCCGTGAGGCGATCAAGTCGCGGATGGCCAACTCCCCGATCGTCGAAATCGTCGGCGAGGCCGGCGACGGCCGCGACGTCGTCGACGTGGTCAAGGAGCTGGAGCCGGATGTCCTCATCATCGACGTCGAGATGCCGAAGCGGGACGGGATCGAAGCGACCCGCGAGGTGCTGAAGGCGCGGCCCCGCACCAAGGTGATCATCTTCACCGCCCACGCCCAGCCCGATCTTCTGGCGCTGGCGCTGCGGGCCGGCGCCTCCGGCTACGTGCTGAAGTCGGCCCCGGCCGAGGACATCGCCCGCGCCGTCAAAGCGGTGACCGGTGGTGGCACCTTCCTTGGCGGCGACTTCGCAGGCGGCAAGCCTTCCGAGGTCGAGAAACTGCTCGAGCTCTCACCGCGTGAGCGACAGATCCTCGAGTTGCTGGCCGAGGGGCTGCGGGTGAAAGAGATCGCCGAGCGGCTCGCGCTCAGCCCGGCGACCGTCCACACTCACGTCCGCAACGCGATCGCCAAGCTCGAGGTCGATACCCGAACCGAGGCGGTCGCACTGGCCGTCAAGTTCAGCTATCTGGGTGCTGGCGGGAAGGCTTGAGCTCCAGCGCGCAGCCGTTGATGCAGTAGCGCTGGCCGCCACGGTCGGCGGGGCCGTCGTCGAAGACGTGGCCGAGGTGGGCGTCGCAGTGTTTGCAGACGACCTCGGTGCGCTTCATAAAGAGGCTGTTGTCGGGCCGCAGTTCAACATGCTCGAGGTTGGCCGGCTCGGTGAAGCTGGGCCAGCCAGTGCCCGAGTCGAACTTGGTGTCGGAGGAGAAGAGCTCGGTGCCGCAGCCGACGCAGTGGTACATGCCCGCGCGCTTCTCGTCCCAGTAGGGACCGGTGAAGGGGCGCTCGGTGCCGGCCTTGCGGGTCACCTCGTACTGCTCCGGCGTCAATTGCTCCCGCCACTCCTGATCGGTTTTCTCAACCTTCGTCGCCATCTTTCTCCTTTCGTCGCTGTGTCCAGGGTACGCCCACTTCCTTACGGGTCGGTGACAGCGGCGTCGTAGGGTGGGCGGGATGAGACGGCGCGTTGGCAGGGCTGTCGCGATGGTGGTGCTGGCCGTGGCGGTGGGCGGCTGGACTGCGCAGGCCGCCCCCCTCTCCGTCGGTGGGCGGGATGCTCGCTCGACCTCCATCCAGAGCACGGAAGCGGTACGGCGCGAGATTGCACCGCCCTCCGCGTGCCCCGCCCAGGGCGGGGCCGCCGCCGCGCAGGAGCAACAGATGCTCTGTCTCGCCAACTTCGCCCGCCACGCCGATGGCCTACCCGCCTTCGCCGCCAGCCGGGCCCTGCACCGTGCCGCGGCCCACAAGGACGCCGACATCCTCGGCTGCAACGAATTCAGCCACGAAGCCTGCGGTCGTCCCTTCACCTACTGGATCGAGCGCTTCACCAGCTGCCGCGCCGCCGCCGAGAACATCGCCTGGGGGACGGGGTCGCTGGGCGGGGTGCGGGCGATTTTTAATGCCTGGATGCACTCCCCGGGCCATCGCGAGAACATCCTCGGCCCCTACGCCCGGATCGGGATCGCCCTCCGCCTCGGCGACCTGGAAGGCAACGGCGGCGCCCACATCTGGACGCAGGACTTCGGCGCCAGCTGCTGAGCCGCCATAGGATCGCCGGCGTGCCGAACTGCTTCTACGAGCGCGACGGCGACCTGCTGGTCGCCACCGAGTCGACCCGTGGCCCCTGGGACCCCGGCGCTCAGCACGCCGGGCCGCCGGCGGCGCTGCTGGGGCGGGCGCTGGAGGGGCTCGAGGACGCCGCCGAGTTCCAGATCGGCCGGATCAGCTTCGACATCCTCCGCTCGGTGCCGATCGCCCCGGTGCGGGCCAGCGCCCGCGTGCTGCGCCCTGGCCGCCGCGTGCAGCTGATCGAGGCGGAGCTGAGCGACGCAGACGGCGAGGTGCTGATGCGGGCGACCGCCTGGCGCCTCCGCACCGCCGCGGTCGAGATCCCCGTCGAGCTGGCCGCCCCGGATCCGCCCCCGCCCGCGCCCACCGAGGGCGGCGCCAGTGAGTTCTTCCCGACCGGCCAAGAGCGCGGTTACCACACGGCAATGGAGGTTCGCTTCATCTCCGGCAGCTTCGTCGAGCCGGGGCCGGCGACGGTCTGGCTGCGGATGCTGGAGCCACTGGTCGCCGGTGAGGAGACGACGCCGCTGCAGCGGACCCTGGTCGTCGCCGATGTCGGCAACGGCGTCAGCGCTACCCTCGACTACCGCCGCTACCTCTTCATCAACGTCGATCTCACCGTCCAGCTCGAGGCTCTGCCCGCCGGCGAGTGGATCGGCGTCGAGGCGCGAACTCTGCCGCGCCCGAACGGGGTCGGCACCGCCGAGTCGGTGCTCAGCGACGAGCGCGGCCGAATCGGCCGGGCCGCGCAGACGCTGCTGGTCAGTGAGCGCTAAGTCTCGGCGCCGGTCGAGCCGACGTGGCCGTGGGCGCGGTGCAGGGTGGTGAGGATCAGTACCGCCGAGCCGACCGAGACGACCGCGGCGAAGAGGAAGGCGCCCTCGTAGCTGCTTAGCGCCGCGACGATTCCGGCGAGCGGCGCGCCGAGCCCGACGCCGGCGTCGAAGAAAGCGGTGAAGGTCCCCATCGCGGCACCGCGGGCGCTTTCGGAGACCCGGTCGACGGCGATCAGCATCAGCGACGGGTTGAGCAGTGAGAAGGCCGCCCCCATCGCCATCGCGCCGATCAGCGCCGCCGGGAGGCTTTGGGCGAGGGCGATCGCGACCAAACCCGCCGCCTCGCCGAGGGTGGCGCCAATTGCGACTCGGGCGGCCCCGAGGCGGTCGGGGAGGTCGCCGACGAAGAGGCGGGTGATCACGATCATCGCCGCGAAGGCGCCGAAGGCGAGGGCGCCGTTGCCGATCCCGCGCGCTTCGAGATGGAGGACGATGAAGGTGGCGACTGCCGCGTAGCCAAGTGAGGCGAGGGCCACCGCGAAGCCCGGGCCGACCGCCTCGGGGGCGATCAGCGGGTGGGGCTCGGCGTGGACCAGCGGCACGAAGGGGTCGGCGACGCGGCTGGCGATCAGCGTCCCGACCAGCGGCAGCGCCGCCGCGAAGAGCCAGACGGCGTTGTAGCCACCGGCATTGAGGAGCAGCTCGCCGGCGAGTGGGCCGACGCTGAGCCCACCCCAGACGGCGAGGCCGTAGAGGCCGAGGACGCGGCCGCGGCGGGCCGGCGGCGCCATGTCGATGATCCAGGCCGAGCCGGCGGTGTAGACCGCGCCCTCGCCGGCGCCGAGGAAGAGCCGGGCGATGATCAGGCCGGCGAGGCCGAGGCTGGGCAGGTAGAGGAGGCCGCTGAGGCAGACCAGCAGGGTGCCGACGATCACCGTCGGCTTGCGGCCGCGCCGGTCGGCGAGCCGACCGGCGACCGGGCGCAGCAGCAGACCGGTGACCGCGTAGGACCCGATCACCACCCCGACGGCGACGTCGCCGGCATTGAGCGGGCCGTGCACGTAGCGGGGCAGGACCGGCAGCACCGCGCCGATCGCGATCAGGCCGCAGAAGGTGACGGCGAAGATCCCGGCGAAGCTGAGCCCCGGCCGCTGGGCAGGGGCCGGCGCCGCCTCGGCGACGCTCACTGCAGCAGCGCCGCCAGGTCGGCGACGACGTGGTCGGGCCGCGGCTCCGCCACCGCCGCCTCCTCGGCGCTGGTGGTGCCGCTGAGGACCAGCACCGTCGCCAGGCCGGCGTCGTGACCGCCGGCGATGTCGGAGCTGACCCGGTCGCCGACCATCGCTACCGGCCCTGCCTCGCCGATCGCGGCGAGGGCGATCTCGAAGAGGTGCCGCTCGGGCTTGCCGGCGATCTCGGCGATGCGGCCGCTCGCCGTCTCGACCGCGGCCAGCACGGCGCCGGTCCCCGGCCACTCGCCACCCGGCATCGGCATCGTCGGATCGCGGCTGGTCGCGACCAGGGCGGCGCCGCCGTCGAGCGCCCGCTTTGCCGCCAGCAGCTCGTCGAAGCCGAAGCCGCGGTGGCCCGAGACCACCACCACCGACGCCTCGCCGCCGTGCTCGACGTCGAGCACAGTCGAGTCGTGGTTCCTTTGGTCCGCATCGCGGACCTTTCGCGCCACAAGTTCGGCGGCGACCATCTCCTTCAGCGGCTCGGCACCGATCACGAAGGCGCTGCCGCCGTCCGCCGCCTCGCCGGCCAGCTGCGCCGCGACCATGCCGGCGGTGACAATCTGCTCCGGCCCGACCGCGACGCCCATCTCGCCGAGGCGCTTGGCGTAGGCGGTCGGCGGTTTGGTCGGGTTGTTGGTGACGAAGACGAGCTGTTTGCCCGCCGCCTGCAGCTCTGCCAGCGCTTGCGGTGAGCCCGGCACCGGCTCGCGGCCGATCCAGACGACCCCGTCGAGGTCGATCAGGAGTCCACCGAATTGATCCGCCAGGGCCACTCGCGCAGGCTATTGAAGCCGCTTCGGCACCGCATCGGCTTCCCGCACCAAAACCGGCCCGCCGGGCTCGATACGGTGCCCGGGAGTGAGCGTCAACGGACAAGTGGTGGTCGCCACCGATCTCACCCGCCGCTATGGCGAGGGCGACGCGGCCGTCGATGCGCTCGCCGGTGTCAGCACCGGCTTCGAGCGTGGCCACTTCACGGCGATCATGGGGCCCTCGGGCTCGGGCAAGTCGACGCTGATGCACATCCTCGCCGGCCTCGACAAGCCGACCTCGGGCTCGGTCGAGCTCGACGGCGTCGAGATCACCCACCTCGATGACGGCGAGCTGACCAAGCTGCGCCGCGACAAGCTCGGCTTCGTCTTCCAGTTCTTCAACCTGCTGCCGGTCCTGACCGCCGAGGAGAACATGCTGCTGCCGCTCTCGATCGCCGGCCGCAAGCCCGACCAGGAGTGGCTGGAGCGGCTGACCCGTACCGTCGGCCTCGAGGATCGCCGCACCCACCGGCCGGCGGAGCTCTCCGGCGGCCAGCAGCAGCGGGTCGCCGTCGCCCGGGCGCTGCTCTCCAAACCGGCGGTCGTCTTCGCCGACGAGCCGACCGGCAACCTCGACTCGAAATCGAGCGCCGAGGTGCTGACGCTGCTGCGCCAGGCGGTCGACGAGTTCGGCCAGACGGTGATCATGGTCACCCACGACCCGGCCGCCGCCGCCCACGCCGACCGGCTGATCACGCTGCGCGACGGCAAGCTGGTCCAGGACGGCCGGCCCGGCTCCGCCGACGACGTGATCGAGCTGATGAAGCAGCTTGACTAGCCTCGCCCTCAAGAGCCTCTGGGCTCGCAAAGTCCGGGCCCTGACGACGGTCTTCGCGGTCGTGATCGGAGTCGCCTTCGTCTCCGGCTCTTACATCCTCACCGACACGATCTTCGCCGCCTTCGACGAGATCTTCAGCGAGTCGTTGAGCGGCACCAGCGTCGTCATCACCGCCGAGAACCCGGTCGAACAGGAAAACGGCGAAACGCCGACGATCAGCGCCTCGTTGCTGCCGACGGTCCAGGAGACGCCAGGTGTGAAGGTGGCGGCGGGGGCGATCTTCACGCCGGGCGGCTTCTTCAACGCCGAGGGCGAAAAGATCGGCAACAAATTCGCCCCCAAGTTCATCTCCTCGACCCTGCCCGGAGGGCTGGAGTCGCTGACCTATGTGGATGGCCACCGACCGCGCGGACCGACGGAAGCCTCGATCGACGAGGCGGCGGCGGAAAGCTCCAACCTGGAGCTGGGCGAAACGATCGGGCTGGTCGGGCAGGGCCGGGTCCGCAAGTTCCATCTGGTCGGCTTCACCCACCTCGGCAGCGCCTCCTTCGGCGGCGCCAGCATCGCCCAGGTGACCCTGCCGGTGGCGCAGGCGCTGACCCACAAGCTCGGCCGCCTCGACCAGATCTCAGTCGCCGCCGCCGACGGCGTCGCGGCGGCGGCGCTGAAGCGCCGGATCGCCCGTGAGATGCCGACCGGCGTCCGGGTCGAGACGGCGCAGGAAAACGCCGACCGTGGCTCCGAAGAAATCCGCGACAACCTCAGTTTCCTGCAGACCTTCCTGCTCGTCTTCGGCTTCATCGCCGTCTTTGTCGGTTCCTTTCTGATCTTCAACACCTTCTCGATCACCGTCGCCCAGCGGATCAGCGAGTTCGGGATGCTGCGCACGCTCGGCGCCTCGCGGCGCCAGATCCTCACCACGGTCCTGGTCGAGGCGATCGCGATCGGCCTGATCGGCGCGCTGGTCGGGATCGCCGGCGGCTTCCTGATCGCGCTGCTGCTCAACGGCCTCTTCGAAGCGATTGGCATCGACCTGCCGACCACCGGCCTCGTCCTCGAGTCGCGGACCGTGATCGTGGCCCTGCTGGTCGGCCTCGTAGTCACGCTCGTCTCCTCGATCGTGCCGGCGTTGCGCTCGACCCGGGTGCCGCCGATCGCCGCTCTGCATGCCTTCCAGCCGGCGCCGACGCGCCGACGCCGGCTCGTCTTCGCGGTCTTCTCGGTGTTGCTTGGCCTCGCCGGCCTGGCGATGGTCCTCGCCGGACTCTTCGGCAGCGGCGATGCCGGTGCCCGCGCCGGCCTGATGGGCGGTGGCGCGGTGATCGTCGTGATCGCCGTCTCGCTGTTCAGCCCGCGGCTGGTGCCGCCGCTGGCGACCGTCGCCGGCTGGCCGCTGGAGCGGTTGCGGCGACTGACCGGGCGGCTCGCCCGCGAGAACGCCCAGCGCAACCCCGGCCGCACCGCGGTCACCGCGGCGGCGCTGATGATCGGCGTCGCCCTGGTCACCTTCGTCGCCGTCTTCGCAGCCGGGTTGAAGGGGACGGTCGCGCAGGTGATCGACGAAAACTTCGCCGGCGGCCTGATCATCCAGAACAGCGACGGCTTCTCGCCAATCCCCAACGGCACCGCCCTGGCGGCGAGCAAAGTGCCCGGGGTCGAACAGGTGGCGACGATCCGCTCCGCCCAGGCGAAGTTGCTCGAAGGCGGCCGCCCCGGCGCTGGCGCCCGCGTCAGCGCCCCGACCCCAAACGTCGAAGAAACGGTGAAGATCGAATGGAAGGGGGGCGGGCCGGCCTCGCTGCGCAAGCTGGGCGACGGCCAGGCGATCGTCTCCGATTCCTTCGCCTCCGACCACGACCTCAAGCTCGGCGACAGGTTCCGCCTGCTGACGCAGACGCGCAGCCGCCCGACCTACGAAGTCGCGGGCGAGTTCGATGCCAAGCTCGGCGTCTTCGGCAGTGTCCTGGTCACGCAGCGCTCGCTGGCCCGCGAGTTCCGCCAGACCCAGGACACGATCGACTTCGTGAAGACGGCGCCGGGAGCCGACGCCGACCAGGTGCAGGCGCTGCTCACCAGAGGGGTCGAAGTCGCTTTCCCGACCGCCGAAGTGCTCAACCAGGGGGAACTGAAGGAAAGCCGCGAAGAACAGATCAACCAGCTCGTCAACCTGATCTTCGCGTTGCTCGCCCTGGCGGTGTTGGTCTCGCTGTTCGGGATCGCCAACACCCTGGCGCTCTCGATCCACGAGCGCACCCGGGAGCTGGGGATGCTGCGGGCGATCGGGATGTCGAGACGCCAGGTGCGGACGATGATCCGCTATGAGGCCGTGATTACGGCTCTGATCGGTGCCATTCTCGGAATGGTCCTCGGCATCATCTTCGCGGCCCTGATCGCGCAGCCGCTCAAGGACGAAGGCTTCACGCTCTCCTACCCGATCGGCGAGCTGATCGCCGTCCTCGTCGTCGCCGGCCTGGCCGGGGTCGTCGCGGCGATCCCGCCGGCCCGGCGCGCCTCCCGCCTGAACACGCTGGAGGCGTTGCAGTACGAGTAGTCCTGAGGCGGCCTTAGGAGGCGGCTTCGATGATCAGGACGACGGCGCCGAACAGGCCTAGCGCGGCGGCGACGGCGCCGACCAGGCGCGGCGAGGGGCCGCCGTGGATGCCGGTTTCGTGGACGGCGACGTGGCCTCTGCCGCGGGCGATCAGCCAGCGGTTGACCGGCATCGCGATCGTCGCCGCGATCGCCAGCGAGAAGCAGAGGCTGCCCCAGAAGAGCCAGGTGGCGAGGCCGGCGGCCAGGGCACCCGGGACGGCGAGGACGACGAGGTTGTCGACGATCTCCATCGTCGTGATGCTGAGCGTGTCGGAGGCGAAGGCGACGCGGGCGACGCGGCGCAGCGGCAGGCCGGCGCGCAGCAGCGGCAGGCTAGTCAGCGAGTAGCCGAAGACGAAGGCGAGCGCGATCGAGAGGACGACGGTGCCGCCGTTGCTGAAGGCGAGGGCGGTGCCGATCACCATCCCGGCGATCTCGCCGAGCGCGCAGCCAGTCAGGCAGTGCAGGGTGGCGTCGATCGCGACCCGGGTCAGCGCCGCGCCGCTGCTTGGCATCTCGTGGTGGTGAGCGTGGTCGTGCGTCGCCGACTCCATAAATCGAACTATACCCATAGGGGGTATAGGGGGAGCATCGTTCCGCCTTGACCGGCGCGCCGCGGCGTACGCTGGGCCGCGATGAACGCCAGCCGTGCCCCGCTCCGCCTCAGCGGCGAGCCGCCGCCCTGGTGGCTGGGGGTGCTTGCCAGTGTCGCTGCGGTTGCCGCCGCCACGGCGCTCGTCTACCCGCTGAAGACGATCGCGCCGGCCGTCTCACTCGGCGTCGTCTACATCCTCGCGGTGCTGCTGGTCTCGACCTTCTGGGGCCTCGGCCTCGGCCTCTTGACCGCGGTGCTCAGCGGCCTCGCCTTCAACTGGTTCCACATTCCCCCGGTCGGCCACTTCACGATCGCCGCCGACCGCGACCTGGTCGCTTTCGTCGTCTTCGCAATCGTCGCGATTGCCGGCGGCACCCTCGCCGAGCTGGCCCGGGCCCGGGCGACGGAGGCTGAGCGCGGCCGTGAAGAGGCGGCCCGCGCCTTGGCCGAGCTGGAGGAGCTGACCCGCGAGCGCGACCGCATGCAGGCGGAGGCGATCGAGGCGGCGGCGCTGCGCCGCAGCGACGAGCTGAAGACGGCGCTGCTGCGCGCCGTCTCGCACGACCTGCGAACCCCGCTCACCGCGATCATCGCCGCCGGCGCCGCCCTCGACTCACCCAGCATCACCGCCGAGGAGCGCCACGAGTTGAGCGAGGGGGTGGTCGAGGAGGGGGGACGTCTCTCCCGCCTGGTCGAGAACCTGCTCGATGTCTCGCGGTTGGAGTCGGGCAACGCCGAGCCGCACCGCGAAGAGGTTGCGCTCGCCGATCTGCTGGAGGCCGCTCGCCGCTCGATCGGCCCGGCCGGCGACGCAGTGCGGCTGGCGCCCGACGAGGACCTGCCGCCGCTCAGCGCCGACCCGGCGCAGCTGGAGCGAGCTTTCGCCAACCTGCTCGAGAACGGAGTCGTGCACGGCGAGGGACAGCCGGTGGTCGTCCGCGCGCGGCTGGTCGGGTCGCGGCTGGTCGTCCGTGTCGTCGACCGTGGCCCCGGCATCTCGCACGCCGACCGCGAGCGGATCTTCGAACCCTTCTACCGGCTCGGAAGTGGGGGCGAGGGCTCCGGCCTCGGCCTCGCGATCGCCCGTGGCTTCATCGAGGCCAACGGCGGCGAGGTCGACGTCGAGTCGCTACCCGGACAGGGCAGCAGCTTCGTGGTCAGCTTCCCGGCTGGGGAGGCATCGGAGGGCGGGAGCGGGCCGGCCACGAACGGCGCGGCAGGGGAGCGCGCGTCATGAGCGCGGCACCGCGTGTGCTCGTCTGCGACGACGAGCCGCAGATCCTCCGGGCGCTGCGGGTGATCCTCCGCGACGCCGGCTACGAGGCGGTGCCGGCGGCGAGCGGGGAGGAGGCACTCGACCTGGCGGCCGTGCGGCCTCCCGAGGCGGCGATCCTCGACCTGATGCTGCCGGACATCGACGGCGTCGAGGTGACGCGGCGGCTGCGCGAGTGGAGTGGGATGCCGATTCTCGTCCTCTCCGCCGTCGGCGAGGAGGACCGCAAGGTCGAGGCGCTCGCCGCCGGGGCCGACGACTACGTGACCAAGCCATTCGGGCCGCGCGAGTTGATCGCCCGTCTCGAGGCGGCGCTGCGCCGCGCCCGCCCCGAGTCCGAGGAGCCGACGATCATCGCCGACGGGCTCGAGATCAACCTGGCCGGCCGCCGCGTCCGCCGCGACGGCGAGGACGTCCACCTCACCCCGACCGAGTTCGGCCTGCTCCGCGAGCTGGCCAGCAACCGCGGCAAGCTGCTCACCCACCGCCAGCTCCTCGTTGCGGTCTGGGGAGTCGAGTACGAAGACGACCTGCAGGTTCTGCGCGCCCACATCGCCAACCTGCGCCGCAAGATCGAGCCGGCCGACGGCCCCAAGTACGTCACAACCGATGCGGGCGTCGGCTACCGCTTTAGCGGCTAGCGCGTTTGACCTTTGTCGCGTATACCGCCACAAAGATCAAACGCGCCCCGATCTTCACGGAATCTGTATGCGGGGCCGCGGAACTTCATGCGGGCTTGACGGGGGCGGGCGCATGATCGATCCGTGCTCGTTTGTCTTGCCGACATCTTCCCCGGGGGCGGTGGCCCGCTCGCCGACGTCCTCGCGATCGTTCTCGCCGTAGCCCTCTTCGCCCTCCTCTACTGGGCGATCGACCTGATCGACCGGATATGACCCCGGTGCTCGCCACGATCACCGGCGCCGACATTTTCGGCCTGATCGTCTCGGCGCTGGTCTGCGTCTACCTGGTCTACGCGCTGCTGCGGGGAGAGAACCTCTAGATGTTCCAGGGCTGGGTCCAGATCGCCCTCTTCATCGTCGTCCTGGTTGCGCTGATCAAGCCGGTCGGCATCTACATGGCGCGCGTCTTCACCAACCAGCGCGTCTTCCTGAGCCCAGTCGTCGGGCCAATCGAGCGCCTCACCTACAAGGTGCTGCGCGTGCGGCCCGACGACGAGGGCCAGGACTGGAAGGCCTACGCGCGCAGCGTCATCGTCTTCTCACTCTTCTCCTGGCTGGCGCTGTACCTGACCCTGCGCACCCAGGGAATCCAACCCTTCAACCCCGAAGGCTTCCACTCCGGCCCCTGGGACCTCAGCTTCAACACCGCCTCCTCCTTCGTCACCAACACCAACTGGCAGTACTACGGGGGCGAAACGACGCTCACCTATTTCACCCAGATGGCCGGGCTGACGGTCCAAAACTTCGTCTCAGCGGCGGTCGGGATCGTTGTAGTGGTTGCCCTGATCCGCGGCATCGTCGCTCGCAGCGGTCGCGAGCTCGGCAACTTCTGGCAGGACCTGGTCCGCACCATCCTCTACATCCTGGTGCCGATCTCGATCGTCGGTGCCCTCTTCCTCGTCTCTCAGGGAGTGATCCAGAACCTCGGCGACACCTCACTGGTCCACACCCTCACCGGCAGCACCCAGCTGATCGGCCAGGGCCCGGTCGCCTCCCAGGAGGCGATCAAGGAGCTCGGCACCAACGGCGGCGGCTTCTTCAACGTCAACTCGTCCTTCCCCTTCGAGAACCCCAGCGGGCTGACCAACTTCTTCGAGATGCTGCTGATCCTGATCATCCCGGCCAGCCTGACCTACACCTACGGGCGCATGGTCGGCTCCCAGCGGCAGGGCTGGGCGATCTTTTCGGCGATGTTCGTCCTCTTCATCGTCGGGGTGGTCGTCGTCTACATGGCCGAGCAGCACGGCACCGTTGCCCAGCACGCGGCGGGCCTGCACACCCACGCTTTCGACGGCTCGACCGGCGGCAACATGGAGGGCAAGGAGCAGCGCTTCGGGATCGCCGGCTCCTCGCTTTGGACGGCGGTGACGACGGTCACCTCCTGTGGCGCCGTGAACGCCGCCTTCGAGTCGCTCACCGGTCTCGGCCAGGCGGTCCCGTTCGCCAACCTCAGCTTCAG
>Ga0105242_10001388_pt1 | contig 19073 bp, 21 predicted proteins | sample KBSM24metaG_FD_81521 | JGI IMG/M metagenome (GOLD analysis project Ga0105242, IMG submission 81521) | Miscanthus rhizosphere microbial communities from Kellogg Biological Station, Michigan, USA - KBS M2-4 metaG | ecosystem: Host-associated > Plants > Roots > Rhizosphere > Soil | place... | reverse complement strand
GAAGTTCGCTCGACAGCTGCGCGTTCAGGTCGCGGCGGCTGTCGATGTCACGCACGAGGTCGGCCTTGGCTTGCGTAGCGCGCAGGGAAGCGGCCTGCGCCTTCTCGGCGGCGGCATGAAGCGTCGCCAGTTCTTTCCGCCGCGACTGAAGTGCGCGGCGCTCGTTCTCGAGCTCCGCCACCGTTTTGGCGTGCGTCGCGATGCGATCCCGATCGAGTTTGGCCAACGCTGCGACCGTCCGCGTCGCCTGTCCCAGACCTCGGAGATCGGGTGTCGACAGCAACAGGCGGAGGTACCGTGCCTGGCCGAGCTTGTAGATCTCGACGAGACGTTGCTGCAACTCGGGCACCTGCGCGCGAGCCGACTGCTGCAACGAATCCATCCGCGCGCTGGTTTTTTCGAGCTCGGTTTGCACGCCCGCCGCATCCGTATCCACGCGCTTGAGCTCTTCCGCTTTGATCAGCCGGTCGACCTCGAGCTTGCGGAGATCGCCCAGGAGCGTTCGCTCGTCAGCGGCCAGCCGATCGGCCTCCCGTTGCAGCGCCTGCAGGCGTTCAGCCGCGCGCCGTGCCAGCGCCTCGGTCCGGGCGCGCTCGGACAGCCCCTGCGCGGCAACCACGTACGAAGAAGAAACCGCACAGACCGCAAAGATGGCAGAGAAAACTATTCTCAGCGGTCTTCGCGTGCTCCGCGGTTCCTTCTTCGTCGTCAGGTGGTTCCTAGAAGATCGGCTTCCCATCTATATCTGACGGTATCGGCAGGCCGAAATACTTCAACACCGTCGGGGCGATATCCATGATGTCGACGCGATCGGTGGCCAGCGGACGGCTGGAGATGAGCGTCCCGGACGTCTGCTTGTAGTCGAACGACCCGTGGTCCCCCGACCACTTCTTCATGTTGGGATAGACGATTCCTGGTGGGGAGCCGCCGAGCGACGTCTGCCACGACACACGGTAGCCGTCGGCGAACCCGACCTGCAGCTCCGATGCGTTTGCCAGGTAAGGCCCTTTGTAGATGTCATCGCGTTTGTAGACGGCGTCGACCATTCGCGCGTTCGTCTTGGGATCCATCATCTCCAGCAGTCGGCCGACGACGGCGTTCTGAACGTTGTCCGAGTCGGCGGGCGCGACGCTGCCATGTCCCTCGCGTCCCTGCAGGTTGACGTAGATCTGCCCGAGGCCCATCGAGTACGCGCGCGTATGGGTCCAGTCGACGTTTTCCCAGAAGGTGCCGCCGCCAAACAGATCCTGCAGTTTCTTCTCGCCCGGCTGCTGGCCGCGGATCGCCATGAATCCTTCCTGGACGAGCCACGTGTTCAGGTTGACCGACTGCCGGAACGAATGGAACCCGTGATCGGAGACGATCAGAATCGGCGTGGACCGATCGACGCGAGCCATCACCTCGCCGACGAAGTCATCGCATTTTCGATACACGCGCTCGATGGAGTCGCCGAATTTCGCCGCCAGCGCCTTGTCGTACATCGGGTGCGCCGGATCGATGAGGCGCCACATCATGTGCTGCACGCGATCGGTCGACTCGATGACGCCGACGAGCAGGTCCCACTGCTTCGAATCGATGCGCTGGAGGATCACCTGCGCGCGGTCGTCGAACGCGCGGTACAGATCGTCCATGAAGACTTTCTCGTCGATGCGATCTTCGTTGAGCGGCCAGGTGGCTTCCGCCCATCCCAGCGTGCGGTACGGGCCCAGACGCTCGAAGATGTCGGCCGAGAACGACGCGGGAGACGACATCGCCGCCGGCGGGTTGTCGGGGCGCCAGTTGACCGGCGAGATGTACAGCTGCAGCTCGGACCCGGCGTTGATCAAATAGAGCTGCGCCATTCCGTGGACGCGGATCAACAGATTGACGCTGAAATCGAGGTTGATCCATTTGCTCCACTGGTGTTCGGCCAGCAGAATCGAGTTGTCGCCGATGGTGACCGTCGCCGACTTCTCGGCTTTGTTCCAGTGAATCGAGACCGGCAGCCGTATGTCCTCGCGCGCCTCGAGCTCCGCGATCTTCATCTTGTCGGCCTCGGTCTGGGCGGACAACGGTGAGTTCGCGCGCAATTCGCGGAGCTGCTGTTTCACGATGGGATTCGGCGGACCGACCAGCTCGGTCTGCGCGTACTGTCCGTCGAAGACGAGCCGCTTGAGGATGCCCCCGAATTCCGTGTTGCCTTCTTCGTAGCGGCTCAAGTCCGTCCCGAAGTAGTAGAACGTGCCCATCGTCCGGCGGATGTCCGGCAGCGGCAGCCCCGAAAGCAGCTCGCCGTTGGGCACGTCTTCGGGCGGAAACGTCACCGGCACCGTCAGCATGCTGGAGCGCACGCCGGCCTTACCTGCCGTCACCCAGAACGATGTCCCGCCGCGAATGGACTGAACCACGGGCTTGGAGACCGGGATGTAGTTGAGGACGAAGCGCGGGGGCTCGAAGTGGACCATGCCGAGATCGGGCAGGTACGAGCTCGTGTCGCGAATCAGGAAGTCGTAGATGTTGTGTTTGCCCGCGTTGACGCCGGTCGCAAAAGACGCCCAGGCCGTCGGCGATTCGGGAGAGTGCGTTGTTCCGAGGGACCGCAGGCCGCTTCCAGCCGCGGCGAGCCTCTTCATGTTCGGCAACTTGCCTTCGTCCATCCACTTCTGGACGAGATGCGGATCCATGCCGTCGAAGCCCAGAATGACGAGCTTCTGCTGAAACTTCTGAGGCGGCCGGCGCGGTCCGCACGCGGCGAAAGCGCTCAGGCAGAGGACAATCGAAGCGAGCAGAAGGCGTTTCACGGATGTTTGGAGAGAAGAAACTATACCATCTGGGAATTGGTGAGCTGGTGATGGTGAATCGGCGTGTCAGTTGGCTGGTAAATTTGTGAAGGGACGTGTTGTGGTCGTCGACGTCGGCGCGCGGCGCGTGGGGTTGGCGATTAGCGACGCGTCGCGGACGCTCGCTCGGCCGCTCGAGGCAATCGCGGTGACGAGCGAGGCGGACGCCGTCGAACGGGTCGCGCGTCGCATCGAACAGCTCGACAGCGAAGACGATGGGGTTGCGACGATCGTGGTGGGGATGCCCACCAGCCTCGACGGCACGCCGACGCCGCAGACCGCGGCCGTGAACGCCTTTATCGCGCGCTTACGGGCACGAATTTCGCTGCCGATCGACACAGCAGACGAGCGGCTCACCAGCCGCGAGGCCGAGAGCCGGCTCGCGCGGCGTGAGAAGGACTGGCGGAAGCGGAAAGCGCAGCTCGACGCGGCGTCGGCGGCGGTGTTCCTGCAGGACTATCTTGATCGGATGTAGGGCGTCGGCAGATCCCTTATGAAGAAGCTCCTCTGGTTCCTGTTGCTGATCGTGATCGCCGGCGGCGCGGCCGCGGCCGTCTTCTATTCGCGCGTCAACCGGCCGTACCGCGGTTTCGAAGGCAACGAGCAGTTCGTCGAGATCCCGCAAGGCACCGGTTCTTCGCCGATTGGCGAGCGCCTCGTCGCGGCGGGAATCGTACGAGACACGCTCACGTTTCGGGTGGCGCTCTGGCTCAGCCATCAGGGACGGCATTTGAAGGCCGGTGAATACCGGTTCGATCGTGCCATGACGCCGTTCGAGGTCATCGACAAGATGGCCCGCGGCGACGTTTTCGTGGTCAGCCTGACATTTCCGGAAGGCCTGACGATCGACGAGATGTCGAAAATCTTCGAATCGCACGGCCTCGGGACATCCGCGATGTTCGTGCAGGCGGCTCACGATGGATCGCTGATTCACGACCTGGATCCGGCGGCGAAGGATCTCGAAGGCTACCTGTTTCCGGAGACCTACAACGTCCCACGGCACACCGACGCCGGGAAGCTCGTACGGATGATGGTCGCGCGGTTCGAGAAGATTCTGACGCCGGAACTGCGGCAGGCGGCCGCCGCGAGAAATCTGAGCGTCCGCCAGGCCGTTACGCTCGCGTCCATCGTGGAAAAGGAAACGGCGAAAACGGACGAGCGCCCCCTGGTTGCCGCCGTCTACACGACACGGCTGCGCATCGGGATGCCGCTGCAGTGCGATCCTACGGTCATCTACGGCCTGGTGAAGGCTCACCGCTACGACGGGAACATCCACAAGGACGACCTGTCGTTCGATTCGCCTTACAACACGTATCGGTACCCGGGGCTTCCACCCGGACCGATCGCGTCGCCCGGCCGCGCGTCGATCGAGGCCGCCGTCCACCCGGCGGACGCCGACTACTTGTACTTCGTCAGCCGCAACGACGGATCGCACGAGTTCGCGCGCACGCTCGAGGAGCACAACCGGAATGTCCAGAAGTTCCAGATTCAGTACTTCCGCGATCGTCGTCAGCATCATTAGTGTGTTCGCTCTGGCGCCGGCCGGCGCCGCGCGGCTGCCGCAGACGGCGGCGGCTCGAAGCGTGGCCGTCACCTTCGACGATCTGCCCATCGCCGGCGTGCTGCCGAGAGACATCGACGCGAGCCGCGAGCTGACGCGCAAGCTGCTGGGTGCCATCGCCGCGCACCACGTGCCAACAATCGGCTTCGTCAACGAGGACAAGCTCAATGCGGCAAATGGCGTCGTCGATACGCAGCGCGTGGATCTGCTGAAGCGCTGGCTGGAGGCGGGGCTCGAGCTTGGGAACCACTCGTACTCGCACGCGGACCTGCATGCGACAGCGCTCGATGCGTTCGAGTCGGACGTACTGAAGGGAGAGCGTGTCACGCGCGAGTTGATGCAGGAGCGGGGGCTCCGCCTGCGTTATTTCCGCCACCCGTACCTTCACACGGGCCGCGACCTCGAGAAGAAGGCACAGTTCGAACGATTTCTCGCCGAGCATGGCTACCGCGTGGCTCCCGTGACGATCGACAATGACGAGTACGTCTTCGCCGGCGCGTACGACCGATCCCTCGCGCGCGGCGACGCCAGCCTGGCGGCTCGGATTGCCGTCGCGTATGTGCCGTACATGGAATCGAAGGTCGAGTTCTTCGAGCGCAACTCACGCGATCTGTTCGGCCGTGAGATTCCGGAGATCCTGCTGGTGCACGCCAACATGCTCAACGCCGAGCGTTTCGGCGATCTGGCGTCGATGTTCGAGCGGCGCGGTTACCGGTTCATCACGCTCGATCGGGCGCTGGAGGACGAGGCATATCGATCGCCGGACACGTTCGTCGGCACCGGGGGCATCACCTGGATCCACCGCTGGGCGCTCACCAGGGGAATGCCGAAGACCTTCTACGCGGGCGAGCCGGAGGCTCCCGCGTTCGTGGCCGACGCGGCCAGGCCCTGACGCGCTCCTCGATGAAGTGAAAGACCCGTCGAATATACTTTGAGATATACTTCAAAGTATGGGCAAGCCGCTGATGATTCAAGAGGCCGACGATCAGCGCATCGAGCGCCTGAAGGTGCGTCTGGGGATCGCCACCAAGATCGACGTTGTCCGCGCCGGCATGGAACTGCTCGAACAGGAGGCCTTCCGGCGTGAGCGGATCGAGCGCTGGAAGCGGGCGGCGTCGCGAGCGGCCGCGAGCAGCGCGCGGGCCAACGCGGAATTTCGGGCGCACTCGCGTATCGCACGCAGTTCGTGACGCCTGAACAATGGCACGTGTACGTCGTCGATCTCGAGCCGCGGGTCGGCACAAAGCCAGGCAAGCAGCGGCCGTGCCTGGCGATTCAGCCGACGCCTTTTGCGGCCGCCGGGCTCGCCAGCACAGTCATCCTGCCAATTTCCACACGATTAATCGACGATGCGTTCCCGCTGCGCGTCCGTGTGCCGAAAGGCACATGCGGCCTGACTGCCGACAGCGATCTCCTCGTCGATCAGATCCTCGCGTGGGACAACGCTCTTTTCCGGCGCGACATGGGCGAACTGCCTGAACCGCTGCAACAAGATGTTCGTGACGCCGTACGAGACTTTCTCGACCTCTGACCTAGCGTTCGTTCCACTTCAGCTTTTGGCGGAGGACCTCGAAGTAGCTGCGCGAGGACGGGCGCAGCAGCCGCACGCGGCGCTCGGCGCAGCGGATGTGGACCTCGTCGCCCGCCTCCAGTTGATAGCCGGCCTGGCCGTCGAACGTGATGTACAGCTCGTCGCGCTCTGCCATCGTCGGTTGCACCCGCACCATCGACGACGCTGGAATCACGACCGGCCGGTTGGTCAGCATGTGAGGAGCGATTGGCGTCAGGACGATGGCATCGAGCACCGGCTGCACGATTGGTCCGCCGGCCGCCAGGTTGTACGCCGTCGATCCCGTTGGCGTCGCGACGATCAGGCCGTCCGCCTTCACACGCGTGACGAACTCATCGCCCACGAAGACCGAGAGGTCAGTCATCCGGGCGCGGGCGGCCTTGGTAATGACGACGTCGTTCAAGGCCAGGTGGTGCGGCAGCTGCTTCCCGCCGCGGAACGTCGTCGAGTGCAGCATCATGCGGGCCTCGACCCGCGCGGCGCCGCTCAGCGCTGATTCGAGCGACGGATACAACTCGGGGAGAGTGGCTTCGGTGAGAAATCCAAGGCTGCCGAAATTGACGCCGAGGATCGGGACGTCGACATCAGCCGCGCCGGCACAGTCGGCGACCGACAGCAGCGTGCCGTCGCCGCCGAGCACGACGAGCAGACCGACGTCCGTGACCAGCGCGCTCTTGTCGGCCACCTTGCGGCCTTCCGCCGGCGGCATGAGCGCGGCCGTCGCGGTTTCGAAGATCGCCTCGTGGCCTCGCTCCGCGAGCCACGATTCGATGGCGGTCAGATGCGGCGTCGCCGCTCGAAGATGCGACTTGGCGACGATCCCGACGCGTGTCATGGCGTCATCGTACATCGATCCATCGCCTTGATGATGGCGGTCAGCGCCGAGTTCACGGGACAGTCGATGCCTTTCCGGCGGCCGAGCGCGGCGACGGCCCCGTTCATGTGATCGATCTCGGTCGGCCTTCCGCGCATCAAGTCCTGCCGCATCGACGCGATGGTGCGTGAGGCTCCGAATACGTCGGCGATGGTGGGCAGGAAATCGATCTCGAACGAGACGCCCTCGGAGCGGGCGACCTCGAGGCACTCGTCAATCACCAGCCGCTTCAGCGGATCGAGACGGGGATCCGCGATCCCGCCCACTTCGGTCCCGGTGATGGCCGTGATCGGGTTGATGACGCAGTTGAAAATCAGCTTTCGCCAGATCTCGGTCTTGATATCGGGTGAGATCCGCCCGTCGAGGCCTGCCGTCGTCAGCATCGCGGCGATGCCCGCGCTGAACGGACCGTCTTCGAGCAGCGTGTAGCCAGAGGCGGTGAAATTGATCAAACCAGGGCCCTGCAAGATGGCCCCGAATTGTGTGATCGCGCGGAGGACCGGGCAGCGATTCCGGACGGCGCGGCGCGCGATCCCCTCGCTGTCCAGCCCGTTCTGCACGCACACGATCACCGTGTCGTCGCGAACGAGTTCAGCGATCGGCGCCAGCGCTGCTTCACTCGCGTTGACCTTGGTGGTCAGCAGCACGACCGTGTTCGCAGCCAACGCGTCGAGCCGCGTGACGGCGTTCACGCGCACGGTGGTCGTTTCCCGCCCGATCAGGCGCAAGCCGTTCGAGCGAATAGCTTGCACGTGCTCCGGCCTGGCGACGACGGTGACCGGATGATGCGCTGACAGCTTCGCGGCGTAGACGCTGCCGATGGCTCCGGCGCCAAGCACGACGATCGATTCAGGCTGGGGCACGGAGGTGGAGGAAGAATTCCTGGTTGCCGGTGGCGCCGGTGATTGCTGACGGCGTCATCGCGATGCGCGACAGCCCACAATCGCGTGCGGCTTCGGTGACGCGCTCGATCACCGCCTCGTGCACCGCCGGGTCCGAGACGATTCCGTGCTTTCCGACTTCGCCGCGGCCGGCTTCGAACTGCGGCTTGACGAGAGCGACGATGTCGGCGCCGGCATCGAGAAAGGGCGGCAGGGCCGGAACAATGTGACGAAGGGAGATGAACGCCACGTCGATCGTCACGAGACTGACGGCGTGCGGAACATCGTCGGGCGTCAGCATCCGCGCGTTGACCCCTTCACGGACGATGACGCGCGGATCGTTTCGGAGGCGCCAGTCCAACTGGCCGCGCCCGACATCAAGTGCGATGACGCTGGCGGCCCCGCGTTGGAGGAGGACATCGGTGAAGCCGCCTGTGGACGCCCCCACATCGAGCGCGCGTCGTCCGGCCGGATCGATACTGAACGCGTCGAGCGCGCCAGCGAGTTTGAATCCGCCGCGCCCGACATACGGATGATCCGGTACGGCGAGCTCGACACGCGCATCGCTCTTGACCGCCGCGCCCGCTTTCGAGACGACCTGACCATCGATGGTCACCTGCCCGGCCAGGATCAACGCGCGCGCGCGCTCCCGCGACGGAGCCAGTCCGAGATCGACGAGCGCGACATCCAGACGGGTCTTGGTATTGGTCGAGGCCACGGCATCTGATCCTTCGTGTCCATTGTGTTTGAGCGGCGCATCGAATCAACTCTTGCGTGTAACGACCCAGTCTGCAATTCCCCCGAGCAGGCTGTTTCGAAGGCCTTCCGCCTCGAGCGCCGCGTGCGCTCGCCGCAGGCAGTCGGTCGCGAGCGTACGCGATTGTTCCAGGCCGAACAGCGCCGGGTACGTGGGCTTGGACGAGGCGGCGTCCTTACCCGCTGTCTTACCGAGGGACGCCGGATCGCCTTCGACATCGAGGACGTCGTCGATGATCTGAAACGCGAGACCAACCTCGCGGGCGTACTGATCGATCGCCGCCACCCGGCGCTCGTCTGCGCCGCCCATGATGGCGCCGCTCAATGCCGAGGCGCGAATCAGGGCACCCGTCTTCAGCGCGTGCATCCGTCGAAGACCCTCGGCATCGAGCGTGATGCCGTGGCCGGGTACCTGTCCGGCGGCCTGCAGGTCGATCGCCTGCCCTCCGACCATGCCGCCGGGCCCCGCCGCTTCGCCGACGATCCGAATGACGCGAAGCTGCCGGTGCATGACGTCGGGATCGGTAGCCGCTGGATCGCGTGCGAGGAGTGTGAACGCCTCGGCATGAAGGCCGTCGCCGGCGAGGATCGCGATGCCGTCACCGTACACCACGTGCAGCGTCGGCCGTCCGCGGCGCAGCGTGTCGTCGTCCATCGCGGGCAAATCGTCGTGAATGAGCGAGTAGGTGTGGATCAGCTCGATCGCGCAGGCCGCGGGGAGCGCCGCTTTCATCGCGGGACTGAAGCCGTCTCCCGTGGGATCCTCGGCTGCCGGCGCATTGCGAACGGATTGGCCGTCGCGGTCGGTGACGGCGACGGCCGCTGCGGCCAGCGTCAGCATTGGCCGGAGACGTTTACCGCCGGCGAATACGCTGTAGCGCATGGCGTCGGCGACGATGGCCGGACACGCCGGAGGAACCGGCAGGTAGCGATCGAGCGCGGCATCGACGCGTGCGCGCGCGCTCGTGAGAAACGCTGCGAGAGGATCGGCGCTCACGGCGTCAACCGCGCTCGGTGTCATCGGCGCCGAAGGACGCCGGTGCCGCCTTCAGCTCGCCTCGCTCATTGAGGATCTCGATGCGGCGCTCGGCCTGCTCGAGCTGCGTGTGGCAGAACCTCGAGAGCTGGACACCGCGCTCGTACAGCGCCAGCGACTGCTCGAGCGGCAGGTCGCCTTCTTCGAGCTTCTTGACGATGGTTTCGAGCTCGGCGATGGCGGTTTCGAAGTCTTTGATCGACGTGTCGGGCATTACCGTGATGTCCCCGGGGTTCGCGGTGCCGGATCGGCGGATCGCACTTCACAGTGCAGCTCGCCTTCCGACAGCGTCACATGAATCGTATCGCCTGGCGCGGCTCCGGCCGCATTGCGCAGGACGCGCGTCTTGTCCGCGTTCCAGGCGACGGCGTAGCCGCGGCCGAGCACGGCGAGCGGGCTGAGCGTGTCGAGCCGGCCCGCGACGTTTCCGAGTTGTGCGGCGGCGCGATGCTGGCGGCGTCCCATCGCGCGGTCGAGCCGCCCTTGCGAAGCGACGAGCCGCGTGCGGATGCTCGCCAGACGGCGTCCCGCGTCGAACGTCGAGAGCTGGCGCTCGAGTATTTGCCGGCGCCGCTCCCGAGCGGCAAGGCCGGCGCGGACGATTCGCGCCAGGGTATGCGACAGCTCCGCGACATGGCGTCCGCGCATGGCCAGGCGTCCGCGGAAGCCGGCAAACGCCGGCCGGCTGTCCACGATGTGCACCCGACGGCTCAAGCCCTGTACCCGCCCGCGGACCGCGCTGCGAAGACGTCCTTCGAGGCGATCGATGCGGCCGCAGAACTCGTCCTTGGCCGAGACGACGAGCTCGGCCGCCGCCGACGGTGTCGGCGCGCGAACATCAGCCACGAAGTCGGCGATGGTGACGTCGGTTTCATGTCCCACCGCAGCAATCACCGGTACCGGCACGCGCGCGATCGCTCTCGCAACGACCTCTTCGTTGAACGCCCAGAGATCCTCGATCGACCCGCCACCGCGGCCGACGATGACCACGTCGACGCCGGGGACGCGGGCGATTTGCCGCAGCGCCCGCGCGACGTCGGGTGCGGCGTCCTCACCTTGAACCCGGGCCGGGCAAATCACCAGATGCGCGTTCGCGTATCGCCTGCGCAGGACCTTGATGATGTCGCGAATCGCGGCGCCGTCGAGCGACGTGACGATCCCGATCTTGCGGGGCAGTGCCGGCAGCGGACGCTTCCGCGACTGATCGAAGAGGCCTTCGCTCTGCAGCCGCTTCTTTAGTTGATCGAACGCCAGTTGCAGCGCACCCAGACCGTGCGGTTCCAGGTGCTCGCAGACCAGCTGGTATTCGCCCTTCGGCTCGTAGACCGACACGCGCCCACGAGCCACCACGCGCAGACCATCGGCCGGCTTGAACTTCAGGTAGCGCAACGCGGATCGGAAGATCACCGCGCGGATCTGCGAGGCGCCGTCCTTGAGCGTGAAGTACAGGTGACCGGTGTTCCAGACGCGGCAGTTCGAGAGCTCGCCTTCCACCCACACCTCGAAAAACTCGGTCTCGAGCAGATCGCGGACGCGGACGGTGAGCTCGGTGACGGAGAGGACGCGTCGCGAAGGCGCGGAGGCCTGGCCATCGACGTTCGTTGTTCTCGGTTCGGCATTCGGCGTTCGTGGTTCCCCGTTCGCGATTCGCCTGCCGGCGTCAGGGTTTGGCCGCGCCGGCACCGAAAGAGCCGTCGGCTCAGCCGCTTCCGGCTCGTCCTCAAACGGAAGATCGAACAGATCGGTCATCGGCAAGATCCGCGAGCTGCTGGATGTCCTCCGCGCTCAGGCTCAGTCGTTCGATGTCGGTGGCGCGGCCCGTTTGCTCGTCGGCTTCGACGATCACCGCGTTCAATCGCGCGTTCTCGGTCGCGGTCTCGAACCGGGCGGGCAGCGCGGTGAGAAACCGGCCGAGCGCTGCCTGAATGTCGACGCCGATGATCGAATCGTGCGGACCGGTCATGCCTACGTCGGTCAGGTACGCGGTGCCCTTGGGCAAAATGCGCTCGTCCGCGGTTTGCACGTGCGTGTGCGTGCCCACCACCGCCGTGACCTTGCCGTCGAGATGCCACCCCATCGCGATCTTCTCCGAGGTGGCCTCCGCATGGAAGTCGACGAAGACGACGCGTGTGCGCTCCTTGAGCGCTTCGATCTCACGCAGCACCACCGCGAACGGGTCGTCGATGTTCAGCATGAACACGCGGCCCATGACGTTGACGATGCCGACCGGCCGGCCGTCGCGGGTGCGCGCGAGGTAGCTGCCGTTGCCCGGCGCGCCAGCCGGATAATTCGCGGGGCGGAGCAGACGAGGCTCCGCACCGATGTAGTCCAGCGCCTCTTTCTTGTCCCAGATGTGGTTGCCCGACGTCATCACGTCGACACCCCAATCGAGCAGCTGATCGCCGATCTCGCGCGTGATGCCGAACCCGGCCGCTGAATTCTCGGCGTTGGCGATGACGAGGTCGATCCGGTGAAAGTCGACGAGCCCCGCGAGGCCCCGCTTCACGAGGTCGCGCCCGGGCTTGCCGACGATGTCTCCGATGAAGAGGAGTCGGATCATGGCTGCCGCCTTCGCGGCTCCGACGCTACGGCGTGCCACGCCGCAGCTCGATGAACCGAGGTGCGAGCGGAGGCGGGATGGCCGATGGGTGACGGCATAAGGTCGATGAACGATGGTCGCACAGACCATCAACCATACGCCATCAGCCTTCAGCGGCTAGCCATTGACGTCGATTTGAATCGCCCGGCTGCGGCGCTCCACGATCTTTGGAACCGAGACGCGCAACTCTCCGTTTCCCAGCGTCGCACGCGCCTTCGACGTGTTGCAGGGTCGTCCGAGGCGGACAACGCGGGCGAATCGTCCGTAGTGCCGTTCGACGAGATGAAAACTTGATTCGCGCCGAGCGCGGCGCGCCGCTTTCTCGCCGGCAATCAGGACGCTGTCGCCTTTGCCGACGACGCGCACGGCCGACGCGTCGACGCCCGGCAGGTCCACGGTGATTTCGAGCGACTCGTCGGTCTCGTAGACGTCGATAGCGGGGGCGCATTCGCCGGCCAGGGAGTCGGAGCCGAATGTCCGGCCGAGCTCCAGGAAGACCTGCCGGACCTCATCGGCAAACTCGCCGATTTCCGAGGGCAAACCGATCGCGTGAATCCTGGAACGCATGGGGAAATGATCGCATAGCCGCCGCTTCCGGCGCTACCGCTCCCGTAACCTTAAGCGGATCAGGAGAATAGCTACCTCATTAATATTAGTGTTTAAGACTCATATAAAATGCTTGACATGCACTCATATCATCTCTATACTCCTTTCATCTTAGGAAACGAGGACAGCAACCATGCCCGGTAAAGTGATTGGAATCGACCTCGGCACGACCAACTCCGTGGTCGCGGTGATGGAAGGCGGCGAGCCCACCGTCATCGTCAATCAAGAGGGTGCCCGCACGACCCCCTCCGTGGTGGCGTTCACCAAGGACGGCGAACGGCTTGTCGGACAGGTCGCCAAGCGGCAGGCGGTCACCAACCCCGAAAACACAGTCTTCTCCATCAAGCGCTTCATGGGACGGAAGTTCGACGAGGTCACCAGTGAGGCGTCGCGCGTTCCGTACAAAGTCGTTCGCAACAGCAACGGCGATGCGTGGGTCAACGCGCGCGACAAGAAATACTCGCCGCCCGAAGTCTCGGCGATGATTCTGCAAAAGCTGAAGCAGGCCGCCGAGGACTACCTGGGCGAGAAGGTGACCGACGCGGTCATCACGGTGCCCGCGTATTTCAACGACGCGCAGCGCCAGGCGACCAAGGACGCCGGCAAGATCGCGGGGCTCAACGTCTCGCGCATCATCAACGAGCCGACCGCGGCCGCGCTCGCCTACGGTCTGGACAAGAAGAAAGACGAGACGATCGCCGTGTACGACTTCGGCGGCGGCACCTTCGACATCTCAGTGCTCGAGGTGGGTGAGGGAGTCGTCGAGGTCAAGGCCACCAACGGCGACACGCATCTTGGCGGCGACGACCTGGACGACCGCATCATCGAATGGCTCGTCGCGGAGTTCAAGAAGAGCGAAGGCATCGACCTGTCGAAGGATCGCATGGCGCTCCAGCGTCTGAAGGAAGGCGCCGAGAAAGCCAAGATCGAGCTCTCGACGGCGATGGAAACCGAAATCAACCTGCCGTTCGTGACCGCCGATGCGACCGGTCCGAAGCACATGCAGGTGAAGCTGACTCGAGCGAAGCTCGAACAGCTCGTCGACGACCTGCTGCAGCGCACGATGGCGCCGGTCAAGCAGGCGCTGGCGGATGCCGGCGTGGAGCCTTCGAAGATCGACGAAGTGGTGCTGGTCGGCGGCTCCACGCGCATGCCCAAGGTTCAGCAACTCGTGCGGGAGTTCTTCGGGAAAGAACCGCACAAGGGCGTCAATCCCGATGAAGTCGTGGCGGTCGGCGCCGCGGCGCAGGGCGGCGTGCTTACCGGCGAGGTGAAGGATCTGCTGCTGCTCGACGTGACGCCGCTGTCGCTCGGCATCGAGACGCTTGGCGGCGTGCTCACGACGTTGATTCCGCGCAACACGACGATTCCGACGCGGAAGAGCGAGATCTTCTCGACGGCGACCGACAACCAGCCCAACGTGGAGGTGCACGTGCTCCAGGGCGAGCGTCCGCTCGCGCGGGACAACCGGACGCTTGGACGCTTCCAGCTGGTGGGTCTGCCGCCATCGCCGCGTGGCGTGCCGCAAATCGAGGTCGCGTTCGACATCGACGCCAACGGCATCGTCAACGTCACGGCGAAGGACATGGCGACCGGCAAGGAGCAGAAGATCACCATCAACGGGTCGAGCGGGCTCTCGAAGGACGATGTCGATCGGATGGTGAAGGAAGCGCAGAGCCACGCGTCCGAAGATCAGGCGCGGCGCGACCTGATCGACGCGCGGAACCAGGCCGACTCGCTGGGCTACCAGGTCGAAAAGACGATCAACGAGAACCGACAGAAGATCGCAGTCGGCGACCTCTCGAGGATCGAGGCAGCGATTGCCAATCTCCGCTCGCTCTCACAGGGCGAAGACGTGGCGGCAATCCGGAAAGCGACCGAAGAGCTCCAGCATGCGTCGCACGCGGTGGCGCAGCAGCTTTACCAGACTCAGGGTTCGCAGGGTGCTCAAGGTGCTCAGGGCTCGCAGGGTTCGGGCCCGTCGAACGTCAAGGACGCAGAAGTGGTCGACGCGGAGTACGCGGAGACCAATCAGTAAACAACAGGTCGGGTAGGTCGCGTGGGTCGGGTAGGTGTTCGACCCACCTGACCCACTAGACCCACCCGACCATCATCAACATTGGAGGACTGTTATGGCTATCGTTCGTTGGGACCCGTTTCGCGATTTCGGTTTCGCCGCACCGAGCACCACGTGGATGCCGCCGGTGGACATCTATCAGACCAGCGATCATGAGCTCGTGTTGAACGCCGAGCTGCCCGACATGACGCGGGAAGACATCGACATCAACATCGAGAACTTCGTGCTGACCATCAAGGGCGAGAAGAAAGTGTCGGACGGCGTGAAGGAGGAGCAGTTCCACCATGTGGAGCGGCGCTACGGCACCTTCGCCCGGTCGTTCTCTCTGCCGACGACCGTCGATCCGAATCGAGTGAGCGCCGACTACAAGAACGGCGTGCTGACGGTCAGGCTGCCTCTGCGCGAGGAAGCCAAGCCCCGGTCGATCAAAGTCAACGTCGCGGCATAGTCCTCGGACCGTTAGGCAGGACGGGCGGGATGGGCAGGATGGGCAGGACAGGAAGAACGCTCGGCCCTCTCCCGCCCGTCCTGCCTCTCCCGCCCTTCCTGCCCCTCGTCTCCACGTGTTAACCTCTATGCCCGAGATGGACGAACCGACACCTCTACAACAGCACCCCGACACACCCAAGATTCCGTCCGAGCCGTTGCCGCCGATCCAGAGCCGGTTTCTCTTCGTGGACGTGGCGGCGCTTCGGGCGAAGCAGCTGCGGCGCGGCGCGCGGGCCCGGCTCGGCGAGGAAATACAGGCGCCCCACAAGGCTGAGCGTGTGGCGATGGAAGAAGTGAAACGCGGGCTGGTATATTACGACGTCCCGCCCGCCAAGGCCGTGGAAGGCGAGACCGAAGCATGAACAGCGACGCCGTTCAGATCGTCATCGGGACGCTTCAGGGCCTGCTGTCGAGCACGGGATTCGTTCTCGTGCTCTTCATCGGCTTCTGCGTGATCGTCGGGTTCACGAAGACGAAGAAGACGGCCGGCGGCCGCGCGACGGTGGTCAAGAGCCTCGACGAGCGGATCAGCCAGAAGCCGTTCGTCTATTTCGCGCCTGGCGCTCCGCGGGGGCCGGCCGACCAGCTCAAATCGCCGGAACTGATCGAAGCGGCCGCTCGTAAATGATTCTGACGGGTCCGGGCTGAGCCGGAACCCGGGAGGATCAACATGTTCTTCCTGCTCACATTGCCATTCCGGATCGCCTTCGGGCTTCTGTGTGGCCTGTTGTTCCTCCCGTTCGCCCTCCTGTTCCTCCCGTTCATGCTCCTGCGGCTGCTGATCAAGTCGGTCGTACTGCTGGTGGCGCTCCCGTTCGTGCTGCTGGCCGTCGGCGGCGCGCTCCTGGCGGCATTCGTCGCCGTACTGTTCGCGGTGATGATCCCGCTGTTGCCGTTCGCCTTTCTGGCGCTGTTCATCTGGGCCATCATCCGGCTGACATCGCGGCCGTCGCTCAGCTACTAAGCTTCAGGCAAAACTCTCCGGCTGCCAGCGCAGTCCCAGATTGATGATGCGCTGCAGCACCGTTTCGTAGCTGATCCCCATTTGCTGCGCTGACGCCGCGAAATCTTCGCCTTTGGCGATTTGCGGGTTGGGATTGGCCTCGATAATCCAGGCATTCCCCGCTTCGTCGAGCCGCAGATCGATTCGGGCGTAGCCGCTCAGTTCGAGCGCCCGGTAGGCCCGCTTGCACAAATGGTGGATGCCGTCGGCCATCGCCTGCGGCAGGTCCCTGGCCAGCCCGCTGTCGATTCCATATTTTTTCTGATACTTGACGCTCCACTTCACGCGGTCGGTCGCGATGCGTTTCGCGCCTTCCGGCATGTTCGTGAAGAACAGCTCCCAGATCGGCAGCGCCTGCAGCGTCTGGTTGCCCAGGATGCCGACGTAGAGCTCCCGCCCTTCGATGTACTGCTCGACGATGGCGGCCGTGCCGATGCTCTCGTGGATGAACGCCACGCGCTCTTTCAGCTTTTCGTCGCTGTCGACGACGGATGCCTGCGAGATGCCGATCGATGCCTCCTGCGTGAGGGATTTCACGATGAGCGGAAACGCCAGCCGTTTCGGACGCCGAATGCGCCGGCCGATGCGAACGACTTCGAATTCCGGGACGGCGATGCGGTGATAGGCGAGCAGCTTCTTCGACAGCGACTTGTCCCGCGCCAGCAGGAGTCCCCGCGGGTTGCAGCCCGTGTAGGACAGCTTGAGCAGCTCGAGGTGCGAGACGACGTTCTGGTCAAAGATCGTGATGTCATCGAACCCTTCGAGCAGGTTGAAGGCGATGTGCGGCTTCCACTCGGTCGCGAGCCGGCGGATTTCTCCCAGGTCGTCGTGGACGCCGAGTGCCTGCACCTCGTGGCCGAGGCCGGTCAGGGTCGAGATGACGTCGTACTCCGTCCGCCACGGAGCCGACACGATGTCGGTGCCCTCCTCGACCTTGTCCGGCGGAATCAAGTGGCGGTGAACGAGCGCGAGCACCCGCAGTTTTGCGCTCATAGCGCGACCCTGTGCCTGCCGCTGTGGAGGTAATTCATCGTCTGGACAGTCAGAAAGACCATGAAGTCGATTTTGGTCGCCTCTTCGGCGTCGGTCAGACGGAGGTTGAGATCGCGGCAGCGCTCGATGATTTTCTCGAGGAGCTGATCGATCGTGTACTGGTAGCTGTCGGTGAAGCTGGCGATCGTGCTGCGCGCTTCCTTCCGGATGCGGCGGACGAAACGCGCCGCAGACACGTTCTTCGCGTACTCCGGTGCGTCGGAGAACAGGTTACGCAGGTCGCTCTCGTAGAAGTCGGGGTGATCCAGACCGTAGTGTTCGCGCTTCTTACGATAGTGCTCGCCGAGAGTCTTCTTCAACCGCGCCAGCGGATCGACCTGACGCTTGGATTTCACGCGCGGCCGCACCGACGACAGCTCGCGCATCAACCGATCCATGTATTCGAGCTTCCGCTGAGCGGGCCAGCCCGAGTAGCGTGTCGCCCACATCGACTGCGGGTCCATCCACACCGCGAACGTCTCGGCGAAGTCCTCGTCGGGATGGCTTTGCGCGTACCAGTGATCGAGGTGCTGCACGAAGCTCTTGCTGTACGGCTTCGGCGTGTAGTACTCCGGGTACTCCGTTCGGGGATCGCCGAAGAGCCTCCGCCGCGTGGGACGGCGCTGCAGCTGGTACGCGTTGTCGATCGCGTGTCCCGCTTCGTGCCTCAGGATGCGCAGGCACGACTCCGGATCGCCGCCCTCGACTTCGAGCATCTCGGCGCGTTCCAGCTTGGCGAGCCGCGGATGCGCCAGGTAGAAGGGAATCGCGATGCCGGGCACGCCATCCGGCGTGAACCACTCGTCGGAGAGCCAGTAGTACGGCCGGAACGTGAGATTGCGGGCCGCCAGTTCGGCGTCGAGCTGGGCGATGCGCGGCTCGAGATCCGTCCCGGCTATCGTCAGTCCGAGGTCGCACATGCGGACTTCGAGCAGCTTCTCGTCGCTGAGCGTCGTCCAATCGGCCGGTTTCAGCGGCTCGGGATCGGGAGTGGCGGCTGTGTCGGCCATTCAGTGTCGCGTTCGTACGCGTCGGCAATACGCAACAGCGTCGCTTCGTCGAAACGTCGTCCCATCAACTGCAATCCGATTGGCAGTCCGCCGTCGCTGGACGGCGAGCCGCCCGCCTGCGCCGTCCCCGAACCGCCGGTAAAACCGCACGGCACGCTGATCGCCGGCAGCCCCGACAGGTTCGCGCTGACCGTGAAAACGTCCATCAGGTACATCTGCACCGGGTTCGAAACGCGCTCGCCGATCCGGACGGCGGGGGTCGGGCTCGTCGGCATGGCGACGACGTCGACTTGTTCGAAGGCCCGATCGTAGTCTCGCAGGATCAGCGTCCGCGCCCGCTGCGCCTTCAGGTAGTACGCGTCATAGTACCCGGCGCTCAGCACGTAGGTGCCGAGCATGATCCGCCGTTTGACCTCCGGACCAAAACCCTGCGCGCGTGTGCGCGCATACATCCCTCGCAGCCCGCGGTCCTTTGTGTTCGGACCGTCGTCTTTCGCGCGAAAGCCGTAGCGCACGCCGTCGTATCGGGCCAGATTGGAGCTCGCCTCGGCGGTCGACACGAGATAGTAGACCGGTGTCGCGTACCGTGCGTGGGGTAGATCGACGTCGACCAGCGTCGCGCCACGCATTCGCAGCCTTTCGAGCGCCGCGTCGGTGGCCCGCGCGACCTCAGCGTCGATGCCCTCGAGTAAGGCGCGTGGAACACCGATGCGGATGTCGCGCACATCCCCCGTGAGCGCCGCCGAACCGGTGCCCGACT
>Ga0105242_10001387_pt1 | contig 19086 bp, 22 predicted proteins | sample KBSM24metaG_FD_81521 | JGI IMG/M metagenome (GOLD analysis project Ga0105242, IMG submission 81521) | Miscanthus rhizosphere microbial communities from Kellogg Biological Station, Michigan, USA - KBS M2-4 metaG | ecosystem: Host-associated > Plants > Roots > Rhizosphere > Soil | place... | reverse complement strand
GAGTGCGACCTGCTGGGCTTCGGCGTGTCCTCCATCGGCAACGTGGGCCCGACCTACGTGCAGAACGTGAAGGACCTCGAGGACTACTACGGCCAGGTCACCGCCGGCGAGCTGCCGGTGCTGCGCGGGCTGGAGCTGTGCGCCGACGACCTCGCGCGCCGCGCGGTGATCCAGTCGCTCGCGTGCCACTTCACGGTGTCGAAGGAATCGATCTCGCTCGCGCACCTGCTCGACTTCGACGAGTACTTCGCCGACGAGCTGCGCGACCTCGCCCACCTCGCCGAGGACGGCCTGGTCGAGCTCGACGGCGACTGGATCCACGTGACGCCCCGCGGGCGGCTGCTCGTGCGCGCGGTGTGCATGGTGTTCGACAAGTACCTGCGCCGCACCGAGGAACGCACCCGCTATTCGCGGGTGATGTGATGTCGCTGGCGCTGGCCGCGTTCGTCGCGGGGCTCCTGGGCGGCGTCCATTGCGCCGGCATGTGCGGCGGGATCGCGGCCGCGCTTTCGGCGACGGCACGCGGCCCGGCCTTCGCGCGCTCCATCGCATTCAACGCCGGGCGGATCGGTTCGTATGGCCTCGCGGGGCTGCTGGCAGGCGCCGCGGGCGGCGGGCTCGCGGCGGCGGGGCCGGTGTTCGCCGTGCAGGTGACGCTCTTCGTGGTCGCGAACGTGCTCATGCTGATGCTCGGCCTCTATGTCGCGGGCGTGAGCCGCTTCGTGGTGCGGCTCGAAGGGGCGGGCGGCGCATTGTGGGCGCGCATGGCGCCGCTGCGCCGCGCGTTGTTCCCGGTGGACTCGACGCCTCGTGCGCTCGCCGCGGGAGCCGTGTGGGGCTGGGTGCCGTGCGGGCTCGTCTACGGGATGCTGGCGCTGGCGCTCGCAAGCGCCGACGCGATTTCGGGCGCGGGCGTGATGATCGCCTTCGGGCTCGGCACCGCGCCCACGCTGCTCGCCGCGGGCATCGCCGCGCAGCGCGTGCTTTCGTTGCGCCGCATCCCCTGGGTGCGCCACCTCGCCGGCGGATCGCTGGTGGCCTTGGCCATCATCGGCCTCGCGCGCGTGCCGGGGCTCGCCGGCGCGGTGCGCGCCGGGTGGCTCTGCATCGCCGGCTAGGCGTTCGTGTCTTCCGGAGGGATGCCGCGCGGGAGCGACGCCGCGCCTTGTCCGCCCGCTGCGGCCGGCGGCTTCGCGCCCACCACGTAGCTCGTCATCGAGATCGAGCCCATGGTGCAGCCCTCGATGAAGGCTCGCGCGGGCTCGCCCGTGGCCTGCGAGATGCCCGCGAGATAGAGCAGGGGCAGGAAATGCTCCGACGTCGGAACCGACGCCGCGAAGTCCGGATGCGCGGCCACTTCGGGCAGGCGCCCGGGTTGCGCGGTCATGATTTCCTTCACCCTCGCGTCGAAGCGCTCGGCCCAGTCGAACGCGAGGTCGGGGCGGCGGAAGTCGATGCGCCGCAAGTTGTGCACGACGTTGCCGCTGCCCACGATGAAGATGCCCTTGCGGGCGAGCGGGGCGAGCCGCGCGCCGAGATCCAGGTGATAGTCGGCGTCCTGCCCGCCGTGCAGCGACAGTTGCAGCACCGGAATGTCGGCCTTGGGAAAGACGTGCGCGAGCACCGACCAGGTGCCGTGGTCGAGGCCCCAGCTGTCCTTGTCGAGCCCGACGTAAGCCGGCTTCACCACCTCGGCGATCTCTTCCGCGACCTCGGGCGCGCCCGGCGCCGGATAGTCGAAGTCGAAGAGCTCCTTGGGGAAGCCGTAGAAATCGTGGATCACGCGCGGTTTCGGCATCGCGGTCACCGCGGTGCCGTTGATGAGCCAGTGCGCCGAGATGCAGAGGATGGCGCGCGGCCGCGGAAGCGATTGCCCAAAGCCGCGCCACGCCGCCGTGAAGCGGTTGTCCTCGAGCGTGTTCATGGGGCTGCCGTGGCCGATGAATGCGGCGGGGATGGGGGCGCTCATGGATCGATTATCCTGCAACCCCCGGCCTTTTACCGGCCCGACTTCGTCCCCACCTGCGTCGGATGACGTCCCACATCGATCCCATCTGCGGCATGACCGTCGAGGACGACTCGCCCCGGCGCTTCGCCTTCGACGGCACGACTTACTACTTCTGCAGCGATCATTGCCTGAAGAAGTTCTCGGCCGATCCGGCAGCGTATGTGGGAGGGCGCAAGCCCGAGCCGATGCCCGGGGTCGCCCATGCGACCTACACGTGCCCGATGCATCCGGAGGTCCGGCAGAAGGGTCCGGGAACATGCCCGAAGTGCGGCATGGCGCTGGAGCCCGAGATGCCGTCGCTCGACGAGGGCGAGAATCCGGAGCTCACGGATTTCCGGCGGCGCTTCGGGTGGACCCTGCCGCTCACCGCCGCGACCTTCATCCTGGCGATGTCGGGCGCCGGGATGGCGTGGTTGCAATTCCTTCTCGCCACGCCGGTGATCCTCTGGGCGGGATGGCCGCTGCTGGCGCGCGGCGTCGACTCGATCCGCACGCGCAACCCCAACATGTGGACGCTGATCGGCATCGGCGTCACGGCGGCGTATGCCTACAGCATCGTCGCGACGCTGGCGCCCGGCATCATTCCGGCCGAATTCCACGAGCACGGCCGCGTCGCGGTCTACTTCGAGGCCGCGGCGGTGATCGTCTCGCTCACGCTCATGGGGCAGCTCCTCGAGCTGAGGGCGCGATCGCAGACCTCCGCCGCGATCCGCGCGCTGCTGGGCCTCGCGCCCAAGACCGCCCGGCGCATCCGCGCCGACGGATCCGACGAGGACATCGAGCTCACGCACGTTCACGTGGGCGACCGCCTGCGCGTGCGGCCCGGCGAGAAGGTCCCGGTGGACGGCGTGGTCGAGGAAGGCCGCTCGAGCATCGACGAGTCGATGCTCACGGGCGAGCCGATTCCGGTCGAAAAAGTGGCGGGCGCGCGCGTCGTGGGCGGCACGCTCAACGGCAACGGCGCGCTGGTGATGCGCGCGGAGAAGGTGGGATCGGCCACCCTGCTCGCGCAGATCGTGCAGATGGTCGCGCAGGCGCAGCGCTCGCGCGCGCCGATGCAGCGCATGGCCGACGCCGTCTCCTACTGGTTCGTGCTCGCGGTGGTGGCGATCGCGGCGCTCACGTTCGTCGCCTGGGGGCTCTTCGGCCCCGAGCCGCGCTGGATCTATGCGCTGCTGAATGCGGTCGCCGTGCTCATCATCGCCTGTCCGTGCGCGCTGGGACTCGCCACGCCCATGTCGATCATGGTCGCCATGGGCCGCGGAGCTTCGAGCGGTGTGTTGTTCCACGATGCCGAGGCGATCGAGACGCTGCGCACCGTCGATACCCTCGTCGTCGACAAGACCGGGACGCTCACCCTCGGCAAGCCCGCGTTCCATTCGGTGGAGGGCGCCAACGGTTTCGCGCCCGACGAGGTGCTGCGGCTCGCGGCGAGCCTCGATGCCGGTAGCGAGCATCCGCTCGCCGACGCGATCGTCGCGGAGGCGCGACGGCGATCGCTGCCGCTCTCGGCGGCCACGGCGTTCGATTCCGCCACCGGCCTGGGCGTGCGCGGCGAGGTCGACGGAAGGAAGCTCCTGCTTGGCAACACGATGCTCATGATGGACGGGATGGTGGATTCCTTCCCGCTGATGGAGCGCGCGGAGGCCCTGCGCAAGCAAGGCGCCACGGTGGTGTTCCTCGGCGTGGACTCGACGCTCGCCGGCCTCGTCGCGGTCGCCGATCCGATCAAGGATTCGACGCCCGAGGCGATCGCGAGCCTCAAGGCGCGTGGCATCCGCGTCGTGATGGCGACGGGTGACGGTCTCGCCACCGCGAAGGCGGTGGGTACCCAGCTCGGCATCGAGGAGGTGCGCGGCGAGGTGCGGCCCGCCGACAAGCTGGCGCTGGTCGCCAGGCTGCAGAAGGAGGGCCGCCGCGTCGCCATGGCGGGCGACGGCATCAACGACGCGCCGGCGCTCGCGAAGGCCGACGTCGGCATCGCCATGGGCACCGGCACCGACGTCGCGATGGCGAGCGGCAAGGTGACGCTGGTGAAGGGCGACCTGCGCGGCATTCTGCGGGCGCGCGAGCTCTCCGAGGCGACCGTCGCGAACATGAAGCAGAACCTGGGCTTCGCCCTGGTCTACAACGCCGTTGGCGTGCCGGTCGCCGCGGGTGTCCTGTACCCGTTCTTCGGCATCCTGCTCTCGCCGATGATCGCCGCCGTCGCCATGAGCTTCAGCTCCGTCTCGGTGGTCGCCAACGCCCTGCGCCTGCGCCAGTCTGCCGACAGGTAGGCGCGCAGATTCCTGCCGCGAACGGGGGTCTGTCCCTGGTTTTGCTTTTGGAGTAAAACTCGTGGGAGGCCGCGACAACCAAAAGAGCCCCCCATGACCGCTCCCCAAGCCGCGATCGTTCGCGAGTTCCGCCACATGCTGCTCTGGCCGCTGCAGTTGCGGCGCATGGCGACGGGTTCGGGTTTCAAGCACCCTTGGGACGCGCTGGCCGCCAACCCCGGCCCCTGGCAGCTGGTGAAGGACAACCTGCTCATCGACGACGAGTCGTGCCACCTCGGCTATCGCGAGTTCGTCTATTTCCTGCCTTATGTGCAACGCTTCCTGTATGGCTTCGGGGAGGCGGACGCCAAGACCCGTTCGAGCCTGCACATCTTCAAGCGAGAGGACATCGCCCGCGCGCGCGTGACGCTGCACGAGGGCTCCGTGCCGGTGGACTTCGACGTGACGCGGCTGCGGCTCATCTTCTTCTACGACGTGGACATCGCGGTCCTCGCCATGGAGATCGCGGCGAAGGACCTGCCGCTGGCGCACGCGGTGGAAACCATGGACCGCTTCGGCCGCCCGTACCCGCCCTCGTGGGACGGCCCCACGCAGGCCGCTCACTGCATCTACCAGGTGGAGCTCGTGGACGCGTCCGGGAAACCCGTCGTGGTGTCGGACTACGGCGAGCGCGACAAGTACATCTCGCGCGTGCGCGACATCAAGCAGACGCCGCTGTCGCTGCACTGGGAGAAGATCCTCAAGCCGCTGGTGCCGGCGTACCTCGGCGGCGGCGTGCTGCAGTACTACCAGATCGAGAACAAGCGCATCCCCATCATGAGCTTCCTCTCGTTCGACGAGCCCCGCGCGCTGTCGAAGGGGGACCTCGCGCGCATCGGCTTCGCGGCGAAGTGGGGGCCGTCGGACACGCTGCCGTTCTCGCCGCGGTTCCTCGCCGACTTCGAGGAGAAGTACTGCTACGACCGCTTCTACGACTCGGACAATGCCGCGAGCGCCATGGATACGCGCATCACGCTGTGCGGGCCGGCGTTCGCGATGATCACCAAGCACGGTCCCACGACCCGCGACCTGGTGCAGACCTTCCGCCACCAGTTCTTCCAGATCGGCGTGATCGTGAACTTCCACAAGGGCGCGCTCCTCAACCTGTCCAACCGCTTCTCGGTGGCGGTGGAGCGGCTGCGCGTGGGCGACTACGACAGCGTGCGCATCTTCAAGCAGAGCGCGCGCGAGACGCTGGAGATGTTCCTGCGCTTCAACCACCGCTACTGGTTCCACGAGATCTCGAACCAGGTGTACGCCGCCGACGTCTACCGGCGCTGGAGCCACCAGCTGGGCAGCGAGCAGCTCTGCGCCGAGGTCCGCGACGAGGCGCGCGACATCAACGAGTACCTCGACGCCGACCGCACGCGCCGGTCCGCGGACAACGCGCAGCGCCTCACGGTGGTGTCGGCATGCGGCATGGTGGGCACGGTGGCGACCGGTTTCCTCGGCATGAACCTTTACTCGCACTCCGACCTGGCGACGTGGGAGAAGATCGGCATCTTCCTGATCGTCTTCATTCCCACGATCGCCCTCACGGCGTATACCGTCATGATCTCGCGGCGGCTGGCGACCTTCTTCGAGGCGCTGGCGAGCGAGCGCATGACCTGGGGCGAGAAGGTGGACGCGCTGCGCCAGATCTGGGGCAGCGGCAAGCGCGTGCGCATGAAGCGCGTGGCCGGCGGCGACGCGCCCACGCGCCGCACGCAACGTCCGCACCCCGAGCCCACGGAATCGGTGGCGTCATCGGATTGACCGCGGATCGCGAGCTCCTCGACTTCTGGTTCGGAGCCGTTCCCGGCAAGCAGCGCCGGGAGTGGTTCATGAAGGACGCGAGGTTCGACGGCGAGCTGCGGCGCCGGTTCGGGGAGTTGCACGCGAAGGCGGCGCGGCGGGAGCTCGAAGGGTGGCGCGATTCGCCCGAGCCGATGCTGGCGCTGGTGATCGTTCTGGACCAGCTCTCGAGGAACCTCTTCCGCAACGATGCGCGCGCCTTTGCGCAGGATGCGCACGCGCGAGAGTGCGCGGCGCAGGCGATCGGGCGCGGCGACGACCTGGAGCTATTGCCGGTGCAGCGGACTTTCCTCTACCTGCCCTATGAGCACAGCGAGTCGCTCGCCGACCAGGAGCGCGCCGTGGAGCTCATGCGCTCGCTGGACGGCTTCGAGGAGACTCGCGGCATGAGCGAGTACGCGGTGAAGCATCGCGACGTGGTGAAGCGCTTCGGCCGCTTCCCGCACCGCAACGCGGCGCTCGGCCGCGATTCCACCGCCGAGGAGGCGGATTTCCTCCGCCAGCCCGGCTCGAGGTTCTAGGCCTTCTTCTTCTGCTGCGCGTGGGCGGCGCTGCCGGCGGCCGCGGCCTTCGGCTTCTTGCGGCGGCGCGTCTTGCCGTAGCTGCCCTTGAACACCTTGCCCTTGAAGGAACGCTTGTCGCCCTTGCCCATGTGAGCCTCTCGGTCGGAAAGGCCGATTATAGGGTCAGTGTCCCTCGTTCCGGCGCTTCACGACGTAGTCGCCCGGCACCTTGAAGAGATCGGCGGCGGGCTCGCCGCGGCGGATGCCCGCGAGACGGTAGATCGACTCCCCGGTGCGCGGATCGTTGTAGCGCGAGTACACCGTGAGCTGCAGGTCGGGCGCGTACCAGGTCTCCGAGGTGACGTTGATCGCGTTGCGGTTGCCGATCTCGCCGGCGGGGATCGTCCACACGGTGGATTTTCCCTCGGCCTTCACGCCGTCGAAGCTTTTCTCGCCGAGGCTGGTGGTGACGCCCTTGCCGAGCCCCGCGCTCTCGAAGCGGAACGTGCTCACGCCCGGCATCGGCGGCAGCGGCACCAGCGGATGGTCGAACGTCCGGCCGGGCGGCATCGGCGGCATCGGCGGCACCGGAGGCGCGGGCGGGATCGCGAGCGGCGTGTCGCCCGCGCGCACCACCTGGACGCGGATCTCCTCGCGGCGCGTGCCGTCCGGCGATTCTCCGGCCTCGATGGTCTTCACCACGACCTTGTCCACCTTGCCGTCGCTGCCCGGCGGGATGTCGGCGACGGGCTTGCCGTCGATCGTCACCTTGCCGTTGTCCACGCGGATCGTCTTGCCGTTCGCGACCACCTCGGCCTTGCCGCCGGTGACCTCGCGCCCGTCCACGAACACCTTGCCGTTCTCGATGCGCACCTCGCGGTCGCCGATGCGGATCACCTGCCGCTCGCTGGTGCGCTCGCCTCGCTCGGCCTGCCGCTTCGCGCGCTCGGCCGAACGCTCGGCCTCGCGCTGCAGGCGGTCGTTCGCGCGGTCGACGTCGCGCTGCGCCCGCTCGACGTCGCGCTGCGCCCGCTCGGCGGCGCGCTCGACCGCCATCGCCTCGGGAGTGCCGCCCGACACGATCGCGCGCCTGGCTCCCGGCGTGAGGATGTAGTGCAGCCCCTCGACCGGGTCCTGGATGAAGACCATGGGTTCCTTGCCGTCGCCCGGCATTTCCTGGCGCACGCGTCCCTGGCCGTCGCGATAGACCTTCGCGCCCGTCTTGCGCGAGATCACATTGCCGTCGGCGAGCGCCTGGTTGGACTCGGTGACGATCTCCGCGCTGTAAGGGGCGCCCTTCACGATCTTTCCCGAGAGCCTCGGCCCGAACATCGTGCCCATGGAGCTGCGCAGCTCGCGCGAGAAGTCGTCGGCCCATCGCTTCCACGCGTCGGCCTGGGCGCGGGAATCGTCGGCGGCCGCGAGATTCATCGGCGCTTCCAGCCTCACGACGGGCTCGTGCGCGAGCCCCGGAACGGGAACGAGCAGTGCCGCGGCGATGAGGGAGGCGTGGAGGTTGGCGTTCATTCTTGGGTCTCCGGAGGGAGTCAGTTGAGGAGCCGCACGGCGAGCGCCTCGCCGTCGGCCGAATAGAGCATCTCCGCGCGCACCGGCTCGCCCGCCCGGGCGGGGTCGACGGGCAGGCCCCAGTCGGCGAGGAGCGCGCGGGGGAATTCGCTGGCGACCACGGTGGTGCTGGGCTCGAGCGCGATGCGCTCGAGGGGCTTGAGCGCCAGGAAGGGTCCGCCGTCATGGACCGCGGGCAAGCGCTCCGGCACGACGGGACGCGGCATCGGTCCGCGCAGCATCCAGGTGACGAGCGCCACGGTCGCGGCGAGCGCCAGCGGCGGCATCCACCACAGCGACGGGCGGCGCACCGGGTGCCGCCGGCGGAAGCGCGCGGCGAGCGCCTCGTCGAGCACCGCCGGCGCCTTCACCGACTGCAGCGCGCCGCGAAGCTGCGCGAGGCGGGCGTCGAGCGGATCGTGCGTATCGCTGGGGATCATCAAACGGCCTCCTTCCGGGCGCTCGCATCCGGCGCCAGTCTTCCTGCAAGCTGCGCGCGGGCGCGCGCGAGCCGCGAGCGCACCGTGCCGATCTCGATGCCGCAGACCTGCGCGGCCTCGGCATACGAGAGCTCCGAGAGCTCGCACAACACCAGCACGTCGCGGTAATGCGGGGCGAGGGCGGCGATGGCGCGCCGCACCTCCTCGGCGGACTCGTTGCGCAGCACGCGCTCGAGCGGCGTGTCGCGGTCGACATGGGCCTCGTGGGGCGCGGCGTCGTCGGCGAGGCTCGCGGGATCGGTCGCTTCCTCGCGCAGGCCGAGATGGCGGCGCGCGAGATTGCGCGCGACGCCGCAGAGCCACGCGCCGATGCTGCCGCGCGCGGGATCGTACTGGCCGGGTTGCGTGATGAAGTGCACGAACGTGTCCTGGGTGACGTCGGCAGCGGCCGCGCCCGCGCCGCAATAGAGCAGCGCGAACCGGTACACCGCGTCCTTGTGCCGCCGGTAGAGCGCCTCGAAGGCGGCCTCGTCCCCGCCCTTCATGCGGGCGAGGAGGGCGTGCTCGGCGTGCGGGTCGTGGGGTGGCATCGGCATGGCGCTTCGCTACCCCTATTGCGGCCAACCGCCGAAAAGGTTCCCGGACCTTATTCTGCGTCGGGCTGGCGGGAAGGCTGCGCGGCCGCGAACGGCTCGAGGGCGAGGCAGGCCGCGTTGATGGCGCCGATGCGGGGGTAGGGCGAGAGGTCGACGTTCAGGCGATTCGCGTTCGCCACCTGCGGCACCAGGCACACGTCGGCCATCGTGGGCGAGTCCCCGTGGCAGAAGCGGCCGTCGGCGCGCGCGGCGAGCTGCGTCTCGATCGCGGCGAAGCCCTCGCGCACCCAGTGGCGGTACCACTCGTCGCGCGCGGGCTGCTCGAGGTGCAGTTGCCTCGAAAGGTACTTGAGCACCCGCGTGTTGTTGAGCGGGTGGATGTCGCAGGCGATCTCGAGCGCCAGCGCCCGCACCCACGCGCGATCCTCGAGGGCGGCGGGCAGCAGCGGCGGCTGCGGATACTTCTCGTCCAGGTACTCCATGATCGCGAGCGACTGCGTGAGGCGGAAGCTTCCCACCTCCAGCATCGGCACCAATCCCTGCGGGTTGAGCCTGAGGTACGCGTCGCCGCGCTGCTCGCCCTTCAGGAGGTGCACCGCGCGCTGCTCGTAGGCGAGGCCCTTGAGGTTCAACGCGATGCGGGCGCGATAGGCGGCGGAGGAGCGGAAGTAGCTGTAGAGGATCATGGTTCGCGCATCATATAATTTCCGTGATGCGCGACCTCATCGTCGAGCGGCTCGCGAAGCCCGCGCCGCTCGAGGAACTCTTCACCGCCGACGACCTCGAGAAGCAGAACGAGGCCTCGCGCCAGTCGCTCAAGCCCGCCGCGGTGCTGCTGCTCATCGTGGACCATCCGGAGCCGACCGTGCTCCTCACGCAGCGCACCACGCACCTTTCCGCGCACGCGGGGCAGATCGCGTTCCCCGGCGGCAGCGCCGACGAGGGCGATGCGACACCCGAGCGCACGGCGCTGCGCGAGGCCGAGGAGGAGGTGGGCATCCCGCCGGAGCGCATCGCGTTGCTGGGACGCCTTCCCGAATACCGCACCGTCACGGGGTTCGCCGTGACGCCGGTCGTGGGGTGGGCGGAGCCGCCGCTCAGCTACCGCCCCGATCCCCACGAGGTCGCCGACGTCTTCGAGGTCCCGCTCGCGTTCCTGCTCGATCCCCGCAACCACCGCTACGAGAGCGCGTTCATCCGCGGCCGCATGCGGCATTGCTGGGCGATGCCCTATGGGGACCGCTTCATCTGGGGCGCCACGGCGGGAATGCTCGTGACTTTTCAAAGGCTTATGACCAGCCAGCGACGTCCGGGGGTCGAGCCGCGCGGCGGGGCTTGACAGAACGAACGGTCGTGCTATTATGCGCCGCATGAATGCGCCCGCCGCCGCCAGCCGCCTCTCCGTCCCCACCAAGGGCGAGGAGACGCGCGCCGCGATCCTCGAGGCCGCCGTCCTCCAGGCGAGCACCAGCGGCTACGCCTCGCTCACCATCGGGTCGCTGGCGGAGAAGACGGGGATGTCGAAGAGCGGTCTCTTCGCGCACTTCGGCTCCAAGGAAGAGCTGCAGATCGCGGCCCTCGACGAGGCGTCGCGCCGCTTCACCGAGCAGGTGTTCCTGCCGGCGATGAAGGCGCCGCGGGGCCTCAAGCGCGTGCGCGCGATCTTCGACAACTGGACCACGTGGCCCGAGCGCGCCAAGCTGCCGGGCGGCTGCCCCGTGGACCAGGCCACGCGCGAGTTCCAGCACCAGCCCGGCGCCATGCGCGACGCGGTGCTCGAGCGCCAGCGCGTGCTCGATCGCGAGCTCTCCAAGTCCGTGCAGATGGCGATCGACGCCGGCGAGCTCGCCGCGGACACCGATCCGCGCCAGTTCGCGATGGAGATGATCGGCATCATGCTGGTCTTCTACCGCGTGCAGCTGTTGATCGGCAGCACCGAGGCCGCGGAGCGCGCGCACGTCGCGTTCGACCGCCTCATCAAGAACCACACCCGCTGAATTTCCAGGGGCGAATGCCATGACCGCTTCGATATCGCTGATAAATAGCACGAACGTTCGTAACACAATTGCAACACTCGCCCATCGCGCCCGCTTCGCCGTGACCTCGCGCCTGGCACCCGGGAAAGCGGTCGACCTCGCGGTGCGCCTCTTCGCCACGCCCCCGCGCTTCGCGCACTCGGCGCGCGAGCGCGAGTTCCTCGCGACGGGCGTTCCCTTCGAGGTGCAGTCGACGCGGGGTCGCATTGCCGCATGGCGCTTCGGCCGCCTCGATCGCCCGGCCGTGGTGCTGGTGCATGGCTGGGGCGGGCGGGGCGCGCAGCTGCGCGCGTTTGCGTCTCCCCTGCTCGAAGCGGGTTACCAGGTCGTGCTCTTCGATCACGTGGGCCACGGCGACAGCGAGCCCGGCGCCTCGACGCTGATCCACTTCGTGGCCGGCCTCGATGCCGTGGTGCGCGAGATCGAATCGCACCGCGCGCTCGCGGTCGGATTCGTCGGGCACTCGCTCGGCGCCGCCGCGGTCGCCTCGTGGCTCGCGCGCACCGGGCATCCGGGCCGCGCGGTGCTGGTGGCGCCGCCCACGTCGGTCGAGCGTTACTCCGGATTCTTCGCCCGCCGCCTCGGCATTCCCGAGCGCGTGCGGCGCGCCATGCAGGAGCGCTTCGAGGCGAGCCTCGGCACGCGCTGGTCGGAGTTCGAGCTGCCGCACGCGGTGGACGGCGTGCGCGCCGACGCCCTGGTCATCCATGACGCAGGCGACCGCGACGTGACGCAGGCCTCCGGGCTCGCGCTCGCGCGCGCATGGCCCGGCGCGCGGTTCTTCGGCACGCACGGCCTCGGCCACAACCGCATCCTGCGCGACCCGTCGGTGGTGAACGACGCCGCCGACTTCATCGCGGGTCGCGTCACGTTCGCCCCACCCCCCGCGCGCGGCGCCGCCACTTTCGGCGCGCCGGCACCCATCCTGTGAACGCTTTCACGAGGGAGACTTCCATGAAGAGACGCACGCCGCCCGAGAACACCCCACGCGTCATCGCCACCGCAATCGCCTTCTTCGGGGCCGCAGCGGCATTCGCCTGGGCGAGCGGCGTGTTCGCGCTGCTGGCGGACGAAGAGCTCCTCGCGCTCGTCGCGTTCGCGGTCGCGTTCGCGTTGCTGACCTATTTCGAGGATCGCGGCGTGCGCGCGGCGGTGAACCGTGCGTTCGGAGCGCTGCGCTTCAGGTCAGCGGGACCTGCGAGGTCACCTGCCGGGAGGCGGGTCGCGCCTTGATCTCGGCGTACCAGCGCTCGAGGTGCGGGCGCGGCTCGCGCCTGAGCGGCAGGTTGAGCCATCGGTGCGTGGCGCAGCCCACGACGATGTCGGCCGCGGTGAACTCGTCGCCGGTGATGTAGCGCCGGCCGGCGAGGTGCTTGTCGAGGACCGCCGCGTGCTTCTCGCTCTTCGCGCGCGAGGCCTCCACGGCCGCCATGTCGCGTTGCGGCTCGGGGGTGCGGATGAGGTTCCAGAAGGCGACCGTCTGCGCCGGGGTGAACCCCGTCGACTGCCACTCCATCCAGCGGTCGATGTCGGCGCGGCGGCGCGGCTCGGCGGGAAAGAGCGCTGAATCCGCACGCGCCAGGTAGCGCACGATGGCGTTCGATTCGTAGAGCACGAAGTCGCCGTCCTCGATCACCGGCACCAGGCCGTTGGGGTTCATCGCGAGGTACTCGGGCGTGTCGTTGATGCCGAACCTGCCGCCGCAGTCGATGCGCTCGTAGTCGAGGCCCAGCTCGTCGGCGCACCACACCACCTTCTGCACGTTGACGGACGAGACCCGTCCCCAGATCTTCAGGCGGCTCACTTCTTCACCGCGCTGGCGGGCGGAGGAAGCACGACGCTGCGCCCTTCCTGCTGCGGGTTGGCGACCTTCCACGCGATGAAGCCGATGGCGAAGATCGCCACCACGGCGACGATGATCACCGTGAGCTGCTTGCGCACGGCCCGGCCTTCGAGCTCGTCGGTGGCCTCGATCCTGTCGACCAGCGCGCGCACGTTGCGCAGCGCCTTCTGCTCCATGGACCTCTGGGCGTCGTCGTCGGGCGGGGTGCTCATGCATGGGCTCCGATCTGCAGGCGGTCATAGACCGCGTACTGCTCGTCCACCGCGCCCTCGCGGCGCGCGCGCTTCACCGTGATCCACACCTCGGGTGCCAGCGTCTCGCAGACTTCGGCCGTGTGGCGGACCTCTTCCTCCGCCACGCGGTGCGCCGCCTCCCACGATGGCGCGCCGTAGGCCTTCACGAGGTGCCACGCCAGCGCCTCGACCTGCTCCAGGAGCTCGCCTTCCGTGACCTCGGTCACCTCCGCGATCGAGCAGCGGCCGCGCGAGGCGAGCGCGATGAAGGACGACTCGCAGTGGCAGGCCGGCGTGCAGCGCGGGGCGTCGTCGAAATCGCACACCGCGAAGCCGCCCGAGACGACCCATGCGCCCTCGGCGGCCGCGCCACAGGCGCGAAACACGTGGTCGTCGGAATCGTCGAGGCGAACGGCGCGGAGGAGCTTCGGCATGCCGCTATCATATATCCCATGCCAGCCAGGAGAATCGCCATCGTCACCGGGGGCAACCGCGGGATCGGCCTCGAGGTCGCGCGCCAGCTGATGAAGAACGACGTCTTCGTCGTCATCGGTTGCCGCTCGGAAGCCAAGTGCAACGACGCCGTGGGCGACCTCTCGCGCGGCGGGAACAACGTCGCGGGATACGTGCTCGACGTGAGCGACTCGAAGAGCGTGCGCGCGTTCGTCGACAAGGTCGCCCGCCACCATGGCGCGCCCGCGGTCCTGGTGAACAACGCCGGCATCTATCCCGGCTCGCGGGAGTCGCGCGTCACCGACACCGGGACGCAGGTCTGGCGCGACACCTTCGAGACCAATCTCTTCGGCGCGGTGCGCATGTGCCGCGAGGTCGTGCCGCTGATGCAGAAGCCGCGCTACGGCCGCATCGTGAACATCTCTTCGGGCCTCGGGCAGATGCACCAGATGGGAGAGGGCAGTCCCGCCTACCGCGTCTCCAAGGCGGCGCTGAACGCGCTCACGAAGACGCTCGCCGCCGAGGTCGCGAGCGACGGCATCCTGGTGAACTCGATGAGCCCCGGTTGGGTGCGCACCGACATGGGCGGCGACGAGGCGCCCCGCACGGTGCAGGAAGGCGCCGACACGGCGGTATGGCTGTCCCTGCTGCCCTCGAGTGGTCCCACGGGCCAGTTCTTCCGCGACCGGAAGTCGATCCCCTGGTGATGGACCGCATCTTCCGGATGTTCCCGGCGCTGCTCGCCGCGGCGGCGCTCGCCGCGTGCAGCAACGCGACCATGACGCGGCTCGCGTACTCGAATGCGGCGCTCGCCTATTCGAACGCCGGCTCGGCGCTGGCCTGGACCGTGGACGACTACGTCGACATGAGCGACGCCCAGGAGGCGTGGGTGCGCGATCGCGCCTCGCGTCTCATGGACTGGCATCGCAGGGAGGAGCTGCCGCGCGCCCGCAAGATCCTCGAGGGGATGCTGGCGAAGGGCGACAAGCCTTACAGCGCCGAGGAGCTGGCTGCGTTGCAGGGTGACGTCCGCGGCTTCTACCTGCGCGTCATGGGGCAGCTCGTTCCCGACATGGCGGAATTCCTCGCGGCGACCGACGCCGAGCAGCTCGCCCGCATGGAGAGGAAGCTCGCGAAGGACAACCACGAGTTCCTGAAGGAGAGCGTGCGCGGGACTCCCGAGGAGCGGCGCAAGCGCCGCGTGCACCGGTTCATCGGCCATCTCGAGGCGTGGATCGGTTCGCTGGACGACGCCCAGCGCCAGGTCGTGGCCTCGGCCTACGGCGAGGTGCCCGACCTCACCGAGGAGTTGCTGGGCGAGCGGCGCTACCGGCAGTCCGAGGTGATCGCGCTGGTGAAGTCGAAGGCCACGAAGCCGGAGATGGAGCCGCAGCTCAGGCGGCTCTTCGTGGACATGGACGCGTGGCGCCGCCCCGAGTACCGCGACGAGGTGCGGGCGCGTGACGCGAAGCTGCAGGAAGCGGTCGCGAAGATCTCCGCCACGCTCTCGGCGAAGCAGCGCGCGGCGTTGCAGGCGCGCATCCGCGGCCTGATCGCCGACATCGACAAGGTCACAAGCGCTTCTTGAATTCCTCGGTGGCGAGCACCAGGCGCGAGCGGATGCCGGGCTCGAACGCCGAGTGCCCCGCGTCGTGCACCACGACGTATTCCGCCGTGGGCCACGCGCGATGCAGGTCGTCCGCGGATATCGTGGGACACACGATGTCGTAGCGCCCCTGGACGATCACGCCCGGGATGCGCGCGAGGCGGTTCGCATTGCCGAGCAAGAAATCCGGCGGCAGGAAGATGTCGTGGCGGAAGTAGTGCGCCTCGATGCGCGCGAGGCCGAGCGCCACGCGATCCGAGGCGAAGTCGGCCACGAGCGCCGGATTGGGCAGCAGCGTCGAGCACGATCCCTCGTACACGCTCCACGAGCGCGCCGCCGGCATGTGCACCGCGGGATCGGGATCGGTGAGGCGCTTGTAGTACGCGCCGAGCAGGTCGCCGCGCTCGGACTCCGGAACGAATCCCGAGAACGTGCGCCATGCCTCCGGGAAGATCGCCTTCAGCCCGTAGAGGAACCACTCGATCTCGCTCGGCCGGCAGAGGAAGATGCCGCGCAGCACCAGGCCCAGGCAACGCTCGGGATGGTGCTCGCCGTACGCGAGTGCCAGCGTCGATCCCCAGGAGCCGCCGAACACCAGCCACTTGTCGATGGCGAGGTGCTTGCGCAGCCGCTCGAGGTCCTCGATGAGCCTGGGCGTCGTGTTGCCCTCGATGCAGCCGAGCGGCGTCGAGCGTCCCGCGCCGCGCTGGTCGAGCACCACGATGCGATAGAACGCGGGATCGAAGAACTGCCGGTGCACCGCGCTCGAGCCCGCGCCCGGGCCGCCATGCAGGAACACTACCGGCACGCCGCGCGGATTGCCCGACTGCTCGTAGTACATGCGGTGCGGCGACTCGAGGTCGAGCATGCCCGAGGCGAAGGGCTCGATCGCCGGGAAAAGCGGCATCAGCGGGGCGTCGGGCGCCCGTTGGTCCTGGGCCATGTCCCTGAGGAGCTTATCAGATGCCCTACCGGCGGTCCCAGGCCTTCTTGCTGCGCATCAACAATGGCGGAGAGGAAAAAAAGGTAAGATTTCCGCAATGCAACATGAAAAACAAGGCGGTTGAATGGACGCACTGCTCTATCAGATCTACGACTGGCAGCGCGCCGCCATGGAGCCCTGGCGCCTCTTTGCCCAGGCCGCCAACGAGATCTACGGGCACCCCGACAGCCCCCTGAGCTACCTCCCCGGAAGCCGCAATGTCGCCGCCGCGTTCGACCTGATGACGCGGCTCACCCAGCGCTACGAGCGCCCCGATTTCGGCATCAAGAGCGTGCGCGTGGGCGACAAGGAAGTCGCCGTGCGCGAGGTCTACGAGCTGGAGAAGCCGTTCTGCCGCCTCCTGCACTTCGCCAAGCCGGGCGTGAGCGGGCAACCGAAGGTGATCCTCTTCGCCCCGCTCTCGGGCCACCACGCGACGCTGCTGCGCGACACCGTGCGCACGATGCTTCCCGACCACGACGTCTTCATCACGGACTGGATCGACGCGCGCGAGATCGCGATCACCGTGGGACCGTTCCACTTCGACGACTACGTCGCCTACGTGCGCGAGTTCCTGGGCTACGTGGGCCGCAGCGCCCATGCGATCTCGGTGTGCCAGCCGACCGTGCCGGTGCTCGCCGCCGTGTCGCTCATGGCCGCGAAGGGCGAGCCGATCCCGCGCACGCTCACGCTCATGGGCGGGCCGATCGACACGCGCCGCAGCCCCACCGCGGTCAATACGTTCGCCAAGAATCGCCCGCTTTCGTGGTTCGAGGCCAAGGTGATCCAGCGCGTGCCGATGCGCTATCCCGGCTTCATGCGCCGCGTATACCCGGGTTTCCTGCAGTTCGCGGGCTTCGTCGCGATGAATCCCGACCGCCACATGGAGTCGCACCTGCAGTACTACCACCACCTGGTCGAGGGCGACGGCGAGAGCGCCGAGCAGCACCGGCGCTTCTACGACGAGTACAACGCGGTGATGGACCTGCCCGCGGAGTACTACCTCGAGACGGTGGAGCGCGTGTTCCAGAAGCACCTGCTGCCGCGGGGCTTGCTCGTGGTCGCGGGCGAGCGCGTGCGCCCCGAGCTCATCAAGGGCGCGGCGCTCTTCACCATCGAGGGCGAGCTCGACGACATCTCGGGCAACGGCCAGACCGAGGCCGCGCAGTCGCTGTGCAAGGGCATCCCGGAGCGCGACAAGCAGCACTTCCTCGCGCGCGGCGTGGGCCACTACGGCATCTTCAGCGGCCGCAAGTACCGCGAGATGATCTATCCCCGCGTCCGGGACTTCATCGCCAAGCATTCATGAGCAAGCCGGTCACCGCGCAGGACATGTTCGACCTGTGGCAGAAGATGGTGAATCCCGGCGCCTACCCGCTGCAGAGCCTCATGTTCCCGATGATGGACGCGAAGGAGCTCGAGAAGAAGCTCACCGAGCTCGAGGTGGTCGAGCACTGGCTCAAGGCCAACGTGAACATGGTGCAGCTCACGCAGAAGTCGCTGCAGTACCAGCTCGCGATCCTGAAGGGCACGGAGAAGGCGCAGGAAGTGCTCTCCGGCAAGGACGAGCAGAAACTCGCGGAGGGCGACGTCCCGAATCCCGCGCTGTGGGCCTGGAACCTGATGGCCGAGGCGACGAGAGCAAAACCGGGGACAGACCCCTTTTCCCGCCCGCAAGAACAAAAGCGCTCCCGCAAACGGAAAAAGGGGTCTGCCCCCTAGAACGGCACCCGCGCGTCGGGCTTCGCCGACAGCAGCACGCGCTTGAAGTCGCGCTGGATGCGATCCAGCGCCGCGGTGCTGTCCCCCTCGAAGCGCAGCACGATCACCGGCGTGGTATTCGACGCGCGCATGAGGCCGAAGCCGTCGGGATACTCCACGCGCAGGCCGTCGATGGTGTTCACGTCGGTCGCGCCCTCGAACTTCGCGGTCTTCTGCAGCTCGCCGATGAGCCGGTGGTTCTCGCCCTCGCGCTCGAGCGCCACGTTGATCTCGGGCGTCGAGATCGAATCCGGGAGCGACTCCAGCGTCTTCGAAGGGTCGTCCACGCGCGACAGGAGCTCCAGCATGCGCGCGCCGGCGTACATGCCGTCGTCGAAGCCGTACCAGCGGTCCTTGAAGAACACGTGGCCGCTCATCTCGCCGGCGAGCGGCGCGCCGGTTTCCTTGAGCTTCGCCTTGATGAGCGAGTGGCCGGTCTTCCAGAGGAGCGGCTCGCCGCCGTGCTTGCGGATCCACGGGAAGAGGTTGCGCGTGCATTTCACGTCGAAGATGATCTGCGCGCCGGGATTGCGCGACAGCACCTCCTCGGCGAAGAGCATGAGCTGGCGATCGGGATAGATGATCTTGCCGCTCTTGGTGACCACGCCCAGCCGGTCGCCATCGCCGTCGAACGCGAGCCCCACTTCCGCGTCGGTGCGCGCGAGCTCCGAGATGAGGTCCTTCAGGTTCTCGGGCTTCGACGGATCCGGATGGTGGTTCGGGAACGTGCCGTCCACCTCGCAGAAGAGCTCGATCACCTCGCAGCCCAGGCGCCGGTAGAGCTTCGGCGCGAATGCGCCCGGCGAGCCGTTGCCGCAATCCACCGCGATGGTCATCGGGCGCGCGAGCTTCACGTCGGAGGCGATGCGATCGAGGTAGGGCCCGGAGACGTCCGCGGTCTCGTAGCGGCCCTTGCCCGAAGGGAATTCGCCCTTCTCGACGATCCT
>Ga0105242_10001386_pt1 | contig 19120 bp, 19 predicted proteins | sample KBSM24metaG_FD_81521 | JGI IMG/M metagenome (GOLD analysis project Ga0105242, IMG submission 81521) | Miscanthus rhizosphere microbial communities from Kellogg Biological Station, Michigan, USA - KBS M2-4 metaG | ecosystem: Host-associated > Plants > Roots > Rhizosphere > Soil | place... | reverse complement strand
ATCGAGCCGACCAGCGAAATACCCGAAATCGCATTCGTCGCCGACATCAAAGGCGTGTGCAAGAGCGGCGGTACGCGCGAGATCACCTGGTAGCCCAGAAATGCCGCCAGCGCAAAAACGTAAAGCGCCGCAATGACGTTCTGCGGCGTCATGACCCCGGCGGCTTCAAAGAAAATCAATGAGACGATGTTCCAACTCATTTGTTCGCTCCCATCGCTGCCGCGACTCGTTGATTCATCCATTTGCCTTCATGCGTCACGCATGATGGCCCAACCACATCGTCATTCATGTCGAGGTGCAGCTCGCCGTCTTTGATCAAGAGATTCAGAAAGGCCGTGACGTTGCGCGAATAAAGCTGGCTCGCATGCACCGGCACAGTTGCCGGCAGATTCGTCGGCGCCATGATGGTGACGCCGTTGTTTTCAATTACTTCGTCAGCTTTGCTGCCGCGCACGTTGCCGCCCGTCGCGCCCGCCAGGTCGATTACCACCGAGCCGCGCTTCATTCCCGCCACTGCGGGCTCGTCCATCAACAGCGGCGCGCGCCGGCCCGGGACTTGCGCCGTAGTAATGATCACATCCGCAGTCTTCGCATGTTCAGCGACCAGATCGCGGCCGCGCTGCAGAGCTTCTTCTGATAACTCGACGGCGTAGCCGCCTTTGTCTTCCGTCTGAATTCCGCCGAGATCGACTTCGAGAAACGTTGCGCCCAGCGAGCGGACCTGTTCGCCGGCAGCCGCGCGTACATCGTAGGCTTCGACGACCGCGCCCAAACGCCTGGCCGTCGCGATTGCCTGCAATCCCGCGACGCCTGCGCCAAGCACCAACACGCGCGCCGGCGGTACCGTGCCCGCCGCCGTCATCAGCAAAGGAAACATCCGCGGGATTCGATTAGCGCCGAGCAGGACCGCTTTGTATCCCGCGACCGTGGCCATCGATGACAACGCGTCCATCGCCTGCGCGCGCGTGATGCGCGGCACGAGTTCCATCGAGAAGGTGGTGAGTGAATGTTCGAGCGCCGCAGTTAGTTTGGCAGGTTCATCGAGCGGACGCAGGAAGCCGAGCACTACCGCGCCCTGCTTCATCCGCTGGAAATCTTCATCAGCAGGACGACTGACACAGACCAGCACATCGGCATCAGCCAACAGAGCTTTTCGATCTGCGACGATGTTGGCACCGGCTGCGGCATAGTCCTCGTCGGTGCGCGCTGCGCCCAGACCGGCGTTACTTTCGATCGAGACAGAGGCTTTCGCCGCGACCAGCTTGGTGACCGAATCCGGCATCAGCGCCACGCGCGCTTCGCCTTCCGACGTTTCATTCAGCACCGCGATGTTCATTCGAGATTAACCAGCGTCAGCGACATGCATGAAGTGGAATTGCGAACGCGGAGTATAACACGCGTGGGAAGATAGGAAATGTGACGTGCGGCACAGTCGTAACGCAAGCAGTTGGCTTGGGATTGCGACCCCGCAGTTGGCTGCACCATTCAGCTTGCGAGCGCTGCTACCGGCCTCTATAATCCAAACTCACGGCGCATTGGTGTAGTTGGTTAACACGCTGCCCTCTCAAGGCAGAGATCACGGGTTCGAGTCCCGTATGCGCTGCCAACTCTTCCCAGGTCAGCCCAGACAAAGTAAGTATTTTGCTGCCGAGGCAACAGCCCGGCGGCATTTCACTTCCAATTCATATGAAACAGGCCATTCCCCTGAGCACACGGATTGAGCGAACGGTTCGCCGATGGTTCCGGAAAGCGTTTGGTCCCGGAGCCGTCGTCCTCTGCTTGTCGATCCTCTCATTGACGGTCTGCGGGCAATCGGGGCGGCGCTCGACGCCGGCACCAAAACCGAGTCCGGGGCAGTCGCCCGCGAAATCAGATCAGTCGGCCACGAAATCAGATCAGGAAGAGCAGACGGCGACGAATGGGAAGGTCGCGGACGGCGGCGAGACGATCGAAGGCGACGTCCTTACGGTTAACACCAACCTGGTGACCGTGCCCGTAAGGGTAATGGATCATGGCGGCAAGAATATCCTGAATCTGCAACGCAAAGACTTTCACATTTTTGAGAATGGCGCCGAACAACGCATCGCGTATTTTGCCACCGTCGATACGCCATTCACGGTGGTGTTGCTGCTCGACACCAGCGGCTCGACTGAATTCAAGATGGAAGACATCCAGAACGCGGCGATTAGTTTCGTCAATCAACTCAAACCTCAGGACCGCGTGATGGTGATGTCATTCGACGATAAGATCCAGACGTTTTGTGAACCGACTAACGATCGCTCCGAACTGATTCAGGCTATTCGGCAGACTAAAACCGGAGATAACACGCGTTTGTATGACGCAGTCGAGCAGGTAATCCAACAGAAATTGAAATCGATCGGCGGTCGCAAAGCCGTAGTGCTGTTTACTGACGGTGTGGACACGACCAGTGGGCACGCCACCTATAAGAGCACGCTAAAGTTGGTGCAAGAGTCAGACGCCGGAGTCTATGTGGTCGCGTACGACACGTCGGGCGATCTCTTCGGCGGTGGCGCCAGCACCAAAACAGTGAACGGCGGAAAAATTCCGACTGGTGGAAGCGGAAACCCGAATCCAAACAGCGGCCGATTCCCCAATCCAAATGGTGGTGGTGGCTATCCGAATCCCAGTGGTGGCGGCGGCTATCCGAATCCCAGCGGCGGCGGCTATCCGAATCCCAGCGGCGGCGGCTATCCGAATCCAAGGGGCGGCAAGAATCCGAATCCGAGTGGTGGTGGATATCCGAATCCGAGTGGTGGCGGATATCCGAATCCGAGTGGTGGTGGATATCCGAACCCGAGCGGTGGTGGATATCCCAATCCGAGTGGAGGTGGCTATCCCAATCCGAGTGGAGGTGGATATCCCAATCCAAATTATCCGGGTACCGGCGGCGGCTTCCCCGGCCCGAATAGTACGATCGGTGATTATCACGTCGCCGATCAGTACCTGCATGAAATAGTCCTGGAATCGGGCGGCGAGTACTATCGCGGTGACACGATCGTCGGTTTGTCGGGAGCGTTCCGCGACCTCGCCGATGAGTTGCGACGACAGTACAGCGTGGGTTATTACCCGCCGGCGGGAAAGTCGGGTGAACGGCGCGATATCAAAGTGCGCGTTAACCAGCCGGGTCTGGTCGTGAAGGCGCGCGACAGCTACGTTTATGCGAAAGCCAATGCCCAGGACAATCAAAAGTAGCTTCCGGACTTAGCGCTGAGTTGAAACAAATCGAGCCGAGCAGAATCGAATGATTCGCTCGGCTCAAGTCTTTTGTAGGGGCAGGTCTCGTCCCTGCCCCCTACAAAAATCAACCTATGCGCTTGATCGAGATCGAGCCGTTGACATTGTTGAGGCGGATGCGTGCGCCGCCGGATCCGATTTGGCCGCTTAAGCTGTGACCGATGAATTGACCGTCATCGACCGGTAATCCGAGGTCGTTGGTGATCGCACCGTGCAATGTGCTCGCTTTGACGTCCGCGTTTATACCGGGCGGGACGATTAACACAATCGAGCCATTGACTGAACTCATTTGCACACCTTTGGTCGTGGCCAGCGCAGCGACATTTGCTTCAATGCCTCCGTTGACGGTCGACAATTTCACCTCGCCGCCAAGATCGGACGCTTTCACATTGCCGTTGACTAATGAGGCGCGCACCGAGCCCTGCACGCCTTCAACATCCAACGAACCGTTCACGAGTTCGGCCCCGTCGAGTTGTGCGCGGCGAGGCAAGGTGACCGTGTACTCGACGCTGGCCCAACTATCTTCACGGTTGCGGCCGCTATAATTTCGATCTTCGGGATAACGGGTTTTGATCGTCAGGATGTCCGTCGCGCTCTGCACGTCGACCGTCACTTCGCTCAGGCGTTCGCGGCTGTAAGCTCGCTTGATGGCATCGACCTTGACCGAGTTCTGGTCCCAGACATTCACGTGCACGTCGCCGTTGATGTTGACGATGTTGACCCGGCCCGTCGCCGTCAGCGGATAGACCTGGCTAAACGTCTCAGTCAGTTCGTTGCCTCTGGGTTTCTGAAACGATTCTGAACACGATGAATTGATCAGAGCAGCGGCATGAGTATCGGTTAGTTTGATCCGATTGTCGGCGAGCGTGGCGACTGCCAGCGAGAGAATGCCGATTAATAAAGCTACTTTTTTCATTAAACGTCCTTTCGTGATAAGTCCTTCATTGGCTTTCACGACTAGAACACCGAAGCGATTTGGTTTGTGGCAAGTATTTGAGAGTAAGTGCGGTCACCGTTGAAACTTGCCAGAAAACATTTTCGTTTAGAGGCCGGACTTGTCCGGCCTTACGCGGCGGACCAGTGCCGTCTAAACTGATTCGTGAGAATTAGGTTTTTGAAATTCGCAGCGACCCGGTCAACAATGAGACTCGAATCAACGCTTCACCGGTTCCCACGGTCGCATTTACACGCCGCGGTTCACGACGATTACCGGGCCCGATATTTTGGTTCTGCGTGTAATTAAGGTTGAAGTCGCTGTTAATCTTCACTGTCTCGCCCACGTTGGTAACCAAACGAAACGACGAACTGGCGGGAATCGATAGACGGATTTCGCCGGAGAGGTTCTGAAAGCTGTAGCTCCCGTTGCGCAGCAGTTCGCCTGAATACGTCACCTGGCCGCTAACTGAGTTCACGTTTACGCGTTGATGCGTGACCTGGTTCAGGTTGACTTCGCCGCTTACCGTCGAAGCGCTGACGGTGTCGCTCGCCGCAAGGGGAACGAGATGACGCGCATCGATGCTGCCTCCGGTCGCGTGCAGATTGAACAAGCCGGTCGAATCACGCACGGAAATGTCTCCGCCGATTACCGTGGCGGTCGTTTCTTCGCGCATCTTGGTCAGGTCGATGTTGCCCGAGGTGGTGACCACGGTAGCGCGGGCCACGTCAGTCAACGATATGTCGCCGCTGGTGGTTTGCAGCCTTACGTTGGCGCCACGCGGCACATCCATCTCCAGGCCGCCAAACATCAGGCAGGAACTGCGGGCGTTCGAGCGGCTGGTTTTCGCCGTTACCTTTAATTCCGTGGCTTGTTCGGATTTGGTTTGATCGATGCGAGTCAGTTCGATGTCCGAGCCATCGCTGCGCACGCGGACTTCGTTGCGGTCCCAACCGCGAACCGTAAAGCCGCCGGACAGCGTGCAGGCGGAGACGATCACTCGCCGATCGGCGGCGATCGACCGCTCGACCTGCCCGCCGCGTTTTTCGCGCGTCGCTCCATGCGCGAAGACCCCGGCGGTACACACGGACAACGCCACCGACGAAAACCCCAACAGCAAAAGCGTCCGAAGTGTGCAGCAGCGTGTATGAAGCAAAAGCTATCTCTCCATCCCGCGCGCGTCGGCAATCTGATTCATGAAATCAACTTTACTTTGATAAGCCGCGAGCATGAACTGATTCGCTAAAGGATCCTTCGGGTTCTTTTTGGCCGCGTCCCGCGTAGTCTTAATCGCATTGTCAATCACGGCCATGTTGTATTCATAGTCAACCTGTAACGCCGGCCGCATCGGTGGTTGCGTCTTGAGCGCGTCGTGGAGTTTGGAAATGGCGTTCTCATATTGACGCTCTTGCCAGGCAATCGAGGTCGCGTCCGGTTCGGGCGCTTTGGTTCGCTTCACGCGCTTCGCAGTTTGCCCGCCGGCGACGTAAACCGGGGCCGGCCAATCCGGTTTGCTTACCGGTTCCGGAGATTGGTTTTGCGCTTGCTCCGGCGAGTTTTTCGGAGTCACCGGATTGATCGGCGCCGGCGCGCTGTTTGTATTCGCCAGCGCCGAGGCTTTCTGATTCTTCAAGTAGACGAAACCGACGATTGCGGCAATTGCGATCACGGCCGCCGCCGACGCGTAAGTCAGTGTGCGAAATGAAAAGAATTCTACGAACCCACTCCAACGTGATGGTCCGGCGATCGGAGCCTTGCGATCGTGAAGTCTGTCGACGGCCAAATCTACGCGTTGGCGCAACGATGCGGTCGGAACCGGTGCGGCAAACTCAGGCGCCAGCGCCTCAGATAGCATCAGGCTTTCGGTTTCCACCAGGTTCGCCGCGGCGGCGCATTCGCCACAGTGATTGAGATGGGCGGCCACGCTCGCAGCTGTCTCGGCGGCTAACTCGCCGTCAAACCATGCCTGGAGAGTTCCTTCGTCAATACAATTCTTCATTGCTTCGCTCCAATCTTGCCATACGTGCGCGTAAATTCTTTGCGCGCGCGCGCCACCAGACTGCCCACGTAATTCTCTTTCAAGGACAGCGTCTGCGCTATTTCGCGATACGAAAGTCCCTGGTGACGCAGCAGCAAACAACTGCGCATCGGCTCTTTTATTTTGTCGAGCGCGCGTCGCGCAGCTTCCAGTTGTTGCGAGCTGTCCGGTTCAAACTCAGCCGCAACTTCCTGCCGCGTCTTCTGATAAGCCGCATCACGTGCCAGCGACCGGTTGCGTGTGCGGATCGCATTTCGTGATTCATTGATCGCCACGCGCAGCAGCCAGGGCCGCAGCAAATCGCCGCCGGGCGCGGAATCCTGGTGACGATAAAGCTTGAGAAAGACGTCCTGCGTCACCTCTTCAGCCAAAGCCGCATCGCGCAGAATGGCCCGCGCCGTCGCAAACACCGCCCGGTGATGAAGCGTAAATGCCTCATCAAAACCGATGGCGTTTTGCCCTTCAGCCTGGCTTGGGATTGACTCGATTACGGCTCGGACTCCAACTCGCATTATTTCCCAGTTTGAGGACACCGCCAGGACATGATTTGTGGCAGCGTCCTGCGATCTACGCGATTCAGCGGCAGATCGTTCAGCAATTCTACGTCGGGGAACAGCACAAGGCGAGGTTGACCCGCCGTGCTAAGATAACCATCGCCCCCGCAGACACTCGCATCAAAGCAGTCACGTCATTATGATCACGCTTCGCAGACATCGCTTCGCCTTCTTATTCATGAGTCTCAGCACAATCTTCGTCACGGTCCTGCCGCTCTTTCTGATTGCCAGCTGCCGGCCACTGCAGCAGACGCCGCAGGAATTACAGGCGCGGCAGACGCTGCGCGCCATGACTCGCGGTGGCGTTATGCCTTCGGAAGATGCCGTCATCAAGATCGAGAAAGACTTTCCTAATACGACCGCCGGAGCGCTCGCGAAGTTCGTGCATGCGCGCCTCAAGTTGAATTCAAAGGATTATCCCAACGCGGCGGCGCTGCTCGATTCAAGAGCCATCTCCCAATACACGGTCATCGGTGATTACGCCGTATGGATGCGAGCGAACGCGCTCGAGCAAGAAGGCCGGCGCGTCGAGGCCCGCGCAGCCTACGAAAAGCTGGCTCGCGATTTCCCGAACTCGCTGCGCGCGCGTGACGCGATAATTCGCGACGCGCAAATGCTGATACAAGACGGTCAGGCGGCTGCGGTGCCTGTGATCATCGATAAGTTTCGCAAAGTCGATTCGAGCGAAGGCGCGATCCTCATAACCAGTTACGATCCCGCTCTGGATCTGATGCGGGCGAAGGCTTACGAACAGACGTCGAATCCGGCCCAAGCCGTCGCCGCTTACCGGCGGATTTATTTTCTCGCTCCGGCATCGGCCGAAGCCGCAGAGGCCGCCAGCGCAATACCGCGTTTGAATTCGTCACTGGCCGCAGCCAATCAGGGTGAGGCGCTCGCGCGCGCGCAGAAGCTTTTTGCCGCGAAGCGCTTCAGTGAAGCTTACGACGCTTACACAAATGCACTTGCGAGTTTCCCGGCGTCGTCGACCCCGGCAGCGCAAGCGAACCGGGCGATTGCGGCGGCAAGTGCGCGGCGCTTCCCCGAAGCGACAGCGGCTTTGAATACCATTCCCACTTCGTCCGAAGCGCGCGCCGAAGCAATGTTCAACCTCGCTCTGTCCTATGGACGCGCGAAGCAGTGGGCGCAGGCACGCAGCACGACTGATGATTTGCGTCGAGCGTTGCCGAGCAGTCAATGGATGATGCGCGCCTATGTCCAGTTGGGCCAACTCGCCGAAGGCGCCAAAGACGATGTGAATGCCAGCTACTTCTATCGCGCCGCGGTCAATTTCTTTCCCGGGAACGCCGAAGTTACTCCGGCACATTTTTATGTCGCCTGGGCTGCGCACGACGCGAAGAACTTTGCCGAATCGAGTCGTTTGCTGACAGAACACGTCGCCGTCTATGCGGGTAACAATTCCGATTTCCGCGGCAAGGCTGCTTACTGGGCCGCACGCGACAGCGAACGCACCGGCAAACTTGCGGAGGCGCGCGCCATCTATCACGGATTGCAAGATCGCTACGACGCTAATTGGTACGGGTATCTCGCCAAGCAGCGGCTGGACGATTTGACGCGGAGCGGCAAAACCGCGTCTCCTGACTTTCCGGCTGACTCGATGGTTGGCCGCGCACTCGCGAACTTAAAGACCGTTACCGTTGCTGAAGAGACGGCCGGAGCGAATGAAGATCAGCACATCGCGAAAGCAGATCAGCTTTCGATCATCGGCACCGACGACTGGGCCATGGATGAATTGAATGTCGCGGCTGCCGCTGCGCCCTCCAGTCCGCGGGTGAATCTGGCGATTGCGAAAATCTTCCGCGCGAAGAACGACAACGTGCAGGCGCTCAATTATCTCAAAAAGAGTTACCCCGATTATTCGCAGATGAACCCGGGTGAAATGCGACCCGAAGAATGGGACGTGTTCTATCCGCTGCAGTACTGGGACATCATCAAGCAGGAGTCGCGTGCGCGCGGACTCGACGCCTATCAAGTTGCCGGCTTGATTCGACAGGAGACGGTTTTCAATCCACGCGCCGTGTCGTCGGCTCGCGCATACGGTTTAATGCAACTGGTCGTGCCGACCGCAGTTACCACCGCCCGTACCGTCGGCGTCGACCGCGCCATCACCGTGGAATCGCTGTTTGAGCCACGCTTGAATATTCAACTGGGAACGGCGTACTTCAAGGATCAAATGGAAAAGTACGGTCGCATCGAGTACGTGGCCGCGGCTTACAACGCCGGGCCCGGCCGGGTCGTGCAATGGCGCGCGTCGCTGCCTTTGCAGATCGACGAATGGCAAGAGGCGGTGCCCTTCCGCGAGACGCGTCTCTATATTCAAGGGGTCGTGCGCAACACTTTGCAGTATCGCCGGCTGTACGATGACAACGGCAACTTCCGTCCTGAGGTCGGCGCGCACGCCATCTATCCTTCCGCCAATTCGAACGCGCCCTCATCAGACGCGACCATCAGAATTCGCAAAGTCATTGGCGAAGAAGAAGAGTAACGCCGTTCGACTCCGATCAAATTAGCCACAGACCCACAAAGATCGGAACGAGCCCAAACTCATCTACTGATCTGTATAAATCTGTATTCATCTGTGGCGAATTTGCGATGAATCGTACCTGACAGTCGGCTACAATCGGCCCATGTGGACGCTCAGCGGACTTAGTTGGCAGCAGATGGCCAGGCGCATATGGTCTGAGATTCAGGCTGACGATGTCCTCGGCGATGCCGCCAAGCTGGCTTACTACTTTCTGCTCGCGCTTTTTCCGCTGCTGATCTTTTTGACCTCACTGATTGGGCTGGTGCTCGGTTCGGGAACCGGACTGCGTCACGCGCTCTTCAGATACCTTTCGCAGGTCATGCCATCGTCGGCGTTTGATCTGATTGACAAGACGATGTTGGAAGTCAGCAATGCGAGCGGCGCGGGCAAGCTAAGTTTCGGGTTGATCGCGGCGCTCTGGGCCGCCGCCAGCGGCGTCAGCGCCATGATGAATTCGCTGAACGCTGCGTACGACTCGACTGAAACGCGCCCCTGGTGGAAGCAGAGACTGGTCGCGCTGGGCCTGACGATCGCGTTATCGATCCTGATCATGGGCGCGGTCGTCGTAATTTTTGGCGGCAGCAGGATCGCTGAATATCTCGGCGCCAGATACGGCTTCAGCGACGCGTTTGTAATCACGTGGAAGATCCTGCAATGGCCGATCGCGCTCGCCTTCATGCTCTTGAGTTTCGCGCTCATCTATTACCTGGCGCCCGACGTTCGCGATCAGGATTGGAAATGGCTGACGCCCGGTTCGGCGATTGGCGTCATTTTATGGCTGCTCGTGTCCTTCAGCTTCAAGGGCTATCTCCATTTCTTTGATTCATACAGCAAGACGTACGGATCGCTGGGCGCAGTGATCGTGCTGATGCTCTGGTTGTATCTGACCGGCGTCGCAGTACTGATCGGCGGCGAAATCAATGCCGAGATCGAAAACGTCGCGGCTGAAAGAGGAGCGCCAGATACGAAACGCAAGGGTAGGAAGAAGCCGGCGAAGAAATCATGACCGCTAAGAATGATTCCGCGGCCAGCGGTCTAACGAACTTGCGAAGTGGCGGCCACGGAACCGCCGTTGCGCGTCACGAGCACGATGTCTCTGACGAATCGGCCATGCGAAATCGCCAACGCTTTTCCGTCGCGTGACCAGGCCGCCCAGTACAGAAGATCGGGTGTCACATTCAGGACCTGTTGTGGTGGGCCACCGCTGACAGGTTGTAACCAAAGCGCCTCGCCGAATTTTTTGTCTTGCGGATACTGCGCGTAAGCCAGATTCTGCCCATCGGGTGTCCAGCGCAGAAAGTAACCGGGCTCGATCTCGAAATACGACTTTGGTGAAGTAACCTCCAACGCTCGGACGACGACTCGCGTGCGCTTTTGATTGTCGTCCCGGATGGAATAGGCAATGCGTTTTCCGTCCGGCGAGATGTCAAAGTAGGAGTCGTCATTCACTTCGTCCGCGATGACCTGAGGTTGACCGCCGGCGATCGAAATGCGCGCCAGTTGGGAACGATTCTCGCGCTCCATCAGGAAATAAATCGATTGGCCGTCGGGAGCGAATCGCGGTTGCCAGGCGCGCACGCCGTCGGCAGTCAAGCGGCGCGAATTGCGTCCTTCGGCATCCATTAACCACAACGCGAGATTGCCGGAACGCCGGGAAAGAAAAGCGATCAGCTTTCCGTCCCACGAAACATCAGGTTGTCTTTCGTCGGCATCGTCCGGCGATAACTGCCGGCGTTGGCCCCCCGCCTCGGCGATCCAAAGATGCAAGCGTCCGTCGTCGTTGGTGTCATAGACAATGTCACCGGCCGGCGTCCACGACATTGCGTCAGCGATGTCTCGTTCAATTGCTTGCCGGGCGGGTTGGGGACCGGGCCAATTAGTGATCCAGATTTTCGACTGCCGCTCGACCTTGCCGGCCATGATCACTTCCCCACCAACTGAAACCGTGGTGTAACCAACCAGGTCGTTGCTGATCCGGCGAGTCTCGCCGTCAGGGTAAGAGACATAAAACAGTTGCGGAATCTTCGTGGCTGGATCGTTGGCGGTCATCACGATGCCCCGGCCGGCGTTGGCCCAGGCGATAAACCAAATCCTCCGTTGGGCCGGAGCCAGGATCGTCTTGTGCGCGCCGCCCGCGGCCGGCATTTCTGAGAGTGACCAGTAGGGGCCGTCAGCTCTTTGTTCGCTGCTGAAAAAAAGCAGCCTGGTGCCATCCGGGGACCACTGGGTGCCGAGATAATCCGAGGCGTCGTTGCTGCTGGCGATTAAGCGCTCATCGCTCCCGTCCAACGCGTTGACGCTGATTACTTCAACGCCGCCCGTTGGTTTGAAACGATGCAGTAACAGGCGCTGGTCATCGGGAGAAAGAGCGGCAAAGACGGGAACATCTTCCAATACCTTGCGCGGGGCGCCGCCGAACAAGGGCAGGCGGTAGATCGTGTTTCCCTTTAAAGGTTGATCGGGATTTGTCTCGCCGTAATAGATCCAATTGCTGTCGTGCGAAATGGCGGCCGGACCCACCGGGCGAGGGCTGGGAGGAATTAATTGCAGAGCCTCTCTACTGCCGCTACGCTGGAGCCACAGCGCGTATCGATTGTCTTGATCGACAGTGGAGTACGCGACGAACTGTCCGTCGGGAGATATCACGCCGTAGACGACGTTGCCGGTGCTGGTGATCGTTCGCAGCGTTACGTTGCTCACCTCGAATGGCGGCGGAGTGGGGCCGGCAAATCGCCGTGGCCCGAGAAACGTCCAGCCAATTCCGGCAGCAGTCAAGACCACGAATGCGGCCAGGGAAACCACAACCAGACTTCTCCCGCGCCGATGCTGACGGTCCGTCGTTTGATTAGCCGGGCGATCGGATTCAGTCTCTTCGACGACCACGCGCGTCAGCGAGCGTTCTTCAATCAAGAGCGTTTCGTCCGTTAACTCCCGCACCTGCCCGACAAAACGGTAGCCGCGGCGCGGTACCGTCTGAATAAATCTCTGACCATGATCGTTCAGAGTCTTTCTGAGGACTGAAATGTTCTGGGTGAGATTTCCCTCCTCGACAAACGCGTCGGGCCAAACTGTCTTCATCAAGCGGTCCTTCTCGAGGACCTGACCATGGTTTTCGATCAGCAGCAGGAGCAGATCAAAAACCTTTGGAGTTAAAGACACTCGTTCGCCGTCACGCATGAGGGCGCGTTGCTCGCAGTCGACATGAAAATCTCCAAATGCGAAAGCGCGGTGATTTGTCGGGTCAATCGCCATTTGAGCGCTCTTTGAGAAATTTCTGAGAAATTTCTGAGGACTTCAGGACTTTCGGCGAGGTACCGTCGGCGCGTTTCCAATGCCGTGCCGACGAAACGGGCCTGAAGCCCGGTCAAAAACTGGCCAGCATTCTAGTCCTGAGGCGCGGCGTCGTAAAGCCTTTTGAAGCGTCGTCGGTATGAAGACCAGACGAACCGAAATCACGATCGAAACCAGCCGTCGGTTATTGGTCCGGCGTTCGGGCGAGCGACGAAAGGCCTGGTGCCCACGATGTGTGGCGGAAGTGCAGATGGTCACGCCGCAAACCGCGGCGGTCTTAATGAATGTGAGTTCGCGATCCATCTATCAATGGATCGAAGCCGGCCGCGTCCATTTCCAGGAAGGACCCGGCGGACTGCTGGTATGCACTGAGTCTTTGCCATGAAATGCGGAGAGGACACTTCATGAATAGCCAGGTCGTCATCGTCATCTCATTTGTGACTGCTTACATAGTCTGGCTGATCGTTTTCATCCTCGTGATCGAACGCTGGTTGAGACAGCTGACCGGCCAATTATTCAGGCTCACAATCACGCGTGAGTTACAAACGTTCTCCGGGCCTTCGAGCAATATCAGCGTGCTGGATGTGCTCGACGCCTACCGTTGGAGAGTGACTGAGCCCGCGAGTCTGACTGTTCGTTTTCTGATCGGACTGTTGCGAATCAGTTTTTGGAGCCTTGCCCTGGTGCTGCCTTTGATAATCGGATTGTTCCTAATGTTCGGCCGCCGTCATTGACGCGATTGGATGAGTGTCAGCGCCGCAACGGCGCATTGAATAGCCACGGCCGCCGCGGATCAAGGTGGGAGTGATGATTGCAGGTTTCCTGGAGCCAAATGTAATCCCCGGACTGGATCGAGCGCTGCTCGAGATCGTGATCACACTCGGGGCGATTGCCTGCGCGATTCTCGTTTTGACGATTGCCTCGATTGTGGGAGTCATTCGCGCAAATCGCCGTCGCCGCCGCCGGGAACATTCAAGCAGCGCTATCGGCTTGGCAATCGTGGCCACGACTGTAGGCACAACCTGGTTGTTGTATTGGACGGCGGCAAACATCTATCACCGGCACAATCCGCTCGACGGGTTGCTTGCGATCAATCTCGCGATCTGTGTTTTGCCTTTTTGGTGGTTACTCGCTGCGTTGCGCACACGGTCATCTGCAACGCACTAACGGAAGGAGAAGGAAATGAAAAAATCCTGCTTGTTAATTTTGGTGAGTATTGCTGTGACAGTCTTCAGTGCCGGCGCCGTCGCGGCCCAGACCATTGACAAGTCTTCAGTTCAGGTCAGGCTCCAGGTTCACAAAGGTTATAACGGCGATCCCGAAACCTGGAGTTGGACGCCGGTGCTGAGATTTCGCGTGAACGGCCCAATCAGTCCGGGCAGCGCGTTTGCTGTTGAATACAATTCGCCGGCGAAGACCTGGAAGTTCGACTGCCAGACAGATGAGTACGGCGCCGGCTGGCTGGGCGCCAGAGATTGCGGCATGAATCCTCCGGACAATCAGGCCGTGACTTACACTGGGCCAGTCGATTTCAAAATCAATTTTAGAAATGAACTCGAAGGCAAGAACGCCACACTCTTCTCCGGCAAGTTCAAGGTCGACAAGTTTCACGAAGGCGTCGTCGACCTGCCAAAGTTCAAGAACAATTTCATCTACTATGTGAACTACGATTGGGCGCTGCCAATCGCCTACGTCTACGACGAGTGGGTTTACAACTGGGAATATCCGGGCAAGACGATGGTCCCGGCATTGACCAATTCGCACCTGATGGCAGCTTTCTGGTTTCGCGGAACGAACAAGTCGGTCATCTACAGTAAGTACGCGGCGTACCTTTACTTCAATGGGCAGATGGTGGCCGAAGCCGTGCCTGAAAGCGCGGTGTGCGAAGTCCTGAATCAACCTGAGTCAAATCAGGATTCGCCGAACGCGTACTGCCGCAGCGTGTTCACCTTTAATAAAGCCATCCTGTGGGACAAGCAACCGGGGATTATGGAGGCCGGCTTTTACTACGAGATGTACAAGCACCCCGGCGAGTATGAAATCAAGGTGCTGCAAAACGGAAAGCTGGCGCGCACTGCCAAATTCGCTTTCGGTGCGGACTATAAGATCGCCGACAACGGCATTGTGAAACAAAACAGCCTGGGCACGCTGCGCGTCGTCGTCCCGGCGCAAATCATTGGCGATCAGGATGGCCAATGGGACCGGAGCGCTTACAAAACCGACGCGTTCTTTGGCAGTCCGTTGACAGGATTTGTCGGGCCGTAAACCGATCTCCTTGAGCTGTTGGCAGTTCTTGAAGTACTTTCTTGGCGAATCGATCACCTTCGATGAAATGGCGCATCGAGGGTGACCTCATCGCTGAGAACATGTTTGGTCATCGATCGACTCGCGACAGGCGCGCACACCATTTCTCCGGCCGACGTAAGCCGGAAAGCATGACCGCGCGCATCCGTAACCGCGCTGCCTCCCTCGCGCGCGCAAAAAATAATTTGAATGTGGAAGAGTTCGCGCTGGCTTACGATGCCGGTCTCGATAAGCTGGCAGCGCGGCGCAAGAATCTACTCGCGGCCGTGGTATGCAGTGTCATTGCCACCGCGGTGCTTTGGGTGCTGGCAGTGACCTTTCCGCAAGCGGTTTCCGCAATCTATTCGAACGGAGTGAATTCGAATTTGCCCGCCGGCGCCGGCACGCTGACAACCGTAGCCTTGATGTCGATTCCATTCACACCACCGTTCGTCCTGGTTTTTGCGCTGGCTAATCTGCTATTCCCGCCGTCGTTATTGCCGCAGGTGCCGTCGGGGCTGATGTCGAGCTTTCAATATGGCGAACAATCGAAGAAGCACTATTTAATTATCATCGTTGCCGGAATGTTTGGTGGTCTGAATTGTATTTTGCTCTGGCTGGGCGTCGAGACAGTGTTGGGAAACTAAGTCGCGCAAGCATCGCAATAACGCATATATGTACACACTCAAGATTCGCTCGCATCAACGCGAGGAACTGGTCGAGTTTACTGACGAGGTGCAAAACAAGCTGACGGAATCAGGCGCTAAGGAAGGCGTCGTTGTCCTTTACGTGCAGCACACGACGGCGGGCCTAACGATCAACGAGAACGCCGATCCGGACGTGCCGCGCGACATGCTGCATGCGCTGCGCACACTGATTCCGCAGCACGGCATGGGCTTTCGACACGGCGAAGAAAACTCCGATGCGCATATCAAAGCCAGCCTCGTCGGGCCCAGTATCACTGTTCCGTTTGCTGACGGCAGATTGCTGCTCGGGCGTTGGCAGGGGATCTTTCTCTGCGAGTTCGACGGCGGCCGCGAACGAAAAGTATTGATGATGATTCGTTAGTAGCTCGGTCAGTCTTCGCCGGCGCGGGGAAACGACGCGACGAACTGCTCGACTTCAGCGCGAGTTGTTTCCATCTGCCGGCGACTCTCGAGATAGGCTTGCCACTGCGGCGTTAGGGTTAGAGCTTTTGTGGTTTCCTGATCCAAAGCCTGGGCCATCAAAGCGATCAGATCGCTCACGACGCGCGTATGATCGAGCAGCGCCTCGATAATCGAATGGGCCAGTTCGTTCTGATCTTCAGTCGGCACCGGTAATCGGGAAAGTCGGGTTCTCAATCGGCTCGTACCAACTGCCGCGGAACAGAGGCAGTCCGTTGCCGACAATTCCTTTGATGGTCCTGCCGCCGGCGTTGATCTGAATGGGCGTGAGCATCTTCAGGTGTTCATGCTTGATATAAGCCATGGCAGCGGTGAAGCCGAGGACCGGCGAGACCACCCACGAGGTTACCCGGCCCGCTTCTTTTCCGTCCTCTGTGTACACGGTCAGGTCGTCGAGTTCTACCGATTCGCCGGGCATGAGAATGCTTGTCAGCTTCTTCGCGACGTGGCCACGGTGTTTGATGCGAATAATGATCTCCTGACCGGTGTAGCAGCCTTTGGTAAAGCTCACGGCGTCGTCGAGATTGGTTTCGTTGACCACGGTATTGTCATCCATGTCGATGCCGTAGCGCGGCACGCCCGCCTCGATTCGCAGAATCTCCTGCGTCGTCTGGTCGACGGCCACGGCTCCCATCTGCTGAAACTCTTCGCACCACGCGTCCCTCTCAGCTTTGGGCATCACGATGTCGAAACCTTCCTCGGCAGTATGTGTGGCTGGAAAAACGTCGAATCCCTGTTTCGTTCGATGCACGTTGCCGCGTGCGAGATCGTCCGCAGCTTCCCGGCCGAACTTAGTGCGCACGATGTTTACGGCATCTCTACCCTGGAGTGAAATCGTTGCCGTCTCAGAGGTAACGTCGGTGACGTGAAAGTCGCCCGCGAGCGTGAAGCGCTCGAGTAAACGGAACACTCGTTCGTGGGTCGTGTCTTCCGTGTCGAGCAGAAAACCGTCTTGGCGATGAATGATGCGCACCGCGGCCAGCAAGCGACCCTGCACCGTGGGAAACGCGGCGGGTACCCATGAATTGACCGCGAGATTCTTGACGTCGTTGGTCACCAGCCCGTTGAGGAACATCGCCGCGTCCGATCCGTTGACGAGAATGCGTCCCCGCGACGACAGATCGATTAGCCCCGCGCCGCCTTCCCGTACGGCGGCATAGTCTTTTGACAAAGATGTCGATGCTGCTTCGCTCATCACGACTAGAGACGCGCTATGGCACGCGCGACAACTCGGTAATCTCGTAACTGCTGCTGCTCACCCCGGCTGGTAATCAAGACCTGTGGACTCGGGTGATAAAGCGGAATCAGCAGTCGACCATTCCACTTCCGCACCGTGGCCGCATCTCCCCGTAAGCTGAACTCATGATAATGAATGAGCTTCAGCGCCTCAAGCGCCACCGTGCCCAGGGTCACGATCATGGCCGGCTGCACCAGCTCGATCGTGCGACGCAGAAAGTCTGAACAGTTCCTGATTTCACCGGCACTGGGGCGGCGATTCGCTCCGGATGCCGAGCGAGGATTGCACAGCGCAGCGCTGGTGACAAAGATTTGATCGCGCCGCAATTCAATCGATTGCAGAAACCGATCAAAATTCCTGCCTGATTGATCGCCGGAGAAAGGGACGTGCGTCCGATCCGCGCCTTTGCGTCCGGGCGCTTCGCCGATGAACATGACGCGCGCGTCCAGGGCTCCGTTTAATTCACTTAACACCGCGGCGCGATCGCACATCGCCTCGCAGCGCACACAGGTCGCGGCCTCAGCACACAACGAGGCAAAGCGCGCAGCTTTGTCCTGAGATTCTGAAACTAGTCGATTGACTTTCAAGCCCTGGTGAATTAGAACACCCCGACGTTACACCAAAACCGATCGAAACAGGAGGAAGTCCCCGATATGCGCAAAGCATTTTTCCTGACTCTGTTTGTCCTGGCGGTGGCCGTGCCTGCATTGGCACAGGACCCCGTGAAAGTTGACTCCAAGCATTACAAAGTCGAATCGCAGAACTCGCGAGTCCGCGTCTTAAGAATTCATTATGGACCTCACGAGAAGTCAGTCTGGCATTACCACCCCGCCGGTGTTGCCACCGCGCTAACCGACGCGCACATCAAGTTCAATTTGCCGGGCGGCAAGAGTCAGGAATCAAATATGAAGGCCGGCGAGACGATGTTGGTTCCGGCCGGAAAGCACTTGCCTGAGAACCTTGGCGATAGTGACTTTGAAGTGATTTTGGTAGAACTGAAAGCCCCCAGACGCAAGCCCGCCGTGAACAAGGCTGAGGCTCCACCACCACCGAGTAAACAATAATCTCGAGCTCGAGCTGGATGGTTGGCTTTCGGCGGTGGCGCAATGGTCCGCTGCCGCCGTCATTGCATCGCGATTCGGAATCGAGAGCAACGGCTGCCGAACTAAACGACAAAGACTACGGTTCGGAGTAGATGACCGAGTTGCATCGCGGAGTTTGATTGTCTAAACTCCACGCCTACTTAGATTAAACCGGATGACGGCGCCTGCGAAAAGCCTCGGCAGCATAAGCATTTTTTTCCCTGCCTTTAACGACGAGCAAACCATCGGTGAGCTGGTGCGGCATGCGCTCGCCATTCTGCCGGCCTACACCAGCGACTATGAAGTGCTCGTCATCAATGACGGCAGCACCGATGGCACCGCGTCGCTGCTGGATGATCTGAGCAAGCAGGACCCGCACGTCAGGCCGATTCATCATGAAGCGAACCGCGGCTATGGCGGAGCGTTGCAAAGCGGATTCGCGAACGCGGCCAAGGAATTTGTTTTTTATACTGATGGCGATGGGCAGTACGACGTGCGCGAAATCGCGCGGCTGTTGCCTTTGATGAAACCGGGCGTAGACGTGGTCAACGGTTACAAATCAAAGCGCGCCGACAGTTTTCATCGAGTGATCATCGGCAAGATTTACAATCGTACGGCCAGGTTATTATTCCGTCTGCCGATTCGTGATGTCGATTGTGACTTCCGTCTGATCCGGCGTGAAGCGCTTCAGCATGTCGGCGAGATTTCGACCAGCGGCGCCGCGTGCCTCGAGATGAT
>Ga0105242_10001381_pt1 | contig 19143 bp, 13 predicted proteins | sample KBSM24metaG_FD_81521 | JGI IMG/M metagenome (GOLD analysis project Ga0105242, IMG submission 81521) | Miscanthus rhizosphere microbial communities from Kellogg Biological Station, Michigan, USA - KBS M2-4 metaG | ecosystem: Host-associated > Plants > Roots > Rhizosphere > Soil | place... | reverse complement strand
TTCCTCGAAGGCCTGGCGCAGCAGGAACTGGCGGCATTCGGGCGCGGTGATGTGGCGGTACGTGCCCAGCACGATGTTGTTGGCGGCCAGCGAGTCGGCCGTCACGAAGAAGCCGAGGTTGCGCTTGACGATGCGGCGCTCGTCCTCGGTCAGGCCGTTCGGGTCTTTCCAGAGCGCGATGTCGCGGGTCATGTTGACCTCTTGCGGCATCCAGTGGTTGGCGCAGGTGGCCAGGTACTTTTCCCAGGCCCACTTGTACTTGAACGGAACCAGTTGGTTCACGTCGGTCTGGCCGTTGATGATGCGCTTGTCCGATGCCTTGACGCGGCGGTGCTCTGCGGCTGCGGAGGCTTCGGCCGACAGGCTCGGCTGCGTTGCGGCAGCACCCTGGAAGGCTGCCGGCGAAGGCGCTGCGGGGCGGTAGCCGGGCAGGCCACCGTCCGTTGGTTTTTGCGATGAGGGCTTGACTTCTTCGTCCCAGGACAGCATAGATTTTCCAGTGCTCTGATTATGGAAGCAGCGCTGCAAAATGAAAAGCGCTGCACGGGGTGCTGCCGTGATTTGTTGCTCTACGACACACGCGTTGCAGCACCGGTTTTTCCGGCGCTGCAACGCGTGGCGGCGATCACTGGCAGGCTTCGCAGGTAGGGTCGTCGATGGCGCAGAACTTGACGTCGGTGGCCGGTAGCGCGGCGGCCTGGGCCTGCGCTGCGGCGGCTGCGGCTTCGAGTGCACTCGGAGCTGCCGCAGCGGGGGCCGAGCCTTCGCTGCCGGAGGCCACGGAGTTCAGCTGGCGCGTGTTCACCGTGCTCATCTCGACGTGCGTCGCGCTCTGCGTGCGCAGGTAGTACGTGGTCTTGAGGCCGCGCACCCAGGCGAGCTTGTAGGTCTCGTCGAGCTTCTTGCCCGAGGCACCGGCCATGTAGATGTTCAGGCTCTGTGCCTGGTCGATCCACTTCTGGCGGCGGGATGCGGCTTCCACCAGCCAGGTGGGCGCCACTTCGAAGGCGGTGGAGTAGAGCGCCTTCACTTCCTGCGGCACGCGGTCGATGGAGTGCAGCGAGCCCTTGAAGTGCTTGAGGTCCATGACCATCACGTCGTCCCACAGGCCCAGGCGCTTGAGGTCGCGCACCAGATAGCCGTTGATGACGGTGAACTCGCCCGACAGGTTGGACTTGACGGACAGGTTGCCGAACGAGGGCTCGATGGAGGCATCGACGCCGACGATGTTGGAGATCGTGGCGGTGGGTGCGATGGCCACGCAGTTGGAGTTGCGCATGCCGTCCTGGGCGATCTTCTTGCGCAGGGCGTCCCAGTCGAGCGTGGACGAGCGGTCCACTTCCACGTAGCCGCCGCGCGCTTCTTCCAGCAGGTTCAGGCTGTCGATCGGCAGGATGCCGCGGTCCCACAGCGAGCCGGTGTAGCTTTCGTAGCGGCCGCGTTCCTTGGCCAGCTCGGTCGAGGCCCAGTAGGCGTAGTAGCAGATGGCTTCCATCGAGCGGTCGGCGAACTCGACCGCGGCTTCTGAGGCGTAGGGCACGCGCAGCTCATACAGGCTGTCCTGGAAGGCCATCAGGCCCAGGCCCACCGGGCGGTGGCGCATGTTGGACGTGCGGGCCTTCTCGACGGCGTAGTAGTTGATGTCGATCACGTTGTCGAGCATGCGCATGGCCGTGGAGATGGTCTTGCGCAGCTTGGCGTGGTCGAGTTCCTTGCCGTTCGCGCCGTCCTTCAGATGGCGCATCAGGTTGACCGAGCCGAGGTTGCAGACCGCGGTTTCGGTGTCGCTGGTGTTGAGCGTGATCTCGGTGCAGAGATTGGACGAGTGCACCACGCCGGCGTGCTGCTGGGGCGAGCGCACGTTGCAGGCGTCCTTGAACGTGATCCAGGGATGGCCGGTCTCGAACAGCATCGTGAGGATCTTGCGCCACAGGTCGGTCGCCTGGATGGTGCGCGAGGGCTTGATCTCGCCGCGCGCGGCCTTCTCTTCGTAGGCGACGTAGGCCTTCTCGAAGGCCGAGCCGAACAGGTCGTGCAGGTCGGGCACGGAAGAGGGCGAGAACAGCGTCCAGCTGCCCTTTTCCATCACGCGGCGCATGAACAGGTCGGGGATCCAGTTGGCCGTGTTCATGTCGTGCGTGCGGCGGCGGTCGTCGCCGGTGTTCTTGCGCAGCTCCAGGAACTCTTCGATGTCCAGATGCCAGGTTTCCAGGTAGGTGCAGACCGCGCCCTTGCGCTTGCCGCCCTGGTTCACTGCCACGGCCGTGTCGTTCACGACCTTGAGGAAGGGCACCACGCCTTGCGATTCGCCGTTCGTGCCCTTGATGTGCGAGCCCAGGGCGCGCACGCGGGTCCAGTCGTTGCCCAGGCCGCCCGCGAACTTGGAGAGCAGGGCGTTTTCCTTGATGGATTCGTAGATGCCGTCGAGGTCGTCGGGCACCGTGGTCAGGTAGCAGGACGAGAGCTGCGAACGCAACGTGCCGCTGTTGAAGAGCGTGGGCGTGCTCGACATGAAGTCGAACGAGGACAGCACTTCATAGAACTCGATGGCGCGGGCTTCGCGGTCGACTTCGTTGAGCGACAGGCCCATGGCCACGCGCATGAAGAAGGCCTGCGGCAGCTCGATGCGCGTCTTGCGCACGTGCAGGAAGTAGCGGTCGTACAGGGTCTGCAGGCCGAGGTAGTCGAACTGCTGGTCGCGCTGCGCGTTCAGTGCCTTGCCCAGGCGGTCCAGGTCGAACTCGAGCAGGCGCGGGTCCAGCAGTTCGTTGTCCACGCCCTTCTGGATGAATTCGGGGAAGTAGGAGGCATAGGCCGCGCTCATTTCGGCCGGCACCACGTCGCGGCCCAGCACTTCGCGCACGATGGTGTGCAGCAGCAGGCGGGCGGTGGCGTAGGTGTAGTCGGGGTCCTTCTCGATCAGCGTGCGGGCTGCGAGGATGGAAGCCTTGTAGACCTCGTCCATGGGCACGCCGTCGTACAGGTTGCGCATGGTTTCCGACACGATGGGCGCGGCGTGGATGTCGGCGCCCAGGCCCGAGCAGGCCGATTCGATCAACTGGTGCAGGCGCAGGATGTCCAGGTCCACGCGCTGGCCGTTGTCGATCACGCGCAGCGCCGGCATGGCGGGGGCCAGCTTCTCTTGCTGGTGGACGCGTTCTTGCGCGCGGCGTTCGCGGTAGAGCACGTAGGCGCGGGCGACTTCGTGGTGGCCGCCGCGCATCAGGCCGAGCTCGACCTGGTCTTGCACGTCTTCGATGTGGAAGGTGCCGCCCTGGGGACGCGAGCGGATCAGGCCGCGCACCACCGCCTGGGTCAGGGCGTCCACCGTCTCGCGCACGCTGGCCGAAGCAGCGCCCTGCGTGCCGTGCACGGCTAGGAAGGCCTTCATCAGGGCCACGGCGATCTTCTGCGGCTCGAACGGCACGACGGCGCCGTTGCGGCGGATGGTCTGGTAGTGGGACAGCGTGTTCAGGCTCGGCATGCCGCTGGAGGCGTCGGCTTCGGACGGGGCTTGCGTCCGGTTGACGTCAAGGGATGGGGTATTGAGCGCAGCTTGCATCGGGTCCTCTCGGGAGCTGTACGGGGAAGGGGCGAAGCGGGCGTAGATTGCCGCATCGCACAAGAAAAAGGCAGGGGCAGCGAGTGCCGTGCCACACTATATCTGGGGTCTGGGGAGGGCGCAAGACACTACCTATGGTGTCTCGTGCCTGTTGCGTGCCGTTCGTCGGAATCAGGAAACATGCCTGTGCCGAGGCCGGAAAGACGGGGCGAACCATCCGCGGGGGCGCTATTCTCGCAGCACTTCGGCGCCTTCCGGGCGAATAAGGTTTTTTTGTCGCGTCCGGTGTGAGCGGCGGAGCCAGGGCCGGCTCAGGCGGACGGGAGTCTGTCCGCGGGCCAGCCCAGTTGCAAGGCCAAATGTCGCCAGTCGAACCCGGGGCCCGGGTCCCGCTTGCGCCCCGGGGCGATGTGTTCGTGCCCCGCGACATGCGCGATGGGGAAGCGCTCGGCCAGGTCGCGGCACAGCTGCGCCAGGCGGTCGTATTGCGCGGGCTCGAACTCCAGGCCTTCCAGTCCCTCCAGCTCGATGCCGATGGAGTCGTCGTTGCAGTTGCTGCGGCCGCGGTAGGCCGAAGGGCCGGCATGCCAGGCGCGTTGCGTGCAGTCCACGAACTGCCAGAGCGTGCCGTTGCGCTGGATCAGGAAATGGGCCGACACCTCCAGGCCCCGGATGCCCTGGTAGTAGGGGTGCGCGTCCCAGTCCAGGGTGTTGGTGAACAGCTGGTGGATGGCCCGGCCGCCGTATTCGCCGGGCGGCAGGCTGATGGAATGCACGACGATCAGGTCCAGCACGGCGCCTGCGGGCCGGGGGCCGAAGTTGGGCGAGGGCTCGCGCAGGGCGGGCTGGTACCAGCCGCCGTCCCACAGGGACGAGGCGCCGGGCTGCTGGACGTTGCAGGGGGGGCGGGTCTCAGGCGGCATCGTCAGCGCTTTCTCCGGCCGAGGGCATGGCGATGTCCAGCCGCTCGATGCGGTAGCGGATCTGGCGCAGGCTGATGCCTAGCTTGGCTGCGGTCGCCGTGCGGTTGAAGCCCGTCTCGCGCAGGGCGCGTACCAGGATGTCTCTTTCCTGCTGATCCAGCCAGCCCTGCAGGTCGGAGGGCAGAGGGGGCGCGGCGGAGGTGCCTGCCGCGTCGGCGTGGGCGTTGTCGGTATCTGGCGACACGTCGGCGCGCATGGGCCTGTCCGTGGCGCCTGGCGATGCGGGGTTTTCGACTTGCAATTCATCGCCCTCGCTCAGGGCCACGGCGCGATGCAGGAGGTTTTCCAGCTCGCGGACGTTGCCGCTCAAGGGGTAGCGGGCGATGCGTTCCAGCGCGGTGCCGGTCAGCCGGGGCACGGACGTACCGGATTCCTGGGCGATGCGTTCGAGCAGGGCCGCGCACAGGGCGGGCAGGTCTTCGCGGCGTTCGCGCAGCGGCGGGATCAGGAACTCGATCACGTTCAGGCGGTAGTAGAGGTCCTGCCGGAACTGCCCGGCCTGCACGTCGGCCGCGAGATCGCGGTGGGTGGCGCTGAGGATGCGCACGTCCACCGTTTCCTCCTGCGTGGAGCCCAGGGGGCGCACCGACCGTTCCTGGATCGCGCGCAGCAGCTTGGACTGCATCGCCAGCGGCAGGTCGCCGATCTCGTCCAGGAACAGGGTACCCCCGCGTGCTGCCTGGAAGTAGCCGTCGCGGTCCTGCGTGGCGCCGGTGTAGGAGCCTTTGCGGGCACCGAAGAATTCGGCTTCGAGCAGGTTTTCCGGAATGGCGCTGCAGTTCACCGCGACCCAGGGGCCGTTGCTGCGCTGGCTGCTGGCATGCAGGGCGCGCGCGACCAGTTCCTTGCCGGTGCCGGACTCTCCCCGGATCAGCACGGGCGCCATGCTGCGGGCGACCTTGGCGATGCGCTGCTTGACGCTGCGCATGGCGGCGGATTCGCCGACCAGCCGCTGCAGCGCCGCAGCCTGGGTGGGTCCATCGCTCTGGCCGGTGCCCGTGGCGCGGGGCGCCGGGCCGCTGCGGCTGCCGAACCGCGGTGCGGCCGGCGCGGCGTCCTGCACCGCGGAGGCCACCACCGAGCGGAACTGGCGCAGGTCCACCGGCTTGGTCAGGTAGTCGAAGGCACCGCAGCGCAGGGCCTCCACAGCGTTCTCGGCCGAGCCGTAGGCCGTCATGACCACGCAGCGTTCGCGGCGGTTCTGGCTGCGCAGGTCCTGCAGCAGTTCCAGTCCGAAGCCGTCGGGCAGCCGCATGTCGGTGATGACGGCGTCGAAGCGCCGGGCGTCGAGCTGCGCGCGCGCCTCGGCCACGCTGGAGGCGGTCTCCACCCGGTAGCCCTCGCGCAGCAGGGTGAGTTCGTAGAGCGTTCGCAGGTCGGGCTCGTCGTCGATGACGAGGATGGAGGCAGCAGCGGTCATGGGGCGGAGGTGCGTCAGACCATGATTGTGTCAAACAGGGTGGAGGCGCCGGGGGCCGGCCGCACGGCCTTGCGGAAGGTGACCACGAAGGCGTTGCCGCCCACCGGGCCGAGCCCGTGCACTTCGCGTGCCACGCGCTGGTAGCCGATGGAGGCGCCGTGGCGCTGGCACAGCTCGCGGCAGATGTAGAGGCCCAGGCCGCTGGAGCGGCTTTCGGAGGAGAAGAAGGGCTCGAACAGGTGCCGCTCCACCGATTTGTCGAGCGGGGCACCATCGCTCCAGACCTGCAGGCTGGCCGGACCCCGCTCGGTGGCATGGGTGCTGATCTGCAGCGAGTCGGGCTGCGTGCCCATGTAGCGGACGGCGTTGTCCAGCAGGTTGACCAGCACCCGGCGCAGATGCTCGGGATCGAATTCGACCTGCGCGCCCCGGGCATCGAGGCGGACCGGCGCCGTGCGGCGGCCGGGCGCCTGGGACTGCCAGTCGGCCGCGATCTGCGCCACGGCGTCGTCCAGCACCAGCAGGGCCGTGGGGGCGTGGCTGATCTGGTGCTGCACGCGCGCGATGTCCAGCACCTCTTCGGCGATGCGCGCGAGCCGGTCGGCGTTCTGCTGCACCATGCGCGCCAGCCGTAGCTGGGTGGGGTCGGTCAGCTCCTCCTCCAGCAGTGCATTGGCCTGCACTATCGCCGCCAGCGGGTTGCGGATCTCGTGCGCCACGGCGGCCGACATGCGGCCCATGGCGGCGAGCTTTTCCGTGCGCAGGCGTGCCTGCATTTCCCGCAGGTCGTGCAGGAACATCACGCACAGCGGCTCGCCGCCGTTGTTGCTGCCGCTGCCCGGCGCGTCTGTGCCCTGCGGGCCGGAGGTAAGCCAGGTGCGCACCCGCAGGCCCACCGGGCGGGCGCCGGCCTGGAGGATGTCCAGATCGGCGGATTGAGGCTGGCCCTGATGGAAGGTTCGCTGTGCCATCTGGGCGAGGGCCGCCCAGTCGGCCGAGCTCGACAGCAGGAAAGGGGCCGTGGCCTGCTGGCCGAGCAGTTGCACCGCCGAGGGGTTGGCCATTCGCACCACGTCGCTCCGGTCGAGCACCAGCACGCCGTCGGCCAGGTTCTGGATGATGCGGGCGCTCACGGCCTCCTGGGCCCGGGCCTCCATCTGGCTCAGCTGGGCGGCCTGCTGCACGCTGGTGAGGCGGGTGGCGAGCTGATGCACCAGATAGGCCGCGATGAAATAGCCCGTGCCGGTGAGTGCCGCCTGCAGGTAGCGCTGGGTGAGGTCGGCCCCCGCCCGGTCGCCGACCCACCACACCCAGGCCAGCGACAGCAGGGTGGCGCAGGCTGTCGTGCCCAGCGCCAGGGTGAGCGTTCCCAGGATGCTGGCCATGAGAATGGGCAGGCCGAAGAGCGGCGCGAAGTTCATCGGCCCCACATGCAGGGCCTGAACGGCCGCCACCATGACCAGGTCCACACCGATGGAGGGCAGCCACTGCGCTCCCGCGTGCGCTGCGGGCGGGGCCTGCCGGGCCCAGATGCGCAGCGCGATCGTCGCGCAGAGGTAGGCCAGGCAGAGCAGCAGCGGGGCGGGCTCTTGCCTCTGGTTCAGTGCCATGCCCAGGCCCTGCAGGAACAGGATGGCCAGCGCGACCATGACGCGGCCGGTGAGGAATCCGTGCCAGAGGCGGAGGAAGGGGCCGTCCGCCGGGCGTGGGCGCAAGGAGGTCAGCATGCTGCGGACCGCACGGGGCCGTCAGGCCGGGCCGTGTTGCGCGTGGGCTGCAGAGCAGTAGCTGTGCCCATCGCGCTGCACGGCCTCGGACTGCGGCACATGCATGCCGCAGTGCGCGCAGGGCACCATCTGCACCAGGGTCAGGGCGGTGGGCGGCGGGCGGTGCGGTGCCGGCGGCGCCGTCCTGCGCTGGTGGTTGCGCCAGATGCCCCAGGCCACCATCAGGATCACGGTCAGCAGCAGGTATTTCATGCGGCCCGCCCCAGGATCACCTCGACCACGAAGCGCGAGCCCGCGTAGGCCAGCAGCAGCAGTGCGGCACCCGCATACAGCACGCGCACCGCGCTGCGCCCCCGCCAGCCGAAACGGGCACGGCCCAGCAGCAGCACCGCGAAGGTCAGCCACGACAGCAGCGAGAAGACGGTCTTGTGGTCCCAGATCCAGGCGCGGCCGTAGAGGACCTCGCCGAACAGCCAGCCTGCGACCAGCGTGGCCGAGAGCACCACGAAGCCGGCCTTGACGAAGCGGAAGGTGAGCCGCTCCAGCGCCAGCAGGGGAATGCCGCTGTGCGGGTCGGCCGCCAGCCGGATGTGGCGTTCCGCCCGGGTCATCAGCCAGGCATGCACGACGGCAGCGGCGAAGAGCCCGTACGACGCGATGCCCAGCGCCAGGTGCAGGGGCAGCCAGGGCGATGCCGTCACATGCAGGGGCTGGCCGGGAAACACCATGCCCAGGATGACGGTCGCCGCGCCCAGGCCGGCGAGCGTCCATCGGGCCTGCATCTGCGGAAAGAGCTGCCTTTCGACCACGTAGGCGGTGAGCACCAGCCAGGCCGTCATCGACAGCGCGGGGCCGAAGCCGAAGTGCGGCGTCTGGCCCACGAAGCTCCAGGCCAGCACCGCGCCGTGCAGCGCCCAGGCCAGCAGGAGGGTCCAGCGCCCGCGGTCGGCGCCAAGCCGCTTGCCCGCGGCGGCCGGCACCGCATAGGCCGCTGCCGCGGCCAGAGCCAGCAGCCAACCGGGGAAAGACGTGCTGGGTAAAATCATGGGTTCGCAGTTTAGCCTTTCGCCCGCCTCCGGCGGGCAAGGCGGCCGACCGCACCAGCCGGTGGGCGCACATTTCCCAAAGACTTCTATGGCCTCCGCTCTTACCGAAAAACTCACGCGACTCGTCAAGGAGATGCGGGGTCAGGCCCGCATCACCGAATCCAACGTCCAGGACATGCTGCGCGAGGTGCGGATGGCCCTGCTGGAAGCCGACGTGGCGCTGCCCGTGGTGCGCGACTTCATCGCGCGCGTCAAGGAGAAGGCGCTGGGCCAGGAGGTGCTGGGCTCGCTCAAGCCGGGCCAGACCCTGGTGTCCATCGTCAACCGCGAGCTGGCCGCCACCATGGGCGAGGGCGTGGCCGACATCAACCTGGCCGCCCAGCCGCCGGCCGTGATCCTGATGGCGGGTCTGCAGGGCGCTGGCAAGACCACCACCACGGCCAAGCTGGCCAAGCACCTGATCGAAAAGCGCAAGAAGAAGGTCCTCACCGTCTCGGGCGACGTATACCGCCCGGCCGCCATCGAGCAGCTCAAGACCGTGACCCGCCAGGCCGGCGCCGAATGGTTCCCCAGCACGCCCGACCAGAAGCCGCTCGACATCGCCCATGCGGCGCTGGACTATGCCAGGAAGCACTTCTTCGACGTGCTGCTAGTCGATACGGCCGGCCGCCTGGCGATCGACGAAGTGCTCATGCGCGAGATCCAGGACCTGCACGCCGCGCTGAAGCCCGTGGAAACGCTGTTCGTGGTCGATGCCATGCAGGGGCAGGACGCGGTCAACACCGCCAAGGCCTTCAAGGAGGCGCTGCCGCTCACGGGCATCGTGCTGACCAAGCTCGACGGCGATTCGCGCGGCGGTGCCGCGCTGTCGGTGCGCCAGGTGACCGGCGCGCCCATCAAGTTCGCGGGCGTGTCCGAGAAGATCGACGGCCTCGAGGTGTTCGATGCCGAGCGGCACGCGGGCCGCATCCTGGGCATGGGCGACATCGTGGCCCTGGTCGAGCAGGTCAGCGCCGGTGTCGACATGGAGGCCGCGCAGAAGCTGGCCGCCAAGGTCAAGAGCGGCGACGGCTTCGACCTGAACGACTTCCTCTCGCAGCTGCAGCAGATGAAGCAGATGGGCGGCCTCTCCAGCCTCATGGACAAGCTGCCCGCCCAGCTCACGGCCAAGGCCGGGCAGGTCGATATGGACAAGGCCGAGAAGGACATCCGCCGCAAGGAAGGCATCATCCAGAGCATGACCCCGCTGGAGCGCCGCAAGCCCGAGCTCATCAAGGCCACGCGCAAGAAGCGCATCGCCATGGGCGCCGGCGTTCAGGTGCAGGAAGTGAACCGCCTGCTCAACGAGTTCGAGCAGATGCAGGGCATGATGAAGAAGATGAAGGGCGGCGGCCTGATGAAGATGATGAAGAAGATGGGCGGGCTCAAGGGCGGCCTGCCCGGCATGGGCGGCATGCCGCGCTTCTGAAGGCCATCCACCCATTCGGGGGCGCAGCGTTTGTTTGCGTGCTGCCCATGAAAAAACGCCCCGCGATGCGGGGCGTTTTCGTTGGTGGGGGCTTCCCGGGACTCAGGCGCTCAGGCGGCCTTGAGGACAGGACGGGCCAGCCGCGTGGCATGCAGCCAGGCGCGGCGCAGCACCGGGGGCGACCACGATTCCTCGGGGATCAGCAGCAGGCGCTGGGCCCGGGCCGCTTCGCCCATGCGGATGTGGCTGGTCAGCACCGTGAGCGGAATCGACAGCGCCAGCGGCAGGCCCACGGGCAGCAGCCAGATCAGCGCGCTGCCATCGACCCAGGCCACGGCAGCGGCGAGGGCGGCGACCACCAGGCTCATGGGCGCCAGCTTGCGGGCGGCTTCGGTCCAGGGAACGGCAGCGGCTTCGCGGGGAGGCGATTTCCAGTCCAGCTTCAGGCCCGTCAGCGCCACGATCACGAACAGCGAGTGGGCCAGCATGCGGATGGGCGCCTGCAGGATGGCCAGCGTGCTCTCCAGCGCGGCGCTCTTGAAGAGGCTCAGCGTGCCGCCGTATTGCTGCTGTTCGCGGCGCATCAGGATCGCGGTCACGCCCAGCACGCGGGGCAGGAACAGCATGCACAGCGTCCAGGCCCAGAGGCCCATCAGTTCGCCGGGCAGGATGTTCCAGTCGGCCACCATGCGGGCACCGGACAGCCACAGCGCCGTGCCCAGGGTGATGAAGGCCAGCCACAACGGGGCGGACAGGTAGGCCATCGCGCCGGTCACGAACATCGTGCGGTGGACGGTGTGGATGCCGGGCTCGGCCATCAGGCGAGCGTTCTGCAGGTTGCCCTGGCACCAGCGGCGGTCGCGTTGCAGCTCGGCCAGCAGGTCGGGCGGCTGTTGCTCGTAGCTGCCGACCAGGTCGGCCACCAGCCAGACGTGGTAGCCGGCGCGGCGCATCAGCGCGGCTTCGACGAAGTCGTGCGACATGATGCCGCCGGCCAGGCCGCCCGTGCCCTTGATGGGGGCCAGGGCGCAGTGCTTCATGAAGGGCTCGACGCGGATGATGGCGTTGTGGCCCCAGTAGTGCGATTCACCCAGTTGCCAGTACTGCATGCCCAGCGTGAACAGCCGGCCCGCCACGCGAGAAGCGAACTGCTGTGCACGGGCGTGCAGGGTGACGTGGCCGATGGCCTGCGTGGCGGTCTGGATGATGCCGGCCTGCGGATTGGCTTCCATCAGCTTGGCCATGGAAACGATGCAGTCGCCGCTCATCACGCTGTCGGCGTCGAGCACGACCATGTACTTGTAGTCCTTGCCCCAGCGGCGGCAGAAGTCGGCCACGTTGCCGGCCTTGCGGTGCGTACGGCGGGTGCGCAGGCGGTAGTAGACCTCGACCTGCGGCTGCTTGGGGCTGGTGGCGAGTGCCGCGCGCAGTTCCTCCCAGGCCGCGCGCTCGGCGGCGGCGATGGCCGGGTCGTAGCTGTCGGACAGCACGAACACGTCGAAGGCCTTGCCATGGCCCGTGGAGGCCACCGATTCGCAGGTGGCGCGCAGGCCTGCGAAGACGGTGGCGACGTCTTCGTTGCAGATCGGCATGATGATCGCGGTGCGCGCGTCTTCGGCCAGCGTGTGGCTGTCCACGCTGCGCGCCGACAGCGAATGGCGGTCGCCCTTGAGCATGACCCAGAAGCCCATCAGGCCGGTCAGGAAGCCCGTGACCACCCAGGCGGACAGCAGGGCGAACAGGGCGAGCTGGCCGTATTCGAGCCAGGCGCTTTCGTATTCGGGCTGCACGCCGGCGAACAGCGTGGTGGCCAGCGCGCTGCTGATGAGGGCCAGCACCAGGAACACCGTGCGGCGCTGGCTGGCGGCGGCCTGCCAGGGCTGCAGGGGTTCGTCCGTGCGGCGCGACGGGGTGCGGCCGGTCAGGCGCATCAGTGCTGCGGTGCCGAGGCTGTTCCAGAAACCGCGCCACGGGCGGGCAGGCATGGAGCCGCGATGCACCGGCGGGGCGGTCAGCGAATTGGGGTGGCGTTCTTCCCGCAGCGTGCTGCGCTGCGATTCGACGGGCGCCGCGTAGGAGGCGCCCACGGGGGCGACGCTGGCCGGAGCATGCGGAGCGACGTCCAGCATTCCAGTCTTGGAAGAGGTGTGTGTTTCCATGGGGTGCTCAAGGCTTTGGGGTTGTTCGTTGATGGACGCGCCAACGCCGCCACTCGCCACCCGCGAGGAGCGTTGTCGTGCATGCGAAGGGGAGGTGTGCGCTGGGTTCATGCGAGACATAGGGCAAACCCCGTGCCAGGCCTGAAAAGCGCTTATGGATCAACGACTTATTGGGATTTCGGCCTGTAAGCGTGTGTGCGCCCCGCCGAAACACCCCGGAAAACCCTATTTCTGTCGCAAAACAGCGACCGCATTGCCCGCTGCTACAGGTTTTCCCTTTTAAATCAACGGTTTACTCGTGTCGCTCATTGGCGACATCATCGACCGCACCCTCTTCGGCCTTGAACTGTCCCGGGGTCAGCGCGTGCTTTTGCAGCAGCCGGTAGAACTCCGTGCGGTTGCGCTGGGCCAGCCGGGCGGCGTCCGCCACGTTGCCGTCCGTCATCTTCAGCAGGTCCACCAGATACTCGCGCTCGAAGCGCTGCCGCGCCTCGCTGAGGCTGAGCACCTGCACGGCCGGCGTGCGCAGCGCCCGCTGCACCAGGCCCAGCGGCACCAGCGGCGTGGTGGACAGCGCGCAGACCTGTTCCACCACGTTGTAGAGCTGGCGCACGTTGCCGGGCCAGGAGGCCGACGTCAGGGCCTTGAGCGCCTCGGGCGAAAAGCCCGACAGCCGCTTGCCGTACTTGCGCGCCAGCAGGTCGAGGAAGTGGTTGGCCAGCAGGGGGATATCCTCGCGCCGCTCGCCCAGCGTGGGCAGCGACAGGGTCACCACGTTCAGCCGGTAGTAGAGGTCTTCGCGGAACTGGCTGGCGGCCATGGCCGCCTCCAGGTCGCGGTGGGTGGCCGAGATGATGCGCACGTTCACCGGCAGCGACTGGCTCGAACCCACCGGGCGCACCGCGCGCTCCTGCAGCACGCGCAGCAGCTTGACCTGCAGCGCGGGCGGCATGTCGCCGATTTCGTCGAGCAGCAGCGTGCCGCCGTCGGCCGCCTGGAAGAGCCCCTTGTGGTTGCTCACCGCATCGGTGAAGGCGCCCTTCATGTGGCCGAAGAGTTCGGATTCGAGCAGCGCCTCGGGAATGGCGCCGCAGTTCACCGCCACGAAGGGCCGCGCGGCCCGGGGGCTGGCCCGGTGGATGGCGCGGGCCAGCATCTCCTTGCCGGAGCCGCTGTCGCCCAGCAGCAGCACGCTGGCGTCCGACTGCGCGACCATGTGCGCCTCGGCCAGCACCTCGGCCATGCGGTTGGAGCGGCTCACGATCTCGGCGCGCCAGGTCTCGTTGGCGTGGCTGTGCGTGGTGGCCGGCGCGCTCAGCGCCAGCGCCTGGTGGATCTTCTCGATCAGTTCCTTGCCGTCGTAGGGCTTGGTGAGATAGGTGAAGACGCCGCGGGCGGTGGCCTCCACCGCATCGGGAATGGTGCCGTGGGCGGTGAGCAGGATCACGGGCAGCGACGGGTGGCGCGCGCGCACCTCGTCGAACAGGGCCAGCCCGTCGCGCCCGGGCAGCTGCACGTCGCTCAGCACCAGCTGCGGGCGTTGCACTTCGAGCTGCGCGAGGGCGGCTTCGGCCGAGCCGACGGCGGACACCTCGAAGCCTGCGGCCTGCAGGCGCAGCGACAGCAGGCGCAGCATGTCGGCATCGTCATCCACCACCAGGATGCGGGGCTTGACCGGGGCGGCGGCTTTGTTGACGGCCATGGCGATGTCTTTCTTCGTCGTTCAGGGCGCGGGATGCGTCCTGCTGCCAGAGCTGGCGGGGCCGCCCGGCCGCGCATTCAGGCTGCGCTCGATGGCGCGCATGGCTTCCAGCCGCTCGTTGAGCTGATCGTTGCGGCGCTGGGCGTCGCGCAGCTGCTGCGTCTGCCGGTCGAGCTGGTCTTCGAGCCGGCGCATGTGCAGGAATCGGGTTTCCAGCATGCGGGCGAACGACTGCAGCGTGGACGAATTGCCGGGTTGGGCCAGCGCGCGTTGCGCCAGCCCCAGGGCGCGTGCCGTGTCCACCGGCTGCCGGGTCTGGCCGAGCGCCAGGGCCAGTTCGAGCTGGCGCTGCACGGACTCGTCCTGCAGCGGCGTCAGGTGGGCGATCTCGGCGGACAGCTCGCCCGGGCTGAGCGAGACCACCCGGTCGGAATAGGCGAGCAGCTGCGTGACGGGCCCTGCGCGGCGCGGCTCTGCGGGCGTAGTGGCCGGCTGTGCGCTGGCGGCGTCCCCGGGCAGCGTCTCAGGCGCAGCCTGCGGCGGGGCGGCCGGGGCGCTGGGCGCGGCTGCCGGTGCAGGCGCTTCGGGTGCTTTTTCGGCCGAGGTCGGCTGGGCGGGCGTGGCGCAGCCGGCCAGCAGCAGCGCGGCTGCCGTCAGCAGGCCGGCCAGGGCGAGCCCCAGCGGCGGACGGGCCGTTCGGGCCGGGGCGTTGCCGCGGGTGCGGGGGATGGCAAGGCTAGGAGGCATGGGGCAATTCGATGCGGAAGGGAGTGCGGGGGCCGTCAACCACCAGTTCCACCCGACCGCCATGGGCGGTGATGTATTCGTGGACGATGGACAGGCCGATGCCGGTGCCGCGGGCGGCATCCTGCGGCTGGCGGACGCCACGGTAGAAGGGCTCGAAGATGCGCGAACGGTCATTCTCGTCCACGCCCGGGCCTTGATCGACGAAGTCCACCCGGATGGCGCCCGGCAGATGTGACAAAACGATGCGGATGGTGCCGCCCTGGGGCGAGAAGCGGATGGCGTTGGAGAGCAGGTTGCCCACGGCCGACGCGATCTTGTCGGCATCCAGCGGCAGGGTCACCGGCCTGCCTTCCACGGCCACGTCGAGCTTGCGCGCCTGCCACTGCAGCCGCTGCGCTTCCACCTGCGCTTCCAGCAGCGCCAGCAGGTCGGTGGGCGTGCGGCGCAGCTGCCGGGCCTCGAAGGCCGCTGCGTTGAATCGCAGCAGCGCCTCGATCTCGCCCTGCAGCACCATGGTGTTCTGGTGCAGGATGGACACGACCTCGCTCTGGCCGGGCGTGAGTTCGCCCGTGATGCCGTCCTGCAGCAGGGCCACGCCCTCGCGCATGGAGGCCAGCGGCGTCTTGAGTTCGTGCGATACGTGGCGCAGAAAGCGCGCCTTGTCGGCGTCCAGTTCCAGCAGGCGCACGCGCAGCCATTCCAGCTGCTGGCCCACGCGGCGGATGTCCACCGGGCCGGCGATGTCCACCGGCTGCGCCAGTTCGTTCTCGCCCAGCAGGCGGATGGCGCTTTCGAGCCGCTTGAAGGGCCGCGCCAGCCAGATGCCCAGCGCCAGCGCCAGTGCCAGCGCCAGCACGATGACGCCGACCACCTGATGCGTCACCTCGCGCCGGCTGGCTTCGATCTTTTCCTGCAGCGCATCGCTGCGATGGGTGTTGATGTCCTGCACCTGCTGCGAAATGATGGCGTTGAGCGCATCGACTTCCAGGAAGGTGGCCGCGGCCGCACGCTCGTTTTCCAGCGACTGCGCCGCGGGCGCGTCGAGCAGCCGGGACACTTCGTTCAGATGGGTCAGCCATCTGGCGGCCAGCTCCGGCGGCAGGCCGTTGAGCTCCAGGCGCTGCAGGATGTCGCGGGCATCGCGGGCGCCTTCCTCGAAGCGGCGGCGCAGCTGCGCGTCGGCCAGCACCAGGGACTGCCGCGCCGAGCGCTCCAGCGTCTGGCTGCGGGCATTGAGCGCCTGTGCCGCGGCGCTGAGCTGGATCGCCTCGGAGGCGCCCTGGCGGCTTTGCACCATCAGCTGCTCCAGCGTGAAGATGGCGCGCAGCGAGCTGGCACCCAGCAGGCCGCCGATCAGCAGAAAGGCCAGCAGCAGCAGCTGCTGGAACGACAGGCCGCTCAGCGAGGCGACCTTGCTATGCCGTGCGGACACGCTCATCGCGGTGCGCCGCCGCTCAGGCCGGCAGGGCGGAGTCGGCCGTCACGACCTCGCCGCGCAGCGTGTAGGCCTTGGCTTCGGTGATGGTGACGTCCACCATCTGCCCGATGAGCCGCGGCTGGCCCGCGAAATTGACAACGCGGTTGCATTCGGTACGGCCCATGAGTTCGTTGCCGTCGCGCTTGGAGGCGCCTTCCACCAGGATGCGCTGCACCGTGCCCACGCGGCTTTCGCTGATCGACTTGATGTTGGCGTTGATGACGGCCTGCAGTTGCTGCAGGCGGCGCAGCTTGACTTCGTGCGGCGTGTCGTCGTGCAGGCTGGCGGCGGGGGTGCCGGGGCGCGGGCTGAAGATGAAGCTGAAGCTGTTGTCGAAGTGGATGTCGTCGATCAGCTTCATCATCTTGCCGAAGTCTTCCTCGGTCTCGCCCGGGAAGCCCACGATGAAGTCGCTGCTCATCGCGAGGTCTGGCCGGATGGCGCGCAGCTTGCGGATGGTGCTCTTGTATTCCATGGCCGTGTAGCCGCGCTTCATCGCCATCAGGATGCGGTCGGAGCCATGCTGCACGGGCAGGTGCAGGTGGCTGACCAGCTTGGGGAGGCGCGCGTAGGCGTCGATCAGGCGCGGCGTGAATTCGTTGGGGTGGCTGGTGGTGTAGCGGATGCGCTCGATGCCGGGGATGTCGGCCACGTATTCCAGCAGCAGGGCGAAGTCGGCCACCTCGGCCGTGCCGCCCATCTTGCCCAGGTAGGCGTTCACGTTCTGGCCCAGCAGCGTGACTTCCTTCACGCCCTGGTCGGCGAGACCCGCCACTTCTACCAGCACGTCGTCGAAGGGGCGGCTGACTTCCTCGCCCCGGGTGTAGGGCACCACGCAGTAGCTGCAGTACTTGCTGCAGCCTTCCATGATGGAGACGAAGGCGCTCGCGCCCTCGACGCGCGCGGGCGGCAGGTGGTCGAACTTCTCGATCTCGGGAAAGCTGATGTCCACCTGCGGGCGGGCCAGGGCCTCGCGCTGCGCCAGCAGCTCGGGCAGGCGGTGCAGGGTCTGCGGGCCGAAGACCACATCGACGTAGGGCGCGCGCTTGATGATCTCGTCGCCTTCCTGGCTGGCCACGCAGCCGCCCACGCCGATCTTCACGCCGCGGGCCTTCAGGTGCTTGATGCGGCCCAGGTCGCTGAAGACCTTTTCCTGCGCCTTCTCGCGCACGGAGCAGGTGTTGAAGAGGATCAGGTCGGCTTCCTCCACGTTCTGCGTGGGCTCGTAGCCCTGGGCGGCGTGGAGCACGTCCACCATCTTGTCCGAGTCGTACTCGTTCATCTGGCAGCCGAAGGTTTTGACGAAGACTTTTTTGGACATCTGGGAATCCGGAGGGGTGCGCCGCGCCGGGAGGGGCGCTGGTGATGAAGAAGGGGGCGGCGAGAAAGGCGCGGAGGCCGGCGCCGAGCGGGCCGGCGTGCGCGTGCGATTCAGCGCAGTGCGGGGGCGTTGCTGTCCGGCTCGGGGCCGAAACGGAAGTTGCGCTCGACCGTGTCGGCGTTGCCCCTGAGCGGCGTGGCGGCTTCGCCCTCGCTCAGGATCCAGGCCGTCAGCAGCATGCCCGTGCTGGCCTCGATCAGGTAGTTGACCCGCATGCGCTGGCCGATCACCGTGTGCAGGAAGATGAGGCTGTTCTGCGGGCTGAAGAGGCGCATGCCCGGCGCCATGCGGATGGGCTTGCCATCGAGTTCCGCTTCGGCCGTGCTGGTGACCATCAGCGTGCCGCGCTGGGCTGCATCGGGAAAGTTGCGTGCAACGCCCGAAGCGGGCGGAATGTAGGGCTGCAGCTGCTGCGCGGCGGCAGCCAGGGGCGCGGCAGCGCAGCAGCAGGCCAGGCCGGCCAGCAGGAGCAGGCGGGCGCGGTGCGCGGCACGGATCGGCAGACAGCGGTTCATGGTGTACATCCAGGGGCTGAAGGCGTGATTCTAGGAAGGCGGCGGCGTGAGAGAAAAGGCGCCGCCCAAAGAAAAAACCCACAGTGCATGCACTGTGGGTTTCTTGTTTGGTGGTGGTAGGTGGACTTGAACCACCGACATCAGCATTATGAATGCTGCGCTCTAACCAACTGAGCTATACCACCGAAGCCTCAAATTATAGGGCAATTTTAGCGGTGTGTGAAGTTCGCCGCGCGTTTGTGGATGAAGGCGTCCATGCCTTCCTTCTGATCCTGGGTGGCGAAGAGAGCGTGGAACAGCCGGCGCTCGAACATCACGCCGTCGGAGAGCGAGCCTTCGAAGGCCCGGTTGACCGATTCCTTGGCGGCCATGACCGCGACCTGCGAGAAGCCGGCGATGACCAGGGCCGCGCCCAGGGCTTCGCTTTCCAGCTGGTCATAGGGCACCACGCGGCTGACGAGGCCCGCGCGCTCGGCCTCGGCGGCGTCCATCATGCGGCCGGTGAGGGCCATGTCCATGGCCTTGGACTTGCCCACGGCGCGCGGCAGGCGTTGCGTGCCGCCGGCGCCGGGGATGACGCCCAGCTTGATCTCGGGCTGGCCGAACCTGGCGTTGTCGGCGGCGATGATGAAGTCGCACATCATCGCCAGCTCGCAGCCGCCGCCCAGGGCGAAGCCGCTCACGGCGGCGATCACCGGCTTGCGCACCGCGCGGATGCGCTCCCAGTTGCGGGTGATGTAGTCGCCCTTGTACACGTCGGTGAAGCTGTAGCCCGCCATCGCGCCGATGTCCGCGCCGGCGGCGAAGGCCTTTTCGCTGCCCGTGATGATGATGCAGCCGATGCGCTCGTCCGCATCGAAGGCGGCGAGCGCATCGCCCAGCTCGTTCATCAGCTGGTCGTTCAGGGCATTGAGCTGTTTGGGCCGGTTCAGCGTGATGATGCCGACCTTGTCCGC
>Ga0105242_10001377_pt1 | contig 19163 bp, 16 predicted proteins | sample KBSM24metaG_FD_81521 | JGI IMG/M metagenome (GOLD analysis project Ga0105242, IMG submission 81521) | Miscanthus rhizosphere microbial communities from Kellogg Biological Station, Michigan, USA - KBS M2-4 metaG | ecosystem: Host-associated > Plants > Roots > Rhizosphere > Soil | place... | reverse complement strand
TCGGCCGGCGTCTCCAGCGTCACGCGGCCCAGCACTGCGCTGCGCAGGTCGGTCATCACCAGCTCGGCGCCCTTCTGCAGGTTGACCCGCCCGCCGGACATCACCGCGCCGCGCTTGCGGGCGATGGCTTCCAGCAGTTCCTCGTCGTGCAGGGCGGCGATCGCCTCGTCGCTCAGGCCCAGGCGGTAGCGCGCCTCCAGCAGGCTCGCGTAGTGCCGCTTGAGATAGGCCAGCAGCTCCAGCGCCACCTCTTCCTCGTCGTAGGCGTTGCGGCCCACGGCGCCGCTGGCGGCGAGCTTGTAGCCGCTTTCCTCGATGGTGATGCGCGGCCAGAGCATGCCGGGCGTGTCCCACAGGTAGAAGTCGTCGGCCAGCGTGATGCGCTGCTCCAGCTTGGTGATGCCGGCCTCGTCGCCCGTCTTGGCCTGGCGCTTGTCGCTCAGCGTGTTGATGAGGGTGGACTTGCCCACGTTCGGAATGCCGCAGATCAGCACCCGCATGGGCTTGGCCATGCCGCCGCGCTGGGGCGCGAGCTGGTGGCAGGCCTCGATCAGCCGGCGGGCGGGTGCGGGCTCCGAGGCATCGAGCCCGATGGCGCGGGTTTCGGCGCGGGCGTTGTACCAGTCCAGCCAGAGCGGCGTGCGGGCCGGATCGGCCACGTCCTGCTTGTTGAGCACCTTCACCGAGGGCTTGTGGCCCGTCAGCTCGGCCAGCAGCGGGTTGGCGCTGGAGCCGGGCAGGCGCGCGTCCAGCAGCTCGATCACCACGTCGATGTCCTTGATGCGCTCGGCGATCGCCTTGCGGGTGGAGTGCATGTGACCGGGGAACCACTGGATGGCCATGGGCTTTTTCTTTCGCGTTCTGGGGAGCTTGTCGGGGCGACAAGGATAATCGCGGCCTGGCCTTTCCCCCACGAACCGATTGCCCCTCATGCCGCTGCCCTCGCCTCCCGTCCACCGTCCCAGCAAGAAGGCCGAAGCCGAACTGCTGTTCAAGGGGGTGACCTGCGCGCTCATCGGGCTCATCGTGCTGCTGGCGCCCTACGTGGCCAAGTCGTCCAGCGTGGGCGACATGATGCGGCAGGCCTATCTGGTGGGCTGGTTCGCCCTGGTGCTGGGCATCGCCTTCCTGGTGCGCTATGCCCTGCGACGCTACGGCGGCCGCCGGCGCTATTGATCCCGACACAACGCATGCCGATGGCGCCGCCCCCCACGGCCGCTCCCGCAGCCCCGCAGGCCGGAGCGGAGCCACCGGGCGAAGCGCTCTCGCGCCTGCGCCGCCGTTTCGCGTTGCTGCGCCAGCGCTTGGCCGACCATCGCCTCGAGCTGCGCAACCCTCCGCCGGAGCCCACCACCTGCTGCGGCCGCGGCTGCAATGGCTGCGTGTGGGATGGCTTCTACGCCGCTGCCGAGTGGTGGTGCGAAGACGCCGAGGAGCTGCTGGCCGCGCCCCTGCCGGACCCCAGCGGCGCGCCCCATCCGCAGCCGCCTGCAGGCGCCGCATCGCCCAATGCCGCGCCGGTGTAAGACCACTGCCTCATCATTCGCACCGTTTCCTTCTTCCTCCATCGCCCCGCCTCATCCATCCAGTCCCTTTATGCTGATTCCTGAGGCAGTTTCACCCCACCCCTCCGCTCCTGGCGTTGCGGCCGCGGTGCCCCCCGCCGACACCGTGGGCCAGGCGCGCGCCATCCAGGTCAGCCCGCAGCGGCTGATGGCCGTGCGCGCCACGGGCCTGCTCGACTCGTCCGCCGAGGCCGGCTTCGACGGCTTGACCGCCACCGCGGCCCGGCTGCTCCATGCCACGGCCTGCTTCATCTCCATCGTCGATGAGCACCGGGACTTCTACAAGAGCCAGTGCGGCTTTCCCGACGGGCTGGCGCAGGCCCGGCAGCTGGAGGGCCTCACCTTCTGCCACTTCACGCTCGACCGCAGCGACGCGCTGGTGATCGAGGACACCCACGCCACGCCGATCTGGGCCAGCGTGCCGACGGTGCAGAGCCTGGGCGTGCGCGCCTACGTGGGCGTGCCGCTCAAGTCCGAGGGCCAGAACATCGGCAGCTTCTGCGTGATCGACGTCAAGCCCCGGGCCTGGACGGCCGACGAGCTCGAGACCATCCGCCAGCTGGCCGTTTCCGCCGCGCGCGAACTGGATCTGCGCGCCGCGCTCGCGGCCGCGCAACGGGCCGCCGAGAGCGCACGCAGCCAGGCCCTGGCGCGGGAACAGGTGCTGGCCGTGGTGGCGCACGACCTGCGCACGCCGCTGCAGGTGCTGCAGCTGAGCACGCGGCTCCTGCAGCGCGGCGGCCCGCCGGCGCAGCAGCAGCAACCCACGCTGCAGCGCATGCAGGCCGCCATCGACGTGATGGCCACCATGGTCGATGGCCTGCTCAAGCCCAGCGAGGCGGCGCCGGCCATGCAGCCGATCCCGGTGGAAACGCTGACGCGCGACGCCGTCCACATGATGGCGCCCCTGGCCGAAAAGAGCCACATCACGCTGCAGCTGCAGGCGCTGCCCGACGCCGTGGTGCGCGTGGACTACGGCCAGCTGGTGCGCGTGCTGGGCAACCTCATCGGCAATTCGCTCAAGTACTCCCCGGAAGGCAGCGTGGTGAGCGTGAGCGGCGCGCGCACCGGCGGGGGCGAGATGGTGGACATCGTGGTCAGCGACAACGGCGTCGGCATGACTCCGCAGGAAGCAGCGCAGGCCTTCAACGCCGGCTGGCAGAGCGAGGCGGCCCGCGCGCGCAACGACGGCGTGGGCCTGGGCCTGGCCATCGTCAAATCCCTGGTCGAGGCCAACCAGGGCTACGTCCGCATCGAAAGCCGCGAAGGCGCCGGCACCTCGGTCACCCTCACGCTGCCGTGCGGATGAGGTACTGCGTCGCCGCTCGATCGCCGCTGAATCGCCGCTCCGGCCATCGCATCTGGCATGCAGGGCCCTGAGATCGGCTCACACGACCCCGCGAAGCTGTTCCGGCCCTGCGCCGCACCGAAGGCAGTACCGGTACGAGGCCAGAACGGTGTTGCGTGTGATCAGCGCTGAGGCTGCTGCCGCACCTGGTCGGCCTCGCGGCGCAACTGGCCGGCCAGCAGCAGGGCCAGGTCCAGCCGGCGCAGCAGCCAGGGGTTCAGGTCGTTCTCGAAAGGGTCGGGCAAGGGCTCGGGGCCTGGGGCGGCTTCCGGGCTGGCTTGCGCGGAGTCGGGCACGGCCGCTGCGGCGCCCAGCAAGGTGGCGTCGATGCGGTCGGCCGCCTGCGCCAGCGGGCCGGCGATGAGCGCCGCGTTCAGGCGGCCCCGCCGCAGCAGCAGCATGGACTTCACGGCGGTCAGCTGGGCCAGCAACTGGTAGCAGTAGGCCTGCAGCCGCTGCAGCCGCTCGATCGGCGGGCGCACGGCCCGCGGCTCCTTGATCGAGCGCTGGGTCGCCTGCACCAGGGCGGAGAGGCTGTCGTAGGCCTCGCGCCGCGCCAGCCGCCAGTCCAGCTCGGGCGAGTTGTCCACCGCCTGCAGCTGGCCCAGGCCCAGGGCCAGGCGCGCATGACGGGCCTGCGCGGACACGGTGCGGGTCACCAGGGCCGGGATCTGCCCGCGCTCCCAGGACGGCAGCACGTAGCTGCAGGCCCAGGCGATGCCGGTGCCGATCAGGGTGTCGGCCAGCCGCTCGAACAGCGCGAAGGACGGGCTCACGCCCACGTTCAGCATGTGCGACTGCACCAGCCCCAGCACGGTGGCTGCCACCGCCGCGACGAGGTAGCGGCGCACGGCGAAGGCATGCGCCACGGCCTGCGCCAGCGTGAGCACGGCGATCAGCGCGAGCGGCGACAGGTGGACGGAGAGCACCGACAGCGCCAGCACGCAGCCCAGCAGCGTGCCGGCCACCCGCGCATTGCGCCGCTCCAGGGTCTGCGCCAGGCTGCCGCGCAGCACCACCACGATGGTCAGCAGGATCCAGTAAGGGTGCGCCCCCCAGGGCAGCGCCTGCGACACGGTGTAGCCCACACCCATGGCCAGCGCGGCGCGCAGCGCATGGCGCAGCGGGGGCGCGTCCCAGCGCCAGAGCGAGAAGAACGGTGCCAGCGACCACGCGGTCGGGCTGACGAACATCTGCCAGCTGGCCCGCACCACGGCCAGGTTGGGCTCGGCCTCGCCACGGGCCAGCGCCACCAGGCGCAGGGCCTCGTCGTTGACATGCCCCATGCGGTCGGCCAGCGCCCGAGCCAGCAGCTGGGGCGAAGGGCCGGGCCCGTTCCAGGCCTCGAAGGCGGCAGCCGGGTCCTGGGCGTCGCCCGGAGACCAGCGCAGCTGCGCCAGCCGCGCGCGGCGGTCGGTCATGGGCGGGGGCATGCGCCCCAGCAGCAAGGCGTCGGCCAGATGGGCGATGTCGGCCGCCATCTCGCGCAGCACGGCCTGGATCTGGCGCAGGCCGTGGGCATGGCCGGGCTGGGACTGCAGCGTGTCCAGATCGAGCTCGCAGGCCAGCAGGTGGTCGCGCATCTCCAGCACCAGCAGCAGCATGCCGGCCAGCCGCTGGCGGCGCGGCGTGCGGGGCGACTCCAGCACCACGTCGCGGGTGGACTGTAACTGGTCGGCCAGCGCGGCGTGGCGGACCAGCAGGTCGCCGATGAGGATCCGATCGTTGTCGGGCTCGCCCGCAGCCGGTGCCGCAGCGCCCTGCCCCTCGTGCGTGCCGCTGCCGAAATGCCGCGCCTGCACGCGCATGAGTGCGGCCAGGGCCAGCAGCGTATCGGCCAGCAATTGCACGCGGTAGCGGCCATTGAGCGCCAGGTGCGCGAGCACCGAATAGACGACGTAGAGGCCGGAGCCCAGCCCGAAGAACGCGGTGGTGCGCAAAGCGGCTTCCAGGGCGTTGCGGCCCTCGTGCGTGGGCACGGCCATGCTGAAGACGGCCGAGAAGATCATCGCGATGGCGACCGGCACGCCCCGCTTGCCCCAGGCCATGGCCAGGAAGGACACGAAGGCCGCCAGCACGATCAGCAGGCCCAGCGCGACCGGATCGTCCTGCAGCAGCTGCACGCCGAAAAAGAGCGGCAGGCCCAGCAGCGGCGCGGGCAGCATCTGCCAGAACTTGCCGCGGCGCGGGCCGGGCAGGTCCGGCGGCGAGGTGACGATCACCCCCACCGATGCGGCCGAGGCCGCCGCGGCACCGACGAAGACATGGACACCCGCCGATATCAGCATCAGCCCCAGCGCCACCGACAGCCCGTTGGCGACGTAGTGGCTCAGGGCCCCGCGCATGGCGGCGCGCAGGCGGCGGGACAGGGAAGCGTTCGGAGTCTGGAAGAGTTTCACGATCACAGTGTGGAATGGCCGCCACCGTCCGGCAGCCGGGCTGCACCGTATGGCCCCACGCCGGTGTCCAGCCGGAGGCAGCCGTTCATCAGGACCTTCAGCCTAACTGCTCTACGGACATGTATTGCTGGCGCCAGGCTTCGAAGGGCAGCGTGTCGGCCGCCTCGATGGCCTTCTGCTCCGCGAGCGACTGCGCCACGTAGCCGGCATGGCGCTGCTGCTGCTCGGCCGTCCAGGGCTGCGCGAGCAGATGGTCGCGCGCTGAGGCCGAACGCTCCAGCGCGAAAGCCGTGAAGTTGCCGGCATGGCGCTCGGCGAGCACCTGCAGCACGCGGGCCGAGGGCGTCTGCCCGGGCGCCGCCACCAGGGCCTGCGCCGCGGCCAGGGCCTGGGCGTGGGCATCGGTGCGCTGGGCGGCATCCAGGGCCTGGGCGATGGGGGCGCACTCGGACAGCAGCTCGGCGGCCCAATCGGTCAGCGCCACGCTGCGGCCGGCGCGCATGAGTTGCAGGCCGGGTTCGCGGCCGCGCTCGGCGGCCAGGTGCTGGTTGTGCTTGAGCTCGGCGATCTCCGCCGGCGTGTCCGGCGGGCTGTCCGAGAGCAGGCAGTGCAGCAGGAAGACGTCCAGCAGGCGCATGGTCTGCGCGTTGATGCCCACCGGCTCGAACGGGTCCAGGTCCATCAGGCGCACCTCGACGTATTCGACGCCGCGCTCGCGCAGGGCGTGCAGCGGGCGCTCGCCCGTGCGCACGGTGCGCTTGGGGCGGATGGTGCCGTAGAACTCGTTCTCGATCTGCAGCAGGCTGGTGCCCAGCTGGTTGTATTCGCCGCCGAGGTTCATCACGCCCACGGCCTCGTAGGCCGGGTAAGGCCGCGTCAGCGCGTCGTGCAGCGAATCGGCATAGCCCTTGAGGCCGTTGTAGCTCACGGCCAGCGTGGCCTGGGCGTCGCTCTGGTAGCCCAGGCGCCCCATGCGCAGCGAGGTGGCATGCGGCAGGTGCAGCGCATTGCGGCCATCGCCCAGCGGCTGCAGGCTGTGTTCGCGCCCCGCGACGAAACAGGGGCACAGCGCCGGCGAGGCGCCGAAGAGATACAGCAGCACGAAGGCGCTGCGGCGGAAGTTGCGGATCAGCGCGAAGTATTCCTCGCTCGTCACCCCGGGCAGCGACCAGTTGTAGTGGATGCCCGAGATGGTCTGCATGCGCCGGCCATAGCGGTGGCCCAGGCCCATGCGGTAGACGCTCTTGGCCCGGCCGATGTTGGACGAGCCGTAGCGCCCCAGAGGAATGGTCTCGTCGGTGGGCAGGCCGCAGGGCATGCTGGAGACCCACATCATCTCCCCGCCGCCCGGCTGCTGCGCCAGTGCCCGGTACGTGAACTGATGGACTTCGACCAGTTCGTCCAGCGTGGCCTGGGCGCTGCGGTGCGCGCCGGTGATGAGCTCGAGCTGCGATTCGCTGAAATCGGTGGTGATCAGGGGGTGGGTCAGCGCGGCCCCCAGGGCCTCGGGATGGGGCGTGAGCGCCAGGGCACCGGTGGGCAACACGCGCAAGCCCTCTTTTTCCACGCCCCGGCGGATACCTGCCAGGCGGTCCGAGGATTGCGCGCCGATGCGCTCGTGTAGTTTTGTCATGTATTTATCCGCAGGTCCATCTCTTGTGGAGGCGGAACTTAGCACGGCGCCGCCTCCCGCGTGGCGAGGCTGGCGGGAGCCTTGGCCGGCCGGCGGGGCACTTTGGCCGCAGGGCGACGAAGCCCTCGTGGCATGCAGGGCTACGCCCCGGCACCCCATGCGCACACTGCATGAAGGCGCGCACAACGGTTAAATTTTTTTCACCTCGCGGAATGCGTGCCATACGGCAGCACACTATGGCCGATGGCAACCGCGCACTTGCCACCCAGCTTTCCCAGAAGAACGACCGCCCATGCCCCTGACTGCCCGCGAAAGACAGCACCCCATGACAGCGCCCGAACGGCGGAGGGTGGACGAGTTGCGCAGTGTCCAGTTGCGCCCTGGCGCGGTACGGATTCAGCTGGCCAGCATGGGCCTGCTGGCGATATCGGTCGCGCTGGCCCGCCATGTGAACCTGCCGATGCGCCCGGACCTGTACTGGCTGATGGGCGCGCTGAGCCTGAGCCTGCTTGCGGCGCTCGTCATGGTCATCCAGGGCAATGCTCGCCAATTCAACTACAGCGGCCTGCTGCATGGCCTGGGCATCGCCCTGGCCTATCGGCTCCTGGCGGACAAAGTCCCCAACCCGGGTTTCTGGCTGATTCCGCTGGCGATGCTGATCACCTTCACCACCGCCGTGTTCTTCACGCACTTCTGGAGCCACTTGGTCTTCAACCTCGTTTGCTGGGCGATATTGACCAACGGCGGCACCGTCAGCAGCGGCGTGCATGAACAGCAGCCGCTGGTGGCCTTGCTGATCCTCGCGGGCATGGCGCTGGCGTCGGCCGTATGCCTGGCGAGCGACGGGGCACTGCGCAAGAACCTGCTGCTCACCGTGCGCCTCGAACGGCTGGCCGACTTCGATGTGCTGACCGAGCTGCACAACCGCAGGTCCTTCCTGCAGATCGTCGAATCGGCGATCCACCAACGTGCCAAAGGCCCGGAGGGCGGCGCCCGGCCACCCCTGTACTTCGCGCTGCTCGACATCGACGACTTCAAGCGGATCAACGACACGCTGGGCCACGGCGCGGGCGATCTCGCCCTGCAGGAGACCGCGGCGGCCATCCGCACGTATTGCGGGCCGCACCCCTGCGGCCGCCTGGGCGGAGAGGAGTTCGGCATCCTGCTCTCCGACCTGGAGGCCAGCGCCGTACGCACCTTCATGGACGGCCTGGTGCCCCTGCTGGCCGAAGCAGCCGTGCGCGGCCCACGCATCACGGCGAGCGCCGGCTTGGCGCGACTGCGCGGCGGCGATCATATGAGCGACCTCGTCCAGCGCGCCGACCAGCAGCTCTACCGCGCCAAGCGCTCCGGCAAGAACCGCTGGCAAGGCCAGGCTTAGAGCCCTGCCCTGCCCCGGCCACCGCCGGTACCTATGCCCTCCAGCCGCAGCCCCAGGGTTATCCCTGGGATCACTGGATAATGGTGTGGATAACCCTGAAAAAATGCTGCATGACAGTTCTAAGTCATTGATTTACAAGGATTGCGGACGCAATGCTGAAAAATAAGGCAAAAGCGGCCCCTCATCCCCCGATTATCCCTCCCTGCGATGGACAATCATGTGGATAAGCGTGGACAAGGCCTGTACGGGCATCGTAAGTCCTTGATTTACAAGGCAACCCCATCTATTGATTAAAAAACAGGCAGCCTGCGCGCCCTCACTTATCCCTGTCCGCGCTGGACAATCGTGTGGATAACCCTGAACAAGTCTTGTATGGCCGTCGCAAGTCTTTGATTTTTCAGGGAATTGCCTGTATTGCTCAAAATTCAGGCAGGCCAGCGGCGCGTCGCGGCCACCATGCCATGGCAGGCAACCGCTACAAACTGCATAGCGTCCGGCTTTGAACTGGGCGATGCCCTGCGGGGAAAAACCAGGCGGCGATGACCGCGCACCTACCCGGTTATCCCTCTCTGCGCTGAACAATCATGTGGATAACCGTGGACAAGGCTTGTACGACGGTCATAAGTCCTTGATTTCAAAGGAAGCCCCACCCATTGCCCAAAAAGCAGGCATCCGGATGTCCAGTTATCCCTGTCCGCGCTGGACAATCATGTGGACAACCCTGAACAAGCCTTGTATGACCGTTGCAAGTCATTGATTTTCCAGGGAGTTGGCTGCATTGCTTGAAATTCAGGCAGGCGTACGGTGCTTTGCGACGGTCATGCCATGGCGGGCGACCCGCTACAAGTTGCATAGCATCCCAGCCCAGCTGCGCTACGCCATGCCGGAAGAAACCGAGGCAGCGGCGCCCCTCCATCCCCCCGGTTATCCCTCTCCGCGCTGGACAATCATGTGGACAACCGTGGACAAGGCCTGTACGGCCGCCGCAAGTCCTTGATTTACAAGGGATCAGCACCCATTGCTCAAAAAAGAGGCAGCCGTGCAGCCACTTATCCCTGCTCGCGCTGGACAATCATGTGGATAACCCTGAACAAGCCTTGTATGGCCGCCGCAAGCCATTGATTTTGAAGGGAAATGCCTGCATCGCTCAAAATTTAGGCAGACGTGCCGCACAAGGCGATCGCAGCGCCACAGCAGGCGATCGCTGCAAATTGCATAGCATTCGCCCCTGGCAGATCAAGCGCCAACACCGTTTTCCATTCGCATCCTTTCTTCGACCACCCCCATGTCCACCGCACCCTTCTTCATCGCCCGCGTCGGCGACGACGGCACGCAATGCGATGCCTGGCCCGAACAACCCCTGCTGCAGTCGCTGGAGCAAGGCGGCATCGACTGGCCCTCGTCCTGCCGCAATGGCACCTGCCGCACCTGCATCGGCATGCTGGCCGAAGGCGAGGTGCAGTACCGCATCGAATGGCCGGGCCTGTCGCGCGAAGAACGGGCCGAAGGCTGCGTGCTGCCCTGCGTGGCCTATCCCGTCAGCGACGTGAGGCTTGAGGCCCCGGGGATCTGACAGTGACGGGTGGCGCGCCCGGGGCGGGCCGCGCTGAACTAGAATCGCCCCCTCCAGAGGGAGCACTGCGCTCCCCCACGCACGGCCCTCGGCCGCGGCACTTGTTCTTCGGGTGGCAGCCTCGCAGGCACCGGCCATCCGCCCGTCGGGAACACGCGCCGTGCCCGGCCGGGTGGCCCAACCCCCGAAAGCCCCAGTCATGAGTACCTCCCCATCCCCCGTGGCGATCTCGCCCGTCGAAGACATCGTGGCCGACATGCGCGCCGGGCGCATCGTGATCCTGGTGGATGAGGAAGACCGTGAAAACGAAGGCGACCTGGTGCTCGCGGCCGACCACGTCACGCCCGACGCCATCAACTTCATGGCCCGCTACGGCCGTGGCCTGATCTGCCTGACCCTGACCCGCGAGCGCTGCGAGCGGCTGAACCTGCCGCCCATGGTGCCCCGCAACGGCACCAAGATGGGCACGGCCTTCACCGCGTCCATCGAGGCGGCCGAAGGCGTGACCACCGGCATCTCGGCCGCCGACCGCGCCCGCACCGTACAGGCCGCCGTCGCCCCGAACGCCGTGGCGGCCGACCTGGTCCAGCCGGGCCACATCTTCCCCCTGCAGGCGGTGGACGGCGGCGTGCTGATGCGCGCCGGCCACACCGAAGCCGGCTGCGACCTGGCCGCCATGGCCGGCTGCAGCCCCACGGCCGTGATCTGCGAGGTGATGAAGGACGACGGCACCATGGCCCGCCTGCCCGACCTGCAGGTGTTCGCCGCCGAGCACGGCCTGAAGATCGGCACCATCGCCGATCTGATCGAATACCGCAGCCGCAACGAATCGCTGGTGCAGAAGGTCGGCACCCGCACGCTGCAGACGGCCTGGGGCGAATTCACCGCCCACGCCTTCCGCGACGGTCCCAGCCAATCGGTGCATCTGGCGCTGGTCAAGGGCGAATGGAAGGACAGCGACGACGTGCCCGTGCGCGTGCATGAGCCGCTGTCGGTGCTGGACGCGCTGGAAGTCAACCGCGCCATGCACTCCTGGGGCCTGGACACCAGCCTGCAGTACATCAGCGGCAAGGGCTACGGCGTGGCCGTGCTGCTGAACTGCGGCGAGTCGGGCGGCCAGCTGCTCGCGCAGTTCGAAGGCCGGGCCCAGTCGGCCCACGCGCCCGAACGCGGCCGCATGGACCTGCGCACCTACGGCATCGGCGCGCAGATCCTGCGTGAATGCGGCGTCAGCCGCATGCAGCTGATGGGCCAGCCCCGCCGCATGCCCAGCGTGGCCGGCTACGGCCTCGAGATCACCGGATACATCCCCAAGGAATAAAGAACATGTTTGGCGCAGACAAAGGAACGGCGGACAAGCTCGATGGCAAGAAACTGCACATCGGCATCGTGCAGGCCCGCTTCAACGAGAGCATCACCAACACGCTGGCAGCCGCCTGCCGTGCGGAACTGATCGCCCTGGGCGTGCAGGAAAAGCACATCCACCACGTGCTGGTGCCCGGCGCGCTGGAAGTGCCGGTGGCCCTGCAGGCCATGGCCGAACGCGACGAATACGACGCGCTGATCGCGCTGGGCTGCATCATCCGCGGCGAGACCTACCACTTCGAGCTGGTCTCCAACGAATCCGGCGCCGGCGTCACGCGCGTCTCGCTCGACTACCACGTGCCGGTGGCCAACGCCATCATCACGACCGAGAACATGGAACAGGCCATCGCCCGCCAGACCGAAAAGGGCCAAGATGCGGCACGGGTCGCCGTGGAGATGGCGAACCTGCTGGAGGAACTGTCTTGAGCGAATCCACCCACGGCGACAAGCGCCCGCCGCGCCAGCCGCGCACCGGCACCACCAGCACGGGCGCCCGCAAGGCCGCTTCCAAGTCGGGCCGCAGCCGCGCGCGCGAATTCGCGCTGCAGGCGCTCTACCAGTTCCTGGTGGGCCGCAACGACGCCACCGCCATCGACCACTTCACGCGGGACCTGGCAGGCTTTCACAAGGCCGATTCCGCGCATTACGACGCGCTCCTGCACGGCTGCATCCGCACGGCGGACGACCTCGATGCGCTGATCGCTCCCAAGCTCGACCGCAAGATGGCCGAGATCTCGCCCATCGAGCATGCCGCCATGTGGATCGGCGTGTTCGAGTTCCAGAACTGCATGGACGTGCCCTGGCGCGTGGTCATCAACGAATGCATCGAGCTGGCCAAGGAATTCGGCGGCACGGACGGCCACAAGTACGTCAACGGCGTGCTCAACGGCCTGGCGCCGCAGCTGCGCGCAGCGGAAGTGGCTGCCGACAAGGGCCAGGACGCCGGCACGCCGACGGCCTGATCCCGTCATGGCGCGGGCTGCGCGAGCGGCCCGGCCATTCACGCCTGCCCGCCCGCCGCAAAGTCAATCGCTCCATGAAGTTCTCCTCCCGCGCCGAACGCATCGAACCCTTCTACGTGATGGAAGTGGCCAAGGCCGCCCAGGCCCTGGCACGCGACGTGGCCGGCAGCCGCGACCCGATGATCTTCCTGAACATCGGCGAGCCCGACTTCACCGCGCCGCCACGGGTGCAGGAAGCCGCCGACCGCGCCATGCGTGCCGGCGCCACGCAATACACCAATGCCCTGGGCCTGGACGCGCTGCGCGAACGCATCAGCGGCTGGTACGCCCAGCGCTTCGGCGTGCAGGTGCCGGCGCGGCGCATCGTGGTCACGGCCGGCGCCTCCGCCGCGCTGCAGCTGGCCTGCCTCGCGCTGATCGAAGCCGGCGACGAGGTGCTGATGCCCGACCCGAGCTACCCCTGCAACCGCCACTTCGTGAGCGCAGCGGAAGGCCGGGCGATTCTCCTGCCCACCACGGCCGAGGAGCGCTTCCAGCTCAGCGCCGCCAAGGTCGAGGCCGCCTGGGGCCCGAAGACGCGCGGCGTGCTGCTGGCCTCTCCCTCCAACCCCACGGGCACGTCGATCGCGCCCGAGGAATTGCGCCGCATCCACGGCGTGGTGCAGGCGCGCGGCGGCGTGACGCTGGTCGACGAAATCTACCTGGGCCTCTCGTACGACGAGGCCTTCGGCCAGACCGCGCTCGCCATCGACGACAACGTCATCAGCATCAACAGCTTCAGCAAGTACTTCAACATGACCGGCTGGCGCCTGGGCTGGATGGTGGTGCCCGAGGCCATGGTGCCGGTGGTGGAGCGGCTCGCGCAGAACCTCTTCATCTGCGCCTCGACCATCGCGCAGCATGCGGCCCTGGCCTGCTTCGACGCCGAGAGCCTGGCCGAATACGAACGCCGCCGCGCCGAATTCAAGGCCCGGCGCGACTTCTTCGTGCCCGCGCTGCAGGCCCTGGGGCTCGATGTGCCCGCCCTGCCCGACGGCGCCTTCTACGCCTGGGCCGACTGCACCCGGGCAGCCGAACGCCTGGGCGTGCAGGGCAGCTGGGACTTCAGCTTCGCGCTGATGCGCGAGGCCCACCTTGCCATCACGCCGGGGCGCGACTTCGGCAGCGCCGACACGGCGCGCTTCGTGCGCTTTTCCACGGCCAATTCGATGCCGCAGCTGCAGGAGGCCGTGCGTCGCCTGCAGGCGGCTATCGGCTGACGGCTCGCCCCCCTTATCCCGAGGCAGCAGACGATGGCATTCGAATGGCCCGTGCGGATCTACTGGGAGGACACCGATGCCGGCGGCATCGTGTTCTATGCCAACTACCTGAAATTCTTCGAGCGCGCCCGCACCGAATGGCTGCGCTCGCTGGGCGTCGGCCAGCAGTCGCTGAGGGAACTCGCGGGCGGCATGTTTGTCGTATCCGACGCGCAGCTGCGCTACCTCAGGCCCGCCCGCCTGGACGATGAACTGATTGTTACGGCCGCCGTCCAGGAAAGCGGACGGGCATGCCTGACAATACGCCAGCAAGCGCTCCTGAAAACAGAGCAAACGACCGAATCCGGACCGGTGCTGCTGTGTGAAGGCACGGTCCGTATCGGCTGGGTGCAAGCCGATACGCTGCGCCCCGCACGCATTCCCGGCCACCTTCTCGCAACTCTCACAAGACCATGAATTCCCAAGACATGTCCATCGTCAGTTTGGTGCTCAACGCCAGTTGGGTCGTGCAGCTGGTCATGCTGCTGCTGATCGGGGTGTCGATCTCCAGCTGGGCCGCCATCTTCCGCAAACTGTTCGCACTGAAACGGGTGCGTTCGCTCAACGAAGAGTTCGAGCGCGAGTTCTGGTCCGGCACCAGCCTCAACGACCTCTATTCCGGCGCCGCGCAGAACGCCAAGAACGCAGGCCCCATGGAACGCATCTTCGCCAGCGGCATGCGCGAGTACCAGAAGCTGCGCGAGCGCCGCATCAGCGACCCTGGCACGCTGCTCGACGGCGCCCGCCGCGCCATGCGCGCGAGCTTCCAGCGCGAGATGGACGTGATCGAATCGAGCCTGTCCTTCCTCGGCTCCGTGGCGTCGGTGTCGCCCTATGTGGGCCTCTTCGGCACCGTCTGGGGGATCATGCATGCCTTCACCGGCTTCGCGGGCATGGAGCAGGTCACCCTGGCCAACGTGGCGCCCGGCATCGCCGAAGCGCTGGTGGCCACGGCCATCGGCCTCTTCGCCGCCATTCCGGCCGTGATCGCCTACAACCGCTTCGCCCGCGACATCGACCGCGTGGCCATCCACCAGGAAACCTTCATCGAAGAGTTCTCCAACATCCTGCAGCGCAACCTGGGCGCCCAGCCCGGTTCGGCCTCGGGCCACTGACCGCAAGGAGGCACGCATGCCCGCAATGGCCTCGCGCAGCGGCAGCCGCCGCCGGTCGATGAACGAAATCAACATGGTGCCCTTCATCGACGTGATGCTGGTGCTGCTCATCATCTTCATGGTGACCGCGCCCATGCTCACGCCCGGCATGATCGATGTGCCCACCGTGGGCAAGGCGTCCAAGCAGCCCCCCGCCGTGGCGCAGATCCTGGTCGGCAAGGACGGCCAGCTGCAGCTCAAGACGCAGGACATCACCCGCACGCTCACCCAGCGCGAGATCGGCGATGCCGCCAAGCGCTGGCAGTCGGGCCAGGCCGAAGGCAGCGCGGTCGTCATCACCGCCGAGAAGACGGTGCCCTATGAGTCCGTGGTGAAAGCCATGGATGCACTGCAGAAGGCGGGGGTCCAGCGCGTGGGCCTGTCCGTGAAGACGGGGGGCTGAAGCCCTCCGCATCCGCCGCAGCGCCTTACCCAGGCCAGGTCCGCAGCCGCCTTTCTCCCACGCAGCCCTTTTTCCTCTGACGACTCCCGCATGTACGCCCACGACGACCGCGACCAGTTTGCCCCGCCCCGTCCGCCCGGACGCATGCGCGCCGTGGCCTTGGCCGTACTCGTGCATGCCGCGCTGATCGCGGCGCTGACCTGGGGCGTGAACTGGAAAACCAGCGCCGACCAGCCCGCCGTCGAGGCCGAGCTGTGGTCGGCCGTACCGCAGCAGGCCGCGCCCCGCGAAGTCGCTCCCGAGCCGCCGCCCACGCCTGCGCCCCAGCCGGAGCCGGCTCCGCTGCCCCCACCGCCGCCGCCCGCCCCTCCGCCGCCACCTCCTCCCCGCGCGGCAGAGCCGGACACGCGCGAAGCCGACATCGCCATCGAGCGCGAGAAGCGGCGGCTGGAGCAGGCCAAGAAGGAACGCCAGCAGCAAGCCGAGCGTGACAAGCGCGAACGCGAGCGCCAGGAACAGCTGGAGCAGGAAAAGCAGGAGCGCCTGCAAAAGCAGAAGGAACAGCAGGCCAAGGAAAAGGCCCTGCGCGACAAGGCCGAGAAGGACCGCGCCGAGCGCGAGCAGGAGCGCCGCGAGAAGGCCGAACAGGACAAGAAGAAGCAGCAACAGCTGCAGGCCGAAGCGCAGAAGCAGGCCGAGGCCCAGAAAAAGGCGGACGCCCAGAAGAAGGCCGAGGCGCAGAAGAAGGCCGATGCCGACGCCAAGCGCGCCGCCGAATTCCGCGCCGAGCAGATGCGCCGCATGCAGGGTCTGGCCGGCGCCACCGGCGGCGAAACCGCCACCGGCAGTGCGCAGCGCAGCTCGGGCCCGTCCGGCAGCTATGGCGGCAAGGTAGCGGCCAAGGTGCGGCCGAACATCGTCTATCCCGACACCATCTCCGGCAACCCGCGCACCGAAGTCGAGGTGCGCGTCGCCCCGGACGGCACCATCGTCGGCACGCGCATCACCCATTCCAGCGGCAACAAGGCCTGGGACGACGCCGTCATCCGCGCCTTGCAGAAGACCGACACGCTGCCGCGCGACGTGGATGGCCGCGTGCCGTCATCGCTGGTGCTGGGCTTCCAGCCCAAGGAATAGGAATGGACAGTACCCGGGCGGTTTGCGGATGCCTGCCGGCGTCGCAGCCGCATCTCGCTGACCGCCACTGACCGCCCCGCCCTGCGGCGTTCGGCGGTCATTGCCTCACCGGCTTGGGCCCAGGCCTCCTCAGGCCGCGCTCCGCACCTCGCCCTCGTTTTCAGTGCACGGCAGAAGCGGAGGCCTTTGCCCCGGTTCGCACCACGCCTGGCCGGCGTGCCGCCGCCTTCTCCACGGCCTCCGCGGCAGGCAGCGCGTCCTTGTCGGTCAGGGTACGCAGGAAAGCCACCATGTCGCCGATCTCGGCTTCCGTCAAACGCGGCGCCTCGCCGGGCTTGAGGTCGAACGGCGCCTCCTTGTTGACGTTGCCCGCGTAGGCGGCGGGCAGATCGTCATAGCGCCTGTGCGGCCCCTTGGCTCGGGTGGGGTATGGATACCACCGCTGCGGGTCGCTGTCGCGCGTGACGTAGAAGCGGATCACCTCCGCCAGGTCATGGAAGGCCCCGTTGTGGAAGAAGACCTGCCGCACTGCGACGTTGCGCAGGCTGGGCGTGCGGAACGCGCCGCAGAGCGACGCACGCTCCTCGGCATCCACGCTGCCGGGCAGGATGGCGCAGGTGCCCAGGTCATGGAACGACGGGTCGCGGTTGGCCGGCAGCGCACGGTTGCGCGGCACGCCCAGCGCGATGTGGCCGAAATCGGAGAAGGCCGGGAAGGAGCCGTTGTTGGGGCTGACCTCGCTCAGGTGGCACGAAGCGCAGTTGCCCTTCTTCGCGTCGTTGAAGAGCGCCAGGCCGCGCAGCTCGCGCTCCGACAGGCTGGCCTTGCCGCGCAGGTAGTCGTCGTAGCGGCTGCTGTAGGGATAGAAGCGGGCGGCATCCTGCTGGAACATCTCCAGCGCCAGCGTGGCCCACTGGAAGCCCCGCGCATCGTCGTCGAGCGCATCGGCGCCAAAGGTGGCGCGGAACTGCGCGGCATAGGGCGCACGGCGCAGCTTGGCGACCACGTCCGCGGGACTGGCATTGGCCATCTCGTGCCGTGCCAGCAGCGGAATGGCGGCCTGCTCGTGCAGCGTGCTCGCGCGGCCATCCCAGGTGTGGCCGCCCGAGGGCCCCTGGTCCACGCTTTCATCGAAATCGTCGTCGAAGCGGTGCATGGTGAAAGGCGGCACGTTCTGCTGGTAGCGCAGCGACGGGACCGCCCTCACGCCCAGGGCCGCGCCATCGGCACCGCCGGGCTGCACCGACAGTCCGTTGGGCGGGCCGAACGCATGGGCCGGATCGTGGCAGCTCGCGCAGGACACCCGGCCCGATGCCGACAGCGCCTTGTCGAAGAACATCACCTGGCCCACGGCCTGCATCAGCGCGAAGTCCGGCTGCGCCGTCATCTGCATCCGGTTGGCATCGGGGGGCGCAGCGGCTGCTGACGCCGTGGCAGCCGCAGTCGCTGCCCTGGCGCTGGGCGCCCCATGCCCCAGCCACGCGAGACCCGCGACCAGGCCCGCTGCGGCCAGAGGGCCGGCCAGCCGCTGGCCACGCTGAAAAAGTCGAAGAACCGGGGTCAGGCGCGCAAGCAGGGACATGGGGACAGCGGAGAAAGGAAAAGGAACGCCGGACAACGCGGCGCGCCAGCATGCATCCGCGCCATGTCCGCTTGATGACACGGTTCTGTCATGCGCCGGACACGGGTGCATCACCACAATGCGCCCCGCATATAACCATCCACAACAGCGCTACACCATGAAACCTTCCTTTCGGATCCTTCCCCTGGCCGCTGCGGCCGCCGCCCTGCTCACCGCCTGCGGCGGCGGCGACAACCCTTCCTACGACAGCCTGCTGCAGCAACGCATCCAGAACGTCGTGGTGATCTACGCGGAAAACCGCGGCTTCGACAACCTCTACGGCCTCTACCCCGGAGCCGACGGCATTCCGGGCGTGAACCCCAGCTCGTCGGGCAGCTACCTGCCGCAGGTGGACCGCGATGCGGCCGGCACCGTGCTTGCCAAGCTGCCCAAGGTCTGGGGCGGCGTCACCGCATCGGGCCAGTCGGTCACCGTGCCCGAAGGCAGCACGGCCAGCCAGGACAACCGACCCTTCCAGATCGACGCCGCATCCGGCTTCCAGACGACAGGCGTGCAGGTCGGTCCGAACGTGATCACACGAGACCTCTACCACCGCTTCTTCGAGAACCAGATGCAGATCAACGGCGGCCGCAACGACAAGTTCGCCGCCTGGGCCGATTCGGGCGGCCTCACCATGGGATACTACGACGGCAGCAACATGCAGCTGTGGAAGCTGGCCCAGAAATACGTGCTGGCTGACAACTTCTTCATGGGCGCCTTCGGCGGCTCGTTCCTGAACCACCAGTACCTGGTGTGCGCCTGCGCGCCGGAATATCCGAACGCCGACACCTCGGTGGCCAAGGGTTCGATCTCCGCAGTGGACCAGGATGCATCGGGCAACTTCCTGCCGCGCCTGACCGTGGCGGCCAATTCCCCGGCTTCCGCCATCTCCGGCCCGCCGGTGTTCGTGAACAGCAACAACATCGCGCCCAAGAACTACGCCGGCGACGGCAAGTTCTACGCGATCAACACGATGCAGCCCGCCTACCAGCCCAGCGCCAATGCGCCAGCCGCCGGTGCGAGCAACCTGACGGCGGACCCCGCCAAGGCCACCACGCTGCCGCCGCAGACGGCCACCACCATCGCCGACCTGCTCGACCAGAAGAACGTGGACTGGGCCTGGTACGCCGGCGGCTTCAATGCCACCCTGGCATCGGCCACCACCGACCGCGCCTTCGGCCGGCCCTCGCCGAACTTCCAGTTCCACCACCAGCCGTTCAACTACTACGCCAAGTTCGACCCCACGCAGGGCAGCACCGCCGCCTACCGCGCCAAGCACCTGAAGGACTTCGACGCGCAGTTCCTGCAGGACGCCGCTGCCGGC
>Ga0105242_10001375_pt1 | contig 19173 bp, 23 predicted proteins | sample KBSM24metaG_FD_81521 | JGI IMG/M metagenome (GOLD analysis project Ga0105242, IMG submission 81521) | Miscanthus rhizosphere microbial communities from Kellogg Biological Station, Michigan, USA - KBS M2-4 metaG | ecosystem: Host-associated > Plants > Roots > Rhizosphere > Soil | place... | reverse complement strand
CGCCCGGGTCGCCGGCCGGCCGGCGAAGGCGCCCTCGCTGCGGTAGGGCGCGACCAGCGCCGACGCGGTTGCGCGCTCCTCCTCGTTGAGCGCCACCGACGGTCCCTGCGATGGCACCGTCTCGCCGCCGGCCGGAGTCGCCCCCAGCGAGATTTCCAGCCGCTGTCCGCCGACGATCAGGGTGTCGCCGTCGCGCAACCGCCGCGGTCGCTCCAGCGGCTCGCCGTTGACCACGGTGCCGTTGCTGCTGTCGAGGTCGGTGGCGATCAGGACCTCGCCGCGGCGCTCGATCTCGAGGTGGTTCCAGGAGACCGCCTCGTCCTCGAGGCAGACATCAGCCTCGGGAGAGCGCCCGACGATCGTCCGCTCGGCCGTCAGCGGCAGCGAGCGGGGCTCGCCGCCGGCACCGCTGAGCCAGATCCGCGCATCCATCCTGGCCGAGGATAGAGTCCGAGCGGTGACGGTGGCTGGGGCCGATACGGAGAAGCGCGCCGCCGCCGAAGCCGCGGCACAGTTGGTTGAGGACGGGATGACGGTCGGGTTAGGGACCGGTTCCACCGTCGCCTTCCTGCTGCCAGCGCTGGCTGCCCGCGGCCTCAGCGGCATCCGCTGCGTCGCTACCTCGGTCGCCACCGAAGAGCAGGCGCGCGGGCTGGGGATCCCGGTCGAGGAGTTCGACTCGCTGGACCGCCTCGAGATCGCCATCGACGGCACCGACGAGGTGACCCCGGACGGCTGGCTGATCAAGGGCGGTGGTGGCGCCCACCTGCGCGAGAAGGTCGTCGCCGCGGCGGCCGAGCGCTTCGTCGTGATCGGCGACTCCAGCAAGCCAGTCGAGACTCTGCGCGGGCCGGTGCCGCTGGAGCTATTCGGCTTCGGCGCCGCCTCGACCCTGGCCCGGCTCGGCGACGAGGTACAGCCGCGCGAGGTCCCGCGCAGCCCCGACGGTGGCTTGATCGCCGACTACCGCGGACCGATCGTCGACCCGGCGGCGCTGGCAGCCCGGCTCGAGTCCGACCCCGGCGTCGCCGCCCACGGCCTCTTCCCCCCCGCCCTCGTCCACGATGTGCTGATCGCGACGGGAGACGCGGTCCGCCACACCCGTCCCCGGGACTGATCTCCGCGCGCCTAGAGATTCAGGCTCCGAAATGAAAGGGTGCCCGGCATGAGCGACCTCAGCGGACTCGATATCCAGGGCCGCGTCGCGGTCCCTGGCGACGCCGACTGGGACCAGGCGCGTGCCGCCTGGAACCTGGAGATTGACCAGACCCCGGTCGCCGTTGCCTTCGCGGAGAGCGCCGACGACATCGCCGCCGTGGTCCGCCACGCCGTCGCCAACGACCTCCGGGTCGCCGGCCAGGGGACCGGCCACGGCGCCGGGCCGCTGCCTTCGCTGGAGGGCACGATCCTGATCAAGACCGAGCGCATGCGCGGGATCGAGATCGACCCCCAGGAGCGCACCGCCCGGGTCGAAGCCGGTGTCCTCTCGATCGAGCTGGCCGAGGCAGCCGGCGAGCACGGGCTGAGCGCCATGCCGGGCTCCTCGCCGGATGTCGGCGTTGTCGGTTACTCGCTCGGCGGCGGGCTCAGCTGGCTCGGCCGCAAACACGGCTTCGCCTGCAATGGCATCACCGCGATCGAGCTGATTACCGCCGAGGGCGAGGCACGGACCGTCGGCGGCAACGACGGCGACGACCTCTTCTGGGCGCTGCGCGGAGGCGGCGGCGGCTACGCGATCGTCAACGCCCTGCACATCGCCCTGCTGCCGATCGCCGACCTCTACGCCGGGATCATGATCTTCCCGGCCGAGCTCGGTGCCGGCGCCTTCCGCGCCTACCGCGACTGGGCCGCCGGGGTCGGCGACGAGGTCACCTCGATCGTGCGGCTGCTGCGGCCGCCGCCGGTGCCCGACGTGCCGGAGCCGCTGCGCGGCAAACCGCTGATCACGATCGATGCCGCTTGCATCGGCGGCCGGGAGGCCGGCGAAGCGACGATCGCGCCGCTGCGCGCCAGCATCGGCGAGCCGATCATGGACAACTTCGGCCAGATCCCCGCCGCCGGCCTTTGCCGCATCCACATGGATCCCGAACAGCCGGTCCCCGCGCTCGGCCATCACGCGCCGATCGCCGAGCTGAGCGACCAGGCGATTGATGCCTTCGTCGCCAACGGCCCCGGCCCCGAGACCGGTTCAGTCCTGCTGCTCGCCGAGCTGCGCCAGCTGGGCGGCGAGCTGAGCCGCTCCGGCCCCAACAACGGCGCCCTCGACAAACTCGACTTTCCGTTCGTGATGTCGGCGATTGGGGCGACGATGATGCCGGAGCTGGCCGAGAAAGTCCCGGGGGACCTCGACCGGATCGGCGCGGCAATGGAGCCCTGGACCGCGACCGGCGGCTACTTCAACTTCGCCGAGCGCCCCTGCGACGTCGATTCGATCCTCCCCGCCGACACCTGCGCCCGACTCGCCGACGTGAAGCGCCGCTGGGACCCCGAGAACCGCATCGTCGCCAACCACGCCGTCTCGCTCGACCCCGCGGTCTGAGCGGAGGCTCAGGCCGCCGCCGCGAGCAGCTTCTCGACCGCCACCGAATCGAGGGGATCGACGCGCTCGATCCCCGTTGCCGCGTCGTAGGCGCGATCGGCCGTCAGGACGACGCTGATCTCATTGTTGAGGCAGGTACCGAGGTGCAACCGGTCGTTGGGGTCGAGGGCGGCGTCCTCCATGGTCAGGGCGCGGCCGAGGTCCGCCTCGGTGACCGGCAGCAGCGGCGACAAGATCTTCAGGGCGCTCTCGACCAGGCCCTCCAACTGCTGCGGGTAACGCCGCTGAACCACGTGCCAGACCTCCTCCAGGACCGCCGGCGAGGCCCGGCCCTCGGCCTCCCTCGCGGCGACGGCCTCAAGCACCCGCAGGCAGCTCTCGCGCCCCGGCCCCTCCACCGCCGCGTAGACGATCGCGTTGGCGTCGACGAAGAAGGTCATCTCTCGTCGAGACCGGGAAAGCCGCGCTCGACTCCCTCATCGCGCGCCTCGGTGATCGCCTGGCGCAGCTCCTCGGGCGGCAGGTACGACGCCCCGCGCATCGCCGCGATCTGCGCGACTGCGCCGAGCCTGTCGTCGCGGCCGATGCCACCAAGCTGGACGTCGATCGCTTCGCGAATGACGCTGGCGACGGACGCGTCACGGCGCTTCGCCTCGCTCTCAAGCCGGCGGCGCTGCTCTTTGCTGATGAGGATCTGTAGGCGCTCCGAGAACATGCGCATGCAGTACACATGTGCAGTCGTGCCGATTCTGGAAATTCTCAGTCGCGATCCTGTAACGGCACCGTCGCGACGGCGTGGGCGCCGCCGTCGACGTGGAGGATCTCGCCGCTGATCGCACGGGCGAGGTCGGAAAGGAGGAAGCAGGCTGCGTCGGCGACCGGGCCGGGATCATCGACGCGCCAGCCAAGCGGCGCCTGCTGCGGCCAGGCGGCGGCGAGGTCGGCGAAGCCGTCGATGCCGCTGGCGGCAGCGGTACGGATCGGGCCAGCGGCGACGAGGTTGACGCGAACCCCGCGCGGCCCGAGGTCACGCGCCAAGTAGCGGCCCACCGACTCCAGAGCCGCCTTGGCGACGCCCATCCAGTCGTAGGCCGGCCAGGCGACCGAGGCGTCGAAATCGAGGCCGACGAGGCTGCCACCGAGCGGCGGCGAGCCGTTCGCGCCGGCCTCCGGCTTCGCCGCCAGCAGCGGCGCCAGAGCCTCAGCCAGAGCCTTGAACGAGTAGGCGCTGGTCTCGAAGGCGGCCGCGGCGCTAACTCGCGGGGTGGCGAGGAAGTTGCCGCCGAGGGCGTCGGCAGGTGCGAAGGCGATCGCGTGGACGGCGCCATCGAGCCCGCCCCAGCGGGCGATCAGCTCCTCGCGAAGAGAGACCAGGTCAGCGTCGCGGTCGACGTCGAGCTCGAGCACCTCGGCGGGCGTCGGCAGTCGCGCCGCCGCCCGCTCGGTCATCCGCCGCACCCGCCCGAAGCTGCTTAGCAGCACCTCTGCCCCCTGCTGCTGAGCGCGGGCGGCGATCGCGAAGGCGATGCTGTGGCGGTCGACGACGCCGGTGACGAGCAGCCGCTTGCCGACGAGGATCAAAGGAAGACCTCTCGGCGGGCGGAGTCTCGGCGGTCAGGGTCCGCGCGCTCGCCGACGGCGGCAGCCGTCAGCTCCGCTTCCGCCTGCCGGCGCCAGACGACCAGCGCCTTGGCGAGAACGACTGCCTCGTCGCGCTGATTGACGACCCGCCAGGCGAAGACGACCAGCCCGGTCGTCGCGTCGATCTCGCGCAGGGACTCGAGGCTGCCCTCGACCCGAATCGTGTCGCCGATCCGCACCGGCCGCTTGAAGGCAACCCGCTCGAAGCCGCGCAGCGCCAGCACCCAGCGGGGGTCGAAGGGGACCAAGCCGACGCAGTAGGAGAGCACCATCGAGCCGTGGGCAATGCGCTCCCCGAACTCACTCTCCCCCGCCCACACGGTGTCGGTGTGGAGCGGGTGGCGGTCGCCGGTCAGGGCGGCGAAGGAGACCAGGTCGGTCTCGGTAATCGTCCGGCCTTGGGAGCGGAAATCGGCGCCAAGCTCGAGCCGATCGAAGTCAAGGGAGAGCGGGGATTCCATCGGCGACACCTCCGTCGAGATCGCACTCGATTCCGAGTTCGGCCTGCAGCACCCGGGCGATCTCCTCGGCGGCGCGCGCGTGGCCGAGCGCCGAGGGATGCAGCCCGTCGGCGCTGAAGTTGGCACGGTCGGCGAGACCGGGGTGCCCGGCAACTTCGAGGCAGAGGACACCGTGAGCAGCGGCAACTCGCCGTGTCACAGCGTTCAGCTCCTCCAGCGAGCGCGCCAGCCGTGCCCGGGTCCGCGGTCGCAGTTCCAAGAAGCGCCAGCCCTCGGGCGCGGTCGCGGTGAGGATCGCCGGCGCCGGCACGGAGGCGCCGAGGCGGGCGAGGATCTCGCCGAAGCGCCGCTCGTAGCCCTCGAGGTTGGGACGGGCGGCGAGTAGGACGTCGTTGGCGCCGCAGATCACCGTGACTAGCTCGGGGCCGAGCGCCAACGCCGCCGGCAACTGCTCCAGCACCGAGGCGCTGGTGGCGCCAGCGACGGCGAGGTTCTCGTAGGCGAGTTCGGGATTGCGGATCCGCAGCCTCGCCGCCAACCGATCGGCCCAGCGCTCGGCGGACGGCGACCCGTTGCCGGCCGTAAAGCTGTCGCCGAGGGCGACGTAGGTGGAGATCACCGGCCCCACCTCAAGGCGAAGGCGATGCGGTCACGGGTCTCGGCCGGCTCGATCACCTCGTCGACCCAGCCGGCCGCAGCGGCGGCGCTAGCGGTCAGGTGCTCGGCGGCGTACTTGATGGCGAGCCCTTCCCGGACGCCCTCGCCACCCGCCTCGATCTCGCGGCGGCGGACGATCCCAACCGCCTGACAGGCGGCCATGATCCCGATCTCCGCCCCCGGCCAGGAGTAGACGACGTCGGCGCCTAGCTCGCGCGAGTTCATCGTGATCGCGGCGCCCCCGTAGGCCTTGCGGAGGACCACGGTCAGCTTTGGCACCGTCGCCGCCGCGAAGGCGTGCAGCAGCGAGGCGCCGTGGCGGATCACCCCTGCCTCCTCCTGGCGCCGCCCCGGCATGAAGCCGGGCGTATCGACGAGGACGACCAGCGGCAGCCGGAAGCGATCGCACATCGCCACGAAGAGGGCCGCCTTCTCGGCGGCGGCGGCGTCGATCACACCGCCCAGAGCCCGCGGTTGGTTGGCGATGATCCCGACCGTACGACCCTCGACCCGGGCCAGCGCCGTAACTATGTTCGGCGCCCAGCGCGGCGAGAGCTCGAACAAGCCGCCGGCATCGCAAATCGCCGTCGCCACCGCGCGCACGTCATAGGTGCGGCGCGGCGCTGTGGGCACAAGCGAGCTGGGGTCCAACGCGGCGGCGGAGCCGTCCGGCACTGCGGCAAGCGGAGCTCCCAGCCGGACCGGCGAGGCCGGCGCGCCGTCCCGCGGCGCGAGTAACCCCAGCAGCCGCCGCGTCGCCGCAATCGCCTCCTCCTCGTCGGCGACGGCGAGTTGACAGACGCCGTTGCGCGAGTGCAGGCGCGGGCCGCCGAGGTCCTCCATGCTGACCTCCTCGCCAAGCGCCTCGCGGACGATCTGCGGGCCGGTAAGGAACATCCGCGCCTCCTCGGTCATCACCACGAAGTCGGTGAGGGCGGGTGAGTAAGCGCCGCCGCCAGCCGAGACCCCGCTCAGCACCGAGATCTGCGGCACCCGCCCGGAGAGCTGAACGCTGGCGCGGAAGATCCGCCCGTAACCGGCCAGCGCCGAGTGCCCCTCCTGGAGGCGGGCGCCACCGGAGCGAACGAAGCCGACCACCGGGGCGCCGGCGTCGCCGGCCAGCCCCAGCAGCCGCACGATCGTCTCCGCGTGGACCGCGCCCAGCGAACCGCCCAGGTATGCCGCGTCCTGCGAGTAACAAAAGACCGGCCGGCCACCGACTTCGCCGGCGCCCGCCACCACCCCGTCGCCAGCTGCCGCTCGCTCACCGAGCCGGGCCGCGAGGGCGCCGCTGCGCAGGGCCCGGAAGCTGCCGGGGTCGCAGAGGTTCTCCAACTGCGCCAGCGGGCCAGCGGGGAGGGGTGGGGCTGTCGTCGCGGCCAGTCCCATCAGGCGGCGAGGCAGAGGACAGCATTGTGGCCGCCGAACCCGAAGGAGTTAGAGATCGCCACCAGGCGGCTGCCGTTGCGGCCGAGCCGGCGCGCCTCGCCCGGCACGTAGTCGAGGTCGAGACCCTCCTCGCGCTCTTCCCAGCCGACCGTTGGCGGCGCCACGTCGCGCCGCAGCGCTTCCACCGTGGCGATCGCCTCGACCGCCCCAGCGGCACCGAGCAGATGGCCGATCGCCGACTTGGTCGAGCTGACTGGCAGTTCCGCCGTCCGGCCGTTGAGGGCCAGCTTCAACGCTGCTGTCTCGCTGCGGTCGTTGAGCGGCGTCGAGGTCCCGTGGGCATTGACGTAGTCGACCTCGACTGGGTCAAGGCGGGCCTCGGCGAGCGCCAGCTCGATCGCCCGCGCCGCGTCGCTGCCATCGGGCTGTGGAGCGGTGAGATGGAAGGCGTCGCAGCTGGCGCCGTAGCCGAGCACCTCGCCGAGCGCGCGGGCGCCGCGTGTGCGGGCCGCGTCGGCGTCCTCAAGGATGAGGATGCCGGCGCCCTCGCCGATCACGAAGCCGTCGCGTCGGGCGTCGAAAGGCCGCGAGATCCCGCTCGGCGAAGTCGCTCCCATCGCCGCGAAGCCGGCCTCGGCGAGCCCGGTGATGGCCGCCTCGGCGCCGCCACTGACGACCGCGTCGACATCGCCGCAGCGGATCGCCCGCGCGGCGTCGCCGATCGCGTGGGCGCCGGCGGCACAGGCGGAGACGATGCCGTAGGTCTGGCCGTGCAGACCGTGCCGCATCGCCACCGCGGCGGCGCCGGCGTTGCCCATCATCAGCGGCACCGCGAGCGGCGAGACCGCCTTCGGCCCCTCGCTGATCAGCTTGCGCTGCTGCTCCTCGAGCGAGCCGAGGCCACCGATCCCGGTGCCGACGATGCAGCCGATCCGGTGCGGCTCGTAGGGCAGGCCGTCGCTCCAGCCCGCCTGCGCGACCGCCTCCTCGGCGGCGGCGATCGCGAGCTGCACGAAGCGGTCGGAGCGGCGCGCCTCCTTGCGGGAGAGGAAGTCGAGCGGGTCGAACTCGTGGCAGCGGCCGGCGCCGTCCTCGATCCCGCACTCGCCCTCGCTCCAGCGCTCGATCAGCGGCGACGCACCGATGCCGAGCGGGGTCACCGCGCCAACCCCGGTGATGACGACGCGGCGCCTCATCCGGCCTTTGCCACCACCAGGTCGATCACCTGACCGACTGAGCTGACGTCCTTGATGTCGTCGCCGCGCAGCTCGACGCCGAACTCTTCCTCGACGATCTGCGCCAGCTCGACCAAGTCGAGCGAGTCGACGTCGAGGCTCTCCAGGGTCGCCTCGCGGCTGAGCTCGCCGCGCTCGGTGCCGAGCTCGACGAGGCCGTCGTAGATCGTTTTCTCGACCTGCTCGGAGGTCACTGCGGTTGCCATCTCGTTGCTCCTCTCTGTCTCAGGCACTGAGGCCGCCGTCGACGGTCAGGGTGGTTCCGGTCACGTAGGAGGCCTCGGGTGAGACCAGGAAACGGATGCAGGCAGCGACCTCCTCGGGCCGCCCGGCACGGCGGGCGGGGATCGCCGCGATGGCGCGCTCGTCGATCACGCCCTCGGTCAGCTTCGTCTCGACGAAGCCAGGGGCGACCGCGTTGACGGTGATGCCACGCCGCGCCACCTCGGCGGCGACGGTCTTGGTCATCCCGATCGCGCCCGCCTTGGCGGCGGCGTAGTTGGCTTGGCCGGCATTGGCGCGGAGGCCGACCACTGAGGCGACGTTGACGATGCGGCCAAAGCGGGCACGCAGCATCGGCGGCAGTGCCGCGCGGATCGTCCGGAAGGCGCCGGTCAGGTTGACCTCCAGCACCCGCGCCCATTCCTCATCGCCCAGTTGCGGCGCCAGCCCGTCGCGGCGCAAGCCGGCGTTGTTGACGAGGACCAGGACCGGGCCGTGTTGGTCGGCGTGGAGCAGCGACTCGACCGCGGTGGCCTCGGCGACGTCGCCCGGGCGCGCCTCGGCGGCGCCGCCCTCGGCCTCGATCCGCGCCACAACCTCGCGCGCGCCTTCCTCGTCCTCGCGGTAATTGACTCGCACCGGCCAGCCGTCGGCGGCCAGCGCCAGCGCCGTGGCGGCCCCGATCCCGCGCGAGGCACCGGTTACCAACGCCCAGCCCTGCAGCCGCTCACTCATCGCCCTCACCCCACTCGATCACGGTCGCGCCCCAGGTGAGGCCGGCGCCGAAGGCGGCCAGCAGCACCCGATCGCCGTCGCGCAGGCGCCCTTCGCCGCGGGCGAGGTCGAGGGCGAGAGGGATCGAGGCGGCTGAGGTGTTGCCGTATCGGTCGATGCAGTCGACGAGGCGCTCGCCCGGCAAGCCGAGGCGCTGCCCGACCGCGCGGAGGATGCGGGCGTTGGCCTGGTGGTAGACGAAGAGGTCGAGGTCCTCGAGCCGCGTCTCGGCCGCCGCGGCGGCGGCCAACGAGACCTCGCAAAGCCGTGCCACCGCGTGGCGGAAAGTGTCCTGACCCTGCATCCGCATGATCCCTTCCTCGCGCCAGCCCTGGACGAGGTCGCCAGCGCTGCCGTCAGCGCCAAGCACCACCGGTCCGATCCGGCTCGACCCGGAGGGGTGGAGGACGACGGCGCCGGCGCCGTCGGCGAAGAGTGCCGCGGTGGCGCGGTCGTCGGGATCGACGATCCGCGTCATCAGGTCAGCGCCGATCACCAGCGCCCGCTCGGCCCGGCCCGACTCGAGCTGCGCCGCGGCCAACGCCAGCGCCGAGACAAAGCCGCTGCAGGCAGCGTTGACGTCGATCGCGGCGGCACGGTCAGCGCCCAGCGCGGCGGTGACCCGAGCCGAGGCGGCCGGGGTCAGCTCATCGTTGCTGAAGGTGGCGACGAGGACGAGGTCGAGGTCCCCGGCCGCGGTCCCGGCCTCGGCCAGCGCCCGCCGCCCGGCCAACGCCGCCAACTCCCAGAGGCGCTCGCCGGCCGTGGCGACGTGGCGCTCGCGGACCCCAGTCCGCTGCACGATCCAGTCCTCGTCGATGCCGAGGCGGGCCGCGATCGGGGTGTTGCTGACTACGGTTGCCGGCACGGCGACGCCGAGACCGGCGATCGCCGCGCCGCGCCGCCCGGCAGGCGGGAGAGTGGAGGGAGCCGGGCGAAGTGCGGACTCAGGCATTGGCAGCTTCCAGGGGCGCCAGCGTCTCGGCCTCGACGCCGGCGAGGCTGCGACGGACAAGGCCGGTGAGGACGTCGCCGGGGCCGGCCTCGAGGAAGCGCTCGGCACCGGCCTGACGCAGTCGCTCCAGAGTCAGCTGCCAGCGCACCGGCCGGGTCAGGGCGGCGGCGAGGTCGGCGCGGGGGTCGGCGAACGGCGCCGCCCGCACCGAGGAGAAGACCGGGACCTCCGGGGCGTCGAACTCGACCCGGTCGAGCTCGACCCAGAAGCGCGCCGCCGCGCCGGCCAGCGCCGGCGAGTGGAAGGCGCCCGCTACAGGCAGGCGGATCGCCTTCAGGCCGGCTTCGCGCAGGCGCTTGCGCGCCTCACCGATCGCTTCCTCGGGGCCGGAGAGGACCAGCTGCCCCGGTGCGTTTTCGTTCGCGACGGCGAGGCCGAGATTGGCGGCCAGCTTGGCGACATCGCAGTCGCCCTCGCCCAGCGCCGCCAGCATCCCGCCTGGCGCGATGGCCGCCTCCTCCTCCATCAGCCGACCGCGCACGGCGGCGAGCCGCAGGCCCTCGGCGGCATCGAGGGCACCGCCGGCCACCAGCGCTGCCAGCTCACCGAGGGAGTGCCCAGCGATCAGGTCGGCGACGGGACGGCCCGCTGCCTCCCAGCAAGCGAGGCTGGTGCAGTAGATCGCCGGCTGGGCGCAGCGGGTGCTCTCGCCGACTCGGGCAAAGACGTCCTCCCTGGCCAGTTCCCGCGCCAGCGCCAGCAGATCGGGACGATGGGCAGCGACAAGCTCCTCCATGCCGGCCGTCTGGCTGCCCTGGCCGGGAAAGAGCAAGGCGGTGGGTGAGTTCGCGGTCGAGGCCATCCACCGATATTTCTCCGCCCCGCGCCGCCGGTAACCGCCTGCCGCCCCGATCCCAGACATCCGGGGGGCCGGGAAGGGACGGGCGGGGGGTGTCCGCCCCGCCGCGCTCAGACCAGCAGCTTCAGGCGCTGCGCCTGGCGGGTGGCCTCTGCCCGGTTGCGGACGTTGAGCTTGCGGTAGATCGAGCTCGTGTGCTCCTTCACCGTGTGCGGGGAGAGGTGCAGGCGGGCGGCGATCTCCTTGTTGGTGGAGCCGGTCGCGACCAGCGAGAGGACCTGCTGCTCGCGCTCGGAGAGGGGCGAGTCGAAGGCACCGTGCTCGGCGAAAACCTCGGTGCCGCGGGCGACCATCCGCACCGCCTTGACGACGTCAGCGGCGGGCCAATCCTTGGAGATAAAGCCCGAGGCGCCGGCCGAGCGGGCGACCAGCGGCGAGATCGCCCCCGCGCCAGAGATCAGCAGCACCCGCGTTCCCGGGCTGGCGACGCGGATCGCCTCGCAGACCTCGGCGCCTGATTCGGGGCCGAGCAGCATGTCGACCAGGGCAACGCCCGGCCGCAGCCGCCGGCAGACGTCGACCGCCTCCTCGCCGTCACGGGCCGCCAGGCAGCGTTCGACCCAGCTCTGGCGTTCCAGCAGCAGCCGGAAGCCCCACTGGACGACGTCGTGATCGTCAACGACCAAGACCCGCAGGCCCGGCCGCGGCGGCGCGTTCACCGGGTCACGGTTCCCCCTCTCCCTGCCCGACTGGGTTTTCCAAGTCGTTCGCCTGCACCGGCACGACCAGGCGCACCCGCCAGCGGCCCTCGCCGCTGGGACCGAACTCGACCAGCCCCTCGTAGTGAAGCGCCTCCAGCGCCGCCAGGCGCAGACCCAGCCCGCCGCCCCGGGTTCGCCGCCCGTCGCCGTCGCCGGTGCCGTCGTTCTCAACCTCGAGCCGGAAGGTCTGCTCGTCGGCGGCGACACGGACGTCGATCTGGCTCGGCGCCGCGTGGCGATCGGCGTTGCGGATCGCCTCCGCCAGCACCGCCTGGGCGAGCCGCTCGACCTCGGCCGGCACCTCCGCGCCCCGTTCCCACTCCAAGTAGAGGTCCGGCCGGCGCAGCAGCAGCCGCTCCAGCACCTCGCGCAGGCTGGCGGCCGGCTGTGGCAGCGTCTCGACCGGGCGAGTCAGCACCCGCCGCAGGTCGTGGACGACCGAGCGCAGCTCTTCCTGGCTGCGGCGCCGCTCCTCGGCGGTTAGCCCCCGCTCGGAGCCGAGCACCAGGGTCACCCCGAAGAGCCGCTGGATCGCGTTCTCGTGCAGTTCGCGGGTCAGCTCGACCCGTTCGCTGAGCCGCCGCTCACGCTCGCGCCGTTCGGTCGAGCTCTCGACGCTGGCGGTCAGCGCCGCCAGGCGCCCCAGGGTCAACATCGTCTCCCGCTCGGCATCATCGAGCTCGATCGGCTCCCCTTCCCGGTCGGCGAAGATCACCCCGAGCCAGCGCCGCGCCGCGGAAATCGGCGTGCAGGTAATCGCTTCGGTATCGGCGAGCCGCGCGTAACGAGCCGGCACGTGGCCATCGAGGGGACCGTTCACCTCGATCACCCGGTCCTGCTCCAGGGCCCGCTGCGCGACCGGCGTCTCGTCCAGAGTCCCCTCGACCCGCGCGAAGAGCGCCGGGTCGACCCCGTGCGAGCCCATCGGGATCACCGCCCGGTAGGTCGGGTCGTAGATCAGCAGCGCTGCCCGCCGCATTGAGGAGAGCGTGCAGACTGCCCGGCAGACCCGGTCGTAAAAGACGCCTGATTCAGTCGCGACGTCGAGTTCGGCGAGCAGCCCGACGAGAACCTCGACGGTGCCAGCCCGCGCGGTTGCAGAAGTGGCAGAGGGGATAGACCAAAGGCTAACCCAGCAAACGCTTGGTGGATGACCGATCCCCCATTTGGGTGGAGGTGGAGCCCCCGCCGAGAGGGAAAAAAGCGATAGTGGTACATTTTACCCACTATGCCATTTGTCACCACGGCAAAGAACGGGCGCTATGAGATCCGCGAATCCCGTAACACCCCTGCGGGTCCCCGCAGCCGCACTCTGGCCAGCTTCAAGGAACTCGACGCGGAGACGATCGAGAAGGCCCAAGCCCGCGCCGAAGCCCCGCTCGATCCCGTGAAGCTGCGCCGCGCGGCGCAACGGGCCGGGGCGCCCATTGCCGCCAGCGGAGTCGACGCCGCCGCCCGCGAGCTACTGGCCCGACTGGCCCGCGGCGAGCAGCCGAGTCCAATGTTGAAGCGGCTCCTTCTCGATGCACTGGGGAGCCCGGAGCGGGAGCCTGTCTCCGATACCGCCCGCGCTGCTAGCGAGTGGGTCGACGCCACACTCGGTGAGCGCGGCGAAGCGCTCGCCGATCTACTGCGACTGGCCGACGCGCTGCCCCTGCGCCGACGACCGCCGGCGAGCGAGTTCCCCCACCTTCACTCGCGGGCGGCCTGATGCCGGCCACCGCCCTACCCCCTACCCCCTCGCTGCCGGAGAAGGTGGTGGCAATTCACCGTGCCCTCGCCGCGGCGAAAATCCCCCATGCAATCGGCGGTGCCCTCGCCCTCGCCTATTACGCCGAGCCCCGCGCCACCGTTGACGTCGACGTCAACGTCTTCGTGCCGACCGACCGCTGGTCCGATGTCCGCGACGCCCTCGGCCCGCTCGGCGTCAACGTCGACATTGACCCGACCGTGCTCGAACGCGACGGCCAGGTGCGGCTCTGGTGGGACCGCAACCCGGTCGACCTCTTCTTCTCCTATGACCCCTTCCACGAGGCGATGCGTCAGGCCGCCCGCCGGGTCCCCTTCGCGGGGACGACGATCTCGATCCTCTCGCCCGAGCACCTCATCGTCTGCAAGGCGATGTTTGACCGCGCCAAGGACTGGCTTGACATCGAGCAGGTCCTCGTCGCCACCGACCCGCTCGACCTCGCCGAGATCAAGTCCTGGCTCGACCGCATGACCGCTCCCGAGGACCACCGCCATGCCAAGCTCGCCGAGATCAGGTCCCGGCTCGATATCTGAGCGACCCCGGCCTCAGGGAAGCCCGATTGGGCGGGAGTCGATCCGGGCGGGTGGAGGGCTCTTGGCCAGGACGTCCTGCAGCCCTCGGTGAGCCGGATCGTCCTCCCCCACCAGTGTCGCCACCGTCTGGGCCGCCGCCTCGACGTCCTCGGGCGTCGCGATCGCGATCGCCTCGATGTCGGCCCAATCCTTAGTCCGGTCGAAGAAGGACTTGAAGACGACGAGGGACGCGCAATCGAGCATCGGCACCTTCCTGTCCTCGAGCCAAACCCAGACCACGGCGCCCGCCACCTCCTCGTGGAGCGGGATGTTGTTGAGGAAGACGTCGACGGGCGCGCCGTCCCAGAAGAGCCGGGTCTGGCCATCTCGTTCCACCGCCGCGACCTGGTCGGGGCCGCTTTCGACGCCGGCCGGCAGCGCCGCGAGCACCTTCCCGGCGTCGGCTGAATCGCAGAAGATGTTGACGTCGAGGTCTCGCGTCCCCCGTGGCTCCTCGACGCAATAAGCCAGCGCCAATGCGCCTCCAAAGGCATGGGGCAGAGACTCTCGCTCCAGGGCCTCGTGGATCGCGAACAGCTTGTCGACCAGCTCGCTCATTCGGCGACGACGCCTGCCACGAGCCTGTCTCGCAACGGCGGGTAGTCGAGCTCGGCACGCGGCCTGTAGGGCAGCGCCTCCGCCAGCTCCAGCACCTGGACGAGGATCTTGCTCGCCCGTCGCTGGTCGACGGGCGGCTGCCGCTCCACCAACTGCAGGTCGAACCCCGCGGCCGCAGCCAGCCTCAGTAACGCATCCGTCCCAGGCTCGCGGCTCCCATGCAGGTAGGCGTTGAGCACCGACCGCGGGATCCCTGCCCGCCGCGCGAGGTCAGCCTGCCTGAGACCGCTTTGCGCCTGGATATCGCGAATCAAACGGGCAGCTGCCGACTTTGGCGACGCTGGGATCATATAAAAATGTTAGCGAATTCGCTAACACAGGCCTGCAATCTAAGGCTCGATCACGTTCCGTGGATCAGGCTTGTTGTCGGGATCAGCCTGGCTGTAATCGCCAAAGGGGCCGTCGCGGCCGGCGACGGCATCGGTGACGCCCCGCTGCGCGGCGCGCTCGATGAAGGTATGGGCGTCGGGGGTGTTGCGCATCAGGCCGTCGAGGATCGGGCCGAGGGTCTGGGTGGCGGCGAGGCCCATCGACTCGTAGGCCTGGTTGACGACCAGCTTCATCGCCGCCAGCTGCGAGGCCGGGATCGAGGCGAGCTCGCGGGCGGCGCTGGCTACCTCCTCCTCCAAGCGCTCGAAGGGGACGGCGCGATTGATCAGCTCGACCTCGGCGGCTTCGACGCCGGAGAGAGGCTTGCCGGTCAGCGCATACTCCTTGGCCTTGGTGAGGCCGAGCCGGTAGATCCACATCCCCGACAGGTAGGACCCCCAGATCCGCGAGTAGGGCGTGCCGATGCGGGCGTCCTCGCTGGCGATTACCAGGTCGGCGCAGAGGGCGAAGTCGCTGCCGCCGCCGACGCACCAGCCGTGCACCTGGGCGATCACCGGCTTCGGCGAGCGCCAGACGCTCATCAGCTTCTGGGTCGGCGCCAGCGCCGGCGCGGTCGCGAAGACGAAGTCCTTGCCGGGATCCCACTTGCCGTCGCTGTTCAGTTGCTCGTCCCAGTGGTGGAAGCCGGCGCCGAAGTCGTAGCCGGCAGAGAAGGCCCGCCCGGCACCGCGCAGGACGATCACCTTCACCGCCGGGTCGGCGACCGCCGACCCGACCGCCGCCTCGACCTCTTCCGGCAGCGGCGGCACGATCGTGTTCAGCGCCTCGGGACGGTTGAGGGTGATCGTCGCGACCTCGTCGGCGACCCCGTAGAGGATGGTCTCGAACCGCGGCTCCTCGCCCCCGGTCCCGGTCACGATTAGCCCGCCGCGGCCTCGTCGGCGACGATCGTCATCGCCTCGTTGCGGACCCGGCCAGCCGGGATCGATTCATCGCCGGCCATCAGCTTGGCGAGGGCGTCGCGCTTTTCGGCGCCGGTGACGAGCCAGAGGATCTGGCGGGCCTCGTCGATCGCCGGGTAGGTGAGGGTCATGCGGCGGTGTCCCTGGTAGGCGGTCTCGGTGATCGCGACGCGCCGATCGCTGACCTCGAGCACCGGGTCACCGGGAACCAGTGAGGCGGTGTGGCCGTCGGGGCCGAGCCCGAGGTGGACCAGGTCGAAGCGCTCCGGCAGCGAGCTCTCGTAGTCGCGGGCGGCCGCGTCGGGATCGCGCTGGGTGACCGGCATCGGCCGCAGCGCCGACTGGTGGTCCATCGAGAGGCCGAGGACCATGTGGGTGAGGTTGCGGTCCTCGCTGCCCGGCGAGGCCATCCGCTCGTCGACCTGGAACAGCTCGGTTGCCGGCCAGGGCATCTCCTCCAGTTCGCCGAGGATCGCCAGCATCGCCCAGGGGGTACGACCACCGCTCATCGCCAAGCCGAACGGCCCGCGCGCCGCCGCTGCCTCGCGCCCGGCGACGGCGATCAGCTCGGCCGCCCGGCGGGCCGCCGCCCGCTCGTCGGCGACGACCTCGAGCTCGAAGCCCATTCCCTAGCTCGGCTTCTCGTCGTGGCCGCCGAACTGCTTGCGCATGGCGGACAGAACCTTGTCGCCGAAGTCGTCGAGGCCGCGCGAGTAGAAGCGCTCGTAGAGCGCGGTCGTCAGGACCGGCGCCGGCACCCCCTCGTCGATCGCCGCGATCGAGGTCCAGCGGCCCTCGCCGGAATCGGAGACGCGGCCGGCGAAGTCGGAGAGGTCGGGTGATTCCTGCAGGGCCGCGGCGGTCAGATCGAGCAGCCAGGAGCCGACAACGCTGCCGCGCCGCCAGACCTCGGCGACCTCGGGGATGTCGAGGTCGTACTGGTAGTACTCGGGCTGCTCCATCGGCGCCGTCTCGGCGTCAGCCTCGCGTTGAACCTTGCCGGCGTCGGCGTTTTTGAGGATGTTCAGGCCCTCGGCGTAGGCGGCCATGATCCCGTACTCGATCCCGTTGTGGACCATCTTCACGAAGTGCCCGGCGCCGTTCGGGCCGCAGTGCAGGTAGCCGTTCTCCGAGGGAGAGGCGGCGCCGCTGCGACCCGGCGTCCGCTCCGCCGACTCCACTCCCGGCGCCAGCGAGGCGAAGATCGGGTCGAGCCGCTCGACCGCCCCATCCGGCCCGCCGATCATCAGGCAGTAGCCGCGGTCGAGGCCGAAAACGCCGCCGCTGGTCCCGCAGTCGATGAAGTCGATCCCCTGCTCGCGCAGCTTCGCGGCCCGGCGAATGTCGTCGTGGTAGTAGGAGTTGCCGCCGTCGACGATCGCGTCGCCGGAGTCGAGCACGGCGGCAACGCTGTCGACCGTCTGCTCGGTGATTTCGCCCGCCGGCACCATCACCCAGACCGCCCGCGGCGCGCTCAGCTTCGCCGCCAGGTCCTCGAGCGAGGAGGCACCGGTGGCGCCCTCGCCGGCCAGCGTCGCGATCGCGTCGGCGTTGACGTCGAAGGCGACGATCTCGTGCCCGTCGCGCATCAGGCGCCGCGCCATGTTGGCGCCCATCCGGCCGAGGCCGACGATTCCCAGCTGCATGGTTGGGGATCCTACGTGCTCGGGTAGCCTGCCGGACGCATGGCCAGCAAGAGCGCTCACTCGGATACCGCCGCGGACACGCTCGTGATCTTCGGGATCACCGGCGACCTGGCGAAGAAAATGACTTTCCGGGCGCTCTACCGCCTGGAGGCCCGGGGCAAGCTCGAGGCGCCGATCGTCGGCGTCGCGATCGACGACTGGAGCACCGAGCAGCTGCGCGAGCACGGCCGCGAGTCGATCGCCGCGACCGTCTCCAAGGTCGACGAAGAGGTGATGGAGCGGCTGCTGAAGCGGATCACCTACGTGCAGGGCGACTACGCCGACGCCGACACCTTCAAGCGGGTCGGCGAGGCGATCGCGGGGGTCGAGCACCCGGTCTTCTACCTGGAGATCCCGCCCTCGCTGTTCGCCACTGTCGTCCACGGGCTCGCCGATGCCGGCCTCACCGAGAACGCCCACGTCGTCATCGAGAAGCCCTTCGGCCACGACCTCGAATCGGCCCGCGCCCTCAACTCCGAACTCTGCGAAGTGCTCGGCGAGGACCAGATCCTCCGCATCGACCACTACCTCGGCAAGGAGCCGGTGATGGACATCACCTACCTCCGCTTCGTCAACTCGCTGCTCGAGCCGGTCTGGAACCGCGAGCACGTCAGCCACGTGCAGATGACGATCGCCGAGAACTTCGGGGTCGACGACCGCGGCCGCTTCTACGACGCGGTCGGGGCGATGCGCGACGTGATCCAGAACCACGCCCTGCAGGTGCTGGCGCTGGTCGGGATGGGGCCGCCGACCGGCAACCACCACGACTCGATCCGCGACAAGAAGCTCGAATTCTTCAAGGCGATGCGAGCGGCCGATCCGAAGCGCTATGTGCGCGGCCAATACAACGGCTTCAAGCAGGTCAAGGACGTTGCCCCCGACTCGACCACCGAGACCTTCGCCGCGGTCGAGCTCGAGGTCGATAACTGGCGCTGGAGCGGTGTCCCCTTCTTCATCCGCGCCGGCAAGTGCATGCCGGCCAAGGCCAGCGAGGTGACGATCGTCTTCAAGCGGCCGCCGCAGCTCGGGATCGGTCACGGCCGCACCCCGGAACCGAACCAGATGACGGTGCGGATCGAGCCCGAGCCCGGCTCACGGATGCGGCTCTACGCGAAGAAGGCCGGCGAAGAGGCGTTCGAGCCGGCCGACCTCGAGGTGCTCTTCGAGAAAGTCGCCGGCGAGGAGCCCGAGCCCTACGAGCGCCTGCTCGGCGACGCGATCGCCGGCGTCCACACCCTCTTCACCCGTCAGGACGCGATCGAAGAGACGTGGCGCGTGGTGCAGCCGCTGCTCGACGACCCGGGCCCGGTGCTGCCCTACGCGAAGGACAGCTGGGGCCCCGCCGAGGCGCAGAAGCTGGTGCAGGGCACCACCGCCTGGGCCGCGCCTTGGCTCCCCAACACCTGAAAGCGGCCTCGACTCGATGCGAACGCGGTCTGTACTTCGGTGGCTCTTGATGGTCGCCGCGGTTGCCGCCGCGGCCGTTCTCGCGGCGGGTCCCCCCGCGAGCGCGGCAACCGACAGCGGCTGCGACCAGATCGTCCTTGGAGTCACCGGGACGATCCACCCCGAAACCAGCGGCATGACCTGCCAGCAGGTCATGCGGATGATGAATCTAGGGGTGTCGCCCGGCGGGGCGCCGTACTTCGTCGAATCACCGTTCACCGGGCGCCTCTGGAAGTGCAGGACTCGCGGATCGCGGCCGGCGGCCCCTCTTCTACGCTGCGAACTCGGAGCACGTCGCTTCTCGATCATCGCCAGCT
>Ga0105242_10001370_pt1 | contig 19218 bp, 26 predicted proteins | sample KBSM24metaG_FD_81521 | JGI IMG/M metagenome (GOLD analysis project Ga0105242, IMG submission 81521) | Miscanthus rhizosphere microbial communities from Kellogg Biological Station, Michigan, USA - KBS M2-4 metaG | ecosystem: Host-associated > Plants > Roots > Rhizosphere > Soil | place... | reverse complement strand
TGCGAGACGGCCACCTCCGGCAGGTCGTCCTCGGTCACTACCTGGCTCTCGAAGGTTGGCTCGCCGATCGCCGACGCGGCCTGCGGATGCTCGGCCAGATAGCGCTCCGCCTCGGTCGGCTGCTCGATGATCCGCCCCGTTCCGTCGATCGTGACGCGCCGGGTCGCGCCCGACTCTATCGGCGGCTCGGATAAGCCGACCATCGACAGCGTGACGCGGCGCTTGGCGCCGGTCTCCGCTTTCATCATGGCGTTCGAGAGCTGGTTCCCAGCGAGCCGCCCATACCGATTCGTCAAGGGGACGTACTTCGAGGCGAAGTCGATCCGTCCGTCCGGGGTCGTCGCCTTGACCTCGCAGACGAACAGCTCGCCGACGACCTCGCGGCGGACCAGCTCGACCCGCATATGGTGCTGCCGGCGGAGCTGCGCCGTGCACGACTCGTTCGGGTAGAGCACCAGCCGCTCGGGCTCGCCGTCGCGCTCTTTGAAGTAGATCCAGGTAAACGGGCGAGAGAGCGGGTTGAGCCCGAGCGAGCGGCAGAGCCGCAGGTAGTGGCCGACCCGCTGGATGTTCGAGAGCTTCGACAGATCGCCCGAGCCCAGGACGTCGTCAAGCGCGGTGAGCCCTGCCTCCTCACGCTCGGTCGCCACCAGGGCGCGCGGCTGGTCGGTTGAGAGCGCATCGACGGACATGGTGGTCTCCCTCATCTCGATGCGGCGCGCCGGCAGGCCCGCCGATTACAGACGCCGTTGTGTCGGTGCGACGCCTGCGTTGTCCCGCAGATCCGGCAGTGCTCCCAGAGCCGAGACCAGCGGCCCAACGGCTCGTAGCGCCGCACTGCCGTCAGGGGTCCGACGTCACCAGGCGGCACGGCCTCCAGGCGATAGCCGAAGGTGGCGAGCGTCGTAATCAGCCGCCCGGCCGGCCCGATCCTGCTCCGTAGCCGAGAGATGTTCACGCGCAGGACGTGCGCCTCGCCGACCCAGGTTGGCCCCCAGGCGCAGGAGAGCAGCTCCTCCTGGGAAACGGCCTCGCCGAGCCGACGGACCAGCACGAGGAGGAGCCGTAGCTCCGTCGGCGTCAGGAAGATCGCCTCGCCGCCGACCGCGACGTCCAGTGTCGCCAGGTTCACGGCCAGCGGCCCGCTGGCGCGCACCTCGGGCTCGGATGGTCGCGCCGGCTCGGCTAACCAGCGGCCGTACGCCTCGTGCGCGGTCGCATCGTGGAGCAGCAGCTCGGATCTGCCGAAGACGCCGACGAGCAGCGCCTGGACCACCGTGCAGCGCTCGTCGCAGCCGGGGCCGCGCATGTCGCGATCGGGCACGACGTGAGCGACCATCAGGTCCGCTCCCACGGTTCCTGGTACGGCAGGCCGAACAGCTCGAAGACCGATTGCTCGGTCGGCGTCTCGATGCGCTCGCCGCTCATGCGGTACGTGAGCCAGCCGTCTCTAGGGACGATGTGCGGCGGCATGAGCCCCCACCGCCCGTCTTTCGTCTTGGTGTGCGTGCGCGCCTCGCCCGGGATCTTGCCGCGAGGCACCACGAGCTGGCGGGAGAACGCGGCCGGGCCGGTCCGTAGCAGGAGAATCCAGCCGAAGCGGCCGGCGTCGGGGCAGAACAGGTCGACCCGCGCATCGCGGTACGTCAGGTACTTGACCACGGGCCCCCAGCGCGGGCGGCCGTTCACGTCGAGTCGCTGCTGCACCGTGCCGTTGTCGAGCAGCGCTTCCAGACGATCGTCGAGCAGGTCAGACTCGCCGATGTCGTCGCCGAACAGGCCGCACTCCAGCCGCTCAGTCTTCGGCTCGGCCACGATCTCGATGTCCCCGATGTGCGCGAGCCGACGACGGAGCGAGCCTGCGACCTTGATCTGCGCACAGCAGTCCTCGATCTGCGCGACGAACGCTTTAGCGATGGCGATCGCCTCCGGCCGCTCCATGCGCGTCGCAGGCACGCTCATGAGTGCCCCCCGTACCAGGCGAGCGTGACCAGGATCAGAATCACCCAATGCAGGCCAAACGCCCAGGCGAAGCCGCCGAGCCAGGGCCCGGCCTCGTCCTCCGTGCTCGGGAGCGTCTCCCTGAGCGACGCCCAGACGCCGCTAGCTACGTCGCGAGCGACGCGCATGATTACCGCCCTCCCCCGCCGCCGACGGCCAGCGGCTGGCTGTCCGAGCGCTCGCAGTCGCCAGCGTCGCGGACGCGGATCACGAGCTCGCCGTCGAAGCCGCAGTCCAGGCCAATCGGCACGGTCCACTGCCGCCCCGCCGGCACCGCGTCGGTGTAGGGGAGCAGCGCTGCGAGCCGCTCGACGTGATCGTCGATCAGGATCCGGACAGCGGCCAGGTCCGAGACTGGGCCGTCCGGGGCGATCTCCGTCAGGTCGTCTGAGCGTCTGTCCTGTGGTACGCTAGGCATCAGTTTCCCCTTTCGATGCGCGCCCTGGCCGGCTCGCATCACGAGCGCCGCTCGGTAGCCATCCCCGGGCGGCGCTTCGTTGCGCTCGCTCCGGCATGACACTGTCGTCGCTTGAAGCGGCGGCCTCGGGCACGCGGACGCCGAGGCTTCGAGCGAGCAGCCAGTGCGCGTGCAGGTACGTGTCGTGAGCGTGAGCGTCAGCGCTCGCTTCGAGGGCCGCGAAGTCCTCGACGGTGAGCAAGACGACAACGGCCCGGTGACGGCGCGCCATTCGACGGCCTCCTTTCCAGGTCAGGCCGGCGAGCGCTAGCGGACGACCAGGCCGTCGAGATCCGCAGCCGCGTCAGGGTCAAGCTGGCTGAGCGGTATCTTCAGCGCAATCGCTATCTTGGCCATCGTGTACGGCGAGACCTCATTGCCGAGAAAGGCATCGTGGACCGTCGGCTTCGACAATCCGGTGCGTCGTACAAGCTCGCCCTGCGAGACGCCCTGCTGGCGCAGGACGGCGGCTAGAAACGGCGATCGCGACATGGTGCGCTCTCCTCAGCCAGGCTCGATCGGCACTACCCCCGCATGACGCTTGACACAGCACCAGCAGCGCGCTGCACGTTTCAGAGCATAGTAGGAAGCCTAGTTAGCGTCAAATACGTTGATGGTAAAAGTCTTTTTCCTTTGATGCGCCCAAGGCCCAGAATGACCAGTGCACATTGAGCAATGCGCTGGGCGGTTGTATGACACTCATAGCCGCGGGGTTTCTGGGGGAGACAGTCGCCGGCTTGATGCGAGATCAGCGCACCAGCGTCGCGCGGGTGATGCGCTATAGCGGCTTGACCCGCAACGCCATCGTCTACATCATCAAAGGCAAAACGCGGAGCCCCAAGCCGAAGACCGTGAACCTCCTGGCGCGCGGTCTCGCCAGTGATCCAGCGACGGGCGAATTGAACCGCGCTACCATGAGAGACATCGAGCGGAAGCTTGCGATTGCCATCTGGGCGGCGCACGATCCGACGGCGCGCGAGGCGCGCTCGTTACTGGAGTTGAGCCTGTACTACGTGCTCAATAGCCGTGAGTTAGCGGTTGCCTGGACCGACGCCGTGGCCCGGCTGAAGACGTTACGGCCGGAAGCTGTGCGTCGGCTCCGAGCCGAGGCGTGACACGCTAGGTGCCACCCACCCGGCAAGCAGGTTGCCTGGCTCATGAGGGCTATGTCACGTGCCAGATGTCACCCACCGAGAGCCGAGTCATATGCGCTCAGAATTGCCGGTATGAGAAGTCCAGAACGCGCCTACCAGAGGGGTGCCAGGCCGCTCAGGACCGACGTCAGGGTGTATCCGTCAGCGGAGCATAGTGTCCAGTTCTCAGACGTGAGCTTGTCACTATCCCCCGCGACCAACGCACTCCAGGCCAGACGGTACCGATGCGCTCCGAGCCGAAACGGCCCGTCCGGATCGAGCGTCACCGTCCCGCGGAGCTTGAGCGTTCGGTACAACTCACGCAGCCGCTCGGGCCGTGTCTCGTCGTCGTCGATCTCATCAATGTAGGCGTCGACCACGGCACGTAGGCGCGCCAGACTAGCCGCGCTCAGCCCGGGCTCGGGCAACGCCACGAGCGCCGCACGGCTCGCGGCGAACTGCTCTAGCAGCTCGGTTGCCTGGCGCTCGGCAGTGACCAGGATCTCGTACTTGGCCGACCCGCGATCGGTGTCAAGCTGCTCCTCGATGGCGCGCGAGAGCCGTCGCTCATGCTGTGCGATCTTCGCGTCCAGGTCCGCGATCTGGCGCTCTCGCGTGCGCTGCGCGTCGCCGTGGAGCTCGTCGACGCGCTCGACAAGCGCACTCAACGCGCGTGGATTGAGCACCTGCTGCTCGATCCACGCGCGGGCCGCGTCCTCGATCCCCATCCGCCGGGACGGGTCGGCTACGTCACCAGCGATCGCCGCCGGTAGCATCGGCAACGGACAGACCTCGACACCGGCCCTGGCCGCACGCCCGGGCTTGTGACGCAGGCACAGATACGACGTCGTCGTCGGGCGTGGCCCACCTACCGCAGTCGGCCAGCGCGACGCCTTCCAGGTCGAGATCAGGCCGCCGCAATGGCCGCAGCGGAGCATCCCGCGTAGCAGGTAGACGTCGTCTTCGTCCGCACCGCGTCCTCGCCGTGAGACCCGACGCTCGGAGAGGCGCATGCGGGCCTCGTCGAACACGGCTCGGTCGACGATCGGCGGGACTGCCACAGTGATCTCGCCGTACTGCCACTCGCCAACATAGACGCGTTTGGCAAGCATCTGCGAGAGCGTCGCTGGCGTCCAGCGGGCGCCACGTCCAGTCGGCGTCGGGATGCCTTCGCTCGTGAGCATTCTGGCGATCTCCCCGAGCGGCGAGGTCGTCGCGGCGAGGAAGATCCGCCCGGCAATGGCGGCGCGCTCCGCGTGCGCGGCCAACCCGATCGGCACCGGCTTACGCTTGGCGTCGCTCCAGGCCGTCACGTACTCGTAGCCGTACGGCGCAACTCCTGCGCCCACCACTCGGCCCCCCTTCGCCTTCTGACGGATGCCGTTCATCACGCGCCGACGGATGCGTTGGCGCTCGTAGGCGTCGAGCGCTCCGAACATGTCGCTGATGAACTGCGTCTCGTCAGGGTCACCGTCCGGGACGTTCAGGTAGACGACCTGAACGCCATACCGCTTGAGCGCGGCTTCGTAGACGGCTTTCTTGCCGACGTCTCGCGCAAACCGTGAGGTCTCGTAGACGACGAGCTTGTCGTACTCGCCGCGCTTCGCCCGCTCGACGGCATCCAGGATGCCGTCAATCTCCCACTTGGCGCCGCTGTCTACGTCGGTGATCTGGTCGACGATCGTCCAGCCGCGCCCGGCCGCGTGGGCGCTGCACTTGTCGAGCTGGAAGCCATCCTTGCCACCGCTATAGTTGGTGGACTGGACGACCGTCGATACGCGGTCGTACAGGATGGCGCGCGGTCGTGCCAGCGGTGCCGCGCTCATGACTCGGCCTCGTCGGCGTCGCGCTGGGACTCGTTGCGGGCCACCGAGATCGCCAGCCGCGCGAGCACGTCCATGAGCGCTTCGAGGTCGGCCTGTGGGATCTGGTCCAGGATCGCATCGGCGCGGCGTTCCCGCTCGGCCTGGTCGTTGGATACACTGCTCATGTGAGCCTCCTCAACAGGTTCACCGCGCCCCGCAGCATTCGTCGTGCTGGCGGGGCATTCTGCTGCGCTTAGTCTACGCCATTCGCGGTGGCAGCCTCGGCCGCCATCTGCTCGAACTGGAGCGCTCCCGCGTCGTCGCCACGGCCGCGCGCTCGCTCGGCCTGGTCGAGCATGTTGGCGACCAGGACGGCCCGCCGTTCGTCGATCGGGACGGTCGTCGGCGCTTCCATCATGGCTGGCGGCTGCTCCGCATCTCCGCACAGGTCGGCCGGCCTGACGCGGAGCGCCTTCGCCAGCTTACGCACCGTCGTCGGATAGACGTGCTCGCCCTTTTCGGCACGCACAATCGTCGTCGGCGTCACCCCAGACAGTTCGGTCAGCGCCCGCATGCTGAGCGCCTGGCGCAGGCGGATCTCCTTCAGTCGAGTCAGGATCATAGTCACTCCTACTTGGATCAAACTATAACAGATATGCTATACTGTTTGTACGAAGCGACGCCGTCAGTGATCTCACCCACTGACGGCGCCAGGATCACCCGGAGGAAGCCCAGATGACCCGATCCATCCTACCACCAGCCGTCGAGCGCTACGAGATCCACGTGGCCGTCTGCCGCGCCCGCCGCCAGGGCCTCTGCTGCGGCACCTGCTCTGAGCTGGCCGAGCGCGCTGCCCGCTTCGGCGTCGTCATGGGCGAGGCGGCGTGATGGCAGTCTCGCCAGACACGATCGTCTCGGGCATCGTCCGCTCCGTGAACGAGAAGGGCCTGAAGCTCGAAGGCCACGATTCCTGGTTCAACATCTCGAAGTTTGCTGTCGGCGTCGTGCTCCCGGAGCGCGGCGCGAGCGTGACCTGCACGCTTGACAAGGCGGGCTTTCTGCGGGCAGTGGCTCCCGCTGACGGGGCGCTCCCGTCGCCCGTGCGCGGCGGCAGCGGCGAGCCGGCGGCACCGTCCACGAAGGATCGCACCATCACCCGCCTCGCTATCCTGAAGGCAGCGGCCGAGTTTGGCGCCGCCCGGCCATCACTCAAGTCTGGCGACGTGCTGGCCATAGCTGCATCCTGGGAGCGCTGGGTGAACCGCGAGGACGGCGTCGAGACCACCTATGAGTTGACGGACGCCTTCTAGGCGTCCGTACCCGATGGCCGAAGCTAACTGGGATTTTGTCGGCCACTAAGGAGAGATCATGCTCTACGTGACCCCGCATGCCCTGAGAGTCCTGGACCTGTTCTCCTGCATCGGCGGGCATGCGCTGGGGCTCCACGCCGCCGGCGGATTCCAGACGGTCCGGTTCGTGGAGGTCAATCCGTTCAGGCGTCGTGTCCTGGCTCGCCACTTCCCAGGCGTCCCGATTGACGAGGATGTCGCGACCCTCGCCCCGGAGCGGGGCTCGGCCGATCTCGTGATCGGCGGCCCGCCATGCCAGAAAACCAGCGTCGCCTCAGCCATCCAGGGGAGGCGCACGGGCGAGAGCCTCTGGCCCATGATGAGGAGGATCTGTGAGCGCGTCGAGCCTGCCTGGATCGTTGTCGAGCAGCCGCCGGGTAACGCAGCGTGGGAAGCCGAGGTCACGAGCGATCTGGCGGGACTTGGCTACCGAACAGCCCGACTTGGTCTTGCGGCTACAGACTTTGGTGCGCCGCATCAACGCCGGCGAGTGTTCATCCTTGCCCACCGTGACCTGTCGAGACTACAGGTCGCCGGGCAGGCCCGATCATGGGCGCTTGAACGCCTCTCGGGGGGAGCCTTTGCCGGAAACCCTTGGGGTGCGGGTGTCCCCGGATCTCTGCGAGTGGCTGATGGGATTCCCGGCGGGCTGGAGCGACGTGAGCGCATCGAAGCTCTCGGAGATTCCAACCCCCCCATCATGATGACGGCGATCGGGTTGTGCATCCAGGCCGCCGAACTTGTCACCAGGATCACGGCGGCCTGAGTGACGAACCTATCCACGATTTTGACGGTCACCCAGGATGCGAGCATGCTAAGCGACGATGAACTGGTCGAGCGGGGCAAAGCGATCTTCCGTACCATCGTGGCTCGGAAGTCGGTCGGCGTCTGCACTCGGCGGATCGCCCGGGACCGCTACTGCCCCCGTCCCGCTGCTCCGGGCTCGATGACGTGCGAGCAGCACCCGCTGATCGTGCCCGACGGGTGGGACGATCCGGACGACGACTCGGAAGATGACTGACCTAATGGGCGGTAGCTTCGGCTTACACTGGCTGCGGGTGTAAGGCCCGCAGCGCAGCGGCGACGGACGAGACACCGCGAGCGAGCCCCTCAAGGTCGCCCGCGTAGTCGACGCTCGCGACGCCGAGCCTGGTCTCCAGTTCCCGGATATACGCCTGCTGCGCGGCGATCTGCGCGGCCAGGGCCTCGGGAGGGGGCGGCACCGGCTGCGGCGGCGGTATCGGCGCCGGATCAGCGATCGGCACCGTGAGGTCAGGATGTGTCAGCGAGACCGCCGAGAACGGGCCCAGCCTGGAGAACTGCTCGCGGCTCATGGTCTGGTTAATGCCGATGTAGTTCGCGGCCGGATTGGCTAACAGCAGCACATCGCGCTCGCCGTCGTACGCGCGGAGCCCGGACCAGTGACCGCCGGCGCCCCACTTCCGGCCGCCGATCATCATCGGGTAGTGCCCGCAGACGCCGGCGAGCTGGTCGAACGTGACCGATCCGACGCTTTCGCCGACGTAGCCATCCTCGCCGTAGTGGCGGTCGATGAACGCCGCTAAGCCCGCGCCCGAGGCGTCCATGAGACCGAGATCACGCGAGAGCACGCCCTCGTCGATCATGGTCTGCGTGAGCCACTGGTCCGTCGGCCGGCGGCCGACGGACCAGAGCGCCCACTCCAGGCTGTCCTGCGAGCAGTCAAAATCACTGTCCTGCGGGTGCGGCGGCTCGCTCGGCTCGTAGACCACGAGCGGCAATGGCACCGAACCGCCGGTCTCGTAGTCCCAGACCTCGGCGTTGGCATTCCAGGGGTGCTGGCGGTCGATCCCCATGAACTCGGTGATGCCGACCGCTGCCGCGCCGTACCAGGCGCCCCAGCCGCCCGTGCGCGCGCGGTTGAGCGCATACCGGCATGCGTCGCGCCAGGCCGCTGGGTCGCCGGGTTGCCAGCCCGTCAAGGTCGTAAAGCCGTTGCCCAGGCCGGCGGTCGAGCCCCAGGCGCCGTAGGCCGTGCCGACGCCGCCGTAGTGGAGCTGAAAAGCCCACCACGATTTGCCGCTGTACCACGGCGGGCCCGAGAAGTCGCCGAGCCTGGCCGGCTCGGTGACGCCGCCCTCGGTGTTCGCCACACGGACGGCAATGTCCGGGTTGATCCCTCTCGCTGCTGCCGCCTCCTGGATGAACCGCTCGATCTCGGTCATGAGCTTGACGTGCTCCGCGACTGCTCGGCGAGTCTGCGCTGGGTGTCGCGCTGCTCGTCGAGCGCCGCTCTCACCGTCGCCGACCCCGCGTAGGGTATCCCCTGCATGGCTGTCCAGCGCCCCAGGAGGTCGTCGATCGCGCCGACCATGCCCTCGGTGTGCTCGGCCGCTGCTCTGGCCTGCGTCGTCTGCTCCATCATGATCCGCGCGTACTCGCGGATGTTCAACAGCATCAGGGCCATAAACTCCGACTCCGTGAGCTCGCGTCTGGGGTCGTCGAGGTGCTCGAACCAGCCGCGCAACGTTCGGCGCTGCATGCTACGTCTTTCGTGCCCAGACGACGGCTCTCATCGGTGGGAGCCAGGTCTGATTCTGGGTGCTGCCGTTCGCGCTGCCTGACCCCGTGCCCGATGCGGAGACGGCTAAGCTAACGCCGTTCAGCGGATGGGTGTGTCCCGTCGTGTTCAGGTTCACGCCGCCGGCTGAGGCCAGCCCATTGATCGCGCTCGACGCGCCCGTGTTGTCAGACGGGCCGCCGTTCGCCGAGCCGGTGACCGAGACCGACGTCACCGAGACCGGCACGGCGCTGAGGCTGTGGTTGTGCTGCCACGTGTTGCCGTAGCCGTTGCCCTCGACGAACGTCTGCGAGAACGCGGTGCCGGCGCCGACCGGGATGAGCCCGTCGAGCGACGTCTCGCGCACGAACCCGGCCGGGATCTCCGCTGCCGTCCGCACCGCCATGATGAGCCCGCTCGGGATCGAGAACGACGCCGGGGTCCCAGGCGTCGAGTTTGCCGGCCCCGTCCGAGATCGGGATGGCGTTCGCGGTCGGCGTCGCGGTCGGCGTCCTGCCGCCGACCTGCGCGGCGTTCGCGGCGTTGGTGGCGTTGGTGGCGTTGGTGGCGTTGGTGGCATTCGTCGCTGCCCCGACCGTCATCCCCGCCGGTGCCAGGCCGCGCCAGAGGTCGGCGTCGAGCCCGGAGGCGTTCCCGTCGTTGCCCTGCGTCCAGACCTTGCCGGTATGGGTCACGATATCGGTGCCGTTGAACCCGATAAACGCCGTATCGGCGTTGCCGAGCAGGACGAACCCCTGCGCCGGCGAGCCCTCCGCGCGGACGTGCAGGTTGCCGGTCGCCGTGAGGCCGCCGGCCGTGATGATCGCCGGGCCGCCAGTCAGGACGAACTGCGCACCGTTCCAGCCGATGAAGGCGCCGCCGCTGTTGCCGTAGAGCACGAATCCCTGCGCTGGAAACCCGGCCGCCTGGATGGTGAGGTTTCCGCTCATGGTGTCGCCGGCCTTGTTGACCGGCGTGTAGCCGAGGCTCGCGACGGCCGCGCCGGCGGCGAGCGCGTCCGATGGCACCTTGCGCCACGACGTCGACAGCGTCGAGTCTGCGACGACGACGTAGCTACTGCCTGGCGGGTCGGCATTGCCGGTCATCAGCCGCAGCCAGCGGATCTGCGACAGCAGGTTCGCGACGGCATACGCGACGGTAATAACCGTCGAGGTTACTGGATCACTCGGGGGTGTCCACGGCATGCTACGTCACCTCCGAGAGGACGGCTCTCCGCGTCACGACGCGACGCCGCTCCAGGCGTTCCACAAGGCGTTGGTCGTGAACTGGATGTCCGAGTCCGTGGCGTCTGGCCCCGTGATGCCCGGCTGCGCGGCGACGCCGAACGCCATCGCTGGGCTCATCAGCGAGGGATTCAGCAGCACCTTGTTCGCGAACGCGGTGCGCTCGGCGTGGCCGGACGTCGCTGCGGGCTCGGCCATGACGTCGGCCGCCGCCTGGATGCCGGCCGCCTGGCAGCGGCCCCGCCAGACGGGGTCGGCCCCGAGCTCGTAGCGGCTTTGCAACGTCGGTGGTGGCGTGCTCATGGCTCTCCTCTCCCTCTCAGGGCCAATTCGGCCAGGGCCGCATACGCCGGGTCGGTCTGCGCTCGCTCGTTGACGATCGCGAGCCGCTCGGCGTCGTCGGCCGTCGCGAATGCCTCGACTCGACGGCCATGCTCGGACGCGGCGGCCTGGCTCGCACGGAAGGCGTCGATCTGCGCCTGTTCCTCAGGTGTTGCCGGGCGGATCTCGGGCGGCGCTTCCGGCGCGGACCCGTCGCTGATGATGATGGAGTCGGGCATGTCGTCTCCTTGCTCAGGGGTGGCCGTACAGGGCGAGGACCGTCCCGACCTCCCACGAGCCGGACACGGGTGCGAGCCTGAGCGACGTGATCGCCGCCCCGCCGCCGCCGCCGTAGGTCACCCCCTTGATGAAGGTGTAGTCTGATCCGGCCGCGACGCCGAAAGCGACGTGACCGAGGCCGTGGATACTCTTGTAGATGCCCGTAGCCGTGTAGTTGTGTATCCAGACCGACCCGGACCCCATCCAACCCGCCGGCACGAGCGGCCCCGGCCCGGCCCCGGGGACGATCCCAGCATCGGCATAGGTCTGGAGCACCCCTTCACCAGCACTTGCCGTCGTTCCGACTCCGAGGAGGGTCTGGTTCATGTAGCTGGCAGAGGTGTCGATATTGGGCCACAGGCCGACGGTCTGGACGGTGGTTGCCGCCGTCGAGCGCCCCTGGTAGCGCAGCTCCAGCGTCCGGTACACCTGCGGGATGCTCGTGACATCCCAGAGGGCCTGCGCGCTCGCCAGCGGGCCTACCGACGCGATCAGCTGGGGGCCGGCGCCGGCGGCGATCTCGCCCGCCTGGATCGGGCCCCAGGCGGACGCGCCGGTCGCCGTCCGACGGAGCACGGCCGCCGACGCCGGCGGGCCGCCGGTGCCGATGCCGAGCTTCTGCTCGATCGCCATAGCGATGTTCTGAAGACGAGAGACGACGATGTCAAGCTCGAACCCGGCGTCGTCGGTCTCGGTCGTCGGCCCAGGATTGGCAAGCGCATCGAGCGCGGCTGGATAACTCGGGCTGGTCATCAGTCCACCTCCCTCATGACCCCCAGATGGCCGAGTCCCAGAGCGACGTCGAGCCGTCCCAGACGAAGCCGCTCACGGTGTCGACCTTCTCGCACTGCCAGACGGCCTCCAGGTGACGCCCGCCAGCGCCGGCGACGATGATCTCGCGCGCCTCGATCCAGACGTCAGCCGCGACGCCGGTCGCCTCCGATCGAAGCGAGATGCGGTCGGAGACCTGGCGGGCGACGATCTCGCGGAAGTGCGCGGCGTCGACCGCCCGTACGCTGATCGTCACTTGCGGGCGCGGCACGTTGTACCGCGTCACCCAGGCGTTACAGACGCCCTCGGCCATCGCGACGTCGATCTCGGGCCAGCCAGTGACGCTGAGCGTCTGGATGGCGCCGTCGACGCTCGGGGCGGTCGACGGATCGATGCTCGACTGCACGACCGTCTCGGAGACGACCGCGAGCGGCTGCGCTCGGAGCTGAAGCCCAGAGGTCGGCGACGCTGCCGGGCCACTGACCGTGCAGCCGCCGGCGCCGGCCGCGATCGTGATGAAGGCGACGAAGCCGCTCGATGCATCGAGCGTGATGGTGGCCGTGCCCGACGTCAGGGTGTAGTCGGTTGTAAGCGCCGGCGTGATGGCGGACTGGAACGGGTCGGGCGGCCTGGCGATCAGCGTCCGGACCTGGCCGGCCGAGAGTGCGATGTCGGCACCGTAGCGCCAGACGACCGTGCCGGCCGATCCTGGCGCACGGCGCTTCGTGGCGTACGTGGCCCTGGCATAGACCGTCCTCCAACCCGGGGCGTAGCTGAGCGTCTGGAAGTACAACGCGCCGGCATTGCCGCGATAGAGCCGATTGGCACGGTAGAGCCGCGGTCCGCGATACGGCGCGCCGTCTGAGACGCGCTGGTCGAAGAACGCGGCCTGCGGCGTCGTCGACCTCGTCGTGACCGCGCGGTAGTTCCGCCCCTCCCAGTGCAGGACGCCGTCGTTGTCCTCGTACAGCGTGCCCGGGCCTTCACTGGCCGTGATCTCGACGAGCGCGTCCCAGGCGCTCTTGCCGTCGGCCCACCAGTACAGAAGGGTGGTATCACCGAGCGCGATGCTGCGCTTGCCAGCCGGCCAGCCGGCGGCGTCGAGGATCAGCGTCACGGCCTGGTCGGTGCGGATGCTGGTCTGAAGCGGCACGGTCACACTGCGCCCCACCAGCGTCGACGAGGCGCCGAGCGTCGCGACCCTGACGCGCTGAGCGCCGAGCGTGGCGTCCTGGCTGGCCTGGTCGATCCTGGTACGAGCGAGCGGCCAGTAGGCGATGCCGCGATACGGCACGCTCTCGCCACGGTAGAGCCCGTCTGCGCGGTAGAGCCTGGTGGTGCCGTAGGTCGCCGAGATCACGACCGTCGTCCCCGGACGCACGAGCTGGTACGTCGGCGCCGACCCGCGCTCGTTCGAGTAGCGGCCGTGGTCGTTGCGAAGCTCGAAGCTTGCTGACGGCACCTTCGGCGGCGAGAGCGCGCGTGCGCCGTCTCGCCCAGTGTCGATGGTGACGCCAGGGTCGCCGGCCGTGTCGAGCGTGACGTCGTCGGCCGGGCCGGAGAACGAGCCGTCGTTGTTCCAGTCGACCTGCACCCGTGGGGCGTAGAGCGCCGGCAGGGTCATCAGGATGCCCTCATGCCAGGCTCCCCATCGACGCTGATCCAGCGCCCGGCACGCGGCCGCGGCGGATCGCGAGGTCGCGGCCGGTGACCCAGATCTCCTCGATCGTGCGGTCGCCAATGACGATCGGCATAGTGACCGTCTGCATGGGACCCGCCGTGCCACCGCCACGGAGCGCGGCATTGGGCACGACGTACTCGGGGCCCCTCTCGCCGAGCCAGGCAAGCTCAGGGCCGTGCAGCCCGGCCCAGCCGCCCTGCTGGTAGCCGGCGATGCTCGCGACCTTCTGCCACCATGTGGGATCGGTCGCATACCCGGCCTCGTTCACGGCCTTGATGAACTTGACGGGATCGCGGGTGCTGTTCCAGATCGAGAGGGCGCCAGCATAGCGGGAGTTGTCGTGGAGGAACTGCTCGAAGCCGCGCATGCCCTCTGCGTCCGAGCCGTAGACGCGCCAGACCGCGTCGACCCAGACCTTCTGGCCGTTGATGATCTCCCAGACCTTGCCGAGGTTCACCGTGGGGCCGTCCCAGCCAGGGCCCGCCTTGATACTCCACCAGTTGTGGTACTTGCGGCCGAGGTCGGTGCCGGGGAACCCTGCCTCCTGAATCGGAATGGCAGCGGTGATGTCTCCGGGGAGGCCGATCCCGAGGGCGGCAGCCATCGCCTGCGCTGATGCGATCATGGCCGACCGTGACGACATGTCAAAGTTGCTGCCGACCGGACCAGTCCCACCACCACCGCCACCGCCGCCACCGCCGCCACCCGACGGTGGCGCTGATGGGGCCGGTTCTGGTGCTGGACTCGGAGACCCACCGCCGCCGCCACCACCGCCGCCGCCGCCACCACCGCCGCCACCACCGCCGATGGGTGGCGTCGTTCCGAGCGTCGGTGGCGCTGGGATGTTCCCACCGCCGCCGCCGCCGCCACCGCCGCCACCTGAAGGCGGCGACGGCGGGCTCCCGACGTCCGGCGGCACCTTGGCGCCAACGAAGTCGGCCCACTTCCTGACCGTGCGCGAGATCCAGGCGACGGCCTCGGCGAAGTAGCCAGCCCAGCCGCCGGCGTCCTGAGCGCCGGCGCCGACGTCGCGGAACCAGTCGCCGAGATGGATCTGGGTGATGAGGTAGTGCCCGAGCTTGGCGAGGTCGTCGAGGATCGCGCGCCAGTTCTCGGCGGCGTCGGTCTTGGCAAGCTCGTCGGTGAACGCCTTCCAGTCCGACGCGCCGTCTGCGAGCAGCGGGTTCATCGTCTTCAGGCCGCCGCTCAGGCTCGGGAAGCCGTTGTCGATCCACCACTCGGCGGCCGGCCGCGCCTGCTCGCCCATCCAGTGATACCAGTCCTTCAGGGCCGGGATCAGGTTGGTGACGAGCCAGTTCCAGACGTAGGCGCCGGCGGTCTGGAACTGGGGCCAGCCGTCGGTCACGAACCAGTCGAAGATCGGCGCCAGGGCGTTCTGGAGGACGTCCCACCAGTCATGCAGCGTCGGCAGCAGAGAGTCCTTGATCCACTGCCAGACAACGGCGCCGGCCGCCTGGAGCTTCGGCCAGCCGTCGGTCACGAACCAGTCATAGATCGGCGAGAGCCGCTTCTGGAACCAGTCGTACCACTCCGAGAGCGCCGGGAACAGCGTGCCCGTCAGCCAGGTCCAGACGGTAGATCCAGCCGCTTGCAGCAGCGGCCAGCCCTTGTCGATGAACCATTGATAGACGACCTGGAGCTTCTGATCGAACCACGTGTACCAGTCGGTCAGCGTCGGGATCAGGGTGTCCTTGATCCAGTTCTGGACGGCGTTCGCGGCCTCGCCGAGCTTCGGCCAGGCCGTCTCGGTCAGCCAGGTCATCGCCGCTCCCAACTTCTCAGTAAGCCACGACCAGACCGCCGTGAGCGTCGGCACGAGCGTGCCCATGATCCAGATGCCGACCGTTGCCATCGCAGCTTGTATGAGCGGCCAGCCCGTCGTCGTGAGCCAGGTCAGCGCAGCTCCGACCTTATCGACGAGCCACGAGACGACGGTCGCGACGGTCGGCAGATAGACGGTCGTCCACCAGTCGACCACGGCCTGCATGGCGGCCTGAAGCAGCGGCCAGCCGGTCGTCGTCAGCCAGGCAAGCGCCGGCTGAAGGCTCGTCGTGATCGCGGTCGTGATCGTGCCGAGCGCGACGCGCAGGGCCGGCAGTCCGGTCGTCGAGAACCAGGTGAGGACCGGCGCGAGCTGGAGCGACAGCGCCGTGATCGTCGCGTTGATCGCGCCCGGCAACGCCTGAGCCCAGAGTGCGATCGTCGGCCCCCAGGCGTTGACGATCTCGGTCCCGTAGTCGACGAGATCCTTCAGGACCGGCGTCAGCGCCAGGCCGACCGTGATCGCGACCGTCGACAATGAGCCCGTCAGTTTCTCAAGCGAGCCCGAGAGGTTATCGAGCCTGGTCGCAGCGACGTCCGACGCCGAGACCTTGCCCATGGCGTCGGCCATGTCGTTGAAGCCCTCGGCGCCGGTCTTCGCCAGGATCGCGGCCGCTCGGATCGCGTCCGACCCAAATAACGTCTGTAGCGTCGCCAATCGCTGCTGCTCGGTCTGACCGGCCAGCGACTTCTGGAGGATGCCGGCGACCTCGGACATGCTCTTGACTTTGCCGGTCGCGTCGAAGAACGCATTGGCGCCGCTCTTCGTGATCAGGCCAAGCTCTTTGAACTTCTCGGTCGCGGCCTTCGTTGACGGCTGGAGCGCCATCATCATCGTCTTGAGCGACGTCCCAGCGTCAGATCCGACGAGCCCGTTCTGGCCCATGACGGCGATCGCCTGCGCTAAGTCGTCGAACGAGAACCCGACCGTCGCCGCGACCGTGCCAGCCGCCGAGAGCGAAAACTTGAACTGGTTCACGTCGATAGCCGATGCGTTCGCGGCGCCCGCGATCGTGTCGGCGACGTGGCCCATGTCGGCGCCCTTGATCGCGAAGATGTTCATGGCCTGCGCGGCGAGCGTCGCGGCGTCGGCGACCGCGATGCCGCCGGCTGCTGCCAGGTCGAGCGACGCCTTGCCGGCGCCGCCCATGATGTCGGACATCGAGACGCCGGCCTTGACCAGCTCGCCGATGCCGTCAGCCGCCTCCTTCGCGGAGAACGACGTATCGGCGCCAAGCTGGAGCGCCAGCTTCGACATGTCCTCCATCTGCGCGGCCGTCGCGCCCGAGACGGCCTTGATGCCAGACATCGACTTCTCGAAGTCGGATGCGGCCGCGACGGAGGCGCCGAGCCCAGCAGCCAGCCCGGCGACGCCGGCGACAGCGGCGCCGGTGAACGCCGTCGCGATCATCGACCCGGCGTTGCCGACCTTCGTGCCGAGCGAGTCGAGCGCCTTCTCCGCCGAGCTGACGTCGGCGCCGACGACGACCTGCAATTCGGCAACGGTGCTCGCCGACGGCATGGCCTAGTGCCCCCGTCCGCCCGACGCTCGGGCTCGGCGCTGCTCGCGGATCTGCCGCTCGTGCTCGGCTCCAGCCTGCGCGTCCATGACGGTCACGGCAGCCGCGAGCCATTCCCCGGGCCACTGAGCGACGTCCTGCGGCGGCTGGCCGTACTTCTCGGCGATCACGATGATGCCGTAGTAATCAGGAGCGGCTCCGAGCTTGCCCCCGGTGACGAGCCATTGCTGGAGCCGTTTCCGCTCAAAGGGTCGGGTCTGGCCTGCCTCCCAATCTCCTGCATGACCAGGTTGAGCGTTCCGAAATCGACGTCCTGAAGGTGCTCGGCGTCGGTCGGGATCGTCACGCCGTCGTCGTCGGTCAGGTTCCAGGCGACGATCGTCTGGGCGTACAGATCGCAGAGCGTCTGCAAGGCGTCAGCCGACGGCACGGCGTCCTCGCCGTGAAGAGCAATCTCCCGCTGGATCTCGGCGAGCTTGCCTTGCAGGCGCGGCGTCACGGCTCCTCGGCGGTACTCGACGACGAGCGGCTCGTCGCCAGGCACCTCGATCTCGATGGTGCCGGTGTCGCCAAGCATGTTGCGAAGCTTGGGCATGGACCCCCCTACTAAATGCTCGGGACGTTGGTACGCAGCTCGACCTTGAAAGCGCCGCCGAGCGTCGCGTCGTCGAACAGGCCGAAGCCCCACTCCAGCGTCGAGAGCCCGTCCGCGTCGCCTCTCGTCGGCGCCGAGACCACCTTGAGCGCCATGTCGATGCGGAGCCGGTGCTGCAGCGTGGTCTCGATGATCGGCCCGCTCGCCTCGATGCGGCAGTATTTGGTGCTGCCAGCCCGCATGTCCGCGATGAACGCGCGGCCCTGGGCGTCGTTGCCGAGCTGGAGCGTGGCGGTCGCATCCGGCTTGAGCGGGACGTGCCCGCCGAACGAGGTCAGCGTGCAGTCGAGCGGCCAGAACGGGCCGAATAAGCCCCCGATGGTGAACGCGGCCACGAAGTCGCGCGTGAGCCGCGTCGTTCCGAGCGCAGCCGCCGTCGGATCGAGATAGACGCAGACCTGGCCCGGGAGAATCGGCACCACCGAGAGCGTGGTCAGGCCGGTCGCGCCGACGCTTGCCGCGTAGTCGAGCGCTCTGGCGAACAGGTCGCCGCTAATCTCCGGCTGCGCCGTCGCCGAGAACGACATCCCCACGCCGGACATGAGACCGTAGGTCGCGAGCTCCGCCGTATTGCCGACCATCCCGCGGCGGATCGTCCAGGTGCGCGGCGTCCACGGGGTCGACGACGACGGCGCCCAGGCGTACTGCCGCGTGAGCGTCCCGCCGGACGGGGTGGTGACGGTGGCCGCGCCGAAGACATTGGAAAAGACGTACGCCATCTCGGGGTACGTCGGGAAGCCCGAGACCGAGCCGGTCCCCTGCTCCTGGCGCGGCGCCGCGATCGTGTCGAACAGCGAGCCCATTGGAGCGACGCGGTCGAACTGGATATCCGTCCCCAGGTCTACCTGCAAGCCGGCCAGCTTGACCGCCGACGGGACGGCCGTCCCGGGGGTTGTCTCCACGGCGATCTCGACGATCTCCTGTACGAGCGGGCGATCTGGCATAGCGGCTCACCTCCTCTAGGGCAGCGCGTGCGCTTCCGTGCGGTACGTCTGGATGCAGTGCGCGAACTGCGCGCCCGCGTCGTTCTCCAGAAACAGCTGGGTCTGATCGCGGCGCAGCTCGACGATCCAGACGCCGCCGCTGGTGCCGGTCCTGTTCTGGAGCACGGCGTCGATCCGGTCAGCGGCCGGGTTGATCGGCCCGTAGGACGCGCCGGCCCCGACGACGCGGACGTCGATCAAGACGACGTCGAGCACGCGGACAGCTCCGAGCGTCCCGAAGTCGGTCGACGACACCACGCCAACGGTGGCAGCCGGCAGGGTAGCCGCGGCCGGCACCTGGTCGCGGTAGATCCGCGAGTTGAGCAGCGTCGCGACGCCGCCAGGGCCGCTATCGGCCATCAGGGCGTCGAAGACAAAAGCCGCGACTTTCTGCGCCTCGACGGCCATCAGGCCAGCCCCGCCAGGATGCGCTTCAGCTCGTCGGCGAACCTCGGGAGCACCAACTCGGCCGCCGGCCGCATGTACGGGCGAGCGGCCATGCGGCGCGTGCCCATCTCGACGTACAACGAGTACGCCACGCTCGGCCCGCAAATCCCCGTGAGCCCGCCGTTCGTGAACACGCTGTGAATCGAGCGGCGTAGCGTGCCCGTCTTCACGGCCACGACCTGTTTGGCTCT
>Ga0105242_10001365_pt1 | contig 19264 bp, 18 predicted proteins | sample KBSM24metaG_FD_81521 | JGI IMG/M metagenome (GOLD analysis project Ga0105242, IMG submission 81521) | Miscanthus rhizosphere microbial communities from Kellogg Biological Station, Michigan, USA - KBS M2-4 metaG | ecosystem: Host-associated > Plants > Roots > Rhizosphere > Soil | place... | reverse complement strand
CGGCGCCGCACAACGCCACAGAATCCCAGCGTTCCCGATGGCTTGGGCGCTGGTCCATCTCGCCGGTGGCGGCACAGAATCCGCTCATACATTCAGCGCCGCTCAATCGGCCGCACGCCACGAGTGGGGGCAGTTGTTCGCGCCATCCGCCGTTCCGGCCGGCTGACCGTTCGTCAGAAATCCGTCGCCGCGGACTTGAAATACCCTGCAGCGCATTGATTTCTCGGTCCCGCGACCTTGTTGTGGGCTTCGGGACCGATAAGCACCGCGAACGGCATACTGAGCACGGTATCGACGCAACAAAATGCGAAACCGCCTGGCTGGGGGTGTGGCCGGGCGCTCGCGGTCGCAATACTAGCGCCGCCTCCTTCACAGCACATCCGCAGCTCAACGCCATCCAGATGTCGACGCCCCGTCTTAAGTTCGGTTAGGAGAAGGAGCTCCAGGCGAAGGGACTTGCGATGACGGAGTCGAGCACGCAATCCGAGCACCGGGATACTCGCCAGGCCGATGGTCCGTCGAACGGCCAAGCGCCGCGAGTATCCGGCAACCGTTGGACTCGCGTAAAAAACGAATGGGGCCATCGTCTGCAGCCCGGGGAGCAGTCCGTGGTCATCGCATGGTCATCGTTCACTGCCACCTTCTCCGGTGTCCGGGCGCTAACACACTGGATCCGCGCCGGCCACGGCCCCTCTGGCGGCGGAATGTCTATCGGCGGCCAGCACTTTCACCACTACAACATTGGGATCGGGCTGCTTTCGACCATCGGCGCGATCGCCTTACGCGGGGAAGAACGTCACCGCCGGCACCCGATGACTGCGGTTGCCTACGGATCAGCGCTGGCGCTCATCGTTGACGAGCTGGCACTGCTGATGGACCTCAAGGACGTCTATTGGGCACGTGAAGGCCGCAAGAGCGTCGACGCCGCCGTCATTCTGGTGGCGGCAGGCGGCACCTTCGTCGCCGGCATGCCATTCTGGCCGCACGCACGACACGCACTACGCAGCACAGCCTAAGACCACCCACACCGGCGCTCCACAGCCCAAAGAGCCAATCGACGGTCCACAAAATCTCTGTCGCGAGCCGCCCGTCGAGCGCACTACGCCCGCCTCCGCCAGTTTCTTCGTGATGCGGGTCGCCGGAACCCGCGGTCATCGCCGTGACGGGGATCGGGCCGGTAGATCAAACCTGGATCGATCCGTCGCAACCCTGGCTGCGCCGCGTCTGAGGGACCGACACAAAGAGAAAGGGAAGGAGATCGATTTCCTTCCCACTCCAACGTATAACGCACATGGGGGCTTGCGGCAAGGCCCCGGTCATGGCGCACAATCGCTGACCTAGACCAGAAACTGCGACTTTGGGGGCATGTGACAGCGCAAGACTACGAAGACGAGTTGCAGTCCGAGCGCATCTACGTGGCCGGGCTGTACGAGCGGCTCGACGGCGAGCGGGCACGAGTGAAGGACCGCTACAAGGCGGCATTGCGTGGCGACGGTGGCGCACTCGTCGAGAGAGATGTCGAAGTCCGTGCGCTGGCCAAGCAGGTCAAGCGGCTGGACGTCGCGGACAGCGGGCTCTGTTTCGGGCGGTTGGACAGCGTTTCCGGTGAGCATTCATACATCGGCCGGATCGGCATTTTCGATCGCGAGAACGATTACGAACCGCTGCTGCTCGATTGGCGTGCGCCCGCAGCACGCGCGTTCTACATCGCCACCGCAGCAAGTCCGGAGAACATGCGGCGCCGCCGCCAGTTCCACACGCGCGGGCGCCAGGTGGTCGATTTCACCGACGAGGTCCTCGGCCGTCCCGGCGGTGGCGAGCGAGGGGATGCCGCGCTGCTCGCCGCGGTCAACGCGCCGCGTGGTGAGGGGATGCGCGACATCGTCGCGACGATCCAGGCCGAGCAGGACCAGATCATCCGGCTGGATCACCAGGGGGTGCTGGTGATCGAGGGCGGTCCTGGCACCGGGAAGACCGTGGTGGCGCTGCACCGCGTCGCGTACCTGCTTTACACCCAGCGCAAGCGGATGGAACGCCACGGCGTGCTCGTGGTCGGCCCCAATGCGGCGTTCCTCACTCACATCGGCCGCGTCCTTCCCTCGCTGGGTGAATCCGAAGTCGTGTTCATGACCATCGGCGACCTTGTGCCCGGTCTGCATGTGACCGCCCAGGACACTCTGGAGGCTGCACGGCTCAAGGGCTCGCTGAAGATCCTGGACGTGCTGGCGGCCGCAATCGCCGATCGTCAGCGGCTACCGGAGGAACCGCTGCCGATCGAACTGTCGGATGTGACTGTGCGGATCGACGCGGGCACGGCGGAGTGGGCACGCGAGGAGGCACGCGCGACCGGGTTGCCGCACAACGAGGCCCGCGCCATGTTCCGGGAAATCGTCACGTACGTGCTCACCGAACGGGCGATAGCGCGGATCGGCACCGGCTGGCTGACACGGGAGGACCGCGACGCCTGGGAACAGCTGCGGGAGGACCTGATCGACGAGCTCGCGGAGAACGACCACTTCATCGCCGCGCTCGACGAGCTCTGGCCGATACTCACTCCACAAACACTGTTGGCAGAGCTGTACACGTCGCCAGAACTACTGCGAGCCGCAGGTGGCGATGCGGTACTGCTTCGCGCCGACGGCGACGCCTGGACGGTGTCGGACGTGCCGTTGCTCGACGAACTGGTCGACCTCTTGGGCGCCGCGAAGCCTGCCGACGATGCCGCCGAGCGCGAGCGCAACGCGGAGGCCGAGTACGCCGCCGGCGTGCTGGACCTCTTGATCAGCCGCGAAGACCTGATGGACGACGAGGACCATCTGCTCGCACAGGACATGCTCTACGCCGAGGACCTGGCGGAGCGCTTCGTCGAGCACGACACCCGCGATCTCGTCGAACGCGCGGCCGCAGACCGGGATTGGACCTACGGTCACGTCGTGGTCGACGAGGCTCAGGAGCTGTCCGAGATGGACTGGCGGGTGCTGATGCGCCGCTGCCCGAGCCGATCCTTCACGATCGTCGGCGATCTCGCCCAGCGGCGTTCGGTGGCGGGGGCGACCTCGTGGGACACGATGCTGGACCCGTACGTGCCCGGCCGCTGGGTCTACCGGTCGCTGTCGATGAACTACCGCACCCCGGCCGAGATCATGTCCGTCGCCGCCGCGCTGCTCGCCGTATTCGCGCCGGACGTTCAGCCACCCGAGTCGGTACGCGCGTGTGGGGTGTTGCCTTGGTCCCGGCAGGTCACCGATGACGAATTGCCCACTGCCATCGAGGAATTCGGACGTGCCGAAGCAGAGCGCGAAGGCACGAGCGTCGTGATCGGGCCAGCTGGCGTGCCGGGTGCGGTGCTGCCTTCGGATACCAAGGGCCTCGAGTTCGACGCCGTGCTGGTGGTGGAACCGGACCGGATCCTCGCCAACGGCCCACGCGGTGCGGCCGAGCTCTACGTCGCCCTCACCCGCGCCACCCAACGCCTCGGCGTCCTGCACAGCGGCCCGCTGCCACAGGCGTTGACGGGGCTGACCGCGACCGCGCTCACGTCGAGGTGAGCGGGACTATGTTGGCTGACATAGAACCCGATCGAGCGACAGTAGGAGTGCTGCCATGGCGCGATGGGCGACGTATCGGCACCAGGGCCGCGACCGCGTCGGCGTGGTGTCAGGCGAGGCGCTCCATGCCATCTCCGAGGACGTGGGCCTGATCGATCTGATCGCCCGCGGCGCCGACGGTCTCCGTGCGGCGGCGGAGGGCGCCATGACGTCTCCGGCGCAGGTGGTCGCTGTCGCTGATGTCGAGTTGCGGGCCCCTATCCCCGAGCCGCCGTCGGTTCGGGACAGCTTGTGCTTCCTTGATCACATGCGCAACTGCCAGCAGGTGACCGGTGCCGGCCGTACGCTGAGCGATACCTGGTATCGGGTCCCTGCATTTTATTTTGCCTGTCCTGCAACCGTTTTCGGTCCCTATCAGGACGTCCCGACCGCACCGGGATCCGCATGGCAGGACTTCGAGCTGGAAATCGCGGCGGTTGTCGGTGCCGCGGGCGCTGACTTATCGGTCGAGCAGGCGCAGCAGGCCATCGTCGGTTACACGATCTTCAACGACTGGTCGGCCCGCGATCTTCAAATGCTGGACAGCCAGCTCGGGATCGGTCAATCGAAAGGCAAAGACAGCGGCATCACGTTGGGTCCGTATCTGGTCACTGCCGACGAGCTGGAGCCTTATTTCGCCAATGGCCGGCTCGATCTGGAGGTGACGGCGTTGGTCAACGACAAGGTGATCGGGAGTGGCTCGACCTCGGCGATGGATTGGACCTTCGCCGAGGTGATTTCGTATGCCTCTCGCGGTGTGCCGCTGCGGCCGGGGGATGTTTTCGGCTCCGGCACAGTCCCGACGTGCACGCTGATCGAGCACCTCGACGCCGCCAACCCCGCCGCCTTCGGTGGATGGCTCCACGACGGCGATGTCGTCACGCTGCGGGTCCGCGGACTGGGCGAGACGCGGCAGACCGTCCGCGCCACTCCTGCGCCCTATCCCCTTCGCACGCTTGAGAACCCCGACGCCGCCAAACCGCGACCACGGGTCAACCTGGCGACGGCACGCGTCCCGTACACGCGCGGCCTGCACAACCTCGCCGACCGAGTGTGGGCGTGGACTCTTCCCGACGGCGGTTACGGCTGGAGCAACGCCGGGCTGATTTCGGGTGAGGGCGAGTCGCTACTCGTCGACACACTGTTCGACTGTCATCTGACCGCCGAGATGCTCGACGCCATGCGGCCGATGACGGATGCGGCGCCGATCACCACGGCGTTGATCACCCACTCCAACGGCGACCACACCCACGGCAACCAGCTCCTCGATCCCGCCGTCCGAATCATCGCCGCCACCGGCACCGCCGAGGAGATCGCGCACGAGATGGCACCCGAGATGCTGGCGATGGTGCAGCACGCCGACTTGGGTCCAACCGCGACGCGGTATCTACGGGAACGGTTCGGGCCCTTCGACTTCGGCGGCATCAAGCTCCGCAACGCGGACATCACGTTCGATGACAGACTGGACATCGACGTGGGAGGGCGACCGGTTGCCCTGCTGAATCTCGGACCGGCGCACACCGCAGCCGATTCGGTGGTGCACGTACCCGACGCCGGAGTGCTGTTCGCGGGCGATCTGCTGTTCATCGGCGGCACACCGATCGTCTGGGCGGGCCCAATTTCCAACTGGATCAAGGCATGTGACGCCATGCTCGCGCTCGACGCTCCGACCGTGGTGCCCGGGCACGGGCCGATCACCGATCCCGATGGGATTCGCGCCGTGCGCGGCTACTTCGAGCACATCCTGGCTGAGATCGATGCGGCTCACGGCGAAGGTCTGACGTTCGCGGAGGCCGCCGACAGGATCGATCTCGGCGAGTACGCGCACTGGTTGGATTCCGAACGCGTCGTCGTCAACGTCTACCAGCGCTACCGAGAACTCGAACCAGAGACCCCCGAGCTTCCGCCGCTGGCGCTGCTCGCGATGCAAGCCGATTGGCACGCCAAACGCGGCGGATGACTACTTCCACGCGAACACCGGTTGCTCGAGTTCGTCGACGCGATCGTGACGGCCCTCCAGGCAGAGCCATCGCAGTTGTAGCAGGACAGCTCCCGTCGGCGCATGGACGAGGTCGTTGCCGAGCGGGATCTGCACGACAGGGCGTGGGCTCTCGGGGATGGCGATGAACCGCGGCGAATCGTCACGCTGCAGTTGATGTAGCCCGACCCGGTAGACCGCGACCACCTCGTCGGGCGCTGGACGGGGGTCGAGTCGGCCACCGCCCCAGATCACTACCGGGGTGATCACATATCCGGACCGTGTTGGGTAGTCGTCGAGTAGACCCAGCACCTCGGAGTCGGACAGCCGGATGCCGACCTCTTCGTCCATCTCCCGCAATGCGGCGTCGACCGCGGTCTCGCCCGGGTCCAACCGGCCGCCAGGCAATGCCCATTGGGCGGCATGCGAAGAGAGCCGAGAAGCCCTGCGGCACAGGAGGAAGGCGGCGCCGCCCGAGACGTCGACCATCCGGCCGTCGAGGCCGGGCTCCAGCAGTTCCTCCCCATCGATCCAGTCGTCGAGAGGTGCCGGATCGACTCGGTCTTCACCGACGATGTAGTCGACCAGCACCACGGCGACGGCCGCGTGCCGCTTCGTCGGGTCGGTGACAACGCGGCGGTCGTGCCCCGCCAGGTGTTCGCGGATCCGGTCGCGCAGCGCGTCGTCGTAGCTGATCGTCACCACTTGACCATAGGCACACCCCTGCGCGAGGTGGGCGATCGCGGTCAACCTTGCGTGAACGCTGCTTCGAAGAACGCCAGTTCCAGATGCATTGCCCGCCGGTAGGTGGCGCGCACGACGACACTGTCGTCGGCCTGTTCATCGAGTAGGCGCTCCAATAGGAGCGCCGTCTCCTCAAACCCGGGATCGGAGTAGGTCGTCACCCACTCTGCGTACGGTCCCGCGTTGGCGGCGTCGAGAGACGCTCCCAGCCAGGCATACAACCGCATGCACGGCGTCATCGCGGCGAATATCACGCCCAGATCTCGAGCGGCCGCAGTCGCAAGCAGGAATTCGGTGTAGGCCAACGTCGCAGGTAGCGCCTCGACACCAGCCATGTCGATACCCCAGGAGCCGGCGTAGGACGCGTGCAGTCCCAACTCCTGTCGGACACCGGTGAGCAAGTCGGCCAGCGTTAGCAGAGTCGACGTATCCGGACTGCGGGCCAGCGCCAAAGCATAAGCGCGAGCGAATGATTCAAGAAAGAAGGCGTCTTGGGCGAGGTAACCCGCGAAGAGCGTACGCGGCAGCGAGCCGTCTCCGACACCGCGGACGAATGGATGCGCGAGCACGTCTGCGGCCACATCGGCGTTGTCGGACCACAATTGTGCGGACAGTGTCATGGTGGTTCATGTCCCAACGTTCTCGGCTACCTACCAGCTCTCGCAAAGGTTGAACGTCACAAACCTATCGTTTCATCATCGTTATTAAGGTTTATCTCAGTTGTCACATGGGTAACTCTGGTAACAGTGGTGGATGTGGTCACCACACACCCGACAACGAAGAAAGAGCGGAATGGGACATCCGAATGAACACAGTCTTGTATTGCAGCCCCAATGGCGTCGTTTATGAGACCCGCGCCTACAGCAACGCCGACATCGACCAACTGGTTCAGCATCACGGCCTTCACAGTTTGACCAGCAAGGATCGGCAGTTCGACTTCTGGTTCTCCCCGTCGACGCGTCGATGCCAACGCCGCGCCAACACGATCGCAACTGAATTACTCCTAGCAACAACAAGTTTCACAGCAAGGACAGTGCCGCTACTCCACGGCTGCGTCGTCGTCGCGACCCATGACGCAGACGGCGATCTCGACGGCCTCAGCTGGCCGCAACTGGACCTGCTGGCTCAGAAGGCCCGCTCGCTGACGAAGCGCGACGTCCGGGTGCTCGGCCGCCGGATTGGTCGTGAGAAGCGCAGCCGCAAGTCGGATTCACCGGGGTACCGCCCTGCTGGTCAGAGTGCAGTGAAAGCGCCGCCGACCAGCAATTCCGTCCCGGCGATGTAGGTGCTCTCGTCGGCGGGGCTCAGCAGGAAGAGGGCGAGCACTCGATCATCACCACTCGACCATGGACGGGCATTGTTTCGTTCGGTGCCTGCGGGGCAACACTGCAGCGCATGACCGGTTCCTCATTACGGGCGGTCAGCGCCGCGGATTCGGAGCCGCGAAGAAAGAGAGGATCAGCATGGCACTCAACGATGACGACATCACCACGTCCGGCGCCGGCGGAGAGGGACCCGCTGACGGCGGCTCCAACCCCGAGAGCCACGACGGTGGCGCCGACGGCACCGCAGGCGGCGAAGGCCCCGCTGACGGCGGCTCCAACCCCGAGAGCCACGACGGTGGCGCCGACGGCACCGCAGGCGGCGAAGGCCCCGCTGACGGCGGCTCCAACCCCGAGGGCCACGACGGTGGCGCCGACGGCACCGCCTGACCGTTACCCGATGCTGAGGCGCTGCATTGCGGCCGATCCTCGAACGTTCGCCGACGAGTACTGGGGTCGCAAGCCGTTGCTCAGCCGAGCCGGCGCGTTGCCCCGCGACTTCAGCGATCTGCTCTCACCGATCACGGTCGACGAACTGATCGCCGAGCGCGGGGTGCGCGCGCCGTTCATTCGACTGGCCAAGGAGGGCGACGTCCTGGCCAGAGACTGTTACCTCGGGCCGGCCGGATTCGGTGCCGAGATGCCCGACCAGGTCGACAGCGGAAAGGTACTGAGCCAATTCGCCTCCGGCGCAACGATTGTGCTGCAGGGCCTGCACCGGCTGTGGCCACCTCTCATCGAATTTATCCGACAGGCTGTCGATGATCTGGGGCGTCCGGTTCAGGCGAACGCATACATCACGCCGCCCGACAATCGCGGCTTCGATCCGCATTACGACGTGCACGACGTGTTCGTCCTACAAGCGTCCGGACAGAAGCGCTGGATCGTGCACGAGCCCGTGCACCACCATCCCCTGCCGTCCCAGCCGTGGACACGACACCGTGCCGCGATCGCCGAGCGTGTCACCGGCGAACCCGTCATCGACACGGTGCTGTCGGCCGGCGACGCGCTGTATCTGCCGCGCGGGTGGGTTCATTCGGCGGTGGCAATGGAGACGACGTCAATCCATCTGACAATCGGAGTCTCGGCTGTGACCGGCGTTGACGTCGCTCGCGCCGTCGTCGATCAGTTGGCGAACGTCGGCGATTTCAGAAAGTCGCTGCCGATGGGCAGCGCTCCCACCGACCAGAACGCCATGATCGCGACGGTGACCAAGGCGATCGCGGAGATGGTCGATCTGTTGCGGGATGATGCATCCATGCTCAGTGCCGGTGCAGCCGCGCAGCTATCGCGACAACACGTTGAGCGGACACGGCCTGTTCCGGTGCGCCCGCTGGCCTCGCTTGCGGCGGCCGACGATGCGAGCACCACGCCGGTGCAATGGCGTCACGGGTTGGTCGCTGCGTTAGAGCACAACGGCGATCGTGTCGTCCTTCGACTGCCCGACCGAACGATGACGTTCCCGACCTCGTGCGGCGATGCGATGCAGGCACTGCACAGCGGGAAAATCACCGACGCGGGTGGCTTGCCGGGTCTGGACCGCGCTGACGCGACGGTTCTGATCAGGAGACTTCTCCGGGAGGCCGTCGTCGTCCCAGTCGACGGATGACCGCGGCTAGGCGACAGCCGTGCAGTGACCAATCGCTGGCGCGCAATGACCCGATGTACGGCACCGCGTCCGCGGGGTCGGCATGGATGCTGCTCGAATTGTCCGGCTCATGGGGGCCTTCGGCGTTTTTGCAGTCGCCGTCGGCCATCGATCCCCAGCTCGGACGCACGATCGTTCGCCGCGTCGAGGCCGCAGGAATGCGTATCGCGGCGATACGTCGTCACGGTCGGCGGCCGGACACGCCGCGATGGCGGTGGTTCATGGCGCAGTCCGCGGCTGGCAGTGAAGCCCTGTACCAGGGCGAGGTCAGCGATCCCCGGGAGTACCTCGACATTTCACTCGACGGAACCGACGGCGCATTGTCGAGCGACCCGCTGGTCGCGATCTGCGCGCATGGCAAGCATGATCAATGCTGCGCAGTCCGCGGTCGCAGCGCATGTCAGGCGATCGCCGCGAAGTACCCCGAATTCACTTGGGAGTGCTCGCATTTGGGTGGCGACCGGTTCGCGGCCACGATGCTCGTGCTTCCCGAAGGACTGTGCTACGGGCGGGTGGATTCCGCCGAGCCGGCGGAACTCGTGCGACTGTATCTCGAAGGACGACTGGACAATAGGTTCCTCCGGGGACGCACCTCACTACCGCATGCGGTGCAGGCCGCGCAGTATTTCGTCCGTGAGGCCTTTGGCGACGACCGCATCGATGCGCTGCACCCTGTCGATGTCGAGCGCCGGGAACACCAGATCCGTGTTGAGCTCGGCGGCGAATCAGGTCCGATCGAGGTGATTCTCAAGGAGGAACTGACCGAACCGCTTCTGTCCGCCTGTCATGCGAAGGTCGCAGGCCGGGTCCGCGTGTTCGTTCTGGAGCGAATCGTGACCACGGTCTGACGTCCGTGGGCGTACAGGGACGCTCAGCCGACATCACCCGAGAGCCGCTGGCGGAGGGTGGCCGCACGAAGCGTGAGGTGGTTGCGCTCGGCGAGGTTTTGGGCCTGAGCAGCGGCCTCCACGTAGAGCCGCGCCGCCGTCGCGATGTCGCCGGCCCGCTCATGGAGGTAGGCGGCAGAAGCGGTGTACCGCGGGAGCGTCGGGTCGAGTTCGGCGAGGGCGGCGAGCCCCGCCTGCGGTCCGTCGGCCTGGCCGATGGCGACGGCGCGGTTGAGCCGCACGACCGGGCTGTCGGTGAGCCGGACGAGCTCGTCGTACCACTCGACGATCTGTACCCAGTCGGTCTCGTCGGCGGTCTGCGCGTCGGCGTGCAGGGCCGCGATCGCGGCCTGCGCCTGGTACTCCCCGAGCCGGTCACGGGCCAGCGCGGCCTGGAGCACGGCGACGCCCTCGACGATCAGGTCGCGCCGCCAGAGGCCGCGGTCCTGATCGGCCAGCGGCACGAGGCTGCCGTCGGCGCGCGCCCGGGCCGGGCGTCTCGCGTGGTGGAGCAGAAGCAGGGCCAGGAGCCCCGCGACCTCCGGTTCGTTCGTCGTCGCTTCGAGCTGCCGAGCCAGCCGGATTGCCTCCGCGGCCAGGTCGACGTCGCCGCTGTACCCCTCGTTGAACACCAGATACAGCACCTTCAGCACGGTGCGCAGGTCTCCCGGCTGACCTAGGCGGACGTCGCTGACGGTGCGTTTGGCCCGGCTGATCCGCTGCGCCATGGTCGCTTCCGGCACGAGGTACGCCTGCGCGATCTGGCGGGTGGTGAGGCCGCCGACGGCCCGCAGCGTCAGGGCGACGGCCGATGCCGGGGTGAGGGTTGGGTGCGCGCACAGGAAATAGAGCTGCAGCGTGTCGTCCACCGATTCGGTCGGTCCGGGCGGAGCGGCGCTTGCGTCCTCCTGGAACACCCGGAGCTCGCGGTTGCGTCGCGCGGTGTCGGATCGGGCGAGATCGACGAAACGGCGCCACGCCGTGGTGATCAGCCAGCCCTTGGGATCGACGGGGCGCCTGTTCGGCCATGTCTCGACGGCCCGCACCAGTGCTTCCTGGACGGCGTCCTCGGCTGTCGCGAAGTCTGCCCCGCGGTGGACGAGAGCCGCCAGGACACCCGGGATCAGGTCCCGCAGCTGGCCCTCGTCCGCCGTGTTCATCGCGGCAGCGGCCATCTACTCGGAGACGGTTGGTGGAGCGGTCAGGAACGGCCGAACCTCGAGCCACTCGTGGATCGGCTTGCCGCCCGCGCCAGGCGCCGCTGACAACTCGCCTGCCAACTCGACGGCGCGCTGGTACGAGTCGACGTCGATGATCATCCAACCCGCGATCAGGTCCTTGGTCTCCGCGAACGGGCCATCGGTCACCGGGGGCTTGCCCTCACCGTCGTAGCGGACCCAGGCGCCCTCCGGCGCCAGCGCCTGGCTGTCCACGTACTCGCCGCTGCCTTCCAGCCGGGCAGCGAAGTCGTTCATGTACTGGATATGCGCCTCGATCTCGGCGGGCGTCCACTGGTCCATCGGCACGTCGCTGACGGCCGCCGGCGCGCCTCGGTAGTGCTTGAGGAGCAGGTACTTCGCCATGAGATTCTCCCTTCAGGTTCGCGACCCTAGTTGGTCGCTTACCCCTGGGACGGAGCCGTCACCACTTTCTCGACATCCGCGTGACGCCATCGACAGATGTGTCATCCGCCAAGCCCCGTCCAGAAACAAATCGGCCCGTACGCAGCGATCCTCGCCGGTACGCGGATCCGCATGAGCAATTGCGAGACCGCAGAAGGTCGACTCACCCACCTTCGCCGGCGCGGCCGGTAGAGTCTTCGCGTGCCTGAGAGGTCAACCGTGAAGTCTGTAAACGCCCGTCTCGCTGAGGAACTGGCCGTCGATGAGGTTCGGGTCGCTGCCGCCGTCCGGCTACTCGACGAAGGCGCCACTGTCCCGTTCATCGCCCGATACCGCAAAGAGGCGACCGGAAGTCTCGATGACGGCCAACTGCGGATACTCGCGGAACGCCTGCAGTATCTGCGTGAGCTGGACGACCGTCGGTCCGCAGTGCTGGCCTCCATCCAAGAGCAGGGCAAGCTCACCGACGAGTTGACGGCCGCACTGATGGCCGCTGACACCAAGTCGCGTGTCGAAGACATCTACCTGCCCTACAAGCCGAAGAGACGGACCAAGGCGCAGATCGCTCGTGAGGCTGGGCTCGAGCCCCTTGCCGATCGGTTGCTCGCCGATCCGGCGCTGATCCCCGGGGAAGTTGCCACGGAGTTCCTCGGTGACGATGTGGCCGACGCCGCCGCAGCACTCGACGGAGCGCGACACATCCTGGCCGAGCGCGCAGCCGAGGACGCCGAACTCGTCGGTGCCATCCGCGAGAAGTTCTGGAAGGGCGGTTCGGTACGAACGGCGCCCTGGTCGGATGATGTGGCGAAAAGTGCTGCTGCGCAGAAGTTTCGCGACTACTTCGAGTTCGCCGAATCGCTGGAGAGCATGCCGTCACACCGCGTCCTCGCCGTGATGCGCGGCGAGAAGGAAGAGGTGCTTGCGCTCACCTTCGACGGCGGTGACGACGACGCCTACCACGCGATGATCGCCCAGACTCTCGGTATCCACAGGGCCTCGACGGCCCCGGCGACACCGTGGCTGGCCGCCACCGTCGAGTGGGCGTGGCGCACCAAGCTGATGATCTCCGCACGGGTCGATGCCCGCGTTCGGCTCCGACAGCGCGCCGAGGAGGACGCCGTGGCCGTGTTCGCCAGGAACCTCAAGGACCTCCTGCTCGCCGCGCCCGCGGGTAACCGCACGACGCTGGGCCTGGATCCCGGCTACCGGACAGGAGTGAAGGTGGCCGTCGTGGACGGCACCGGCAAGGTAGTGGACACCTGTGCGATCTACCCTCATCAGCCGCAGAAGCAATGGGATACGGCCAAGGCAACCCTGGCGGCGCTCGTCGCCCGTCACGGCGTCGAGCTGATCGCCGTCGGTAACGGCACGGCGTCACGCGAGACCGACGCTCTGGCCGCCGAACTGATCGCCGACATTCGAGCCGCCGACGCTCAGGCTCCAGAGAAGGCCATGGTGAGCGAGGCAGGCGCGTCGGTGTACTCAGCCTCTGCGTATGCGGCGCAGGAGCTGCCAACGCTCGACGTGACCCTGCGCGGGGCGGTGTCGATTGCGCGGCGGCTTCAGGATCCGCTCGCCGAACTGGTGAAGATCGACCCGAAGTCGATCGGCGTTGGGCAGTACCAGCACGACGTCACTCCGGGCACGCTCGCCCGCAGCCTGGACGCTGTGGTGGAGGACGCCGTGAACGCGGTGGGAGTCGACCTGAACACCGCATCCGTCCCGCTGCTGGCGCGAGTGTCGGGGGTATCAGAATCGTTGGCCGAGGCGATCGTCACCCACCGCGACAAGACAGGACCGTTCCGCAACCGCAAGGCGCTGCTGAAGGTTCCTCGCCTGGGCCCCAAGGCATTCGAACAATGCGCCGGCTTCCTGCGCATTCGTGGTGGCGACGACCCCATCGATGCGTCCGGTGTCCACCCAGAGGCGTACCCGGTGGTCCGGCGCATCCTGGACCGCTCGGGGGTCACCCTCGCCGAACTCATCGGCGACGAGCGGTCGTTGAGGGCCCTTCGGGCCGCCGACTTCGCCGATGATCAGTTCGGAATCCCCACGGTGACAGATATTCTCGCCGAACTGGAGAAGCCCGGACGCGATCCGCGGCCTGCGTTCTCCACGGCCACATTCGCTACCGGCGTGGAGAAGGTGGCCGACCTGAAGGTGGGCATGGTCTTGGAAGGCGTGGTGACCAACGTCGCGGCATTCGGCGCGTTCGTCGACGTCGGTGTTCATCAGGATGGCCTGGTGCACGTGTCTGCGATGGCCGACCGCTTTGTGTCTGATCCGCATGAGGTCGTGCGGTCCGGGCAGGTGGTGCGGGTCAAGGTCGTCGATGTCGACGTAGAACGCCAGCGGATCGGGTTGAGTCTGCGTTTGAACGACACACCGCAGCAGGATCGGGGCAAGCGTTCCGATCAGGGGCGAGGGACGCGACCAAAGCCGAGTCGCGGCAAGGATTCTGGACGTCGGGAGTCGAGTCAAGCCACGGGATCAATAGCAGATGCCTTGCGTAAGGCGGGTTTCGGGAGCTGACCGCGCCTCCACGCGAGTCCAGAAACGATCAGCCAGCCGGGCTAACGGCCGCAACCCCTGGTGTCCAGGAGAGAGCACGGCCCGACGGGACCCCGGTTGTCCGGCGGTGGATTCTCTCCATCCCAAATGGTCAGAGAGACATTGCCCTGACCCCAGTTGACCGTGTAGTAGGTGTGGCCCGTCCGTCGGTTGGTGCGCCCGGCCTCACAACTGAGCAACGCCCGCTTACCCGCGCGTAATCAGATACGGGGCCAAGCCGAATTTCTCAACGAGCGTCAGCCAATCCGTCCCCGAGACCTCGTAATCAGCGCGCGCATCTTCGGCAGGCACGGTGGACCAGTAGTTGGTCGCTGCATCGCTGATGGCATGCGCGAGGCTCGGAACCCAATGCCTTTGCACGGGGCGGAAGAACACCGGCGTCGCGGTCACCTGCGCGTTCGAAACCGAGGCAATGAGCGCATTGCTATTCGGGTCGATCACCCGGATCCCGTCTGGGCCAACGTCGATGGCAAGCCAAGGTTGGTGCATCGACCGCGTGTACTCGTGCTGTTTCTTGAAGTTGAACGACCCGATCTCTTTTCTCAATAGCGGGTTGGCAAAGAGCAAGCAGCGAGCAGGCTCGTCCGGTCCGGGCGGTCGAATATCCAGCCCACTGCGGCGGCTGACCATGGTGAGTATTTCCTCGAAGTCTGCTGCCGACACCCAGGCGTCGACGTCGATCGACTGGCCGTACCCCGCGTCCGGCGCATCGAGTCGTGTCCCGGCGGAGACGCGGCGGTCTCGTCCGCCGAGAATGAATCGGCGTTGGCCAGATTGCAGGTGCAGCGCCACACCCATCGTCGCGCCGCCGGTCACCCCCATGTGCCCAGCTTCGTGTCAGTGAACGAATACACATCGCCTGGCCGCGTATTGACAGTCAGGCCATCGCTGGTGACGGAAAGGACTATCTTTCGGCGTCGCGACCACCAGTACCAGCCGTAGACACCCCCGAAAAGCGCAACAAGACCGACGAGTTGGAAGCGCCGCCCTGCGAATTCCTGCATCCACTCGGCACGACCGTCGGCCAGCGACTGCATACCTAGGAACAGGCCTCCGAGCACGGCGCAGAACGCCAGAATCCCGACCACCATGATGGCGTAAGACTTGCCCAAGTTGTTTTGCCAGGCGGGCGTCGTTTTGGAGGCCACTTTGGAGCCCCAGAACGGGGGCTGTGCCACGAACTGGCGCGACGCAGCGGGTCCATCGTTGACGTGCCTCGACATGGAGTCCCCCTTTCGACACATTCACGTCGAAGTGTTTGTGCCAGCAAAACTACGGCCGTCGCGGCGGGGTCGGCTGGGGTAGTCGTCTACTCCAATTCGGGGGTGGGTGGACTACCCGCCCACGCCGTGTCAGCCCGGCGGGCTGGTCATCAGCGACGGCAGCAGCGGAAACCTCGTGTCATTTCGTCACTGGTTCCGGTGCGTCAAAGCAGTGTCGCCCGCTGGGCTTCAGTAGGGCTGGTCGCCTTTCGGCATGACGTAGTCGGAGGCTGGGGCGGAGACACCGTTAACCGTTGTTCCTCCGTTGGTGATGCCCGGGGCCATCGTCAGCATGCTCTGTGGGAATCCGAACGTCGGCTCGGTGACTGCGTTGAGCCGAGCCAAATCCTCGGCGGTGAGGTTCACATCGAGAGCGCGGATGTTGTCCTCAAACTGCGAAAGCCGGCGCGCCCCGATGATGATCGATGTCACCGCCCGCTGCGCATGGAGCCATGCCAGCGCCACGCTGGCGACCGTGGTCTCGTGGGCTTCGGCGATGATCTCGAGTTCGTCGACGACGGCGTAGGTCTTCTCGTTGAGGAAGCCCTCCACCAACGCTGCGCGATCGGCCTTCTGCTCACCGGCGTTGCGTCGTGTGTACTTGCCGCTGAGCGCACCCCCGGCGAGCGGTGACCATGGCGTGATCCCGAGGCCGAATTCGCCGGCCATGGGAACCAGTTCCTGTTCGACGGTCCGTTGCAGCAGCGAGTACTCGATCTGCAGCCCGATGAAGGACGACCATCCGCGGAAACGGGCGATGAGGTTGGCCTCGGCGATCTTCCACGCCGGGGTGTCCGATACGCCGAGGTAGCGCACCTTGCCGGCCCGCACGAGGTCGTCGAGTGCGGCCATCGTCTCCTCGATGGGGGTGTTCGAATCCCAGATGTGCAGCCAATACATGTCGATGTAGTCGGTTTGCAGGCGCCGCAGCGAGTTCTCGCAGGCGTTGATCAGTGATTTGCGGCCCGAGCCGCCGCCGTTGGGATCTCCCGGATAGAGGTTGCCGCTGAACTTGGTCGCGATCACCAAGCGATCCCGGCGGGCGGGGTGGCGCCCGATGTGGTCGCCGATGATCTTCTCGGAGTGGCTCTTGGTGTAAAAGTTGGCCGTGTCGATGAAGTTGCCGCCGAGGTCGACGAACCGGTCGATGATCTGTTGGGACTCCTCGACACTGGAGCCCCAGCCGAGGTCTTCGCCGAATGTCATCGCACCCAGGCACAGTGGGCTGACGCGTAGACCGGACTGTCCGAGTGTCACGTAGTGATCCAAGGGCATGGAAGGGCTCCCTCTGGTAGGTTGTTCACTTATGCGTTTGTTTATTTCTAAACTAATTTATCTCTGAACGATCTGGGTTGCAATGTCGATGGCAACCGACGATGCGGCGAAGATCTGGTCGCTGAACTACCGGGTGCTGCTCTCGGTGATCTCCTCCGTCGAGGCCGACATCACCGCGTTCGGGCTCGACTCCAAGGAGCTGTTCCTGCTCGCGGAGATCGATGAGCATCCCTACCCTGCCGAGCTCGCGGCAACCATGAGCATGCCCAAGGCAACGGTGACGGTTTACCTCAAACGGCTTGAGGCCGCGGGTTTCGTGCGCCGCCAGATCGACCCCGCTGATCTGCGGCGCCATCGCCTCAAGCTCACGCCGGCCGGGCGCCAAGCAACCAGGGACGGCCTCGCACTCCTCTCGGACGCGTTCGGCAAGCGTCTGGAACGCCTCACCCGAGCACAGCAAAAGGAACTCAAGAAGCTGCTTGAACAAATTCTCTGACTTGGTCCTCGGGTTTCACCGGTACTAGTCGCGTCCGGCTTCGATGAGCTTGTCAGCAAGCCCGATTGGGTTCGTAAAGACCGCCTCGTGGCTTCCCGCCATCTGGACCAACCGGAACGTTCCGAGCCGGCTTGACATGCGGGGATGCCAGCCCGAATCCCCGGGTGGCATTACCATGTCGGCAGTCCCGACAAGGAAGCTGCGGGGAATCTGAAGCGAATGGAACGTCTCCATTTCCAACGGCTCGGCCCACGGCCCAAACGGCTCTGGGGACAGCTGGCCGTAGGCACGCTGCACAAGATCGGGGTCGCCATCATTGATGAAGACATCGCGCCACATTTCGAAGGGGATCATGAAGGTGTTGTCGGCCGAGTCGGCCGCCATCTGCACGAGCATCTCAACACTGTCTGGCAGCATTTCGAGCGCACTCTCACCGTCATTGAGCACGTAGGCACTCCAAAAGACCAGGCGGCGAACGCGTTCGGGGATAACCTCCACCACCTTGCTGATGATGGTGCCTGCATAACCGTGGCCCACCAGAATGAAGTCTGTGAGCTCCCTGTCCACGATGAAGTCCACGATCGATTGCGTCGATTCGGCGTGGGTGACGTTCTTGGGAACCCCTTTACCGTGTCCTGCCACCGTCGGGCCATATGCCGTGTGCCCGAGCCGCTCTAGGTGTTCGATAACCGGGTGCCACAGCGACCCATCGTGACAACCTCCGTGCACCAATACGAACGTGTATGAGCCTTCTGTCGCCGTGTGCAGATCATCAACGGTCACAACAGTATCCTCCACGCCTCAATATCCCGTAGCTGAAACGAGGGGACAGGTTCGGTCCGTTCAACTCTGTGACGAGCGCCACTGAATGGCTGGCCCGAAGACGAGCGCTTCTGCAACCGCTCGGGTTGTGTTGACGGTTACGGCTTTGCGTCCAGCCGCGCCGAAGTCCCGGCGCCGTCGAACAACACGACGAGCTGCTCGGCGGGTTCCTCGGTGTGCGTTACCTCGGCCGCGAAGGCCCGATCAAAACAAGTTGTGTTTATGGCCGCACCTCGACAGGCAGGGCGGGACGACCGCCACCAAAGGAACTACTGGCACGGTCGATCTCGCCGAAGAAGACCATGACGTCGTTTGGGTCCGTTCCTGCCTCCTCTAAACGAGTCACGATCGCGGAAAGAAGCGAGCGCTTCCTGTCTTCGTCAGTCCCTGCCGAGACCAGGACCTCGATCATCAGGACATACTCGCTGCGAGGCTTCTGCAGATCGGGATAGAGAGGGCTGATGCGCAGGTCGGCTTCTTCCAAGGAGATGAACCTGTGGAAGTGATCGTTGTCTGGATAACCGGCGCTGACGCTTGCTTTATGAATGGCGGCGGATATTGCGTCCTTTTCTGTCGCCGTTCTCCCAGAACGCATTGTGACGGTGAAAAGTGGCATAGAAATCCTGGTTTTGGCGAGTAGGAGGTCTGTTCGTGGGAGGTGTCAATGGTCATCGTAGGAGAGGAGGGGCGGACGTCGGTGTTGTAGACGCGGCGAGCAGAGGGAAGACATAGCAGGCGGGCTGGCATCCGCGTTGTAGAGCGGGAGTTCGCCGAGTCTTTCGTTGTCATCCGGGTCAGAAAGGATAGGCAGGAGGCGTGGGCTGGACGGTGATCCATCGGGTGTCGGTGTAGGCCTCGATGTTGGCTGCGGCGGTGCCGAAGCGAGATGAGTTGCTCGAGTTGCGAACTCCGCCGAAGGGCACGTGCGCGTCGTCTCGCAGCGTCTGGTCGTTGATGTGCGCGGTGCCGGTGGGAATGCGCTCGGCCAAGGCGAGTCCGGTAGCGACATCGGCGGTGAAGATGCCCAGCGCGAGACCGTATTCGGTGTCT